>WNFJ01278428.1_pt2 | contig 10686 bp, 8 predicted proteins | sample 5400461 | NCBI WGS metagenome assembly WNFJ01 (sample SAMN13153349, study PRJNA577476) | soil metagenome | isolation source: 115 cm saprolite on Douglas fir-dominated hillslope | place: USA:California | collected 2013-09-17
TGGATGCGGCGACCCGCCAGCAGCGCTTTGCGGAGTTGCTGCGCTTCACCGACCTCGGCTCATTTACCGGGCGCCTCGCCGGCAAGCTGTCCGGTGGCATGAAGCAGAAGCTCGGACTCGCATGCGCGCTGCTCGGACGGCCGCGCCTGTTGTTGCTGGACGAGCCCGGCGTGGGGGTCGACCCGCTGTCGCGACGCGAGCTGTGGCGCATGGTGAACGAGCTGGTCACGGGCGGGGTCACGGTGCTGTGGTCGACCGCCTACCTGGAAGAGGCCGAGCGCTGCGCACACGTCTGGCTGCTCGAGGGCGGGCGGCTGCTGTACAACGGGGCGCCGGCGCAGCTCAGCGAGCGGGTGCGCGGGCGCGTGTTCCGGCGGCGCGTCGCCGCCGGTCAGGCCCGACAGACGGCGGAGAGCGAGCTCGAGCGCGACGCGGTGCTCGATGCGGTGATTCAGGGTGCGAGCGTGCGCCTGGTGGCGAAGCCAAACAGTGCGGGCGAATTCCACGCGGATGCTTACGAGCCAGTGCCCCCGCGCCTGGAGGACGCGTACGTCGAGTTGCTGGGCGGGGCGCGCAAGGGGGAGAGTCTGCTGGCGCGCGGCTGGCCGACGGACGCGCAGCCGCGCCCGCCGCCGCCCCCCGGCAGTGCCGCGGCGAGCGCCGATGGCGTGCTGGTGCGTGCCGCTGGCCTGACGCGCCGTTTCGGGGACTTCGTGGCCGCCGATAGCGTCGGTTTCGAAGTGCACGCCGGGGAGATCTACGGCCTGCTCGGACCTAACGGCGCCGGCAAGTCGACGACGTTCCGCATGCTGTGCGGGTTGCTCATGCCCAGCAGCGGCACGGCCAGCGTCGCGGGCGTGAATCTGGCGCGCGCCGCGAGTCGCGCGCGCGCGCGCCTCGGGTACATGGCGCAGAAGTTCTCGCTCTATGGCGATCTGTCGGTTGCGCAGAACCTCGACTATTTCGCCGACATCTACGGATTGAAGCGCGCCGCCAAGCGCGAACGGGTGCAGGCGATGGTCGACATGTTCGAACTCGCACCGCATCTGCGGTCGAACGCGGCGCTGCTGCCGCTGGGCTTCAAGCAGCGCCTGGCGCTCGCCTGCGCCACGCTGCACGCCCCAAGGGTGCTGTTTCTCGATGAGCCCACCAGCGGCGTCGATCCCCTCATGCGCCGCGAGTTCTGGCACCACATCAACGCGCTGACCACCAAGGGGGTGGCGGTCGTGGTCACCACGCACTTCATGGAGGAGGCGGAGTATTGCGATCGCATCGGCCTCATCTGGCGCGGCAAGAAGATCGCCGAAGGCACGCCCGATGAGCTCAAGGCGAGCGTGCGCAGCCCGGTGCGCCCCGAGCCGACGCTCGAGGATGCGTTCATCGCGCTCATCGAAGGGGAGGCGGCATGAGCGATACGCTCACTCGGATGCGCGGCTGGTGGCAGCAACTAGCCGCGATCATGATCAAGGAGGGCAAGCAGGTCACGCGCGACCCATCCAGCTGGATCATCGCGGTGGTGCTGCCGCTCACCTTCCTGTTCCTGTTCGGTTTCGGCATCTCGCTCGACACCACGGTCGTGAAGATCGCCGTGGTGCGCGAGGACGTCGGCCGCGACGCGCGCGCTTTTGCCGATGCCCTCACCAGCTCCAGATGGTTCCTGGTCGTTGCGGCCACCGATCGGCGCTTCGGTGAGCGCCTGCTGCAGGACCAGAACGTCAAGGCAGTCGTCATCATTCCCGCCGAGTTCGGCCAGCGTCTCAACGCGCAGAACACGACCGCACAGGTGCAGGTGCTGGTCGACGGCGCGGAACCCAACACCGCCAACTACGTGCACGGCTACGTGGGCGCGATCTGGAACGGCTTCCTGGCGGCGCGCGCCCTCGAGCAGGGTAGCGCGCTCGCGGCTCCGGTGAGCGTCGAGGTGCGCTACTGGTACAACGCCAACGCGGTGAGCCGCTGGTTCCTGATCCCCGGCTCGATGACGGTCATCATGACGCTGCTCGGGACGCTGCTCACCTCACTGGTGATCGCGCGCGAGTACGAGCGTGGCACGCTGGAGGCGCTGTACGCGACGCCCCTGACGCGCGGCCAGATCCTGATCGGCAAGACTCTGCCGTATTTCCTGCTGGCGATGGTGTCGATGGCGGTGTGCGTGCTGACGGCGCTGCTGCTGTTCCAGCTGCCGTTGCGCGGCTCGTTCCTGACGCTCGGTCTGGTGTCGGCGGTGTTCCTGGTGCCGGCGCTCGGGCAGGGCCTGTTGATATCGGTGACCATGAGAACGCAGATGGCCGCCGCGCAGCTCGGGCTCATGACCGGTTACCTGCCGGCGATGATGCTGTCGGGGTTTCTGTTCGATATTCACTCCATGCCGCCGTGGCTGCAGGACGTGTCGCTGCAGACGGTATTCCTCGCCGGCGATCTGTGGTCGGTGCTGATTCCCAACATGCTGTTCATGCTCGCCGTGGGAGCGCTGTTCTTCGGCCTCACCTGGCGGCGCCTGCACAAGCGGGTGGACTAGGGGAGCTAGGCGGATGCTGCAGCGGCTGCTGGCCATTGTTCGCAAGGAATTGATCACCATGCTGCGCGACCCGCGCGCGCGCCTGTCGCTGATCATCCCGCCCATCCTCCAGCTGTTCATCTTTTCGTCCGCCGCCACCATGGAGGTGAAGAACATCGCGCTGGCGGTGGTGGACCTCGACCGCGGACCGTACGCCGCCGATGTACAGCAGCGCCTGGCCGGCTCGCGCAGCTTTACCCGGCTGCCGCGTTACGCCAACGTCGCATCCGCGCGCGGCGCGCTCGATCGCGAGGGGGTCATCGGGATCCTGGTGCTGCAGAGCGGGTTCTCCGCCGACCTCGCCGCCGGCCGGCCGACGAGCGCGCAACTGCTGCTCGACGGACGCCGTTCCAACGCCGCGCAGATCACCGCCCAGTACGTGAGCACCATCATGGCGGCCGCGGGAGCGCCCTTGAGCGGTGCGCCACCGGATGCCCACGCCGCCGGCGGCAACGCCGGGCTCACCCGCCCACCCAACGCCGAGGTGGTGATTGACAACTGGTTCAACCCCAATCTCGACTACCGGTGGTTCATGCTGCCGAATCTGGTCGGCATGCTGAGCCTCGGCGTCGCACTCATGATCACCGCGCTGTCGGTCGCGCGCGAGCGTGAGCTCGGCACCTTCGACCAGACGCTGGTTTCTCCGGCGACGCCGGTCGAGATTGCGCTCGGCAAGCTGCTGCCGCCGCTGTTCGTCGCGAGCGTGCAGGCGACGCTGTACCTGCTGATCGTGACACTGCTGTACGGCGTGCCGTTCCGCGGCAACCTGCTGGTTTTCTATGCCGCGGTGCTGACCTTCGCGGAAGCGTGCGCGGGAGTGGGACTTTTCATCTCGTCCCTGGTGCATACCCAGCAACAGGCCTTTCTGGGCGCGTTCGCGGTACTGCTGCCGTTCGCGTTGCTGTCAGGATTCGCGACGCCGGTGGAGAACATGCCGTGGTGGCTGCAGCTCGTGACGACGATCAATCCGCTCGCCCACATGCTACGACTCATGCAGGGGCTGTTCCTCAAGGGCGCATCCGTCGCTTCCCTGACACAGGACCTGGTGAAACTGCTGGAGATCGCGCTGTGCACCACCGCCGCCGCGGTGCTGCTGTTCCGCAGGAAGGCAGCGTAGCGCTTCGTATAAGATAGCGCGCCCTCAGGATAGACCTCTCATGAGCTTGCGCAAAGCCGGCCACGGCGCCTTCGTGTTCATTTTCGTCGCGGTGCTGGTCGACTCGATCGGCTTTGGCATCATTCTGCCGGTCCTGCCGCGGCTCATCATGCAGCTCACCGGAGTGAGCGTGGACCGGGCCGCCGTCTACGGCGGCTGGCTGTCGTTCGTTTACGCGCTGATGCAGTTCTTCTGCGCGCCGGTGCTCGGAAACCTGAGCGACCGCTTCGGGCGCCGGCCGGTGCTGCTGTTCGCGCTGCTCGCGCTCGGTTGTGACTACCTCATCATGGGGTTTGCGCCGCTAATCGCCTGGCTGTTCGTCGGTCGCATGATCGCGGGTGTGGCGGGCGCTTTGTTCACGCCGGCGTACGCCTACGTCGCGGACATCACCGAGCCGGCGCAGCGGGCGCAGAACTTTGGTCTGATGGGGGCGGCGTTCGGCGTCGGCTTCATCGTGGGTCCGGCCATCGGCGGTCTGCTGGGGGGCCTTGGACCGCGGGCGCCGTTCTTCACCGCCGGCGCCATCGCCCTCGCCAACACCGCGCTCGGCTACTTCGCGCTGCCGGAGTCGCTGCCGCCGGAGTCGCGCCGCCCGTTTCACTGGTCGCGGGCCAATCCGCTCGGCACGCTGCTGCAGATCCGCCGCTATCCGGTCGTGACCTGGCTGCTCGGCGCGCTGTTGCTGTGGCAACTCGCTCACCAGGTCCTGCCCAGCACCTGGGCGTTCTACACCATCTCCAAGTTTCACTGGAGCAGCGCCGAGGTCGGTTATTCGCTCGCCTTCGTCGGCCTGGTCATGGCCGTTGCACAGGGCGTACTCACGCGGGTGCTCATGCCGTGGATCGGTGGCGAGCGGCGCGCCGCCGCCGCCGGTATGGCTGCCGCCCTGCTCGCCTATGTCGGATACGCCTTCGCGACCCACGGCTGGATGATGTACGCGGTATCCCTCACCACCTTCATCTTCGCGCTCACCTATCCGTCGATGAACGCGCTCGCCTCGCAGCAGATCCCCGCCAACGCGCAGGGCGAGCTGCAGGGCGCGGTCGCCAGTCTCTACAGCCTGAGCTCGATTGTGGGGCCGCCGCTGATGACCCACGGCCGGCGTGTATTTCCCGGGTGCGGCATTTCTCACGGCGGCCGTGCTCACCGTAGGATGCGCGGCGCTGTTTGCGCGGGCGCTGCGCTTTGCGCCGCGGCGTGCGGCAGCGCCGGCATCCGCCGCGACACCGGAGGTCTGAAATGGCGGCGCGACTGCCCGGCGTGACTCTCCTGGCCGTGGTACTCAGCGGCTGCAGCGGTGCGGCCCCGCCGCCGCCCGTCCAGGCGCTGCCGCCGGTCCGACACGTGTTCGTGCTGCTACTGGAGAACCAGTCCTACGCCGTGACCTTCGGCCAGCAGTCAGCGGCGCCGTATCTGGCGCGCACGCTTCCCGCGCAGGGAGCACTGCTTGCCCAGTACTACGCGATCGGACACGCGAGCCTCGGCAACTACGTGGCGCTCATCAGCGGCCAGGCACCGAACGAGGCAACGCAGCTGGACTGCCCGACGTTCGCGGATTTCAAGGCCAGCGCTGCCGGGCTCGATGCGCACGGCCAGCTGCGCGGATCCGGCTGCGTCTACCCGTTGGTCGTGAAGACCTTGCCAGACCAGCTGGAAGCGGCGGGACTCACCTGGAAGGCGTACATGGAGGACATGGGCAAGGACCGGGCGCGTGAGTCCGCCACCTGCGGACACGTGCTGCTCGGAACGTTTGAGACCACCTTCGTCGCGAACCGATCGGACCAATACGCCGCCAAGCACAATCCGTTCGTGTATTTCCATTCCATCATCGACGATCAGGCGCGCTGCGACGCGCACGTGGTGAATCTCGAGCGTCTGCCGCAGGATCTGCAGAGCGCCGCCACCACCGCGAACTACATCTTCATCACCCCGAACCTGTGCGACGACGGCCACGATCCCGAGTGCGTCGATGGCCGGCGCGGCGGGCTTGCGACCATCGAGATCTTCCTGAGGACCTGGGTGCCGTTGATCGTGCGCTCGCCGGCGTTCCAGGCGGATGGGGTGCTGGTCATCACTTTCGATGAGTCCGCCAGCGCGGGACCTGTGGGCTCGGCCGCCTGCTGCGGGGAGAAGCCCCTGCCGGGGGCGAGGTTCAGCCCCGGTTTCGGCGGACCGGGGGGCGGGCGCATCGGGGCGGTCGTGTTGTCGCGGTTCGTGAAACCGGGAACCGTGTCTGCCGTGCCCTACAACCACTATTCCCTGCTGCGCACGGTGGAGGCGATCTTTTCCCTGCCGCCGCTCGGGTACGCGGCGGAGCCGGATCTTGCGCCGTTCGGGCCGGACGTGTTCAGCGCCGCCGCGCCGCCTCCACCCGCTCGATGAGCTCGCTGGCGAGCTTATTCCTGACAAATAGCGCGAAGAACGACTGCGGCGGCGAGAAACTGACCTCCCTGCCGAAGCGGCCCGGCTGGCGCAAGGTGAGCGTGATGCGCGGCGGATTGACGAACTGCGTATAGCCGACGTTGATGATATCGGTCAGCGCGATCCGCTCCTCCTCGGACCCGATGCGCACCCGCAGTGCATCGCCTTCGTCGAATACCTCATCCGCAAGATCGAGCACCAGCTTGCGCAGGACGACGTAGCCGATCACGAACAGCAGCAGTGGCACGATGAATACCGGCGGCGGCACCCCCTTGCCCGCACGCGCGCCCGCCAAGCCCGCCACCAGCGACAGCACCACCATCCCGAACCACAGCACCGGGAAGACGCGTTTCAGAAAGAACGTCTGGCGCGATGAGATGCGCCTGTGGGTCTGCGCTGCCAACACGCTAATCCTCACGCCGCTGCGCGGCTCCGACGACGGCACCGCCGCCGGGCGCAGCGCCCTCTCGCTTCTCAGGCCCGGGCTCATCGAGCTTGTCGCCCATGAGCCGGCGCACGGCAACATAACACACCGGAATGAGCAGCACCCCGAGCAGCGCCGCACTCAACATCCCGCCGACTACGCCGGTGCCGATGGCGTGGCGCGCGTTGGCACCCGCACCGCTCGAGATCATCATGGGGAACACCCCCAGGATGAAGGCGAATGAGGTCATGAGGATCGGCCGGAAGCGCAGGCGTGCGGCTTCCAGCACCGCATCGTGCAGGCTCTTGCCGGCTTTCTGCAGGGTGACCGCGAACTCGACGATCAGGATCGCGTTCTTGGCCGACAGGCCGATGATGGTGATGAGTCCCACCTTGAAGAACACGTCGTTCGGCAGGCCGCGCAGCAGTGCGGCGATGGTGCTGCCGATGAGGCCCACCGGCCCGGCCATTAGCACCGCGGCCGGGATGCTCCAGCTCTCATACAGAGCGGCCAGGCACAGGTAGACGACCAGGATCGACAGTGCGAACAGCATCGGCGCCTGCGCCCCCGAGATCAGCTCCTGCAGCGACTGTCCCGCCCAGTCGTTGCCGAAACCGCGCGGCAGGTGCTGCGTGACGATCGCTTGCATCGCCTGCATGGCCTCTCCTGAGCTGCGTCCCGGAGCGTTGCCGCCGGTGATCTCCACCGCCGGATAGCCGTTGTAGCGCGTGAGCGAGGGGGCGCCCACGACCCAGTCGGCGCGCACGAAGTTGGCCAGCGGGATCATGCTGCCGTTGGCGCCGGAGGCGTAGAAGTGTTCGAGCGCCTCGGGCGTCATGCGCCACGCGGCATCCGCCTGCAGCAGCACTCGCAGCACCCGCCCCTGGTAGATGAAGTCGTTGGCGTACACCGGCGCCAGCATCAGCTGCAGCGCGGTATAGACATCGCTGGCGGAGAGGCCCATGGACTGCGCCTGCACGCGATCGACGGTGAGTTGCAGCTGGGGCGAGGGCGGCAGCAGGTTGGCGCGCACCCCGGTAAGCGCGGCGCTGCCGGCGGCGCCCTGCAGCACGGACTCCTGCGCGGCGCTGAGCGCCTCGCGTCCGAGCCCGCCACGATCCTCGAGGTAGAAGTCGAAGCCCCCGAATATCCCCAACCCGCGCACCGTCGGCAAGTTGAGGGCGTAGACCTTGGCGTCGTGGATTTCGGCCGCGAACGCCCGGTTCGCCCAGCGGATGAAATCCGCGGCCTTGTCGGGGCGCTCGTCCCAGGGTTTCAGGCGCACGAACACCCGGCCGGCATTCTCACCCGTGCCGGTGAAACTCGAGCCCACGATCAGGAACGCCCTCATCACGTCCGGGCTGCGCATCAAGATCGCGTTGATGTGCTGCAGCACCTCGTGGGTGCGCGGCAGGGAAGCTCCCGCCGGCAGCTGCACATCGGCCAGCACGTAGCCCTGGTCCTCGTCCGGCAGGAAGCTGCCCGGCAGCTTCATGAACAGCAGTGCCCCGACCGCCAACATGACCGCGAATCCCGCCATCCACCGCGGCACGTGACCCACCGACACGAACACGCGCTGCACGTATGAGCGCCGCGTGCCCTCGTAGGCGCGATTGAACCAGTTGAAGATCACGTTGCCACGAAGATGCTCGGGGCGCAGGAGCGAGGCGCACAGGGCTGGCGTGAAGGACAGCGCCAGCAGCGCCGAGAAGCCCATGGAGAGCGCGATGGTGAGCGCGAATTGCCGGTAGATCACCCCGGTGCTGCCGGTCTGCAGGGCGCTTGGGATGAACACCGCGGCGAGCACCGAGGTAATCGCAACGATCGCACCGGTGATCTGGCGCATCGCCTTGCGCGTGGCCTCCTTCGGTGCCAGATGCTCCTCGCGCATGATGCGCTCGACCGCCTCCACCACCACGATGGCATCGTCGACCACGATGCCGATCGCCAGCACCATGGCGAACAGCGACAGCTGATTGATGGAGAAGCCCAGCGCGTACATGCCCACCAGCGTACCCAGCAGCGCCGACGGCACGACCAGCGTCGGGATCAAGGTGGCGCGAAAACTCTGCAGGAATACCAGCATCACCAGAAACACCAGCGTCACCGCTTCGGCGAGCGTGATGATCACCTCGCGGATGGCTACCCTGATGAAGGTCGTCGAGTCGAATGCCCAGAACCAGCTGACCCCGGCGGGAAAGCTCGGCTGTATGTCGTTCATCCTGGCTGCGACCGCCCTGGAGACCTCCAGCGCATTGGCGTTCGGGGCCAGCTGGATGCCGAAGGCGGCGACCGGTGTGGTGCCGATGTTGGTCTCGAAGCCGTATTGCGCCGCGCCCAGCGTGACGCGCGCCACATCCTTCAGGCGCACCGAGGCGCCGTTCGGATCGGTGCGCAGCAGGATGTTCTCGAACTGCTCGGGGGAGTGGAAGCGTCCCTCCGCCGTGACGGTCGCGGTCATGGCCTGATCCGGCACGGCCGGCTGTGCGCCGATGGCGCCGGAGGCGAACTGGGCGTTCTGCGCCCGTACCGCGGCGAGCACGCTGGCTGCCGACAGGCTGTAGGCGCGCAGCTTGTCGGCATCGAGCCAGATCCGAACTGCACCACGGTGCCGACCCCGGGGATGCGCTGCACCTGATCGAGCACCCGCGATGCCACCAGGTTGTTGAGCTCCGGGGCACTCGGGCCGCCGGGGACGGCGCGCAGGCCGATGGCGCCGAGAAATCCGGCGCTGACTTTCGCAATGCGGATGCCCTGTTGGTTGACTTCGGTGGGCAGGCGCGGCTGGGCGAGCGTCACGCGGTTCTGGGCCTGCACGGAGGCAATGTCCACGCTGGTGCCGTTCTGGAACGTGAGCGTGATGGTCGCCGAGCCGTCCGAGGCCGACTGCGAGGTGAAGTACAGCAGATGGTCGAGGCCGGTGAGCTGCTGCTCGATCACCTGGGTGACGGTCGCCTCCACGGTGGCGGCGCTCGCGCCCGGGTAAGTCGTGGTCACCGCAACCTGTGGCGGGGCGATCTCGGGATAGGCTTCCGCGGGCAGCCGCGTCAGCGCCAGCACACCCCCGAGGGTGATGAGGATGGCGAGCACCCAGGCAAACACCGGGCGATCGATGAAGAATTGCGGGCGGCGCTCGCAGCCTGGGCGGTTTCTCCCGGCGCCGCGTAGGGCACCGCGGCCACGGTGGCGCCCGGTCGCGCATTCTGCGTGCCGGAGACGATCATCCGGTCACCGTCGGCGAGACCCTCGGTGACGATCCATTCCGGTCCGGTGAGCGCCTCCGCCACCACACGCTTCTGGATGACCTTGTCATCGGCGCCGACAGTGAGCACGTAAGGCCCGCTGGCGTCGCGCTGCAGGCCGGCCTGCGGCACGAGAAACCCGTGGTTCACCGCCCCGGACGTCAGGCGCACGCCGACGAACATGCCCGGCAGGAGCTGATGCTCGGGATTGGGCAGGATGCCGCGTAGCGCCACCGCTCCGGTGGCCGGGTCGACGTGGACGTCGAGGAAATCGAGCGTTCCCGCGTGCGCGTACGGGGTGCCGTCCGGGAGCGTGAGCCGCACGCTCACCTCATCGTGCGCCACGCTCACACTGCCGGCGTTCTGCGCGCGCCGCAGGCGTTCGATGTCCACCGCGGGCTGATCGAAGTTGACGTAGATTGGATCGATCTGTTCCACCGTCGTGAGCAGCGTCGCGGTGCCTTCGCCCACCAGGGCGCCCTCGGTGACGCCCTGCTGCCCGGCGCGGCCGGCGATCGGCGCGGTGACGGTCGCGTAACTGAGGTTGATGCGCGCGGTGCCCACGCCGGCCTGCGCCTGCCGCACGGCGGCGGCGCTGGAGCGCTCGGCGGCCTCGGCGTTGTCCAGATCCGCGCGCGACACCAGGCCGCTCGGGATGAGCTCGCGCGCCCGCTTGGCGGCGACGTGGGCGTTGGTGGCGTTCGCCTGCGCCTGCGCGAGCGCGGCCTCGGCGCCATCGAGCGCCGCGCGCAGCGGCGCCGGGTCGATCTGGAACAGCGCCTGCCCCTGCCTGACGTCCGAGCCCTCCTTGTAGAGACGCTTGAGTAGCACCCCGGCGACCCGCGCGCGCACGTCCGCGGCGCGCGTGGCGGACAGGCGTCCCACG
>WNFJ01670105.1_pt1 | contig 10686 bp, 10 predicted proteins | sample 5400461 | NCBI WGS metagenome assembly WNFJ01 (sample SAMN13153349, study PRJNA577476) | soil metagenome | isolation source: 115 cm saprolite on Douglas fir-dominated hillslope | place: USA:California | collected 2013-09-17
GGATCAGCGGCAGTTTTGCAATGTCGGCGCCGATGTCGGCTGTTTCCGCCGTTTCCAGGCCGACCACGTCGAGCACCAAAGCGGTGCAGTTGTCGGTGCTGCCGGCATCGAGGGCCGCCTTGACCAGCGCGCGCGCGCTATCTTCGGAAGAGACGCGCTCGCGCATGATGTCGGCGATGGCTTCCGCCGCGAGATACCCGTACACGCCATCGCTGCAGAGCAGGAAGCGGTCGTGCTGCGCCACCGGCTGACTGGTGTAGTCGAGCCGCACCTCGGTCTCGACGCCAAGCGCGCGGGTGAGGATGTTCGACCGGCCGGTGCCGGCCGGCCGAACGTGGTCGGTGGTCAGCAAGTTCAGGCGATCGCGGCTGAACCGATAGGCGCGGGTGTCGCCGACATGCAGCACATGCGCGACGCGTCCGCGCAGCACCAGCGCCGTGAAGGTGCATCCCATTCCCGTCAGGCGGAGATCGCGGGCGCCTTGAGAATGGATCCAGCCATTGAGTGCGTCCAGCACAATAGCGGCCGCGCGCCGCACTTCCATGGTCTCGGGCAGATCGCAAAATCCATCGAGGAAACCGCGCACCGCGATCTCCGCCGCCTCGCGGCCGCCCTTGGCGCTGCCAATTCCGTCTGCGATGGCCGCCACCAGATCCCGGCGCGGCTCCGGCAGCTCCGGCCCGAAAACGGCGCCGGCGAAATCCTCATTGCGCTTGCGCGGCCCGGTCTCCGAGGCGAAGCCGACACTTACCTTGACGCCGGAAAGGCGCTGAGCCATCGCCGCCGCTCCAATCGGGACATGATCTCGCCGGCCACTCTCGATGGTGACGCGCTCGCGGAGCCCCGTTCCGGGATCGCGACCTCAATTCTAAAGCCTGCAACGATGATAGATGAAATAGCCGCCGGTGCTCGATGCGACGATCACCGTCAGTTTCTCCGATTTGCGGTCGAGCGTGTAGTTGCCGCCGTCGGTTGCGTCGTGCCACGAAATCTGCGCGTCGCTGATGCTGGCCGGGTTGGAATCCACCGTACCCTTGTCGTAGTCGATCTTGATCTGCCAATTCGTGCCGCTCGCGAGGTTGGTGCAGGTGACCGCGGTCTCGCCGCGCGGGGTTTCGGCGCTGACGGGCGGAGCCGCGATCAGGACCACCAATGCGCCAATTGCCGCCGTCAGCCGGGTTAAGATCATGGGTCGCACGCCGAGCCCCCTATGCCTATTTTATGAGCAAATGCAAGTTTTATAATCATATCGATCTAGGTTCGGTACGCGACTTTTATGGAAAAATTTCTAACCTATCAACGTCCGGATCGGCTTGAGGCCAGTGGTATAATCTTTGCGTTTTATCAAAGGCTGATCTGTGCCGGCGGCGCGGATTGGGTTGGTTCATAACAAACAGATTGGGGGAAGGCTCATGGCACTCGCACCATCACCACAATGGCTGGATACTGGCAATAACGCGTGGCAGCTCGCGGCTGCAACTTTCGTCGGCCTGCAAAGTATTCCCGGGCTGACGGTTCTCTATGGCGGCATCGTCAAGAAGAAATGGGCGATCAACTCCGCCTTCATGGCGATCTACGCTCGCTTTCGCTTCGGTCCTCGTCGTCTGGATCCTGTTCGACTACAACATGGCATTCGGGGAGCAATGGTTTCCATTCCTCGGTAAGCCGGGGTTAGCGACATCGGCATCGTTTACCACCGGCCAGGCAATCGTTCCGGCGGCGGCATCGGGTATGCCGGCGCTCACCTTTCCGATGGCGACACTTATCTTCTTCCAGTTCGTGTTCGCCGCCATCACCGTCATCATCCTCGCCGGTTCGGTGCTTGGGCGCATGAACTTCACCGCGTGGATGATCTTCTGCCCGGTATGGATGACGCTGGTTTATACGGTGGGCGCATTCAGCCTGTGGGGCGGCGGCTGGCTCGCCGGCATGGGTGTCGCGGACTTCTCCGGCGGCTATGTCATCCACCTTGCCGCCGGCACCTCCGGCTTCGTCGCCGCATGGGTGATCGGTCCGCGGCTGCAGGCCGATCGCGATCATTTCCCGCCCAACAGTCTGCTGCTCGGCTGGAACGGTTTCAACGGCGGCGACCCCTATTTCGCCAACGCTGACGCCGGCGCGGCCGTGCTCAACACCAACACCTGCACCGCCGTGGCGCTGCTGGTCTGGACGCTGATGGACAAGATGGCCTACGGCAAGCCGTCGGTGTTAGGCGCCGTCAACGGCATGATCGCGGGCCTGGTCGCGATCACTCCCGCCGCCGGTTACGTCGACGGCCTCGGCGCGATCTCGATCGGCGTTATCGCCGGTATCATTCCCTGGCTCGCCATGAACAAGCTGCAGAAGACCAGCTTCATGCTGAAGGTGGACGATACGCTGAGCGTGTTCTCGACCCACGGCGTCGCCGGTCTCACCGGCGGCCTCTTGACCGGCATCTTCGCCAATCCCGACATGCTGATGTACATCGGCACCGACAAGGAGGCGCCGGGCGTCAACGTCACGGGCCTGCTCTACGGTAATGCCGGTCAGCTCCTGCTTCAGTTGGAGGGAGCGGCGTTCATCATCGTGTACAACGCGATCGCGACCTTCATCATCCTCAAGGTGATCTCGTTCATCGTCCCGCTGCGGATGGATGAGGCGACCCTGAAAGTCGGTGACGACGCGGTTCACGGCGAGACCGCTTACGCGATCGGCGTGGAAGGCGAATAGCCTGCCTACCCGTTAGCGGCACCATGAACGGCTCCGGTGCGCCCGCAACCGGGGCCGTTCTTTTTTCGGATATCGCTTTGCTGGCGCTCCCGCGGCCTCGCCCTGGATCCGCTTCTTGGGTTGGCGATTTGCCCCTCGCCACCCCGCTTTAACCGATTCTTAAGATTCCAGATGCGCCGGATCATGACGGTGTTATGATCCCTGTCGGGGCGGTGGCGTCATGGCGGGGCGTGGGTACAGCATATTCGATACCGGCATAGGCCGATGCGGCATCGCATGGGGCTATTCCGGCATTATTGGCGTGCAGCTTCCGGAAGCGCGCGAGATCGAAACCCGCAAGCGGCTGTTTCAACTTTATCCCGACGCCCGCGAAATGCGCCCTTCCATGAATATCGAAATGGCGATCGAAGGCGTTGTCGCACTGCTGCGCGGCGATCCTTCTGACCTCTCCGACGTCACGCTCGACATGACCGGCATTCACGCCTTCAATCAGCGGGTTTACGAGCTCACGCGCGCGATACCGCGCGGCGAAACCCGCACCTATGGCGATATCGCCACGCGTCTTGGGACCCCGGGCGCGATGCACTCGGTGGCGCAGGCGATTGCCAAAAACCCGTTCATGATCATCGTGCCCTGCCACCGCGTTCTCGAAGCGGGCGGCTATGCCGACAAGATTTCCCCGAAGGGCGGCGTTATCTCCAAGCGGCGGCTGCTTTCGATCGAGGGCGCGGGCGCCGGCGCGACCAAAAGCAAAACCCTGTTCGACGTGCTGCTCCCCGTTGCGCCGCCACGCCCGCAGAACTAGATTTGCCGGATGACGAGAACGGCCCTGCTGCAGCGTGGTTCTATCTCCGTGTCCGACTTCCGGTGCAGCGCCGCGCCGGGCGACAAACCGTTTGCGGAGCAGTACGGCTGCCACTCAATCTCCTATGTGCGCAAGGGCAGTTTTGGCTGCCACAGCCGCGGCCGCTTCTTCGAACTGGTGGCGGGATCGATCCTGGTCGGCCATCCCGGCGATGAATATGTCTGCACCCATGATCACGTCTGCGGCGACGAGTGCCTGTCGTTTTTCTTGGAGCCGGAGGTGGTGGAGGCGATCGGCGATCGCAGCGACGTCTGGCAGATCGGCGCCGCGCCGCCGCTGCCGGAATTGATGGTGCTCGGCGAGCTTGCACAGGCGGCCGCCGACGGCCGCAGCGATATCGGCCTCGACGAGGTCGGGCAAATGTTCGCTAGCCGCTTTGTCGAGGTGGTTTCGGGGCGATCGCACAAGGGTGCGCCGGCCAAAGTGCGGGATCGCCGCCGCGCGGTGGAGACGGCGCTGTGGATCGACGCGCATTCGCACCAGCAGATCAATCTGGAGGACGTCGCCGGCCAGGCCGATATCAGCCCGTTCCACTTCCTGCGGCTGTTTTCCAGCGTGCTCGGCGTTACCCCCCACCAATATCTGGTGCGTTCGCGGCTGCGCCACGCGGCGCGGCTGTTGGCCGACGATGACAGGTCCGTCACCGACATCGCCTACGACGTCGGCTTCGGCGATCTCTCCAATTTTGTCCGTACCTTCCACCGTGCCGCTGGGGTTTCGCCACGAAAGTTCCGCGAGGCCTCGCGCGGGGTGCGCAAGATTTTCCAAGAACGGCTCGCCCTGCACTGACTAGGGTGATCTCCAGACGCGTTTTCCAACGCGTAAAATTCACTGGAGATCATCATGTACGACCACATCGGACTGAAAGTTGGAAATCTCGATGCCAGCGTTCGCTTCTACACGGCGGCGCTGGCGCCGCTCGGCTATGTCTTGTGTTCGCGCGACGACAGCGGCGCGGGCTTCGGGCCCAAGGGCGAGCCGGCGCTCTGGCTTTATCTGCACAAGGGTCTTAGCGGCGCCGGCGCCCATATCGCGTTCCGCGCACCCGATCATGCGGCAATCAAGAAATTTTACGCCGAAGGCGTGAAGGCCGGAGGCCGTGACAACGGCGCCGCCGGCCCGCGGGCCGATTACAGCCCGAGCTATTTCGCCGCCTTCCTGATCGACCCCGACGGCAACAACGTCGAGGCGGTTTGCACGTAGCTTATTGGCACCCCGCTCCAACACCGTCATTGCGAGCGAAGCGAAGCAGTCCATAGCACGGCATAATAATAATGGATTGCTTTGTCGCTTCGCTCCTCGCAATGACGAGAGAAGAAGGATCACATCACATGGCTTCCATCCACAAGGACATTCCGATCGATGCTTCACCCGACGAGGTCTGGGCGGCGGTTCGCGATTTCGGCAGCCCGCACCAGCGGCTGGTGCCGGGGTTCGTACTCGACGCGCGTCTCGACGGCGACGCGCGCATCGTAAGCTTCGCCAACGGCACGGTGGCGCGCGAGCTGTTGGTCGATTGCGACGATGCCAGACGGCGGCTGGTCTATGCCGTGATCAGCGAGCGGCTGAAACAACATAGCGCGTCGGTGCAGGTCACAGCCGACGGCGACACGCGCAGCCGCTTGATCTGGATCGCCGACGTGTTGCCCCACGAAATCGCGCCCTATGTCGACGGCCAGATGGACCAGGCGGCGCTCGCCATGCAGAAAGCCTTGGGACGCAAAGCCGCATAGGACCGCCGCTTTGCCAGCCCGCACAATGTGATCTTTCTCACAGAAAGCGGGGCCGGCATTCTCTAGCCTCGCCACGTGCGTCCGGTTTGCGCCGCTTCCGCGGAGCTTGCGCACGCGAGGAGAACGACCATGACTGGAGCTCACAAGGTGGTGTGCCAGGCAGCCGCGCTATTGCTGCTGATCACGCTCACGGCAGCGCCGGCGAAGGCCCAATTCGCAGGCTTTGGTGGCGGAGGCGGCGGCGACATGATGACCCAGATGGCGCCGATGCTCGAAATGATGAAGGCAAAAATGGGTAAGCGCCGCTTCGCCGCGCTGATGCAGACGATGGGGCCGATGATGAGCCAGATGATGGATGGCGGTGGCGGCGGTTTTGGCGGAATGCTTGGCGGCGGCGGAATTCCCGGCGGTTTTGGCGGCGGCTACGGCGGCTTCGGCGGCGGCGATTACACAAGCATGCTCGGTGGCGGCAGTGGTTCCGAGATGATGAGCATGATTCCGCAGTTGATGCAGTTGGCCAATCTCGGCGGCGGCCATGGCCACCGGCATCACCGGCGGCGCTAAGGCGCACTCTCTCGTCATAGCGAGGAGCGTAAGCGACGAAGCAATCCAATCTTGCTTTGGCTGCCTTAGCTCAGGATAACGCCGGTCGAGCTTGCGGAACACCGCCGCGCTTCGGCTCCCACCGCGTCAAGATAACGCTGGAGGCCGACAGCACGCCGAGTACCACCATCGAGGCCGCGGCGAGAGCGAAAAAGTTTGCGGCGGTCGCGTCGTGCGTCGACAGCCACCAGCCGCCGAGCCCAATGAACACCAGCCGCGCGCTTTGCGCCAGCACGGGACCGATCACCTTGGCCGCGCCCTGCGAGGAGAAATACATCGACATCGCCAGCCCAATGAACGCGTACATCGGTGCTGCCGTCGCCAGATATTGGCGGCTCGCCGCGCGCACGCCCGGGTCATGCGTGAAAATGTTGACCCAGAGGTCGGGAAAGATCGCAATGAAAGTGCCGATCAATCCGACGGAGACAAAGGAAACCGAGCCAGCGGTCCAGGCGATCCGCCGTGCGCGCGCGATCCGGCCCGCGCCGATCGCCATGCCGATCATCGGCACCGACGCAATGCCGGTCGCAAACGCAACCGAGGTCAGCATGAATTCAAGCCGCGCGCCGACGCCGTAGCCGGCCAGTATGGCCGTGCCGAAACCCGCCAGCATATGGGTGAAGATGCTGATGGTGAGCACCCCCTGGAGCGGCGAGAAACAGGAGACCGCTCCGACCTTCAGAATATCGAAGAACATCGCGCGCCTGATACGAAGTCCCATGATCTTGGGAACGACGCGCGCCCGCCCGGAAAACAGGTACCATCCCATCACCGAGATGCTGATCGAATAGGCGATCAGCGAACCTGCGGCGACGCCGCGCATGCCGAATTGCGGGATCGGGCCGAGGCCAAGGCCAAGCGTGCCGCCGAGAATGATCTGGCAGACCGCGGAGTTGAGAATCATCGCCGACGGCAGTTTCATGTTGCCGGTGCCGCGCAAAATTCCCGCCATCGTATTCATCAGCCAGGGCAGCACCGCGCCACCAAAGAAAATCTGCGCGTAGCCGACGGCGTTAGCCAGCACATTGCCGCGGCCGCCGAGCAATTTTAACAGCGCGGGTCCGAAAATCACCATGCCCAGCATGAATGTCAGCCCAAAACTGATGCCGATCAGCAAGGCGTGCGCAGCTAATGTCGAGGCGCGGTCGACATCGCCGGCGCCGAGCGCGCGCGCCACGGCCGAGGCCACGCCGCCACCCATCGCGCCGCCCGACATCGTCATGGTCAGGATCACGAACGGAAACACCAGCGCCATCGCCGCCAGCGACTCCACCCCTAACCGGCCGATGTAGGAGGTCTCCGCGATCACCACGCAGGTGCCGGCTGAGAGCGCAATCACGTTCGGCCAGGCGAGCCACAGCAGCGTGCGCAGGATCGGGCCGTCGAGCAGCGCATTCTTCGCCCGCGGCTCGGGCGGCGGAAGCGGACGCTCATCTTCGTCTACGGGTATCTCAGGGACGGCAATATCGGGCAAATCTCTCTCCCTCGGCCCGATCTCGCTGCCGCGCCGCGATGCTTCCTAGCACGATCCAATGCGATGCCTTGTGCGTCAGGCGCATGGGCAGCCTGCGCAATTAAGTCGCTATCAGCATGCCGTGGAGTGGAAAGTTCGGTTAGCTGATCGACCAGACAAACGGCGGCTTGCCGCCCGCCGCCGGTTTCATCGAAACGGAGATGCGGCGACCGCAGCCGGCAGCCAAACCTTCGAACAAGCCCTCAAGGACCCTGGCGCAGGCGGGATGATAATCGGCAACATCGGCCATCAGCTTCCAGGTCAACTGCCTGATTTCGAAAACGCGATCGTCCTCACCAATCTCCGCGCTATCGTCGTGCGCTTCGAACAGAGCGCGCAGGAATTCATCGAACTCCTTCGCAGTCCCGCGAGGCAGCGAAAAGCTGCGCGCGATCTCATCGAAATACTGCATGCCGATCAACTTGCCGGTCAGGTGCAGGAGGTAGCCGGCATCTTCGGGTCCGAACAATTGCACCATCACCGGTGCCGCGGTCCGCACATATTCCATCGCGTAATTGCGATAGGCCTTTTCCAGCCGCGGTTTCGGCCAGCTCTTGACCGGCAAAGCCGGCGCAGTTGCGGGATCAAACATCGGCGCTTCGAGGTGACGCGCGAACTTCAGGCGCTGATCGGGCTCGAGCGCGTGGTCGTGTTCGCAGTAATAGCCTTCAAGGCCATCCTGACCGTCGACACTCTGCTTGGTGCAGACAAAGCCGAGATTGGGATTGCCAAGCGACACGCCGTTGTTGGCGTGCCATCCGCGCAGCATCGCGCGCGACACTTCGCCCGGTATGCCGCAGATCGCGGTCCCCTTCCAGATCCAGCGCGGCGGCGGATAGCGGATCCAGGCCTTGCGATCGCTCTCATACATGTATTCGACATGGACGCCGCCGATCCAGTTGGAGAGATAGTGATATTGCGCCGCCGCCACCGCCGGCGGCAAATGGCTGAGGCCGAGTTTTTCGAGACCCGGCAGAAAGCGCTCCTGCTGCTGACGGCGAAACACCCGGAACACGAATTCCGCAGCGTCCGCGGTGCCGCGCCGCGTCACCACCGACAGAATGAGGCCGGTGAAATACGCATGATAGACATCGGCGACGCCTCGCCATCGCAGCCATTTTGTCTGCTGCGCACCGTCGGCCACCTCAGTCATCGCCATCCCCGCGTTTGTCGATTAAGAAGAATTTTATAGCAGAGGCAGCGAACATCAGCCGGTTTTCTGCATAGCAAAGCAAGAGGGCCGGGACGAGCCCAGGCCCTCTTGAACAATCCACGTTACATCTTGGGTCAGGCGTCGTATTCCCGCGAAATGTCCTGGCCGGTGTAGTCTGGCATGAACGCCGCCGCCACAATGCTTATTACCGAGCAAGCTGCGATGTAGATCGAAATCGCGTAGCCGGAGTGATAGGTGGCGAACAGGGCTGTCGCGATCAGGGGCGCTGGACCGCCGGCAATCACCGACGCGAGTTGATAGCCTAGTGAAGCACCGCTGTAGCGCAACCGCGGCGTAAAGGCCTCCGCGATCAAAGCTGCCTGCGGCCCATATTGCATGTCGTGCGGAATCAGCGACAGCACGATGGCGAGGAACACGGCTGACGGGATCGCGGTGTCCACCATTCCGAAATACAGGAAGCCGAACAGGCCCACCGCCGCCGCGCCGATCAAATACATCTTCCTGCGCCCGATGCGGTCGGAGATGTGACCCGACAGCGGGATGGTGACGAACGAGACGCAAGAGGCAACCAGCACTGCGCTTAGGATCAGATCGCGCGACATGTGCAAGGTACCGACGGCGTAAGCGAAGATGAATGCGGTAAAGATGTAGAACGGTGTTTGCTCAGACATCCGCAGCAATGCCGACAGGATGATCTCCTTCGGATGCTTCTTGAACACCTCGATGATAGGGGCCTTCTCGATCTTCCTGTTATCCAGAAGCTGCTGGAACACGGGCGTCTCAAGGATGCCAAGGCGAATCCATAGTCCGACCCCGACGAGAACAATCGAGAGCGCGAATGGAAGCCGCCAGCCCCAGGTGTTGAACTGGTCGCCCGTCAACTGGCTGAATATGAGGACGGCAAGGTTTGACAGGAACAGGCCGCACGGCACGCCGAATTGCGGCCAGGATGCCACCAGGCCGCGTTGACCATGGGTGCGCGACCATTCCATCGCCAGCAGCACCGATCCGCCCCATTCGCCGCCGACGCCTATGCCCTGAAGCATCCGCAACACCGTGAGGATGACCGCGCCCCAGATGCCGATCGACTCGTAGGTCGGCACGAAGGCGATCAGGAAGGTCGCGATGCCCATGCATAGAAGCGTTGCGATCAGCGTCGCTTTGCGGCCGATCCGATCGCCATAGTGGCCAAATATCGCCGCACCGATTGGACGCCCGACAAAGCCGATGAAATAGGTGCCAAAGGCCGCGAGCGTCGCTGTTAGAGCATCATTGTTGGGAAAGTAGAGTTTTCCAAAAATGAGTCCCGCAGCCGTGCCGTAAAGGAAGAAGTCGTACCATTCGATAGCGGTGCCGATGGTTGATGCGATGACCGCCTTGCGCAACTGCGCACTATGATCGGCTTCGGACAACGTCTCACGTGTGAGTGCCATAGCCATTGAATTATCCCCGTCTCTGGTTGTTCCCTCGCACCCATGTGAACCGGTTCTGTGCAGTTCATCGACGGCGATGCTACAATCAGCTCGCGGCCACCGAAACCTACATCTCGGTGAACGCGGTCATATTGCTGCACCGCAGGGGAACTGTGTGGCTGATTACACCCGAAAATGCTTGCTCAACTTCAGGCCCTGAGCCTGATAGTTGGAGCCGATGCGCTGGCCGTACAAGGCATCGGGCCGCGCCAGCATTTTTTCGTAGACCAAGCGGCCGACGATCTGGCCGTGCTCGAGGATGAACGGCACTTCGCGCGAGCGCACTTCCAGCACCGCGCGGGAGCCCTGCCCGCCGGCGCCGGCATAGCCAAAACCGGGATCGAAGAAGCCCGCATAATGCACGCGGAATTCGCCGACCAGGGGATCGAACGGCACCATCTCCGCGGCATAATCCGGCGGCACCTGCACGGCTTCCTTCGAGGCGAGAATATAGAATTCGCCGGGATCGAGAATAAGGCTGCCGTCGGGCCGCGCTGCGATCGCCTCCCAGAATTCAGCGATCGCGTAGCCGCCGCGGCGGTCGATATCGACCACGCCGGTGTGACGCTTGGCGCGATAGCCGACAAAGCCGTTGGCGTTATCGCCGGAAAGGTCAA
>WNFJ01227631.1_pt2 | contig 10685 bp, 6 predicted proteins | sample 5400461 | NCBI WGS metagenome assembly WNFJ01 (sample SAMN13153349, study PRJNA577476) | soil metagenome | isolation source: 115 cm saprolite on Douglas fir-dominated hillslope | place: USA:California | collected 2013-09-17
GCCTGCCACAGCGCCAGTTGCGAACCGCGCGAGCCGATTACCAGCATCTACTTTAGGTGGAAAACCTTTCGTATGGCGTCGACCACGTGTCCGCCCTCGGGATCGCCGGCTTGTTTGCGAAGCTCCGAGATCGGCCCGTGCGCGATTTTGTTGACGATGGCGCGGGTCAACGCGTCGAGCGCCTCGTTCTGTTGCGGCGTCAAGGAACCCAGCTTGCTCCGCATCTTTTCAATCTCGGCGAGGCGAATCTGTTCCAGCTGTTCGCGCAGGCTGACGATGGCCGGGGTCACCTCCTGCGCCTTGAGCCGCGATAACATGCGCGCCACTTCCTGGGCGATGATGCCTTCGGCGTGTCCTGCCTCTTTCTCGCGTTCGCGGAGGTTCGAGTTCACCACACCCTGCAGATCGTCGATGTCATACAAGAATACGTTATCGACTTCGTTGACATCGGGCGCGATGTTGCGCGGCACCGCGATATCGATCAGAAACATCGGCTTGTTGCGGCGCACGGCAATGACGTGCTGCATATCCGTCTTCTGCAGGATATAGTGGGGAGCTCCACTCGAGGCGATGAGGATATCCACCTCCGGCAGCAGGCTCAGGAATTTCGAGTACTCGACGGGCGTGCCTTGAAAAAGGGTGGCTAGCTCGAGGGCGCGCTCATAGGTGCGATTGGTGACGAAGATGTGCGACGCGCCGGAGCGCCGCAGGTGCCGCGCTGAAAGCTCGGACATTTTGCCGGCGCCCACGATCATGACGGTTTTACCCTCGAGCGAGCCGAAGATTTTCCGAGCCAGCTCGACGGCGGCGTAGCTGATGGACACGGCCATCTGGCCGATCCCGGTCTCCGATCGCACGCGCTTAGCCACGCTGAAGGCCCGCGAGAGTACGGTTTCGAGCAGCCCACACAATGCGCCTTGCGCTTTGGCAACCGCGAAGGCTGCCTTTAATTGGCCGAGAATCTGCGGCTCGCCGACCACCATCGAATCGAGACTCGCGGCGACGCGGAAAAGATGCAAGATCGCTTCCGGTCCTTCGTGGTGATACAGACACGGACCGAGCGAGGCGGCGGAAGCCTGGTGTGTTTCGACCAGGAATTCGCAGATGAGGGCGCGCAGATCGGCGCCATCGTCGCCCATGGCCACGATCTCAACGCGGTTGCAGGTGGAAAGGATAAGCGCCTCCGACACTCCTTCTCGGGACTTCAACTGCGCCAGAGCAGCCGGCAAAGCGGAGTCGGAGAACGCCAGGCGCTCGCGCACTTCCACCGGAGCGGTTTTATGACTGACGCCTGTGATGAGCAGTTTCATTGCGTCAAGTTGAATCGCATACCGGTATGCGCCACCCAAGTGATGGCGGAACAACCCAAGGCGGCGATCGCCATGATGGCGGCCTTTCGTCCGCGCCATCCGGCGGAGACACGCAGAAAGATCATCGCCAGGACGATTCCCCAGGTCACAAACGAAATGCCGATGCGGGGATCGGCGATCCAGCTTGCGCCCGCTTCAATGAAGCCCCAGGTGCTGCCAGCAATCGTGGCCAGCGTGATCAGCACGAAGCCGGCCGCCATGAAGCGGGAGATCAGCTCATCCAAGGTACCGAGAGGCGGTAGGCGGAAATAGAACTGCCGCGGAGGCTTCCGCTTGAGCTCGCGCTCTTGAATGAGATAGACAACCGCAGCTACAGCCGTCAGCAGAAGCGCCGCGTATCCCAGCAACACCAGGACGATGTGCGTGGTGAGCCACACGCTGCGCATGCCTAAGCTCGACCAGGCGGCAACGGGCCTGCCCATGGCGGCGACCAGCGTCATCAGGAATACCAGCGGAAAGATGAAGACGCTGAAGGACTCAAGCTTATAACGCCAGTGAACGAAAAGGAAGAGCGTCACGATGAGCAGCGCGCACATGGAGATGTCTTCATAAAAATTGGAGATCGGGCAGTGGCCGGTGATCAAGCCTTCGTCGACGATAGAAACCAGGTGCAGCAGCGCGCCGACGCGCACGGCAGTAAGGGCTGGGCGGAACAGACCTTCGCGCTGCCGGGCAATCGAGAGGATGGAGTGGAGCAGCCCAAGCGAGTACAGGGCCGCAGCCACGCGCAACCAAATTACACTCATCTCAGCCATGGGATCTTCTTTAAGTATAGCGATAGGCCGCTATACTCTGTAGGTATCGGATGGAAATGATCAGGGAAAGTCCCCGTGGCTCGCGCATATGAAGGAAGCGGTCACGCTCCTATTTGCGCTGGCGATTCTCTATTCGCTCTTCCTTGTAGAGGCGCTACTGGTGCTTATCGCGATCGACGTGTCGCGGAAGAATCCGGGCCTGGGCCGCCAGTGGTTTATCGACGCCGAACGATGGCTAGGCCGGCTAGCGGCCCGGCGTGGACTTTCCGTAGTGGCGGTCGGCGTTCTAGCGCTGGCGGGCCGAGCGGCGCTTGCTCCGTTTCTGCCAATCCGCGAGCCGCTCATCAGCGACGAATTCAGTTATCTTCTGGCCGCCGATACGTTCGCCTCCGGCCGGCTTACCAATCCGCCGCACCCCATGTGGAAGCACTTCGAAAGCATCCACATCATGCAGCGACCGACTTATATGTCGATGTACCAGCCGGCCCAGGGGCTGGTGCTGGCGGCGGGCATTCGACTGGCGGGACACCCTTGGGCAGGCGTTTACCTGAGCGCAGCGCTGATGTGCGCGGCGATCTGCTGGATGCTACAAGGATGGCTTCCCCCGCGCTGGGCTTTGCTGGGCGGATTGCTGGTGGTGGTGCGGCTGGGATTGTTCAGCTATTGGATGAACAGCTATTGGGGAGGGGCGACCGCGGCCATCGGCGGCGCTCTGGTGCTGGGCGCGCTGCCGCGAATGCTGAAGAGCCTTCAATTGCGCCACTCACTGCTCATGGGGCTGGGCGCGGCGATTCTGGCAGCCAGCCGCCCGTACGAGGGTGGGGCCACGTGCCTTGCTGCGGGCGCCGTCCTGCTCGTCCGGCTCTTGGGGAAGCAACGGCCTCCACAGGCTCTTTCCGTGACTCGCTTCTTTCTGCCGATGCTGCTGATGCTCGCAATGACGGCGGCCGGTCTGGGCTATTACTTCTTCCGTGTGACGGGCAACCCGTTCAGCTTGCCCGAAGCGGTGCAGCGCATCCCTTACGCGATGGCGCCGATATTCGTGTGGCAGTCCCCCGGGCCCGAGCCAATCTACCGGCACAAAGCGATACGCGATTTTTACGCGGTCTGGGAGGTGAATGATGTGCTGCCTAGGATCAAGTCAGTCGGAAGCGTGACCTGGAACGTGTTCAAGAAGGTGATCGGCACGTGGGTGTTCTTTTTGGGGCCGGCGCTGAGCGTGCCTCTCCTCTTCCTGCCGCATATCGTCAAGCGCGACCGGCGGATGCGCATCCTGCTGATCATCGGCGGCGTTACACTATTCGCGGTCTTGTTGGACAGCTTGTTCTACGCGCATTATCTGGCGCCGATTGCCGGCTTGCTGTTCGCCATTATCGTGCAAGGACTCCGGCATCTTCGCGCCTGGCGGCGGCCGCAAGGGCTGCTGCTGGCGAGGGCCATTCCTGCGATCTGCGTGGCCATGATCGCGGTTCGGCTACTGGCGCAGTCAATTGGGATTCCATTTCCTCCGGCCGTGCCGATGACCTGGTATCACACGCCCGAGGGAAACGTGTCCCGGGCACGCGTCCTGGCGCAGTTGAGCGCGATCCCGGGCCGGCATCTCGCCATCGTGCGCTACGGTCCCGATCACAACTCGGTGATGAATGAGTGGGTTTACAATCGCGCCGACATCGACGCAGCGAAGGTCGTATGGGCGCGAGAGATGGACGCGACGGAGAATCGCGAACTGTTGCAGTACTTCCACGATCGCCGCGCGTGGCTCGTGGAACCGGACGAAACTCCGCCGAGGGTGTCGCCATATCCCTGGTAGAATGGCAAGTTCCATGAAATCCGAACCAGGCGGGTGGGGTCGCGTTTACGGCGGTGTGGCCCTCACATCGCTGGCGACCTTACTGTTCGAGCTATCCCTCACTCGCATCTTTTCCGTGGTCTTCTATTACCATTTCGCATTCCTGGCGATTTCCATCGCGCTGTTCGGTCTGGGCACGGGCGGCGTTTTGTCCTATCTTCTGCCCCCTTCAAGGGACCGCCAATTTTCCAAGTTGTCCTGGCTCAGCATGCTGAACAGTCTGCTGGTCTGCCTGGCTCTGGCCGTGGTGCTGCTGCAGAAATCCGGAGCGAGCAACTGGAGCCTGGCGCTGGTCTACTTCACCACAGCGCTGCCGTTTTGCGGCGCGGGCGTCATTCTGTCGTCCGCGATCTCAGAAACCATCGAGCGTGTGGATCGCGTGTACTTCTTCGATCTGCTTGGCGCGGCCGGCGGATGTCTGCTGCTGGTTCCGTTGCTGAACTACCTGGGCGGGCCAGGGACCATTCTGGCGGCGGCAGTTCTGTTCGCGGCGGCGGGAGCGATCTGGCGCCGCGCCGGGGGGACTGTCGAACGGCGGCTCAGTATTGGTTGGGCGACGGCGCTGCTGGTCTGTCTCGTCTTCAATGCCCATGGGCATTTCATCGACGTCCGCTATGCCAAGGGCCTGCCGTTGAAGAACGAAATGTTTGTGCAGTGGAACAGCTTCTCCCGCGTGGCCGTGGCGCGGGAAGCCGCCGGCGGAGGCACTATTGTGATCGACGCCGATGCTTCGACAGGCATCGCAGCTCTCGACATCGACAAATATTCCAAGGCGGATCAGAAAAAGATCTCGGCCCGTGATGGACCCGGCCTGGCGTACGTGCTGCGACCGGGCGCGAAGACCCTCGTCATCGGACCGGGCGGCGGTTGGGATGTGCTGCGGTCGCTCGCGTCCGGCAGCCGGGACATCACCGGCGTCGAGATCAATCCGATTATCGCCACCACGATCATGCGGGAGAAGTTCCCGCATCTGAGTTTTAATCTCTATCGCCGGCCCGAAGTTCACATCACGATCGAGGACGGCCGCAGCTTTGTGCGGCGCAGCAAGACGCAATACGACGTTATCCAGGCAACACTGGTGGATACCTGGGCAGCGACGGCGGCAGGCGCGTTCGCGCTCTCCGAGAACAATCTCTACACCACAGATGCATTCCGCGACTATCTCCAGCATCTGACGCCGGAAGGCGTTCTGGCTTTCTCGCGTTGGGGTTTCGATCCACCCCGCGAATCGTTGCGGCTGGTCTCGCTGGTGATCGAGGCGCTGCTGGAAATGGGTGAATCACGGCCATGGCAACACGTGATGGTGGCGCGCGAAGGGGAGACGACCGTTGGCGCGCTCGATACGATCATCGTCGGACGCAGGGCGTTTACGCCGGATGATATTGAGGCGGCGGAAAGGGCCATGACGAATGCGGATATGATCATCACGTATCTGCCCGACAGAAAAATCAACAACGAATTTACGCGCCTGCTCCGCAGTCCCGATCCTGAACAATTCGAAGCCGATTATCCCTTCGATATCTCACCAGTCGACGATAACCGGCCATTCTTCTTTTACACCGTCCAACCGCGGGACCTGTGGGACTATCTGGCCAATGCCTCGAAGGTGCAGGTGGACTACAAGATCAATCGGGCGGTGCCGCTGCTGTTCGGCATGATGGCTGTCAGCCTGCTGGCCACCGCGATCATCCTGGTGCTGCCCCCGATACTGCTCGGCGCGCGACTGCCAAGCCGAAGGGGAGTGCGAACTTTCTTGCTGTACTTCCTGCTGATTGGCGCCGGGTACATTCTGGTGGAGGTGGCGCTCATTCAGCGATTCGTGCTGTTCCTCGGCCATCCGACTTACGCGCTTACGGTGGTGATTTTCTCCATGCTGGTTTCTAGCGGCGTGGGAAGTTACTCGAGCCGCCGCGCGATCGGCGGCGATCCGGTGCGCTGGATGAAAGCGCTGGGATCGATCGTCTTGCTGGTGGCTGTGCTGGCATTGGTGACATCGTTCACGCTGTCCGCCGCGGTGGGTCTGCCATTGTGGCTGAAGGTCGCCATCACTATCCTGCTGATCGCGCCCGCTGGATTTGCGATGGGAATGGCTTTCCCAACCGGGCTCGATCAGCTGGAGCGCTGGAACAAACCATCGGTGCGCTGGGCCTGGTCGATCAATGCGGCTTCGAGTGTCCTGGGGTCGGTGGGCGCATTGGTATCCGCGATTTATACGGGTCTGTTTCAGACCATGCTGCTGGGCGGCGTTTTTTATGCGGGCGCGCTCCTGGTGGTGGCGCGCCGCCCTAAAGAATGACTGTCATTTATTTGCACGGCTTCGCGTCCGGTCCTCTATCCAGCAAGGCCCAATTCTTCCGGCGCCGCTTTGCGGAGCATGGCGTGACGATGCAGATCCCCGATCTGAATGAAGGTGATTTCGAGGGGCTGACGATCAGCAGGCAGTTGCTCGCGGTCGACAGAATTGCGGAAGGCGAGGATGTGCGGCTGATGGGGTCCAGCATGGGCGGATATCTTGCGGCGCTGTATGCGGCGCGACATCCCGAAGTGACCAAGCTGGTTCTGATGGCGCCGGCGTTCGGATTCGCGCGCCGCTGGCCGCTGCGGCTGGGAGAAGTGACGGCCGCGGAATGGAAGCGGACTGGCTGGCTGCCGGTTTACCACTACGGGGAGAAGACGGAGCGGCGGGTCGGCTACGAATTACTCGAAGACGCGGAGCAGTATGAAGACTATCCGCAGATTTCACAGCCGGCACTGATATTTCACGGGCGGCAGGATGACGTGGTTCCTGCCCGATACTCGGAGGAGTTTGCGGCGCGGCATCCGCAGGTTAAGCTGCGGGTAATGGAATCAGGGCATGAGTTGATCAATGTACTTGAGCAGATGTGGGTGGAAATTCGGGATTGGTGGCTTGAGCCGCCGTCGTGATGATGGTCGGATTCCTTTCACTGGTAGACCCCGGCTGGATCAGCACGGCATCAGGTTTCGGAGGAGTAGGGTCGAGTTTGGCTGCGAAATGAGATCCGAATCTCTTCGTATATACTTTTGTGAATTCAGCGCCGAGAAAAAACAACTGCGACGAATAGTAGACCCAGACCAGGACGACTACAAGCGAGCCGGCGGCTCCGTACGTGGAACCGAAGCTGGCTTTTCCCAGGTAGAGTCCAATGAGATGCTTGCCCACAGTAAACAGCAATGCCGTGACGGAGGCCCCGACGATTACATCGCTCCATTTCAGGCGCACGGCGGGTATGAATTTATAGATCGCCGCGAACAAGCCGGTGATCACCAGGAAAGAGACTACTGACGTGGCTCCTTGAAGCGCCGCCTCCGGAGCCGGAAGGAATCCACCAAAGAACTTTCCGACGGCGGCGATACAAGCGTTGAGGATCAATGAGACCAGTAACAGGAACCCGACGCCAAGAATCATAGCGAACGAATAGAATCGCTCCTTCGCCATACTGACGAAGCCTGATAACCTCGAAGCACTGGAATCGGCCGGCACGTGCCAGATGGTGTTCAGTGCGGCGCGAAGCTCAACGACAACCGAGGAAGCGCCCAAGGCCAGAGTCAGGACTCCTAGAACTGTCGCTACGGCGCTTGTCGCTGGCTTGTAAGCCGACTGCAGCAGGCCTTGAATGGTGCGGGCTCCTTCTTCCCCCATCAAGCCGCGAATTTGCCAGAAGAGCTGTCCTTGAGCAGCTTGTTTTCCGTAGACAAGGGCAGCGATGGCGACGACGACAACCAGCAGCGGGGCCAGCGACAGTAGGGTGTAAAAAGCGAGTGAGGCGCCAAGGCGCGGGACGTTATCGTTGCTCCACTCGATGACCGTTTCCTTCAGGGCGGCCAGGATCTCAGCAGGGCGCAGACGGCTGAACTGCTTCAGATGGCGAAGGACATCCTGACAGGAACCGTTTTCCGAACATTCTTTCGGATCAGTCGCGCTAACCACACTTGCAACCCTGCATATGGAATTCCGTTCCCGGTGGTATCGCGCAATTGTCCGGTGGAATTTTTACCGGATGAAGGCAAATAATTTATTTCTTGATTCGGCGGGAGGAGATCGATCATTACTAAAAGCGGTGTGGTCCGCCAAATGCTTAAGAACACAGGGTTGATGGCGCTCCGCTGGTCTTCCAGGAGCAAATGGCGGCGGAGGTTCCCAGCGAGATAGCGCCATTCGTTAGTCGCAAGTTATTCAAATACGAGGAGATAATCCCTGTCTAGGGCAAAGCTAGGTCTATTTGCATTGACGCTGCTATCTCTCCCAGCAACGGCGCAAATCGCCCAGTTTGACGGCAAGCGTATCATGGACATCCAGTTTTCGCCAGCCCAGATTTTGGATCCCGCCGACCTGGCAAAAGCTCTGACCCTCAAGAAGGGTGAGCCGCTCCACCAGGAAGATGTTGCACACGCTATTGACGGTTTATTCGCCACAGGCCGCTTTGACGACATCGTGGTGGAAGCGGAGCCGTCAGGGGACGAGGTAATCGTTCGCTTCGTGACCAAGTACGCCTGGTTCGTGGGCGGCGTTTCGATCGACGGCAAAGTGATGATCCCTCCCAATCGAGGGCAGATTTCCAGTACTACCCAGTTAGGCCTCGGTACACCGTTTCGAGATGAGGATGTGACACAAGCCGTGGAGGGGATTAAGCATCTGCTGGACACCAATGGCTTGTACGAAGCGAAAGTCACGCCGGCAGTGGAGCGCGACAACGAAGCTCAAGCGGTCTTCATCACATTTACGATCAAGGAAGGCAAGCGCGCCAAATATGAAACGCCCACTATCAACGGCGCAAGTTTGCCGGAGAGCACAATTCTTCGGGCCACTGGCTGGCGAGTTCCGCTCATCCATTGGTGGCTGCAGGTTACGAATTCCAGAACACGCAAAGGCGTTCAGGGGATTCTCAAGAAATATCAGAGCCAGGATCGCCTCAAAGCGCGCGTGGAGCTTCAGAAACTCGAATATGACGCGCAACATCGGCGGGTGCGGCCTACCATAAACATCACGCCGGGCCCTAAAGTGAAGGTGAAAGCCGTCGAGGCCAAGGTTTCGCGGCGGGTCCTCAAGAGGTACGTGCCGGTTTTCGAAGAGCAAACTGTGGATAACGATCTGCTCGTTGAGGGGAAACGCAATTTGAGCGATTATCTGCAGAGCAGGGGCTATTACGACGTGGATGTGGATTTCCGCATCCTACCGCCGCAGGCCGATCTAGAGACCATCGAGTATGTGATCTCCCAAGGTCCGCGATACAAAATGACGCACCTTGCTATCAGCGGCAACAAGTATTTCAACACGGAAACGATCCGCGAGCGAATGTTCATGCAGCCGGCTACATTCAATCTGCGCCGGGGCCGCTACAGCGAAGCGTTCCGGCGAAAGGACGAAGAGAATATCGCCAGTCTGTATCGCGCCAACGGCTTTCGCGATGTTAAGGTGACCTCGATCGTAGACCGCAACTATCAGGGCAAGACCGGACAGCTGGCAGTAACCGTAAAGATCGACGAAGGAGCCCAATGGCTGGTGGACAATCTGGCAGTCAACGGCGTCTCGCAAGTCGATCGGAATGACTTGGCAGCGGACCTTGCATCCGCGCAGGGGCAGCCATTTTCAGAGGTCAACCTGGCGAGCGATCGCAACCAGGTGCTCACGTATTACTACGAGCGCGGCTTCCCGGACGCGGATCTAAAGGCAACCTGGCAGCCGAGCGGAACGGCGCATCATATCAATGTGACTTACGCGGTAACCGAAGGCGACCGTCAGTATGTTCGCCAGGTGATGACCTCGGGTCTACGCTCCACACGGCAGCGAGTGGTTGACAAGAACATGACGCTGCATGCAGGCGATCCCTTATCGCCTGTGGCACAAACGGAGATTCAGAAGCGCTTTTACGATATGGGTATTTTCGCGAGCGTGGATACGGCGATTGAGAATCCCGATGGCAATACCGAACACAAGTACGTTCTTTATAACTTCACGGAAGCCAACCGTTACACCGTCGGGCTAGGAATTGGGGCGCAACTGGCGCGCTTCGGCACGCCCAACAGCTCGAACCTCTCATCTCCGGGCGGAACGACGGGCTTTAGTCCGGAGTTTTCGCTTGATGTCAGCCGGCTCAACTTTCTGGGGATCGGACACACGGTGACCTTGCGGGGACTCTACTCCTCGATTGAGAAGCGCGGGTCGCTGACCTATCTGGCGCCGCGTTTCCAGGGCGTGAATGGACGCAACATCACATTCACGGCCCTGTGGGACAACTCGCTGAATGTGCGTACGTTTGCCTCGAAGCGCGAGGAAGCTTCGATTCAGATATCTCAAAAATTTTCGAAATCGCTGACTGGCTTGTTTCGCTATTCTTACCGGCGTGTAAGCGTCAGCAGTGTGGTGATCCCGGTGTTGCTGGTGCCTCAGTTGCTTGCCCCAGTGCGCATTGGCATGTTGTCGACTAATTTAGCTCAAGATCGACGGGACAATGCCGGCGATCCACACCGGGGTATGTACAACACGGCTGATATCGGGCTTGCTGCTAAATTTTTTGGTTCACAACGCAGCTTCGGGAAGGTACTTCTGCGCAATGCCACATACCATCGGGTGACGAGCTCCATCACTCTGGCCAGGCAGATCCAGTTCGGAGTACTCACGCCGTTTGCGGCACCGCCGGGCATCAGTGAGAAGGAGTCCATTCCCCTGCCGGAGCGATTCTTCGGCGGAGG
>WNFJ01100600.1_pt1 | contig 10681 bp, 9 predicted proteins | sample 5400461 | NCBI WGS metagenome assembly WNFJ01 (sample SAMN13153349, study PRJNA577476) | soil metagenome | isolation source: 115 cm saprolite on Douglas fir-dominated hillslope | place: USA:California | collected 2013-09-17
CGACCGAATCATGAACGAACAGAGCTGCGCTTCAGTTCGTCTTCGGCGGGCCTGAATTCGCCTTTTCGACGGAGATCGCGAGCGTCTCGATGTAGACGCCAAACAGCTTGGCGCCGGTCTTCACCCTGTCGAGCTGGATCTTGGGGCCCGCTTTCACCTTGAACATATCGCCCGCCTCTGTCTGCAGAACGACGATCCGGCTCTGCCGGTCGACGGCGGCGATGGTCACCGTCCCCTGGACGGCTGCTGCTGCAACTGCTGACGGCGGCGCGTCCGCGCTCCCCCGCTCGGCGGCTATGACCCCTCCCGTCTCCGCCCCTTCCGGGGTCTTGGTCTGAAGCATGAGCCCCTGCTTGAACGTGACGACGATCGTGTCGCCGGAGGCAATCTCGTCAAGGCGCTTCACCTCAGGTCCGACCCTGAACGTCTCGGGAACGCCGTCCTGGCCCTGGACTGTGATGGTCCGCTTCGTCGCGTCGACGGCTTTGACGTTGGCTTTGACTGTCATTGTGCGCTCGCCAATCGCCTGTCCCGGCTTGGTGCGCTGCATCTCGATGGGTTCGTCGCCGCGGGCAGCTGGCGCTTCGCTGCGTGGTTCCTTCGCCATGTCGACGGCGGGCGGCGTGTAGTCCGCCGCGGTCAGCGCGATCTCGATCCGCCGGTTCAGGCTGCGGTTCTGCGCCGAGTCGTTCGGGGCCAGCGGCCGGTACTGCGAGAATCCTGCAGCACCGAGCATTGTCGGCTCGACACCCATCGATTGCAGGTACCGCACCACCGTGACGGAACGCGCCGTCGAGAGATCCCAGTTGTCCTTGAACCCCGACTTGGAGCCGGTCGGCACGTCGTCCGTGTAGCCGGCGACGATAACGTTCTTGTCCTTGAGCTCCTTGAAGGCGTCGGCCACGGCGTCGAGCGCCGCCTTGCCCTCTTTGTTGAGGGCGCTCGAGCCGGACGCGAACAGGACCCTGTCCCTGAGCTTCACAGTCATCTTCCCGCGCAACTCCGAGATCTCCACCTGCCCACTCGCGATCTGCTTCTGCAGCGAGCTGGTCAACTGCTCGTACTGCGCGCTCTTCGCCCGCAGCACATCCTTCTCTTGCTCGAGCGTGACGGACGTCGTGGTCAGCTCCTTGTTCTGTTTCTGCAGCTCTGCGATCTTCTTCTCAAGCGCAGCCGTTTTCTCGGCCTCGTCCTGGTAATTCTTCAAGTTCTGCTCCGCGTCCCGCTGCGCTGCCGCAAACTCGTCTTTAGAGATGCCGCACCCGCCCGCTAGGACGACCAACAGCGTCGTGAGCATTCGCTTTTGCATGGTACCCTCCGAAATGCGCGCATCATGTCGGCGCGCGGATCTAGGCCGCCGCCTTCAGTGCTTTTCGAGCCATCACCGAGAACATCAGCCGAGTAAAGCCGCTCACAATCAGGTTGACACCCACGATGGTACCAATTGCCCATTGAGAGCTGTCCGGCCAGTTGCGCATCACCAGGAATCCTAGAACCAAGGTCATGATGCCGTCGAAGAGGATCCATCCGGCGCCCGGCAGCGAACGAGACTGGAAAAAGAAGATGATTCGCAGCACACCCTCAGCGAAAAAGATGCCGGCCAGCACCAATGTGAGAGATACCAAGCTGAGGGTTGGGTGAATTGCCAGGTAGAAACCGCCTGCGACGTAGGCAATCCCTATCAGCAGACGCCAGAGAAATGCTCCAGCGCTTTCGGCAGCAAAAGCATACGCCAGGTGTGCGAATCCACCGAAGATGATTATCCACGCGACCACCATCGCGACACCGATCCCGGTGGCAAGCGGTAGAGCGACAGCGAAGGATCCCAACAAGATCATCAGGACGGAAAAGCCGATCGATAACCCGGCGGCCCGCTTGAAAACGCCGGTGACAGTCTGTGTGGTCATTTTTGTTCTCCCTTTACGTCGTCCTAGTGGAAAATGAGACATCCACTCCCGGCCTTGCGCCAGAGGTAGGCGAGGGAGGCCGGGGTTGGATGAAGCAAATGGTTCAACTGGTCCGACTCTCCATCCGGTTGAGCCAATCGTTGTATTGTTTTTTGACACTCGCCATGCGTTGCTCTTGTTTGGCCTTGATGTCTTGCTTTGCTTGGGCCGCTTTGGCCTTCAACCCGTTGACCTTCGCGTCAGCCTCACGCCGGATAGATTCGCGCCTTGCTCTGGACTTATCCAATTTCTCCTGCAACTTCGCGTTCAGCGTATCAATGCGGCCTTGTAGCTTTGCCTTTCGCTCCGCCTTGGCGTCGGCGTGCTCGGCTTTCAACTGGGCGATGTCCGCCTTCATCGTTGCGATGTCTCGCTCGTCCTGGGTGTCCACTACGTCCGCGAGGCTTCGACGGAAGATGTAGCCGCCCAAAGCCTCCATGCGCGTGTCGACGGGCGTGGTCCATTCCTCATCGATTTCGGCCACCAGAGCCACCTTGCCGGGAGCGAGCGTCTTCGCGACGTCATCGATAAAGTCGCTTCCGACGCGGGCATTCTCCAAATCAGGAATGGCTCCGAGCAAGGCGCCGCTGGCGGCGCCTACCGCCATACCGACCGGACCACCCAGGAGGCCGATGAGACTTCCCACCGCGGTGCCGGCCAGAGTGCCCCAGGGCCCAGAGTCGTCACCCTGCTTCACCACTGCCGTGCCGTCGCGATTCTTCGCAACGACTGCCGCGGCATACACCGCGATGCTGCCGTCCCCATCCAGCTGCTGAAGCGCGCGGGACCCCTCGTAGGCTGCTTTTTCGTCATCGAATACGACTGCCAGCATTCTGTCCATGACTGCTTTTCTCCCTTCGATTTGACTTCGAATGCGCTTGTTGCCCGATCAAATGCCAAACAACTCACCGATGCTTATTTCCTCTTTTTTCGTTTTCCCCCTTTCTTCCATCTCGCGACAATGGATTGCTGCTACCGCAAGAAGACGACTGGAGCATTGTCAGGAACGGAGAAAGGAGTCGCCGATTTCCTGTCAGGGCTGTAGCTTGCGAATGTCGACGGATTGTCGCGCAAATGCTTTTCCATCGCGTCGATGCGATGCTGGTCGTTCGGGTGGTCCGACAACAGCTGCGGTATTTCGCCTTTGCGCGCGTGCTTGAAATCTTGGAAGAGCCAAACCAGTCCCCACGGGTTGTATCCGGCCTGGGCACAGATATCGGACCCGGTCAGGTCCGCTTGCGACTCCGCCTCTCGGGAGTAGCCGAGCGAACGCAGCTTCCCGAGCAGGGCAATCGCCAGGATGTGCGCACGAGTTGGGCCCAAGAGCACGGCAGCCCCTACTTCCCGTCTTATCGTTTTCTCATGCTTCTTCATCAAAGTGACACCATCGCGATGAATGGTGTGTGAAACCTCGTGACAGAGCGTTCCGGCGAGCTGCTCGGTGTTTTTTACGAAATAGAGAAGCGAATCCACGACGTAGACATTTCCGCCCGGAACCGCGAACGCATTCGGTTGAGCTTCGTGGACCAGGTAGAATTTGAACGGCTGGTCGTATCGTGGCTGGGCCGCGCGGGTAATCGCGTTGGCGATTGGCTTCAGCTGCTCATACAGAGGTGACGATTCGATGATTTCGCCTTTGGCTTTCAACTCGGCGAACATCTCCTGTCCGAGCTGTGCTTCGTCGTATCGACTCTGCTTTTCGTTTGCGGCTGCGCTCCCGACTGCGATGAGCGGCAGCAGCACTGCGGCACACATCCATGATTTGAGACATGCTCTCGGCGCGCGCCACGAGCGAGTGAAAATCCTGGGGCCTTCAACACCGTCGAAAGATCCCTCATTCATTTGTATGCCTCCTGGCTGATACGGAAACGAGCGATGAGTCTCACCCGATTCCCCCTTCCTCCGACTACGAGCCGGCGGTTTCTGCGGCGATCCAACTCCGGACGTACTCGGGACAGTTCACGATCCGAATCCCCATGGCTTCGACGCTTGCGAGAAACCGGACCGCTTCATGACTGACGAGCGTGACCTCTTCGAGATCGAGGAGGATGCGGTCCTCCGTCTCCGCCGCGAGCAGTGCCTGCAACCGCTCGGCATGTTCTTCGTCCAGCTCCCCGCTGAGTGCGAAAAGGACCGCGTCGGCACCCATCGACCGGTGAATTCGGTATGTCACTCGTTCTCCCCCGCATGAGTCCGCGAGGGAGCAAGACTAAGGCCAGCGCTAAACCGTTGTGCCTACGGGAGGGAAGGCTTGTCGCTCGCGAAATTTTCGCGAACGGTCGCGAAAAACGATCGGTCGCGAGAGCTCGCTAACCTGCCTAGGGAGACTCCGGTGTCTTGAAGCGCCGCTTATCGATCTTCAGAGCTCTGATCTTAGATTCCAGGGTCGAAGACGGGACGCCTAGTCGCGTCGCGGCGCCGAACGGTCCGGCAACTCGTCCTTTGGTTTCCGCCAACACCGTCTCGATGGCGTCCCTCTCTCGGGTGGCCAGCGTGGGAAGATACCGGGGCGCGGTCTCGCGAGGGGTCGCGGACCTGGCCGATAGCCACCGATCATCGAACGACAGCGTCTCCGAATCCGAAACGATCACCGCGCGCTCGACGACGTTCTGTAGCTCCCGAACATTGCCAGGCCAGTCGTACGACCGAAGCAAATCGAGCGACGACTTGCTGATGCCGTGGATTCTCTTGCCCGCGCGTCGTGAAAACCGGTGGATGAAGTACTCGACGAGCACTGGGATGTCCGCACGACGGTCGCGCAGTGCGGGCATCTCCAGCGGAAAGACGCTCAGCCGGTAAAACAGGTCCGCTCGAAATGTGTTTTCGGCGACGGCCGCTTCCAGGTCTCGATTCGAAGCGGCGATCACCCGCACGTCCGTTCGGATGGGTCGGCTGCCGCCGACGCGCTCGAACTCGCGCTCTTGCAAGACGCGCAAGAGCGTCATCTGGATTTCGGGCGGAAGTTCGCCGACCTCGTCCAAGAAAATCGTCCCGCCGTCCGCCAGCTCGAAGCGGCCCTGCCGGCGCTGCACGGCGCCGGTAAACGCCCCCTTCTCGTGTCCGAACAGCTCCGAGGCGATGAGCGACGAAGGTATGGCGGCGCAGTTCACGCTCACCAGGGGGCGAGTGGATCGCCGCGACAGTTTATGGATCGCGCGCGCGACGAGCTCCTTGCCGGTGCCGGTCTCCCCGGTGATGAGAACAGTGGAATCGGTCGGGGCGACCCTAGAGACTTGTGAGAGGACTGATCGCAATGGAGCCGAAACGCCGACGATCTCCTCGAACATCGACGTCTTCTCGACCTCCTCGCGCAGCGCGATGTTTTCCTGCTGGAGGCGGTCCTTCAGCGCCTGAATTTCAGCGAAGGCCCGCTTGAGCTCCTGTTCTGCCCGCTTGCGGTCGGTGATGTCCGTCCAAATGCCACTGACGTGGCTTGGCTTTCCCTGATCGTTGACTGTGAGCACGCCGCGCCCGTGGATCCATCGTACGGTGCCGTCGGGTTTCACGATTCGAAATTCCACGTCCTGATTGCTGACGTCGGCACCGGCGATCCACTGTGAGAAGGTGCTGGCAACACGTCCTCGATCGTCTGGATGAATCGTTTCCGTCCACAGGCGCGGGTTTCGGTAAAGGTCTTCGAGCGGAAGCCCCCAGACGCGCTCAAAGCTAGGGCTCGCATAGACGACCTTCTCCTCCGGCTCGAGTGCTGTAATCCAGATCACTTCGGGAATGCTGTGGGCGATCCGTTGCAACCGATCCTCGGTCTCCGCGAGCGCCTTCTCGCTGCGGGTGCGCTCCACGACCTCTTCTCTGAGAGCTTCGTTGGCAGCGGTCAGTTCCTCGGTTCGCTCCGCGACTCGTCGACTGACGTTACGCGCCTCCTGCAACGCGATCGCGGCCTGGTTGGTCGCGACCTGCGGCACGAGGCGTTCGGTGTCAGTTGGAAACTCCAGTCGCTGTGAGCCCGAAATCGGCCTTGCGCTCCGGGCGCGGCGCTCGTGAAGTTCTCTAACGAACTCCTGGGGAGGCACGAAGAACGGATTCTCTTGGAGGATGACGCCGATGATGATCACGGGGTGGGTGCGCATGACCTCGACGACGACCTCCGCGCCAAACCGAGCGAGATCGTAAGCGCAAATGACCGGATCCTCGAACGGCACGAGGTTCGCGCTCGCTTCGTACTCAAGCAACCCGTCCACACTAGAACGGTCCTCGAGGGCCCATTCCATATGCGTGACGAAACGAATCCGCCGGAACCCTTGCTGCTTGCTGCGTTCACGAATGTCGTCGATCAACTCCAGCGTCCGTCGCTGGTCGAAAGACCCGCCTCGCAAGTGCGCCTCTGACCACTCCCGAAGGTCGAGTTGGCCAGCTTGTTGCGCGGCACTCGCATCAATCCCGGCTGCGAGTAGCCGGCGAACATGCTCGTCACGTCGCTGAGGATCGATGATGTGAACGGCCTTTTCGCCGCATTCGAAGCCGTCTTTGATGAAAGGAAGCAGTACGCGGTATTGGTCGTCGTGGCTGGTGAAGGACGCGCAGACGTGACGGTGCGTTCCGAGGATCGCGCCCCCCAACCGGATCAGCCGGCCGGCCTCACTCGAACCGCCACCTTGTGTTTGACCCCATGCCGAGCTCATGTGCCGAACGCCGGATTCCCGATTGCCCGGAGTCCCACTCTAGCGCACAGGGAACTCGCGCCGCCAACACAACGAAAGCACCCACCGTCCTTTGCGTCACTTTTGTTGCCTTTCGAATCTTCGAGACTAGGGCAACCGCATACTAACTTGGCGTCATCTCTTGAACGTATCTCTGGTGCTCTGCGGGATTCGACTCCAACCCGGCGCGGACGCGCTCCAGGTCCCCGGGGACGTCGAAGTCTTGAAGCACGGATTCGGGCCAGCGCACCTCCGCGGCCTGTGCGCGGTGATGATCGATCACGCGCTTCCAGCAGCTCTCGCGATCCAGCGCGCGAAGCTCGGTGAAGAGACGGCGCGCGTAGAGGATGGGCGGGGCGACTACGTCTCCGAAGAGCGAGACGACGAGCGGCTCGCCGTGCCAGCGCGACGCGAGCTCCCGCCCCATCGCGGCGGTCACGAACGGCATGTCGGCAAGCATCACCACCGCTTGGAGATACCGGCGCTGAGCGAGGTGCTCATCCCTTCGGCGTAGCGCGGGTTGATCATGGTCAGGCACGGCAATTCCTTAAGCTCAGCGCGCGCCCGGTCGCTCTCATGCCCCAACACGACCAGCACTGGGTTGAGTCCCGCCGCCGCGGCCACGCGCACCGCGCGGCGGAGCACCGTCTCGCCATCGATTTCGAGGAAGAGCTTGTTCTTCCCTATGCGGCTCGAAGTGCCTGACGCGAGCAGGACGCAGCCGACGTCAGCGCTGCTCATGGATGCTCCCGCGCTCCATCCGAAGGTGCAGAGGCTCGCGACCAGCGCGCACCGCGAGCATCTCGGCCACGATACTGATCGCTACTTGCTCCGGGCCCTCGCCGCCCATATGCCGCTTGCCGTTGATTTTCAGTGTGACCATTGCCATGCCTCCAAGTAGCTGGCGCGACGGAAAGCGCGGATCAACCTTCGACGCGTTCGCCCGCCGAACAGTTTGTTCGTCCAGCATCTCCACCATTCCCAGGTGCAATCACTGGGCCGCGACCAAAGACTCCAAACCGCCAACGGCGTGCTGAGTTGAGCTGACAGCAATTGACGATTCTTCGGCAGCTGCTCTGCGCACGAGCCCGGGCAGGAGGGTCAGCTCTTGCGCCACAATCCGTCGGGAACGAACGTCGCGGACCGGAGGCGCACTGACACAGGGCGGTGTCATGTCACAGGATGCGTTATGTTCGCGCTGTGACAAGAAAGGGCAATACGCGCTCAGTAGCCAAGACGGCCGGGGCGCGCTCAGCCGAGCGAGGACCTTGTCTCTTCCTCGAGATCGAGTGCGAGCGGCCTCTGGCCGGGCCAGCCCGGTTTGGCCTTCACCAGAGCGCCGTCGTTCGGATCGGGCGCGGGGCTGAGCGAGCTGCTCGTCTCGACAGTGGGAGGCTCGATGTTCTCGTTCCCGACGATGCTGTCTCGGTCGAGCATGCCGCGCTTAGCCGGGTTGGGAGCCGCTGGAAGGTTAGGGACCTCGGATCACGAAACGGCACCTTCCTGAACTCGGAGCGAATCGTGGAAGAGGAGGTCCTCGGCGACGGGGCCCTGCTACAGCTGGGGTCGACGTTTTTCCGCTTCCGCGCCGCTCGGGAGAATGTCGAACCCCTGATCCTGGACTCGAGTGAACTTCGTCCTGGACCAACCGGGATTCCGACGTTCTCCCCGAGGTTTGCGGATGTGCTCAGACGCGCTGCAGCCATTGCTTCGACGCGTGTCCCAGTTCTCCTCCACGGCGAGAGTGGAACCGGGAAGGAAGTACTCGCACGGACCATTCACAATCTCTCGGGACGAAGCGGTGAATTCGTCGCGGTAAATTCCGGCGCCATTCCAACCAACCTGGTTGAAGCAGAGCTCTTTGGATATCGAAAGGGAGCGTTCTCGGGAGCCGAACGGGACCACCCGGGCCTTGTCCGGGCGTCCAACGGCGGCACGCTCTTCCTCGATGAGATCGGGGACCTTCCGACCGCCGCTCAGGCAGCCTTCTTACGTGTCCTTCAAGAGTCCGAAGTCCTCCAAGTTGGCTCCATCCGGCCTCAGCGGCTCGACCTTCGAGTAGTCGCGGCGACGCACCGGGATCTGGAACGACTTGTTGCCGATCGCTCTTTTCGACACGACCTTCTCGCCAGACTCGATGGAGTACGGCTCGAGATCCCTTCTCTCTGCGAGCGGTTGGAAGATGTGCCCCTATTGATCGCGACTCTCCTGAAGAAGCTTGCCCCGGAGTGCCCAAGGGCGAGATTCTCCCCGGCCGCTGGGGAAGCGCTCCTCGCGCACCAGTGGCCGTTGAACATCCGGGAGCTCGAGCAGACTTTGGCAGGGGCGCTGGCACTCTCCGAAGGGGACACAATCGAGCTCGAGCATCTCCCTCGTGCTCTTCGGGGAAGTCCGAGAGGAACGCCGAAACGAAAGCTGACATCCCAAGAAAAAGACCATTGTGAGGAGCTGGTTGGACTCCTCCGCAGCCATCAGGGAAACCTCAACGCAATCGCTCGCATCCTCGGCAAAGGTCGCACGCAGGTGGTGCGGTGGATTCATCGGTACGGAATTGATCTCGCGGACTTTCGAATACGGTAATTGCTGTGAGCCCATCTGACTTTGGCAAAGACCAAACCAAGCGGAATCGAGGTGCGGTCTCGTCCGACTCCGAGCTTAACGTCCCCGCGGAGCGGGAGGGACAGTACACCCGACTTGACGAGCTCGGCCGAGGTGGGCAGTCCGTCGTCTTGCGAGCATTCGACGAGTTCGTGAGCCGCGAGGTCGCTTTGAAGGAGCTCTTGCCCTCGGAGGACGAAACTCCCAGGGACTCGAATCCGCCGGCCGACACCTCCTACGCGGATCGAGAGAGCGCCAGGCGAGCGCGGTTCTTGCGCGAGGCACGCCTCGTCGCGCAACTGGACCATCCTGGCATCGTGGGGGTGCTCGAGCTGGCGCGGCGGCGCGACGGGACGGTCGTGTGCGTGCAGAAGCTGGTCCGAGGAGAGACGTTGAAAGCTCGCCTTGCCCGGTGCGCGAGTCTGGTGGAGCGACTCGAGTTGCTGCCTCACATCATCGACGCATGCCAGGCGGTCGCCTACGCCCACTCGCGAGGAGTCATTCACCGCGACCTCAAGCCGTCGAACATCATGGTCGGCTCTTACGGTGAGACCGTCGTCGTCGATTGGGGACTGGCCAAGAAGCGAGGGGAGCCGGAGGACAAGCCGGGGAGCGTAACACCTCGCAGCGAACCCACCCTTACTCGCACCGGGCAGGCACTCGGAACGCCAGGGTACATGAGCCCCGAGCAGGCCCGAGGCGAAGTCGATCAGTTCGACGAGCGTTCCGACGTCTTCAGCCTCGGGGTGATTCTCTACGAGCTGCTTACGGCCCGCATTCCATTCGATGGCGCCACAAGCGAGCACGTCATCGAGCGGCTGCTAAGAGGGTCGTACTACCCAGTTCGGGTGGTTTCCCCGGATGCACCACCCGAATTGGCCGCGATCACGGAACGCGCGCTTCAGTTCGCTCCGGCAGACCGGTACCCGAGCGCGGACAACCTCGCGAAAGAACTGGTTGCGTACCGCGCAGGACGTCGCGTTTTGGCGTACGAGTATCGGCCTTTGGAGCTGCTGAAGAAATTCGTCGCCGCGAACCGAGCTCTGTCCGCGGTTGCCGCTGCCGCTCTGTTGGTCCTTGTCGCGTCTTCCGTGGTCATCGGCTACCAGCTTCACGTCGCGCGCCTGAAACTTGCAGCCTCCTTCCTCGAACGAGCGCGAGCGGCGGAAGAGACCTCCGATTGGGGTCGGGCTGCCGGATACTATGCGGCTTCGCGAATCGAGCACGATTCGCGCGAGTCCCGCTGGGGTTATGCGCTCGCTCGGCAACGCATGCCGCATCTGCTTTTCGCCCGTAGGGGTGCGGATCAATCGGTAATAGACGTTGGCTTTCTAAAGGACGGGCGGGCGTTGGCGATCGCAGTCGAATCTCCCTTCGTCATCGGGCGAGAAGTGGACACCGGGCGCGAGCTGTGGCGGTTTCAGTCAGCCCCAGAAACACAAACGTTGTCCTTTCTCCCGAATGGTCAAATTCGCTTCG
>WNFJ01683143.1_pt1 | contig 10680 bp, 9 predicted proteins | sample 5400461 | NCBI WGS metagenome assembly WNFJ01 (sample SAMN13153349, study PRJNA577476) | soil metagenome | isolation source: 115 cm saprolite on Douglas fir-dominated hillslope | place: USA:California | collected 2013-09-17
CGTTTTGCCGGCCTTCCGCATCGGGGTGCACGGCGGCGAGATCGTCGTCAGCGAGCAGGGCGACACCAAGCGGGCCATCGGCATCTACGGGGACACGATCAACATCGCCGCGCGGATGGAGGAAGCGGCAAAGGTGCATGGCGTTGCCTGTATGATTTCCGGAGATTTTGCCAAGGCGTTGCCCGGACCCCCCGCCCGCCTGGTGCCGATCGGGTATGAGAGGGTCCGGGGGATTGTGACTGAAATCCCAATTTTCGAGTATCGTGTCGCGCGCGACGCGGCGCCGCCGGCAGAGGTATCCGCTCGTCAGCCGATGGCCTTGTTGCAAAGATCTTGATTGCGCACACACCCGGAAGTCCGATTTCCACCCCGTGCGGATATCGCGCGCTAGCGGGCGGACGGTCCGGTTTGGGGCATGAAGAGCGGTTCCCGTCCCCAAGCCTGAGTGGCCGCTGTCGCCTGGGTGAGGCGACCTTCGCCGGGATGGGCGGCAAGGAGGAGGATGCGCCGTAACCGGTCATTTACCGGAACGGGCCGGGTGAGACCCTCGGGCCGATTGCGATCGTCGACGCAAAGGATTTACACGCGCACGCGCCGACGTAGGCGTGTGCCGGAGGGTCTCCGCTATAGCCAGCGCCAGATGCCCGCCGGCCAGCCGGCGAGCGGAATGTGCGCCCAGGTTGCGGCGAGCCATAGAACTAGGCCACCGGCCAGCGCGTGCATGCTGAACCCGCCGAGCCGCGCCTTACCGGAGACGATCGCGCCAAACGGCCAATAGCTGGTCTTCCTTTCCCATTCGGGCCACGTGTCGGGCTGGAGCGCCTCCTTCTTGCGATCCTGCAGCGCCGCTCCAACCAGCGCCAGAATGATGATCGCGGCCGCGACAATGATGTTCGCTGCCACGGGATAGACGGCGATGTGGCAGATACCCCAAAGCGCGAATGCCCACATCATCGGATGCCGGGTGACGGCGAAGACGCCGCGCGCTTCGGCGGGCACCGGGGTTGGCGACCCCGGATTGGGAAGCGCCGGATTGCGAATGATTGAGCCCATCAGCAGGACCGACGCCGCCAGCATCACGAACGTCGCCGCCGCCCATAGGCCATCGCCGACCGGCCACAATGGCGTACCCGCGGGTGCGGCACGATAGGCCAGCGCGAGCATCCGAGCGTCGCCACCGCAACAACCGAGTAGATGCCGAGGAACGCGGCACTGCCGACAGTGTCGACGATCAGCCTGCGCAGCGGGTGCGACAAGAGGAAGTGCGTTCCCACGAAGGCGGCGGCAGCCGCTAGGATCGGTCCGAGATCTTCCACTCGTCAAACTCCTTGATCAGTGCCGCTGCGGCCGCGGCACTGCCAGTGGAATGCGGAAGGATACCTCGCCCAGCCGCACGATGTAAACGTTCTGGATCACGGACAGCCCGATCATCGAAAGCGGCGGCACGAAGAGATGAAATCTCGCCTATTCCGCTGCGGCGCCGGTTGTTCGCTTCCGGAGAGTCGAGTGTTGCCCGGATTGGGGCATGAGCACGCATCGGGCTCGGCTGAAGTCGGGGCCTCGGCCAATAGCGGTAGTTCACGGATGCTACCGGGCTGGAGCAGTTGTTCAGACCGGGGCGAAGAGCTCGTGCGGCGTCGCTAGACCGCGCAGTTGATGGCGACCGAGCGACACAACGCCATCGAGAGTCGCGGCCAATTCCCCACTAACGACGATCGGCTGGCCAAGCGTTTTGGCCGCGTTCTCAATGCGGCTCACCAGATTGACCGCGGGGCCGATGACCGTGAAATCGAGCCGATCGGCGGCGCCGATATTGCCGTAATGGACCGTGCCGACATGCAGTGCGACGACAATGTCCAGCTGGGGCTCGTCGTGCATCTGGGGGTGGCGCGCAAGACCAGCGACCGCGGCGATCGCATTACGGGCCGCGGCAACGGCGGCCTTCGCGATCGCGGCCACTGCGTCGGTCTCGGCGATCGGAAAGATCGCGAGGAGGCCGTCGCCGATGAATTTGAGGATTTCGCCGCCATGCCCCCGGATTTCCGCCGCCTGGGCCTCGAACAGGGCATTGAGGATCGCGATCATGCGTTCGCTGGGCAGCCGGTCGGAACGCTCGGTGAAACCGCGCAGATCAGACGACCACAGCACCGCGGTCAATTCCATGCCGGTGCCGCGGCGGATCTGACCGGTCAGAACTTTCGGCCCGGTATTGGCGCCGAGATACGCGCACAGCAAATTGTGGGTGATCCACCACTGATTGTGCCGGTCGGCGATGATCGAAACGCGCTGCCCGACACGCGCCAGATCGGCCAGTTCGCCTTCGCTAAACCCGTGGGGCCGATCGGTAACAAAGCTCAGCATGTAAGCAGCGGCATAAACGCCATCGATCGGCAGGGCGATATAGTCGGTGCCGCCGCGCTCGCGCAGCTCGATCAGCACCTCAAAATCGAGCTCGTCGTCTGGCAGGTCGAGGCGCCGCCGCAGTGTTTCCCTGCCATAGCAGACGCGCCGCACCGGGTTCTTTTCATAGGGGATCGCGTCGGCGACCTCGTGTGCGATCATCACCTGCACGGTCTCACCCGTATCTCGCCACCAGGTGATCGTGGTGCCGAGGAATTGCGGATGCAGCGTGGCGGTGTGGAGCGTTACCCGCAAAAGCGGCATTCCGGCGGCGACCAGGCGCCAGGCGAATTCGTCAAAGCTGGGAATGCCCTCGGAAAGTTGGCGCGGCGACTCGAGCAGCCAGTCGGCGATATTGTCGATCGTGTCGTGAGCAGGACGCCGTTCGGGCGGACGCGTCATCCTCCCGACGACACGAATGTGCTCGGGCAGAAACGCGGTCGATCGCGGCTCTCGCGATGCGTCGCCCGTCGTTTCCGGGAGAGTGCCGGCCATCGCCCACAAACTTGGGCCGGCGAGCGGGCGAGCGCAAGCGGCAGAAAAAGTTACGCTGGGCGGATATTTGCGGAGCGTCACCCAATCAAGACCGTGGAGCTTTCGCTCCTTGTCCCCGCGGAAGGTCGGCATTGGGGCAAGGGCCGGCATTGCCACGGCCGCGGCCGAAGGTCCGCTGTGGGTCGAAAGCCGACGATCGAGCACCCTCCGAAACACTGCAACAGTGCAACACCTCGATCACGCACCCAATTCGACCGGCTCTGGCAGCAGCTTCACCTTTTCCGGCATGGGATCGCCAAGGACGATCCGCGCCGGCCGAGCTCTACGGGTTTCCAGGGTTCACGCGCGGAGACACTCCGGGGTATGGTAAACTAACGGAAGTGACCGCGGCGTGGAGGAGAGCGTGGACATTGGGGCATGGCTCCACGGTCTCGGGCTACAGCAATACGAGCCAGCGTTCCGCGAAAACGAGATCGACCCGAGAGTATTGCGGAGCCTGACCGCCGAGGATTTGAAGGATCTCGGCGTCACCTTGGTGCGACATCGCCGGCGATTGCTCGACGCCATCGCCGCGCTCGATTCGGAGAAGCCCGCCTCAGCCGATGAACGGGTGCCGGCCTCAGCCGAACGCCGGCAGCTGACGGTGATGTTCTGCGATCTGGTCGGTTCGACCGAGCTCTCGACTCGGCTCGATCCCGAGGATCTGCGTGAGGTCATCGGCGCATATCACGGCGCCGTTGGCGAAATCGTCTCCGGGTTCGATGGCTTCGTCTCCAGGTACATGGGCGACGGCGTTCTCGTTTATTTCGGCTATCCGCAAGCGCATGAGGACGATGCCGAGCGGGCGGTCCGGGCGGGGCTGAGCGCTCTCGACGCCGTAGGTCGGCTCGACATCAAATCCGTCAAGTTACAGACGCGCGTCGGGATCGCCACCGGCTTGGTAGTCGTCGGCGATCCGGTTGGCGCAGGATCGGCACAGGAACAATCGGTCGTCGGCGAAACGCCGAACCTTGCCGCCCGGCTGCAAACCCTGGCCGAGCCGGACACGGTGGTCATCGCCGCCGGTCCGCACCGGCTGGTCGGCGATCTTTTCGAGTACCGCGATCTCGGCGCCGTCGAGGTGAAGGGCATCGCTGCGCCGGTGCCGGTGTGGCAGGTGCTGCGTCCGAGTGTCGTCGCGAGCCGGTTCGAGGCCTTGCGCGGATCGGCCTTGACCCGGCTGGTCGGCCGCGACGAGGAAATCGACCTGCTGCTTCGGCGCTGGGCGCGGGCCAAGGCTCGCGACGGCCAGGTCGTGCTGATCTCGGGCGAACCCGGTATCGGCAAGTCGCGCATCACCGCGGCATTGGAGGAGCGCCTACACGCCGAGCCTCACCTCCGGCTGCGCTATTTCTGCTCGCCCTATCATCAGGACAGCGCGCTGTTCCCGTTTGTCGACCAGCTCGGCCATGCGGCTGGGTTCGCGCGCGACGATCTGCCCGTGGCCAAGCTGGAGAAGCTCGAAAGCACTGCTGGTCCGTGCCGCCCCGCCGGACGAAGATGTGGCATTCTTCGCCGATCTGATGTCATTGCCGAGTTCGGAACGGCATCCTCTGCCAAACCTCAGTCCGCAGCGGAAGAAGGAAAGGATACTGGAGGCGCTGATCCGGCAGCTCGAAGGTTTGGCGCACGAGCAGCCGGTGGTCATGGTCTTCGAGGACGCGCACTGGATCGACCCAACCTCGCGCGAGCTGCTCGACCTCACCGTCGAGCGTGTCCGCAGCTTGGCGGTGCTGCTGATTGTGACGTTCCGCCCCGAATTCCAGCTGCCTTGGATCGGCCAGCCGCAGGTGACGATGCTAATGCTCAGTCGCCTGGATCGGCGCGACCAGGCCATTTTGGTCGAGCAGATCGCCGGCGGCAAGGCGTTGCCCGATGAGATCGTCGCCCAGATCGTCGATCGCACCGATGGCGTGCCGCTGTTTGTCGAGGAAATGACCAAGGGCGTGTTGGAAAGCGGTGTTCTCCGCGAGGAAAGCGATCGCTACGTGCTCGATGGCGCATTGCCGCCATTCGCAATCCCGATGAGCTTGCACGACTCGCTGATGGCACGGCTCGACCGCCTGGCGTCGGTGCGGATGGTGGCTCAAATCGGCGCGGCGATCGGACGCGAATTTTCGTACCCGCTGCTGCGTGCCGTCTCTCGCCTTCCCGAGGACGAACTGCAAGCCTCTCTCGCCCGCCTCGTCACCTCCGAGCTGATCTTCCAGCGCGGCATGCCACCGGACGCGGTTTACAGCTTCAAACACGCGCTGGTGCAGGACGCAGCGCACGGCAGCCTGCTGCGCAATGGCCGGCAGCAATTGCACGCGCAGATCGCTGAAGCGCTCGAAGCCCATTTCCCCGAGATGATGGACAGCCAGCCTGAGCTACTTGCCCAGCATTACGAAGAAGCCGGTCTGTCCAATGACGCGATCGGCTGTTGGCACCGTGCCGGCCAGCTATCGGTTAGAAAGTCTGCCGTCGTGGAGGCCGTCGGGCAGCTGCGGCGAGGGCTCGGCCTGATCGACGCTTTGCCCGATAACCTCGAGCGCGCGCGGATTGAGCTTGATCTTCAGGTCACTCTCGGTTTGGCGCTCTACTCGGCTAAGGGCTCTTCCCATCCCGAGACTCTCGAGGCTCACAAGCGGGCCCATGAATTGGTCCGCCGGACCGGAAGCGCGGGCACCCGGCTCGAGTTTTCGATCCTTTTGGATACGTGGATGGCCACCTTAGCAGGCGGCGACGCCACCGCAACACTAGAACAGGCACAGGCGCTGTTGGAGATCGCCCGATCCGGGCGGGGGTCGGCAATGCTCGTCGTCGCGCACCGGGCTCTTGGCAGTGCGCTCGTCATGAACGCCGATTATCGAGGAGGGGTCCCGCATCTTGAGCAAGCCGCAGCGCTTTTCAATCCGGCCGAGCATCGCTGGGACGAATTCCAATCCGCTCAAGACATCGGTGTCACCGTATTCAGCCACTTGTCCTGGGGCCTTTGGCACCACGGCTACCCCGACCGCGCGAGTAAGGCCGCCGCCGAAGCACGCCGGCTAGCGGACGGCTCGGTCGCCAACATCGTCAGCTTCGCGGAGATGTGGGCCTGCTGGACAATGCTGTTTAGCCGGCGCGTTACCGAGGCTGGAGATCTGGCGAATGCGTTGGTCGCCCGTGCGACCGAGCACCGAATGCCGATGTGGTCGGGGTTCGGCCTGCCTCTGCAGGGCGCAGTGATGGCCCGGCGAGGAAACGGTGCGGCCGCCACCGAGCACATTCGGGAGGGCCTGTCGGTGTTGGCCGCGATGGGTGCGCGGTATTTTGAGCCGTTCTATCTCGGACTGCTGGCCGAGGCGCTTGCCGGCGGCGGCGAGGTTGAAGTCGGACTTGAGGTCTTGGCCGAGGCGCTAGCGCGCGCTGAAGTATCCGGCCAGAGGGGGAATGATGCGGAGCTGCATAGGCTCCGTGGAGATTTGCTGCGGCAACGGCCCGAGCCCAATTTGAACGAGTGCGAAGCCTGCTTTCGTGAGGCCCTTGCGACTGCTCGCGAGCAGGGTACGCGCGGCTACGAACTGCGCGCCGCGGTGAGCCTCGTGGGGCTTTGCCGCGACCAGGGGCGCGAGGCCGAAGCCCGCGACCTCCTCGCGCCGGTCTACGGCTGGTTCACCGAAGGCTTCGACACCGCCGACCTGAAAGAGGCAAAAGCGCTGCTTGACCAGTTAGCGTGAGCTCCTGATTCGCGTTGTGCGAATGACCGCTCCCCGGTAGACCCAACGATCCGCCGGTGAGGACACGAAGGTCGGTTCAGGGTCGGTTTGAGCCGTTGGGCTCGGGGTCGAGGGCGGTCGATGATTTCGACAGGCCGCGAATGGCTTCACCGGGTGGAAATGCGTCATTCCCGATTTGCCGGGTCCCGACGTGCGCATGCTTTTAAAGCGGTGGTTCACTGCCCGAAGCCAGGACACCGGATGTTGCGCCTATTTCAGCGCTGCCGCTGGTAGGCCGAAATGCAGAGGGATATCATCGTCGACGAGGGGTTGCCGCTTCTCCGAGCCGAGGATCACCGCATGGACATAGCGGCGTGGCTGCGCGGGCTGGGCCTCGAACAATACGGCCAGCTTTTCCGCGACAATGACATCGATGGCGAGATCCTTTGCGGGATGACAGCAGAGGACCTGAAGGAGCTGGGCATCAGCTCCTTCGGCCATCGCCGCAGGCTCCTCAACGCTATCACCGCCCTGGGGGGAGAGCCCCCGATGCGTGATACGGCTCAATCAGCAACGAGCGCGACACCTGCTCCAATCCCCCCTCCGACAATCGAGGCCGAACGTCGGCAGCTGACGGTGATGTTTTGCGATCTCGTCGGCTCGACCGCGCTCTCGACCCGTCATGACCCGGAGGATCTGCGCGAGCTGATCGGCGAATACCACCGCGCCATCGCGAATACGGTCGGCCGCTTCGACGGCTTTGTCGCCAAGTATATGGGCGACGGGGTGCTCGTTTATTTCGGCTATCCGTAAGCGCATGAGGACGACGCCGAGCGGGCGGTGCGCGCCGGGCTCGCCGTCATCGAGGCGGTCGGGCGGCTCGCTACGCCGGAGCCGTTGAATGTGCGTCTCGGCATCGCCTCCGGGCTCGCCGTAGTCGGCGATCTGATCGGCGAGGGTGCGGCACAGGAGCGCGGGGTCGTCGGCGAAACGCCGAACCTCGCGGCCCGGCTGCAAGGTTTGGCCATGCTGAACACGCTGGTCATCGCCGAGGCGACGCGCCGGCAGATCGGCGGGCTGTTCGAGCTCGAAGACCTCGGACCGCAAGCGCTTGCCGGCTTTGGTGAGCCGCAGCGCGCCTGGCGTGTGATTGGCGAAAGCGGCGTCGTCAGTCGCTTTCAGGCCCTGCGCTCGGAGGCGACGCCGCTCGTTGGGCGCGACGAAGAGCTCGACTTGCTTGTGCGACGGTGGCACCAGGCGAAAGCCGGTGAGGGGCGGGTGGTGCTCATTTCGGGGGAGCCAGGGATCGGCAAATCGCGCCTTACCGCGGCGCTCTCACAGGCCATCGAGGGTGAGTCGCTTACGCGCCTTCGTTACTTTTGCTCGCCGCACCATCAGGACAGCGCGCTCTACCCGTTCCTCGTCCAGCTCGAACGCGCCGCCGGGTTCGCGCGCGACGACACGGCTGATCAGAAGCTCGGGAAACTGCGGGGATTGCTCGCGTCCGGTGCGCGCGGAGATGATGAAATCGAGTTATTGGCCGAGCTGCTATCATTGCCAAGTTCCGCCGCTAATCTCAATTTGAGCCCCAGCGCAAACGTCAGAAGCTGTTGGAGGCATTGCTCCATCAACTTGAAGCCCTCGCGCGCGGCCGGCCGGTACTGATGGTATTTGAAGATGCACATTGGATCGACCCGAGCTCGCGCGAGTTGCTCGATCTGATATTTGATCGGGTCCCCGGGTTGGACGTCCTGCTTGTCGTTACCTTCCGCCCCGAATCCCAGCACGCCTGGAGCGGGCCGCCGCATGTGTCGATGTTGGCGCTGAACCGCCTTGGGGAAGGCGACGGCGCAGCTCTGGTCGAGCACCTCGCCGGCAATGCCGGTCTCTCCCACGAGATCGTCGAAGAGATCGTCGAGCGAGCCGACGGCGTGCCGTTGTTCGTCGAAGAGCTAACGAAGGCGGTGCTCGAAAGCGCCGATCGCGACAACCGCGTCGCCGCGGTATTGGGGGCGAGCCCGCTGCCGAACTTGGCGATCCCTGCAACACTGCAACACTGCAACACTGCACGCCTCGCTGATTGCGCGCCTCGATCGGCTCGGCCCGGTCACCAAGGAGATTGCGCAAATTGGCGCCGCGATCGGCCGCGAATTCTCTTACGAGCTGATCCAGCCGGTGGCACAGCGCCCGGTACCCGACCTAGAAATAGCGCTCGACCGCCTGACCAATGCCGGGCTTCTGTTCTGCCGCGGCGTGCCGCCGCACTCCTCCTACTTGTTCAAGCATGCGCTAGTGCAAGATGCCGCCTATGCGACTTTGTTGCGCGTCCGCCGGCAGCAGCTGCATGCCGCCATTGCTGCAGCACTCGAACGGGAATTTCCAGAGATTGTCGCAGCCCAGCCAGAGCTGCTCGCTCATCACTGCACCGAGGCAGGCCTGAAACAGCAGGCCATTGACAACTGGCGTCGCGCGGGCGAACGCGCCATCGAAGGCTCGGCAAACCTCGAAGCCATCGCCCATCTGACGCGAGGGCTCGAAATACTTGAGGACCTGCCTGAGGGCCCGCGGCGGGACGAGAAAGAACTTGCGTTCCAGGTCGCTTTGCTGACGCCGCTGTTTGCAGCTCGCTTCGGATCGGCCGAGGGCGAGCGCGCGGCAGCACGGGCGTTGGAGCTGTCCCGCAGGGTCGGCGCAGACCAGTGGTCGCTTTTCCGGGCACTGTTTGGGCTAACCATGACTTATTCGGTCCGTGGGAAAATCCGGATCGGTCGAGATATCGCCGAGCAATTGCTCGTCGTGGGAGAGCGCCTACACGACCCGGAGCCGCTCGGCTACGCTCACCACGCAATGGGGAATAATTTGCTCTGGTTTGGCGAGCTTGGCGCTGCACGAATACATTTGGAGAAAGGGATCGCCCTTTATCAACCGCAGTGGAGCCGCTCCCTAGCTTTCCGTTTTGGGTTTAACTGCGCTTCCAACTGTCACTTCTTCTTGGGGCGCGTGCTCTGGCATCTGGGCTACCCCGACCAGGCGCTAACATGCGCCGAGCAGGCTGTCGCGATTGCCGCGGCAGTCTCGCATCCTGTCAGCCGAGCGGGTGCGCTGAGCTGGGCGGCGGCACTGCATCAGCTGCGCGGCGAGGTTGGACGAGCCCGAGAGCTGGCAGAAATAGACTTGGCTCTTACCACGGAGGAAATTCTGCCCTTTTTCCGCTCGCATGCGATGATCCTGCGCGGCTGGGCGCTCGTCGGGCAAGGGCAGGGCGAAGAGGGCATCGCTCAGCTGCGCGAGGGCCTCGTTGCCTATCGCGCAACCGGAGCAGACCTTGAATGCTCGCACTGGCTCGCGCTTCTGGCAGAGGCCTATCGCGAAAACGGCCAGTCAGAGGAAGGACTGCGTGTAATAGCGGAGGCGCTCGACCACGTCGCGCAGACCGGCATCGTGTATTACGAAGCCGAGTTGCACCGGCTGGATGGGGAGCTGCAGCTACGCCTCGACACCCCGGACGAGCAACGAGCGGAAACGAGCTTCCGCCGAGCGCTCGAAACCGCCAGGCAGCAACAAGCGAAATCGTGGGAGTTGCGCGCCGCGACGAGCCTCGCCCGGCTGTGGGGCGAACAGGGCCGGCGTACCGAAGCGCGCGACCTTCTCGCGCCGGTCTACGGCTGGTTCACCGAGGGCTTTGATACGCCGGATCTCCAAGATGCAAAGGCGCTGCTGGATGAGCTCAATGCATAGCCGGGTACGCTCTCAGTCGTCACAACCCCGCTCATCGTTCCCAGAATGATGCAACACTGCAACACCCGATACTGCGACGGGGATGAGCCATGTCATCCCCTCCGCAACACTGCAATACCGCAACACTCGATCAGGCACCCAATTCGCCCGGCTCTGGGAACAGCTTCACGATTTCCGGCATCGGATCTCCGAGGACGATCCGCGCCGGCCGACCTCTGCGGGTCTTCAAGATTGACGAGGTAGCTACCGTCTGTTGCGTCCCGCAGCAAGCGACTGGTGTTGCGTATCCTCGTCCAAAAGCTGTGACGATCGCCACGAACACAGGGAG
>WNFJ01694940.1_pt3 | contig 10679 bp, 13 predicted proteins | sample 5400461 | NCBI WGS metagenome assembly WNFJ01 (sample SAMN13153349, study PRJNA577476) | soil metagenome | isolation source: 115 cm saprolite on Douglas fir-dominated hillslope | place: USA:California | collected 2013-09-17
TCGGCGGCGAAGGCAAGGGACTTCACCAACTCGTCCGGGACCGCTGCGATTTTGTCGTTGCCATTCCCACCAGGGGGCCGGTGCGTTCGCTGAATGTTTCCGTAGCCGCGGGAGTGGTTTTGTTCGAGGTGGTGCGCCAGCGTGCCGCCAAAAGCGCTCCGCACGCTTGATCGGCCAGTTCAGGTGTCGTACTGGATCAAGGAAAAGACGTCGAGTCCGGGCAATTTCGCGCGGCCCTTCAGGAACGTAAGCTCAACAGCGAAAGCCGCGCCGTTCACCGTGCCTCCCAGCGCCTTTACGAGTTTCACCGTGGCTGCCGCGGTGCCTCCCGTGGCCAGCAGATCGTCGCTGATCAGGACGCTTTGGCCCGGCCGGATGGCATCTTCGTGGATTTCGAGGGTATCTGTTCCGTACTCGAGCTGGTAGGAAACGCTGGCCGTCTTGGCGGGCAATTTCTTGGGCTTTCTGACGGGAACGAATCCTGCGCCTAAGCGATACGCCAGAGCAGGAGCGAATATGAATCCGCGCGCCTCGATGCCCACCACCACGTCAACTTTGCGATCGGCATAATGATCGCAAAGCTTGTCCACCAGCTTTTGAAAGCCGCGCTTATCTTTGAGCAGAGTGGTCAAATCGTAAAAAAGAATTCCCGGCTTTGGGTAATCCGGGATTTCTCGGATCAGCTTTTTCAGATCATCCATTTATTATCGGCCTCGGGCCCGCGATTTTTAGCGATCGTAACTCACAGCGAACGTGGAGCTGAAAGCCTGCAAGATTTCGGCGTCGACTTCGGCAACGTCAGCCACGGAGGCAAATGCCGGACCGTGTCGCAATTCGCGAGCGAAATCGCGCAGCTGAGCGATTGTGCCGATGGCGTAGACTTCGACGCGGCCATCGGCCAGGTTCTTCGCGTATCCAGTGACGCCCGTTTGCTCGGCGGCATCCATCGCAAAATAGCGATAGCCAACGCCCTGCACCCGTCCTGAAACGAAGAATCGCCTGGCCTGCTTTTCCGCCCGCATTGCCGTTGCCAACTCTTTTGCAGCCGGTGCGGGATTTTACCAGAGCAGGAGCGACGAAATTCAGAAAGCCTGCGGAAAGCGCATCGCGCGACGATGGCAGCTATAATAGAGTGATCTGGTGAATGATTGGAGGAAACGGCACCGGCCGATCGGCGCATCTTAGGAACCGTGATTCGAAAGCGCATCACTCTCGTCCTTGGCTCGCTGCTAATCGCGGCGAGCGGCGGCGTCTTGGCGATTACGCTCGACGCCCAGCAAACCACCGGTCCGCAAACACCGTCTAAACCTCCCGACATTGTTCGTATTCCTACCAGGCCCGCAGCGCCCGCGGAGCAGCCGCCTATCGCGCCCGACGAGATCATCCGGCGCTTTTCAGCGCAGGAAGACCAGCTTGCCCGCCTCTTTACTACTTACGGCTATCGCAAAACGGTGCGCCTGGAGGAAATCGGCGCCGACGGTAGAGTTGCGGGCCAAGCAGAGATAAGCTCCTCTTCGCTTCCGGTTTCAGACGATGCTCGCCGGAAGGCCGGTGGAGAGCCGCAGTCCACTCTCAGGTTTCTGAATCTGGAACGCGACGATATTGAGGCGCTTTCGAAGATTCCCGCATTTCCTCTGGTCAGCTCGAATCTGCCCAAATATGAGCTTACCTATGAGGGCAAGCAACTGGTAGACGAGTTGAATACCTATGTATTTCAAGTCAAGCCGCGGCAGCTCGAACGCGCTCATGCATACTTCGACGGACTCGTCTGGGTTGACGACCATGATCTGGCCATCGTAAAGACATACGGTAAATGGGTAACCGAAACCGGCGACGCGCGAGCTTCACAATTGCCCTTTACGATCTTCGAGACTTATCGGCAGCCGGTCGCCAATAAGTATTGGCTGCCTGCATATTCGCGTTCTGACGGTTCCTATGACAATAAAGGCTTGAGTGTTTCCGTCCGTCTAGTCATCCACTGGGACCAATACGCACCGATGCCGCCCGACAAGCAAACCACGCAGGGCCCGCCGGCTCCGAGCCCGGAACGTTAACTGTCACAAAAAAGCGCGGGGAGCGAGCTGATCGTTTTGATTAGTGCATTTGGACGCGATTCGCGCAGGCGCTCGGGAACGGGAGAGTGCTCGAGAACGCCGACAACCGGCACGCCGGCGCGCCGAGCCATCTGGACGTCCTCAGGCGCATCTCCGATATAGATGCAAGAGCCGGGCTCCAAACCAAGCTGCTGAATGGCGAGCTGAAGCTGAAGGGGATGGGGCTTGCGGCGGGGCACCCGGTCACCGAAGGTGCTCACCGCAAAAAGGGAGTCCAGTCCCAATGCGCGGACCTGGGAGCGAACACGCAAGCTACTGCCGCTGCTGACTAACCCGAGCCGAAAGCGCTGCGCCAGTGTTTGCACCACGCGCCGGGCGCCTGCTTGCAACTGGGGGCGTTCCGACCGATAGAAGTGCCGCCAAAGCCGGTCCGCCTCCGCCCATCTTTCGAGAGGCAGTTGAACGGCCCGGTAAACATTGTGCCAATCTGGCGAGTAATGCTGCGTCAATCTGGTGGAGTTCCAGGAAACGCCGAGGGCTCGAAACATCTGGACGTAAGCATTCGCGTCGGCCTGAAAAGAATCGAGCAGAGTGCCATCCCAGTCGAACAGCACCGCCCGAAGCGGTTTCTGCGTCAGCATGAAATAATCGTAGCAGACGCATCAGCAGTATGGCGGGAAGCGCCTCAGTTCGAAACGTGCCGCGCCGATGGCGATGGAGATCAGGGCGACAATTCTTGGAGGAAATTCTCGTCCCGCCGGTAGCTGATATCATCGAAAGTAGCTGCCACGCCGAACCAGCCAACCTTCTCTGCCGTTTCGGTGCGAACCACGTGGGCAATAGCGCTCATGTGTACCGTGGCTCGTGCGAGAGGTTGACCAATCAGTTGAACGTTTACTTCGATAGGGGTGCCGGCCTCAATGCGAAGCGGCGAAAGAAAGAAAATACCGCTGGAGCTGATATTTGCCGTTTGCAGAGAGTATGCCTGCGTGTGACGTTGTCCGGCTACCCGCTCTAAGCGCAGCGGCAGCGAAAGCCGGGCGCGGGCGTAGGCCCGCCGTTCGCGCGCGCGACCCACGGCATGCGTGGGGACTCGTTTGATCCCGCGAGGCTGCTCACGGTTCGGCCATTCGGCGTCAGCGGCGGATGCGGGAACAGATGGAGCTTCGGGATCTTGAACTACCGATTTGGCAGGGCCCGCGGTAAGGGCAGGCCGGGAAATACGCATAGTCCCCCCTTTAGGGATGCGTTTCCGGCGCTGCTGCCGAGACTATGTGCGCTAGGAGCTTTCAGGTCAATGAATTGCCGCCGAAGGGCGTCCAATGTGTAAACAATCTGTCAATAAGTCAGTGCGGACGAGTCTCTGGAAATTTGAGCGCAAGAATCGGATAGCAGCCGTTGATTGAAGGATGTATTTTGGACTCATGAAACACAGTGCTCAGACGTGGATTGAAAATCAGCCGAAAAAGAACCTGCGCGCGCCACGCATGTCAAAGCGCCGATTCTGGCAGGCGGTCGTTGGGCGAGATGCCCGATACGATAGCGTTTTCGTTTACGCCGTCCGCTCGACGGGCGTTTATTGCCGTCCGTCGTGCCCATCACGCCGGCCGCGGCGCGAGCGCGTGGTGTTTTTTGCGGCGCCCGAAGCGGCCGAGCGAGAGGGATTTCGGCCTTGTCGTCGCTGTGATCCGCGAGGTACGCCGCGAGAGGCCGAGTCGCGCTTGATCAGCCGGGCTTGTGAAGTGATTGAGCAGGCTTGCGAAGATCCGATCCGGATAGAGAGTGTGGCAAGGCAACTCGGGGTAAGCCCTTTTCGGCTGCAAAGAATGTTTCGCCGGCTCGTCGGTATCAGTCCGGGCGCTTATGCTCAATCCGTGCGTCTGCGCCGCTTCAAAAAACGATTGCGTGAGGGTAGCGATGTGACTAGTGCGTTATATGAAGCAGGGTATGGTTCATCAAGCCGGTTATACGAACGCTCCAATGGGCATTTGGGAATGACTCCCGCTACTTACGGTCGAGGCGGCCAAGGCATGGAAATTGGCTACACCATCGCGCCGACGCCCCTCGGCCATGTGCTCGTGGCCGGAACCGTCAAAGGCATCTCTGCGATCTATCTGGGCGAGTCCGACGAGCGCTTGGAAGCAACTCTTCGACGTGAATATCCCGCGGCAACGATATCTAAGAATCCCGCGCAGGTTTCGCAATGGGTTCGGCAACTCGTGGGGCATCTCTCCGGTGAGCAGCCGGAATTGGATTTGCCTCTCGATGTGAAGGCTACCGCCTTTCAGCGGCGGGTGTGGGAAGCGCTGCAGCAAATCCCCCGCGGCACCACTCGAAGCTACAGCGATCTAGCTCGGTCCCTTGGTCTACCGAAAGGCCAGCGCGCCGTAGCGCGTGCTTGCGCCACGAACCCGGCCGCGATTGTGATCCCCTGCCATCGCATTGTCCGGGAGGACGGCGGCCTCGGTGGATACCGCTGGGGACTCAAGCGGAAACAGGCGCTGCTCGAAGCTGAAACGAAAACGCGTACGGCGAATTGAAGCTCAGCTCGGGCCGTTTAGCCGTTTAGTCCTGTGGCTTGACTCGAGTGACGCCCTTGGGCCATGTGGGGCGGAAGCGTGCATCGGGGATGGAAACGTTTCGCGCTACGTTCAGGTATTGGATGGTGGAGTAATCTCCGGAGCCGGTTTCATAAAACTGCTGCTGGGCGGGAAGCCAGGTCCCCTCATTCATCCAGAGCTCGATTTTCGAGATTTGCTTGCGCACCTCATCGGAGCGCGGAGTTAGCTCCAGACGCACCACTCTCTGGCCGCTCAAAGTTTCTTCTCCCTCCAGGGTGATCAGATAGCTCCGCTTGAGACTCTCGCCGGAAGTACCGAAACCCAACAGGAGGAGCTGATCTACCAGATCGCGGTGTTTGCCGAGATCGTACTCTTCGACGCGGCGAATCTTGGGAGTGTAGACGTAGAGATGATCGCCGTCCCGCAAGATCGTTTTTTGATCCGGCGAGGTCAGGTCAATGCGCATCCTGCCGTCTCGGCGGATTTCGATCTGCCCTGACTCTGTGGAGCGATCGTTAACGACCACGGTTACCTTGGTGCGCTCGATACTGGCACTGAGGCTTTGAAACTGGCTCTGCTGGCGATCCATTTGCTTGAGAACCTCGTCCAGGTTCAGGGGAATGGCGGCGAGCCCGGAAGGAAAAGTGACGCAGCTGATTAGAACCAAGAGCACTTTCCCGAATAAGGGCCGAATCTTTGTCATCTTAAGATTGTGCCGGTCTTTTCTCGCGGAGGCGAACACAAAGTATAAGATGAGCCGCGCCAACGCGCAGTTACGAATTTCGTAGCGAGGTGCTCAGATTTCCACGTGTCGCGCTCAAGGCTTGATGGAGACGTCGTAATACGCGATGGAACCGTCATCTCCCCGGATAGGTTCGATTCTGACGATCTCGAAACGGCTCTTCTGCAATGTACCGACGTTCTGGCGGACGGCTTCGTGTAGTTCGTGCTCCAGTTCGGATTCCGGGACTTTCGCGGAAGAAAGGAGCAGTTTGGCGCTGACGCGATACGTTCTGGTGCCGCCGCTCAGGTCGGCATCTCGAAGCTCCACCATAGCCGCATGAGGCGGAGGACCTAGAGGCGGCTGATCGTGAAACCAGGAGCGCGGCGATAAGAGAACAAAAATAACGATAAGCGCGACGGCAATATCGTAAGGCCAGGTGCCGCGCTCAAAAGACCAGAAAACCGTCCGCACAAGGATGCGCCAAATCGTACGCATAGGTTCAGTCAGCAGGTACACCATCCACGATGATGCCGTCGCGCATGTGGACCACGCGATCGGAGTAAGCTGCGGCTTCCGGATTGTGGGTAATCATGACGATCGTTTGGCCGAGTTCGTGATTGAGGCGGCGCAGCATCCCCAGCACGTTCTCCGAATTCTTGGTGTCCAGATTACCCGTGGGCTCGTCGGCGAGCAAGATTTTGGGCTCGTTGATGATTGCGCGGGCGATGGCCACGCGCTGTTGCTCGCCTCCGGAGAGTTCCGCTGGGCGGTGACGCAGCCTTCCGGTAAGCCCGAGCAAGCCGGAAACAACCTCGAACCGGTGCGGATCAAATCCGTCGCCATGAATATGCTGAGCGATGGCGATATTTCCGAAGGCGTCCAGCGTCGGCAGCAGGTTGAATCGCTGGAAAACAAAGCCGACTTTATGCCGCCGCAGCCGGGTGCGCTCCGCGTCACTCATTGCCACCAGGTCGTTTCCATCCACCAGCACCCGTCCCTTGGTCGCTTGCGCTAGCCCGCCTATCACGTAGAGCAGAGTAGATTTACCACATCCCGAGGGGCCCATGACGGAAATGAATTCGCCTGGGAGCACGTCGAAATTCACTCCGCACAGCGCCGGAACCTGGACTTTGCCTGAACGATAAGTCTTCCAGAGATTTTCCGTCCTGAGTATTGGCTCCACTGCACTCCCTAAACGAAATCCTGCCACCGGTGAAAATATTTTAGCTGGAGTGACCGCTACCGCCTAGCAATTTAGCCCCGAGGCCTTTCCTGAGGACATCATTCGTAGGCAAGCGCTTCAACCACGTCTTTACGGCTGGCAAGCCATGCGGGATAAAGCGCGCCCACCAGGCCGCCGGCCACGGCGATGAGTGCGGCGCGCATGATCCAATCGGCCGTGATCAGGATCGATAGTGTGGGAAAGGCGGAGAGGAAAAAGGCGCGGGCCAGATAACTCACGCCGATTCCGAGAAAGATACCTGCGACGCAGATCACGGTAATTTCACTGAGTAGCGCCCGAACAATGTAGAGCTTGGAGGCGCCCAGCGACTTCAGCACCCCGATATCGCGGGTGCGCTCCACCACGGTGCTGTACATCGAAAGAAAAATCACCAGAAATCCGATTGCCACGGCGAGCGCGATCATGCTGCGCACAAAAGTATCCAGGCCCGGCAGGCTCGTTGAAGTCATGAGCGATAAGAAGTCCCTGAGCGGCCTGATTTCATAGCCCGGCAGGATGGCCTTCATCTGGTCAACTACCCCCGCGGTGTGGTCGGGGCGCGTGCACTTGAGGAAGAAGATGGAAGCTTTGTCCCGCCCGCCCGAAAGCTCCTGCAAGGTTGTGAGCGGCACGAACATCCGGGCGCCTTTGCCATGTTCCACGATTCCGGCGACGTGAAAATCGTGTTCCAGCATGCGAAAAGTGTCGCCCACTTTTAGGTTCTTGGCCCGCGCCGCCCAATCGTCCACCAGTAGGTCGTCCGGGCCGGACATATCGTCTCCTTCGAGAAAGACGAAGCCGCCGGAGACCGCACGGAAGCTATCCGGGTCGATACCATAGACAATGTCAATGCCGCCGGTGGAATTGAACTGCAGCAAAACGGGCGCGACCGATTGCACGTATCGCAATTGGCGCAGACGGTCCCCGATGCGGATCGGCATTGGCGCGCCATTAAAAGCCAGGAATATCGATGCCGAAGGCGGTTGCAACATGATGTCTGCGCCCACGCCCTCGATACGCTTTGCGGTCTCCTGCATCATCCCGCTGGTCAGACCCACGATGATGATGACGAGAGCCACCTCGACACTAATGGCCAGAACGCTCACCAAGGTTCTCACCGGCCGATGCAAAATATTCGCGGCGATAATGCGGCCGATCACGGTTGTGGCTCCTGCTGTCCCGCTCCCAAGTTTACAAGCTCCGTCCCTGCCGGCTGCATGAGATTGAAACGATCGGCCGTAATATCGGAATTGAGGGTAAGCCTGTTGATGATTACCGTGAGCTGATAATCCTGCTGCGGCCGCACGATTCGAAAGGTTCGCGCAAAGATGGCAGGACCGCCAGCGGATTTATCGTCTGCCGTGGCTGGCGCGGCAGTCTCTTGGGGACTCGGGGGCAGTACGTTTTGCCAATCCTCATAGCTGATATCCGAATCGAGTCTCCCGGCACGCCCGTAAATTTGCAGCCTGGAAACGTGCAAATCCGACCGATCGAACCAAATTTTGCGCGCGATCTCGAGGTTGGAGCCGGTTCCATGCAAGACGCTGAGCACATAATAACGCGCCGGTGGCGCCTCAACCTGCTCCAGCACCACGGGCTCGCCGGCGTCGATTGGCTGCCAGAAAAAAGCGTCCAGGAGGTGCTGAGGCCTGAGATTCTCGATCGGATTTTTTGTGGCGCGTTCCAGCTGCGTGGGTCCCACCAAGAATTCATTTTTCGAAGGGATAAAGATCCGGAAGGTTTGGCCGTCGCTTACCATGTCAAAGATATTCGTGCCGACCACCGGCGCCTGTCCTATGACCCGAATCATGGCCGGCCTCGCCGCCAATACGAAGCCGCTCACCTGGTGGTATTCGTGGATCACTCCGCTATACGCCGAGCCCGTCGTCGGAGTCATTTGCACGGAGGCATTCACCGTGCGCGCGGCATCCGCCTGCTTGTTATAAGCATCGACGAGCTGTGCCTGGTCGGCATCCAACGCCGCCCGAAAGGCAGGTTGTGAAGCAGCGTGCTTTTGGCTGACCGCGCACCCTGCCAGCGCCAACGAAAGTAGCGCCAGCTCGACGAATCGCAAGCGGATGAAACGGCGTATCAGTCGCTTTTCCTCCCCTGCACCAAACCAAAAAAGCTATCAGGCTACCGAAGCGAGGTCAATGTGCGGCGGAATGCAGGGTGCTAAGCCGGACGCGTTACTTCGACGTTCAGATTCTGCAGCGAGCCTCGCGCGCGACGGATCACTTCAGAGGCCCACAATTGACTGCTCAATACGGTCAGAAAACCGCCTTCAAAATCGCACACGGCGCAAAACAAGTACTGAGGGAAGGTGGTATGATATGCGTCCACCCCGCGCTCGGCCAAGGCGCCTTCCACCGATGCGTCGCCACTGGCGAGCGGGCCTCCGGCGCGTACTCCAAACGTCTCGCTCGCAAAACGCTCGAATAACGGCTGTAACCGGGACTGCTCGGGCTGAGGTATGACAATCGCATGGGCATTCGGCTCGCGAAACGCGATGGCCTGCCGGCGGCAAAAATCTCGCACGCGTTCGAGATGCGCAAAGAAATCAATTGCCCATGGCTGTTCACCGGCTAGGGCGGGCATGAGCGCGGCCCAGATAGTGGCTCCCTCGGTTCCCGTCACCGGCTCTCGGTTTTCTGGCTCGATCAGTTCCAGCCCCACCGCGCGCACGTCCGGGCCCAAATCAAGAGACTCGATCTCCATGCGGTAACGGTTCTCCATTGAACTGCGGCTAGTCTTCGTTAGGCGTGAGATCTCGGACGAACCGGCGCTGGTATTCAGCCGATTGTTTGCGAAGGTCCAGCCAATCAAAGAACGCATCCGGCGTCTCCAGCCAGATGCGGAACCACTCCAGGATTTCCTGCTTCTGGTCCCGTTTGTAGGCTTCGACACGCGGATTTCGCGCGATCATCTCGGCCCGCCGTCGGCCGAGCCGCGCCACCTCCAGCACGCGTTCCGCCGCCGCTCGTTCGCCTTCGGAGCGGAACTTGCGCCAAAGCTCATCGAGACGCATCAGGCATATTTCCGCCTCCTCCAAAGTCGCAAAATGGAGGAGGTCGCGGAACTCCTCTTCGTATTGACCGTGAGTATCGGCCTCTGTGGAGAGTACGACGCGCCGTCCGGCCTCAGCAAGCACTCCGGCAATGTAGTCGGGTGACGTCTTTCCCGAAGCTCCCAATTTCACGACGAGTTGCCGCCGAATCTGCTCGAGTTCCGCGGGTGTGAATTTCTCGAATCCCAATCCTTCCGCAATCTCCAGAATGGCCTGTTTTTTGGTTTCCGTGCCATGTCCGCTCATCGGAGTCTCTGGCGCGGCGATCCAGGCGAAGAGATGGTATTAGGGCGCGGAGGCGTTATGGAAGTGTCGGCAGGAGCAGCATTACGCTGCGCGGCAAGCCTGCGGCGGTAGAGGGCTACATTGTGATTGTGCTCGGCGAGGGTCTTTCCGAAGAAATGGCCTCCTTCGGTGTTAGCGACGAAATACAGATAGTCGGTTTCGGGAGGATCGAGCGCGGCCTTCAGCGATGCGCTGCCCGGGTTGGCGGTTGGCGATCGGACCAGGAGGAAGCCCAATATGGCGATAGGTGTTATAGGGCGAATCAAAGGGAAGGCTTCTCGAGTCCAAGCTGCCAGTGTAATTTCCAGCCAATTCCAGCGCGTACACGACGGTAGGATCGCACTGCAATGGCACGTGGCGGTGCAGCCGATTGGTGAAAACGCTCGCGACGAGGGGGCGCTCCTCCGCTTTGGGCGTTTCGCGCTCCACCAGGGATGCGAGCGTCACGACTTGCTCGAGCCTCAGGCCCGAGAGATTCTGCTGCTCTGCGTTAATCTCCGACCACTCTCGGCGGAAGTGAGCCACCATGGCGGTCACCATCTGTTCGCCGCTCGGATGGCGCGGGAATTCGTAGGTCGCCGGAAAGAGAAAGCCTTCCAGGCTGGGTGCTCCCGGCACGAGATCGTGTATCAGCGCGGGATTACGCGCTGCCGCCAGGAAATTGTCTCTGCTGATGAAACCCTCGCGCTGCACCAGATCGGCGATGTCAAACATCGAGAGGCCTTCGGGGATGACCAATTCCCGGACGTAAACACGCCCGTTGGCT
>WNFJ01133210.1_pt1 | contig 10678 bp, 9 predicted proteins | sample 5400461 | NCBI WGS metagenome assembly WNFJ01 (sample SAMN13153349, study PRJNA577476) | soil metagenome | isolation source: 115 cm saprolite on Douglas fir-dominated hillslope | place: USA:California | collected 2013-09-17
GTCGCCCGACACACCCCTAACCTGATAGCCACATCTGGAATAGTCAATAACAACGGTTGGACTGTTGATAATTTCTTTCGTCTTGCCATAAGCCCACCTCGCTTTCCTCTCATGGCTTGCTAAGCCTCTTCAAACGCCTGTTGAACAACCCTCCTTTCTCAAATGGCTTGCCGTTTGTTTATCGTTTCCCCTCTTTGAGGAGCGAGCGCCGTTTCTGATCGCGAGAACGCTTCTGTTTCTTTTTTGGTACCGCCGACACAAGCGGTGCCAGCAGAGCCGCCAACAACACCAGCCCCGCCTGTGCATCCTCCTTCTGAGCAACAGCCAGTCCAGAGAGCCAGCCGACACAAAAGCCCACACGCCACGAAAGCTTCATCAGCATCAAGGAGCGCTCATGAGCTAACACCATATCCCGGAGAAACTCGTAGATCTCTTCGCGACTGTACTCGATGGGCCAATAGATCAGTTCGTCTGCTTGTTCATCATAGTCGTACATCTCCTCTCGATAGACCAACCGACCATGTGGAAGGGCAGCGGTATACCACCAATCCGAGGCCAGGACAGCCACCTTTGCAGGAAGCTCCAGGTAGCGTGGGGAACTGGCTTCAATCTCAGCCGCCCAGGCCGCCCTGTAAGTGATCAGTTCTAACACCTCAGCAGGAGCACCAAGCCCCGCCATCACCTGTAATCCTCTAGCAATATTACCATCTGCAATAACCGGCTTCTCAGGCTGTTTTTCACTCATATGACACCTCCTTTTTCACTGGATTTATAGCCACAGGGGGCTTGAATGTAGTTGTAGGGGCGCGTGTTACTTTTACCGCGCCCAGTCCGGACGGGTTGCCATCGGCAAACGGCGGAGCGGGGAGCCCCGCCGCCGTCGCTGGCGCGTGCCGATGGCAACAAGGAAGGGTTTCCCCTCGTTGTACCCAACCCCGCTTTGCTAACGATGTGTGTGTGTGGCCCCCGAGCGTGCGTCATGGAGAGGGTGCAACCGAGAGAGCGGGAGCCGGTATCACTGCCCTCTGGCTTACAGCTTGCCATTAGGCGACCAACGTTCGATGAGATGCAAGCGGAATGATCAACGCGGTCAACATGGCGAGCCCCATCATCGCCTCGTGTCGGTTAGTCAGAGCCAGGGCAGAGAGCCAGCCAAGACCAAAACCCGCATGCCAGGCAAAAGGGAAACCATCCCCCCGTTTATCTCTGAAACATCCCACGGCACCAGCCGTTTCCACCACGAAGGCGACAATCTTGGGCCAAGTGTAGTGCTGTGGAACAACTATCAGTTCCTCATGGGCCCCGTCCCACTCACACATATTCTCGAAGTAGGCATTGTAGCCCCACTCACACCCGCTTCGAAAATCGAGATCATGGATCACCGACACATCAAAGGACGACTCAAGCAACAACGCAGGGGAATACGGCACATCAACAAATGCCGCCACTGTCAGATCAGGCTGTCGTGTTTCAGTTCGATTGAGCATAGGCCACCTCCTCTAGTTTCTAATGGCTTTACCATGAGACATTAAGCGCCTGATACCTGGCACACAAAGAGCCAGGCACCACAGATTGAGCAGGAACCAGAGAGGACAGAGGAAACAACGAAGAACACACAGGAGCAGAAACCATCAAGACACCCAACCACCCAACAACAAAACCAACACGATACGAATAGGAAACAGGCGTAAAACCAATCGAGGCACAAGAACGATTATCTTTCTCGTGTAGCTGATGAGAAAGGTTTCTCTCAACGAACTGCATCACCTCAACATCTGTCAAAGCCTCCCCTGCATAATCCTCTTTATACTCACGACCATCACACAAACCGTCTGCAAAATCAGCATCACTAACGACAAGAGCAGGAACCACGCCAGAAAGATCACACTCACTCATATGTTTTTCCCTTCTAATGGCTTGCCATAAGAAATTACTAGGACTGCTTGTTCTAAGAATATCAATCCATCCATAAAACAAACAATATAAGAGTACAAACAACGTAAGAATATGATATCATACTCTACAACAATCCGTCAAGGCTAAGAGTACAAAGTTTATAAGAATGTGTTATAATCAAGAAAACACCAACAAAGGAGGAGTTCACAGTGGCAAAAACAAGCAAGGCACCAAACGGCCTATATACAGCTAGCGAAGCTATCAGAAAGCTGAACATGGCACCAACTACATTCCATCACTATGTAAAAATCGGAAAAATCAAAAAGGTTATCCCACCAGGTAGAAGTGAAGGATACTACGAAAAAGCCTACATTAATAAAATGGCAAGAGCTAGCGAACTTTTCGCAATACAATATGCACAAGACCCAGCAACGTTCTCTGTTGCTACAAAAGACGATATCTCGGGGATCTATGATGTCATAGCTAACCTATGGGGAACACTAAACACCACACCCATAGAAACACGCTTAGCATGGTATGAAAGCAACTCAGAAATAGACCACGTAGTCAAACAAGAAGGCATAGTAACAGGGTATGTTACCATTATGCCACTCAAACACGAAACCATAGAAAATCTTATGTCAGCAAAAATTAGAGGATGGGATATAAAAAAGGATGACGTTCTACCATTCACAGCAGGAGTACCATTAGAATGCTATACTGGTATAGCAGTAAGAACAGATGTATATAAACCTGAGAGGTACGGAATGAGATTATTAGGAGGCATAATTGACACACTTCAAGACTTTGCGCGAAGAAACATAATCATCAAAAAACTTTACGCCGTAAGCGACACCCCAGAAGGTGTAAAACTCAGTCGAGATCTAGGCTTTGAAGAATACCCACCTGCACCAGGAAGCACCTTCAATCAATATATTCTAGACCTAGAAACCGCCGAAACACCCTTTGTCAGAGAATATAGAAACACCCTCGAAGCCTATAGCATCAACGGCAAAGCAAAAAGCTAAGTACTAGAGTACTGAGCAGGTAATACCCAAGATAACACGAACTCGTAAGGTTCATAATATATACTAGCGATTTGAGGCAAGGAGCACCACATGAAACCGCCTCACACCTAGGCCAAGACCAAGCGAGTATCTCAAGTATTATTCAGGGAGACTGAAAGTCCCCCTGACCTAAAAAGACAAAGAATACACTCATGGCTTGCCATTGAAGCCTAAACAAACCAAAAACGAGCGGCCAGGAGCAAAACACTGACACCAAATTTGACACCATAGCCGGTGGTCAAAGACAGTCAAACATCGACACACTTAGACAAAAAAGCGCCTCTGTACGCTTCAAAACACAGGTAATAAAGGGCTGGACAACCTCGAAAAAGGCCACTATACTTGTCACAGAGTGATAGCACAAAATGATCGTACGACACAAATTAAAATGCACCAGTTTGCCAGGAAAAACTATTTGCCTCTACTGATACTGATCAGTAGTATCGTATTTCTGATTACTTCCTTCATCTATGTCCAGTTTTCCTCTCCCCCCTCTGGGGATGAACCGCACTATTTGATCATCAGCCAGACCCTGCTCAAATACCACTCTCTCAACGTTATGTTAGACTATAGCAACGGTGATTATCACGCCTTCTATCCATATTCTATCGATCCCCACCTCTCCTATGGTGCGCATGGCCAACTTATGCCGTTACATAGCATTGGAGCGCCCATTTTATGGCTCCTGCCATTCTACCTGCTTGGAAGGCTAGGAGCAGTTTTTTTTATATCTTTGCTCTCAATATTGATTATTCTAAACATTTACAAGTTACTGATAACAATGAACATTGGCGCTACACACGCTTTCGTTGTCAGCATAGCTTATGCTATCGCTTCGCCCGTGTATCTGTATTCACACCTCACCTTTATAGAACCCGTGGGTGCGCTGATTTGCATTTATGTACTCAGGAAAATATTACAAAAAGAACGTATGCTTACCGAAGTGATCGTAAGTTCCCTTCTCTTGAGTATCCTACCCTGGGTGCACATCCGTTTTGCCTTTTTTGAGCTGGTCTTATTTTTCGCTTTGCTCTTTAGAATCTATGAACAGCACCGGCTAAAGCATTTCAAATATTACGTCTGCCTCCTCTTACCCGTTACAATTTCCTTCCTAGCATATGAAATATATACCTACTCATTTTGGGGAACATTGAATCCTGGCGCGATCGAAATGAACGATATCCACCACAACAGCAGCCCCTTTGCCACAACTCCTTTCAATGCCATGTTAGGCATTTTCTTAGATCAGCAGTATGGCTTTCTGATCAATTTTCCCATCTTTATCTTCCTTTTTCCAGGTATATTTTTAGCGATAAAAAACCATTGTACCCGCTATAATCTCTTAATGCTCATCTTGACCATTCCATACATACTCCTATTTACGTCAATTAATAACTGGACAGGCGGTTGGTCTCCTCCAGCACGTTTAATCTTCGTCCTCCTCCCACTTTATTCATTCTACCTGGCCTATGCGCTGCAGCAAATCAATTCCCTATTAGCATATCTCGTCGTAGCAGCTACCACAGTGTATGGGCTTACTTATAACCTATTATCTCTTACACCGGCTCTCAATAGCTTCAATTCTCCAACAGGATATAATAGAACCATCCTCCACCTACAATTGTTCAACTTTCGTTTAACAGATATATTGCCTTCCATGTTTTTAGCCAATCAAACAGGCCTTTTTGTGCTGTGGGTCGTCATATTTGCTGGCTTGTCAGGCACGCTGGTACTCTCTAAAAGACTGAAAAGATGGCCATCTGTGCCCCATGATCATCTTTAGACTCTAAACCACAACACACTGGGAGCAGGGCAAGCTGTTACATCGCTTGCCCTGCTCCCAGTGTGTTGTGGCTCAAACGACCAGCCTGCGAACTATGCTCGCTCCGCCGCCTTCAAGATCACCCTGCGCGCTATAACCGCCGACATCTGAGCGCGATATTCCTTGGAGCCGTGAATATCTCCTAGTAGTGTGAGGCCATCAGCAGCATGCGCTGTTGCAGCCGCCACAGTAGCCTCGTCAAGTTTTTTCCCAACGAGAGCCGCCTCTACCGCACTGGCGCGAGTCGCTTTCTCTGACGCACCGGTTATGACCACACTCGCAGAGGAGCAGGTGCCATCCCCATCAAGTGTAACTACGGCAGCGCACCCCGTAACCGCATAATGTGAAGCTTTATTCGCTAGCTTCATATATGCGCTGCCGGTACGGGCAGCAGGAATGGCAAAACGAATCTCGGTAACAATCTCATCCGGTTGGAGAGCAGTTTCGAACATCCCCATAAAGAAATCGTCGGCCTTAATGGTACGTACGCCGTTCGGACCCTGTACAAGGATATCGGCTTTGAGCGCTTGCACGATACCTGGCAAATCTGCAGCAGGATCAGAGTGCGCTATGCTACCACCGATGGTACCGCGATTACGCACCTGCTGATCACCAATCATGGCGACGCCCTCCGGCAGGAGAGCGAAGTAGCGACGCAGGACATCAGAATGCTCGATGGTGGTATAGGTCGTCATTGCACCAACGGCGACAGCTCCACTCTCCTCACGAATGTAGGCCAGGCGAAGTTTCATCGAGGGGATCAGGCTGTGCCCACCCGCCAGCACCTTGGCGTCATCGCCGTACTGCTGCAAAAGGGCAATCGCTTCATCCACAGATTTCGCGGAATGATAATCAAATGCTGCTGGAACAGACATTGTACATTCTCCTTTTCACCCTACTACTGTTGGTGAATAATCTTCCACAGCTTCTCTGCCGTATATGGCATATCAATATGCGCAACGTCCAATGCATCAACGATAGCGTTTGCAACTGCTGGGGTAGAACCAATAGTGCCTGCCTCGCCGATACCTTTCACACCAAGAGGGTTAACCGGGGATGGAGTAACAGTACTATCGGTCTCAAAACCGGGAAGCTCTGGAGCAATTGGCATGGCATAGTCCATTAGCGTCGCTGTCAGAAGTTGGCCATCCTCACGGTATATAACCCCCTCAATCATCGCCTGACCGATACCTTGCGCAATACCACCGTGAATCTGCCCTTCCACAAGCAACGGGTTGATCTGCCGTCCACAATCGTCAACCGCGATGTAGCGCTTGATCTCAGCTTCACCGGTATCCTTGTCCACCTCGACCATACAGATATGCGTGCCAAATGGATAGGTTAATGCTTCTGGCTCCCAGAAAGCCGTTGTCTCAAGACCTGGCTCGATGCCACGAGGCAGCGTATTGGAAAGATTGGCAGTCGCAGCTATCTCCGTAAAGGTGACGGCTTTCTGAGGCGAACCAGTCACAAAAAACTTGCCATCCTCCAGCGTCACGTCAGAAGGGCTAGCTTCCAGCATCTGGGAAGCGATTTGCTTCATTTTCTCCTTGAGTCTCTGAACAGCAGTGTAGAGTGCTGTGCCGCCGACCGCCGTTGTACGGCTGCCATACGTACCACGTCCCTCTGCCGTAGAGTCAGTGTCGCCATGCATCACCAGGACATTCTCTATGGGGATACCAAACTCCTCAGCGACGATTTGAGCAAATGTCGTCTCCTCGCCTTGCCCATGCGGAGATGAACCGGTATAGACTAATACGGTGCCACTCTGCTCAACACGCACACGCGCGCTCTCGTAGAGGCCAACCGGAGCAAATCCCTTAGGGCCGATTCCGCAAGCCTCGATATAGGTGGAGATGCCAATGCCCACCAGCTTGCCCTCTGCACGCAACCTGGCTTGCTCGGCACGCATGTTTTGGTAATCCGCTAACGATTGGGCCTTAGCTAGCGCGGCTTCGTAGTTACCGCTGTCATATACGTTCCCAGTCGCTGACTTGTATGGAAACTGGTCAGGTTTGATAAAGTTTAGCTTGCGTATTTCAACTGGGTCCTTGCCAAGCTCACGTGCCACCATATCCATGGCACGCTCTATCAGGTAAGTAGCCTCAGGGCGGCCTGCGCCACGATATGCATCCGTGGAGGCTTTATTCGTGAAGACGAGATCGGTGCTTGTGGATACTACTGGAATGTCATAGGCACCACATGCTACGGGGAACATGAAGGCAATAACCATCACATCGGTGAAGAGCTGACAATATGACCCCATGTCAGAGATCACATAAATCTTCAGTCCAGTCACCTTGCCATCTCTCGTAGCGGAAATCTCGAAATAGTTGACCTGGTCACGTCCATGGATCGTCGCTGCAAGAGCCTCGCTACGATCTTCAATCCACTTGACGGGACGCCCTAATTTCATAGAAGCGTAGGCGGTCACAAGTTCTTCGGGGTAGACATTGAGCTTGGACCCGAAACCACCGCCAACTTCTGGAACGATCACATGTACTTGGTGCTGTGGAAGGCCAACCGTCGCAGCCAGGATGTTACGCAATATGTGCGGGATCTGTGATGAACTCCAGAGAGTAAGCTTTCTGCTTCCTTTGTTAAAATCTGCAACAACGCCGCGCGTCTCAATAGAGACCGGGGATAGTCGTTGATTGATAAAGCGTCCCTTGACAACCACGCCACCATCAGCTTTGGTCTGCTCGAAGACTTTGTCAATTTCTTCCGTCGATGGGTGTATGCCGAAGGCAACATTTGTGCCGAACTGTTCATAAAGTAGAGGAGCATCAGGCTGCATAGCCTTCTCGACATCGATGGCTGCTGGCAATGGTTCGAAATCGACCTCGATCAGGTCTCGCGCATCACGAGCTGCGTAGCGATCTTCCGCAATGACGACTGCAACAGGGTCGCCATAGAAACGTACCTTGCCCTCAGCCAGCGCACCACGAGCGCCCATACCCTCGGCAATTTTTCCCAGGGGAACAGCAATGGCAATGTTACCAACTGCGCCTTTGAGGTCTTCCGCAGTGTAAACAGCGACGACACCGGGTTGTTTACGAGCTGCATCCGCATTGATACTCTTTATTTGAGCATGACCGTAGGGGCTGCGTACTACTGCCATATGGAGCATGCCGTTGAGTTTGATATCATCGACGTAGGTCGACTGACCGGTAATCAATCGAGGGTCTTCTCGCCGCTTGATCGGCGATCCGAGCATAGCTGCAATACCCATTTGTGTACCTATCCTTTCTCATCATAGAGAAACAGAATATGGAGGAAATTTGGAGTTTTGAGCTTTTGAGATTACTCACCGGCGCCCACAGGCTGAGTTGCACTTGTCCTCATCTGCTCAGCGGCATACTGGACAGCGCGTACGATGTTCTGATAGCCGGTGCAGCGGCAGATATTTCCCTCGAGACCCTTACGGATCTCGGCCTCTGTCGGGTTGGGATTATTTTTAAGCAGGTTATACGAGGCCATAATCATGCCGGGAGTGCAGAAGCCACATTGCAGACCATGCTTCTCCCAAAAGCCTTCCTGGATAGGATGCAAACTTCCCTCTGGAGCCAGGCCTTCGATTGTCGTTACCTCGCTGCCATCAGCCTGAACAGCCAGTACTGTACAAGCTTTCACTGATTGGCCGTCGAGAAGGACTGTACATGCACCGCACTGTGAAGTGTCACAGCCAATGTGCGTACCTGTGAGGTCCAACGTCTCACGTAAATAATGAACCAGCAACATGCGCGGTTCAACTTCTGATTGGTGTTGCTGTCCATTCACTGTTACAGTGATTTCGCGCTTCATCGTCATTGATGGTCACCTCCATCTGATTAAGTAATTACCCACTATGAATGTTACTTCAAGCGGCTTCTCCGGGTAGGTGGACGCTTCCATCTACCCCTGGACGGAACCATTACACTAGACACCGGAACAATGTCCAGCCGAACTGTCGTCTTCGTTCGTAATCTCCAACAATGTGACAGTCATACTCTCCAATACGCTATGCGGTTTCATCTTTCTCCAACCTCATAGTGAACGCAGGGCTGGAGTATAGCAAAGAAAAATACTCCTTTCTTTCCAGGTCGGAATACACGCGGAGACAAAAGCAAATGAGGGTAGTCTTTCATCATTACCAGGTCAAACAAAGACCGGGTACAAAGTTACACCCTCCAATCGTAAATACCTTTATCTATGCCACTATCTGAAAGCACACCAGCTCTACATTAAAAGGTATGTAACGATTTGAGAGTATCATACCAGGGGATAGTATGTCAATTGGTGAGGAAGCAAGGAGGCAATAATGATTTTTTTGTGGAGACAACAGGAGCAATAGAGCCCCGTCAAGAAAACAAGCAGAGAACCAGTGATCCATTACTATCTTGTGACACCATTGAGATAAGCTCAGGTTAAGATAACAATTGAGCAAGAATATCCAGCAAATCATCCAGCTCGAATGGTTTATGAAGCAGGTAGATACCCCGCGAACGCAGTTCGTCGAATGGCAGCCTCGGGCTAGCACTGATGAGCACAGTGGGGACGCCGCGCATGCTATCAATCGCCTGCAAGCTGTCATAGAGATGCAACCCATCAATGGTAGGCAACATATAATCGAGAATGAGTAGAGAGGGCCGCATGTAGGATGCCGCGTCTAGCACAAGGTCGCTCTCGGCAATCCACACCACTTTGTAATCTGTCTGATCTACGATAATTTGTTGCAGGATTTCACCAATATCGCGATCGTCATCCACGATCAACACAGTTTTTTCATCAGACGGCGATACGTGGGCTCTTTCCTCGCTCATCTCAACAAAACTCCTTGCTAACCAGCCAGCTTTTTCTACTCTTATTGACGTTTCTCGCACTAGAAACAACAAGATAATCGACAAAGATAGTACTAATCGCCTGTTAGCTTGTTTGCTGATGCTGGATGGAACAGTAACATGACCATCTGGCTCGTACTCCACGAACCAGGACAGGAGTGCAAGGGGACGCCCTTAAAAATGCTTGACATGGGCGATAATTTGGGTTTATAATCCCTTACGTCAGAGAAGTGTATTGACACATTGTAAAGACAAGCCATTAGCCGATGTAGCTCAGTTGGTAGAGCACTCGTTTCGTAAGTTGAAAATAATTGTCGAAGGCTTTAACTAGCCGGTGTAGCTCAGGGGTAGAGCATCGCTTTCGTAAAGCGACGGCCGTCAGTTCGAATCTGACCACCGGCTCTTCTTTTTATTCTTCTGGTAGGATTTCTTCCCAACTGTCAGTCTCATGCATCTCTCTCCAATGGCGTTTGGCGTGGCAGTTCACGCAGAGAACATCGCACTTCTTGATTTCATTGGTTATTTGTTTAATGCTGGTTGCTCTTGATACTACACCGGATATGGTAAACCTCTTTTCCGTCTTATTCCGATGGTGAAACTGGAGTACGGCTGGATGACTGATGCCGCAATCCATGCAGCACAGGGTACTCTTGTATCTTCTGAACCAATTCCATATTTCCTGCTGCCGTTGCTTTTTTCTTTCTATTACCTTGTCTTTTGCCTCTCATACCAATTTCTGCTCTACTCTTTCTGATATTCAGCACGTTTATCTCTGTCTTTATATGGCATTTCTCTATTCCTCGTGTCTTACTCTATAGATGGCAATACTTCTCGCCAATCATCGAAATCGTGCGTTTCTCTCCAATGGCGTATTGTATGGCAGTTCCCGCAAAGTACCTCACATTTATTGATTTCCCTTTCTAGCCTCTTACGAGATGTATGCGTTCTTCCAACAATACCACCAATGCCGAAGCTCTTATCTTCCCTGTCACGGTGGTGAAACTGAAGACACGCAGGGTGATTCTCACCGCATTCTACACAGCAGAGTTTGCTTTTATATTGCCTGATCCATT
>WNFJ01177808.1_pt1 | contig 10678 bp, 9 predicted proteins | sample 5400461 | NCBI WGS metagenome assembly WNFJ01 (sample SAMN13153349, study PRJNA577476) | soil metagenome | isolation source: 115 cm saprolite on Douglas fir-dominated hillslope | place: USA:California | collected 2013-09-17
GGACGCGAACTTCACCGGCTGGTCGTGCGCGATGGCCCGGGCCGCGGTGTCGCCGACGAAGATCTGGAACGGGGTCAGCACCGCGGCCGGGACGAACCCGAGGGCGAAGCCGGTGTAGTGGTACCGGTCCCGCCGGCCGCGCAAGATGCCCGCCGCGTACACCCCGGCGACGGCGAACCCGGTGACCATGTAGGCGGCCAGGATCATGTGCGGCATCTCATACAGGGCCGCGTGGTTGAAAAACACCTGCCACGCATTGACCGAGGTGATCCGTCCGCCGCTGGCGGTGAAGCCGCCCGGCTGGTTCATCCACGAGTTGACCGCGATCACCGACATCGCCCCGAAGATGCCGCTCACCGCGATCGGCACCCCGGTCCAGAAATGCGCCCAGCCAGGCAGGCGCCGCCAGCCGTACAGGTAGATCGCGGTGAAGATGGCCTCAAGGAAAAAGAACAACCCCTCGATACCGAACGGCAATCCGAGCACCGCCCCGTACTGACGCATCAGCCCCGGCCACAGCAGGCCCATCTCGAACGACAGCACCGTCCCGGTGACCGCGCCGACCGCGACCAGCACCCCCATGGCCTGCGACCAGCGCCGCGCCAGCACCAGCGCCACCTCGTCCCGCCGCCGCAGGCCGACGAATTCGGCCAGCAGCACGATCGTCGGCAACGCGATCCCCAGGCAGGCCAGAATGATATGAAACCCCAGAGTCGTCGCCATCTGAGCCCGGGCCGGGACCACCTCGACGCCTGCCCGGGCGCCTGCGGCCACCACGTCGGCGAAGCGCATCACAATCCTCCAGCCCCGCAAGAGCCTGCCTGCATCGGAGCAGTCAGACCGGCAGCGTGTACTTGAGCACGAAATTCAGCACCACGGCGAACACGAGGTACATAAGCCAGAATCCCGTGCCGAGATGGGCTTCGTCGTCACGGCAAGCGGCCATTCCCGCTACCTCCTAGCTGGAAGCCGGGCACGGTGAGGTTCACGGGCCTCCTGGCGCTGGGTGACGCACCACGGCTCGTTCGGTTCTGTGGTGCACACAAGGCCCAATTCTAGGACAGTGCAGGTCACGGGGTTAACGTGCAGGTCAGGGGGTCATCAGGGCTTGCGATGTGACCAAGGTCTCATCCGTCAGCATCCCCCGATATCCGCTGTCGTCCGTGGTGTTCGTTCCCCTGGTGTTCCCCTGGAACATGACTCAGCCCGGCCAACGGTGCGGGTTCCTGGCCGGCCTGAGCGTCCCGCCTGACCTGCCCCGGGGAACGGGGCGAACCACGGGGCAAGTCTTGCCGGCGTACCCGTGCGCCGGATCACGAGGGGAGCGTCACTGTCTCCCCTTTCCCCGCTGCCACGGGACCGCTCCTAGGCAGCGAGGGGATTACCGGGGTTGCGGCACCCCCCGTACCTTTTAGGTTGCTCGCGATGAACGGCACGGGGGGTACCTCTCAGACCCGCATGAGATCCACGAGGATCATCGCGCGGGGAGCCTCCCGCTCGTAATGACCGGGGTTGTCTTCGACGTGCCCGCCGAACCATTCGTCATCGTCCGTGCCGAACCCGCACGAGCACAGGTAGATCATCAGCCCGCCTGCGCGATGCGGGCGCGCGACTCCCGCTCGGCAAGCACCTCGTCTAGTTTCTCCCTGAGCAGCGTCCGTACCTCCGCGTGCTCGGGCAGGTACTTCAGCGCGTGCTCAAGCTGGTGGACGGCGTGCCAGGCCCCGATCTGACCCTCACCTCGAAGTACAACGTCGTCGACATCTCCGTTCCCTCGACCACGATGAACGACATCCGCCTGGACATCAGCAACAACGACGTCCAGGGCGCACGGCAGATAATCGAGTTCGAGGTCTACTCACGCTGACCGGCGCTACCGGGTCCCGGGCGTGCCAGCTTCCGCTGGTCTTCGTCCGGGACCATGCGCTGGCAGTGGCTTGTCGTCTGGGCTCGCCGCTGGGTGGTGCCAGACCCGGGGGACCGCCGCTGCGGGCCATGGGTGGTGGTGGCGGCTCGGGATCGTCGCGGCGGCGTCTGCGTCGCGGATCGACAGCGCCGACGCTATCCCGGCGAGGCAGAGGGCGGCGTAGGCGGTGAGGTTGGCCACCTCGTGCCCGGCGACGAGGCGGGTCGCCCCGATCAGCACGATGGCCGTGGTGAGCAGGGCGACGCCGATGGCGCCGCCGACCTGACGCGCCGCGTTGAACATCGTCGAGGCCCGGCCGGTCGCCCCCGCCGAGATGGTGGCGAACGCCGCTGCCTGGGTGGGCACGAACACCTGGCCCATGGACAGTCCCATGGTGAACATCAGCAGGCGGGCCCACCACAGGCTGGAGTGGGCGGTCAGCACGGCGAGCAGGCCGATGGAGACCGCCGTGCCGGCCAGCCCGAGGGCGATATGCCGACGCGGCCCCAGGAGCGGGTAGAGCACCCGGCTCGCCAGCTGCGCGCCGATCATGACGCCGATGGCCTCGGGAAAGGTGCTCAGGCCGGAGCCGAGCGCGCTCAGTCCGCGGCCGTCCTGGTAGTAGAGCGAGATGGCGTACAGGGTGCCGAGGAACGCGGTCGAGGCCAGGATCAGCACGCTGGTGGTGGAACGGAACAGGCGGTTACCGAGCAGTCGCAGCGCCACGATGGGCTCGGCGGTGCGAAGCTCGACGGCGACCATGGCGATGAGCAGCGCGCCCCCGGCCGCGACGGTGGCGAGCACCTCGGCCGATCCCCAGCCCAGGTCCGGTCCCTCTGAGACGCCGTACATGAGCAGCCCCAGGCCGGTGCCAGAGAGCAGGAACCCGGCCAGGTCGAAGCGCCCGGGGCGGGTCTGGGTGCGCTGGGGGAGGAAGATGGCGCCGAAGGCGAGCGCCGCCGCTCCGATGGGCACGTTGACGTAGAACACCCAGCGCCACGACAGGTCAGTGACCAGCAGGCCCCCCAGAACCGGGCCGAGAGCCGGTGCCAGGGTGGTCGGCACGGTGAGGATCGAGGCGGCCCTGATGCGCTCCTCAGGGGGAAAGACCCGGAAGAGCATGGCCATCCCGACCGGGGCGAGCATGCCGCCGCCGGCCCCCTGGACGATCCGGAATGCCACCAGCCCGCCAAGGCTGGACGCCACGCCGCACAGCGCCGAGGCCACGGAGAAGACCGCGATGGCGGTCAGCAGTACCCGCTTGCCGCCGAACCGGTCGCCGAGCCAGCCGGACGCCGGGATGAATACCGCGAGGCTCACCAGGAAGGCGATGGAGACGCTGTCGACCGCTGTCGGGCTCACCGAGAAATCACGGCCGATGGTCGGCAGGGCCACGTTGACGATGGTGGTGTCCATGATGCTCATGAACATGGCGGCGACGAAGACGACGCTCACCGCCGCCTTCTCGCTGACCCGCGCCGTCATGCGCAGACTCCCGGACAGCGGCTGACCGGCAACATCCGGATTCGCTTTCATGATGTCCTTCCTGGACCGAAGCGGGCCGGCGAGTGTCCTATGCAGCCCCTGTCCACCATTGCCCGCGAGCGGTTCCGTGTCATCGCGGCCACCGGTCATCTGTGCCTCCGGCTAACCACCTGACTGCATTCCTGCTAGCTGCAAGACGTTCCGCGCCCATCCCCGAGTCGACCGATGCCCTGCATGAAGCAGCCTGAAAGTAGCAAAACAGAACGAGGTTCACCCTTGCCGGGCAGGTACTCGCCGCTGGGTGGTGCCAGACCCGGGCGACCGCCGGTGCGGGCTAGCGGCACTTGCTGGATCCCGGCTAGCGGCAATGCGCTCCGCGGGGCCCCGCCGCCATGCTGGAGCCGGTGACGTGGCTAGTCGCCGCAGCAGGCGGGCCACAGCAGGAAAGGAGCCATGATGGCAGCGGCGGATGGCGGGGATGCCCGCGCGGTGGTGGCGGTGATCGGCGCCGGCATCATGGGGTCGGCGATGGCCCGCAACCTGGTGGCCGCGGGCCTGACCACGCGGGTGTGGGACCGCTCGGCATCGGCGACCGGCCCGCTGGCCGACGCGGGTGCGGTGGTTGCGGCGTCAGCGCGGCACGCGGTCCAGGGCGCACAGGTGGTAATCACAATGCTGCCCACCGCCGATGTCCTTGATTCGGTGATCTTCGATAGCGGGGTGGCTGGCGCATTCGCTGACGGATGCGTGTGGGCTCAGATGGGCACGATCGGCGTCGCGGCGACCCTGCGCATCAGAGACCGGCTGGCCGCGGCCCGGCCCGGCGTCATGTTCGTGGACGCCCCGGTGTCGGGTAGCAAGGGACCGGCGCAGCAGGGCCAGCTGCTGATCCTGGCGTCGGGGCCCGCCGCGGCGGCTGACGCGGTGCGCCCGGTGTTTGACGTCCTGGGCCGCAAGACCGTGTGGCTAGGGGAGGCCGGCCAGGGCAGCCAGGTGAAGCTGGTCGTCAACGCTTACATGTCCATCCTCATCGAGGGCGTGGCGGAAACTCTCGAGCTAGCCGATCGCCTCGGTATCGGTCGCCAGCAGCTCTCCGAGGTCATCGAGGGCGGCCCGCTGGACGCGCCGATCGCCGACGCCAAGTTCCACAAAATGGACCAGGGCGACTTCACCGCCGAGTTCCCGCTCGAGTGGGCGCTGAAGGACGTCGATCTCGCGATTAGTGCCGCCCATGGCGACACGCTGCCGCTCCTGACCGCGCTCTCCGGCCAGTGGCATGCCGCCGTGGCCGCCGGGCACGGTCGCCAGGACATCAGCGCCGCCCGCCTGGCCCTGGCCAGCCCAAGCCACGGCCGCCCACGCCAGGAAAGCTAGCTAGCCCGGTGCGGCTTTGGCGGCGACGTGCACATTCCCGGCCCTGACACACGGGCGGGACACGTACCCGCGGCCCAATAACGCAGGCGGGCGTTCTGGCTAGCCGGTATCCCAGGATGGCAGCCCGCCGAGCCCCGCGTGCTGAGTGCACCGGCCTGCCCTCCTCCGAAGGGGCCGCCAGCCGTCCGGCACGAGGCCCGGCTGAAAACTCGCGCAGGTGCCAGCGCCAACGCGCGCCCCCCCGCTAACGGTGCTGGCCGGATACTGGCTACCCGCAATGGTCCCTCAGGGCCGGGGAGCGCCTGGTGGCGCTGGCTGCAGTCCTGGTGTTCCTGCTATCCGGTAGCCGGGCTGGCCGCTCGCGGGGAAGACGGGGCCCTCTCGCTGCGAGATCGTGAGCAGTGAGGAGCGCAGCGTGTCGTGGCCAAAGGAGTGACCCATGTACTACGTCGGCGTGGACATCGGTGGCACGTTCACCGACTGCGTTCTGGTGGACCGGCAAGGAAACCACCGGAGCGCGAAGGTCTTGTCCACCAAGGACGATCCGGCGGCCGGGGTGCTCGCCGGGCTTAGCCGGCTGGCCGAAACCGCCGGCGTCAACCTGCCCACCCTGCTCGAGCGAACCGAGCGTTTCGGGCACGGAACCACCATCGGCACGAACGCGGTCCTCGAACGGCGGGGTGCGCGGGTCGGGCTGGTCGCCACCGCCGGGCACGGCGACGCGCTCGCGATGATGCGCGGTGCCGGCCGGGTCGCCGGCCGGTCGATCGAAGACGTGTTCTCGGTGCACGGCAGGCTGCCGACGCCGCTGATCGTACCGGGTGCCGTCGTCGAGGTGCAGGAACGGATCGACGCGAGCGGCAAGGTAGTGGCCGAGCTGGACACCGACGCGGCCGTCGAGCGGATCACCCGGATGATCGCGGAGTACGAGCTCGACTCCGTCGCCATCGCGCTGCTGTGGTCGTTCGCGAACCCGGCGCACGAGAAGGCCCTGGCCCAGGCGTTCCCCGAGGTGTTCGTGTCCCGCTCGTCGCAGGTGTCTCCCCGGCTCGGGGAGTACGAGCGCACGGTCGCCACGGTGCTGAACGGTTACGTCGGCCCGGCCTCTTCCCGGTACCTGAGTGAGCTGGAGAGCCGGCTCGCGACCCCGTTGCTGGTCATGCAGTCCAGCGGCGGGGTGCTGCCCGCATCCGCCGCGACCCCGCTGGGCACGATCAACTCCGGGCCGGCCGGCGGCCTGATCGGCGTGGCCAGCCTGGCCGGCGCCTACGGCCACGACCATGTGGTCGGCACCGACATGGGCGGCACGTCGTTCGACCTCGGCCTGGTGATCGACGGCAAACCGGTGGTGGCCGAGCAGAACGTCATCGACCAGTACACCTACCGGCTGCCCAACCTGGACGTGCGCTCGATCGCCGCCGGCGGCGGCTCGATCGCCTGGTTCGACGAGGCGACCAGCGGGCTCCGGGTCGGCCCGGCGAGCGCCGGCTCCGAGCCGGGCCCGGCCTGCTACGGCCGCGGCGGCGCCGAGCCGACCGTGACCGACGCCGATGTCGTGCTCGGCCTGGTCCGTGCGGACACGTTCCTCGACGGCCGGATGCCGCTGGACCGCGACGCCGCCGTCGCCGCCGTGGGCCGGCTCGCCGAGCGGCTGGGCCTGACCGTCGAAGAGACGGCGGCGGGCATCTTGCAGATCAACAACATGCAGGCGGCGACGGTGATCCGGCAGCAGACGCTCGAACGCGGACTCGATCCCCGTGACTTCGTCCTGTACGCCTTCGGCGGCGCGGGCCCGGTGCACGCATTCGGGTACGCCGCCGAGTCCAGGGTCCGCGAGGTCGTGATCCCGCTCGGCAACGGCGCATCCACGCTCTCGGCGTACGGCATCGCGTCCGGTGACGTGGTGCTGTATCACGAACTTGAGCGCTCGCTGCTGGCGCCGTTCGACGACGGTGCGCTCGCGACCGCGGTGGCCGAGGTGCGCGACGGTGCGCTGGCCGAACTGGCGGCCACCGGTGTGGCCGGGGACCCGTTGGTGGAGATCGACGCGCTGATGCGTTACCGCGAACAGCTCATGCATAGCCTGGAGATCCCGGTTTCGCCGCCCCTGGACGGCGCCACCCTGCTGGCCGACTTCGATAAGGAGTACGTGCGGCGCTACGGCGACGGCGGCACGGCACTGTTCCAGGCCGTCGAGGTATTCGCGCTGCGGGCCCGGGTGTCGGTCCCGGTCGGCATCCCCATCGCCCGCCCGCAGCTGGCGGCATCGGCCGGAACCGAACAACCCGGGCAGGCTGACGTCTACTGGCCTGGGCATGGCTGGACCAGGACCGAGGTGTACCGCGGCGCGCCCGGCGCGGCCGTCACCGGCCCCGCCCTGGTCGAGCTGGCGCACACCACCGTCGCCGTCCCGCACGGCGCGTCACTGTCCGTCGGACCGCTCGGCGAGCTACGACTGAAGGAGTTCTGATGGCCATCTGGGACGGCGTGCAGCGCGGTTACATCCCCGGCGAGACGCTGCGCATCCCCGGCACGCTCAAACTGCACACCGGCACCGCTGACGTGGACCCGGTGACCTTCGAGGTCATCCGCTACTCGCTGATGAACACCAACCTCGAGCACGGGCAGACGATCCAGCGGCTGGCCGTCTCGCCGGTCACGATGGTCACCCGGGACTTCCAGCCCTCGATCCTCAGCGAGTCCGGCGACCTGGTGTTCCTCGGCCCGTACCTGCAGTACCTCTCCAACGCCCAGGCGCTGACCGTCAAGTGGATCCTGGAAAACCGGGCCGAGAATCCCGGCATCGAGCCCGGCGACATGTTCGTGTCCAACGACCCGTACGTCGGCAGCCCGCACCAGCCGGACACGGTGGTGGCCGCGCCGTTGTTCGTGGGCGACGAGCTGTTCTGCTGGGTGGCCAACGTCCTGCACCACGCCGACGTCGGCGGCTCGGTGATGGGCAGCTTCTGCGTCGACGCGACCGACATCTTCACCGACCCGCCGCCATTCCCGCCGTTCAAGCTGGTCAGCCGCGGGGAGGTGCGCCGGGACCTGGAGGAGATGTTCCTGCGCCAGTCGCGGGTGCCGACCAACGTGCACATGGACCTGCACGCCGCGATCTCAGCGAACCGGGTGGCGGCAGGCAGGATCGTCGCGCTGATCGACCGGTACGGCGCGGACGCGGTGAAGGCGGTGATGAACCGGGTGCTCGACGCCGGCGAACGGACGGTCGCCGAACGCCTGTCGAAGATTCCGGACGGCCAGTGGAGCCACCGGCTCTACGCCGAGGCCGCGCACACCGGTGATACCGGCGTCTACGCCTACCAGCTCACCGTGCGCAAGCAGGGCGAGCAGCTGTATGTCGAAAACGCCGGAACCGACCCGCAGACCGGCTCCATCAACGTCACCTACGCTGGTTTCTCCGGTGCTTTCCTCGCCGCGCTGACCGGGTCGCTCACCGCCGACCTGGCCGGCGCGTACGGCGGCGTGTACCGGCGGGTGCACCTCGAACCGGTACCCGGCACGTTGTCCTGCGCGGACTTTCCCGCCGCGGTCAGCCCGGCCGGCATCTACACGATGGAAACGCTGATCAGCCTGTCCGGCGCGGTGATCGGCAAGATGCTGGCGTGTGCCGATCCGGAGGTGGCCAAGCTCGCGATCGGCCCGGCGCATCCGGTGTTCTACGGCTTCATCTCCGGCGGCATGCACCCGACGGGCGAGCCGTTCGTCGCGACCAACGCCGACAACATGATCGGCTCGCTGGCCGCGTCGCCGGCCGGCGACGGCGTCGACTTCGGTGGCCACTTCTGGATTCCCGAGGGCACCGCGAGCAACATCGAGGAGCTCGAGCTGCTCTGGCCCATGCTGTTCCTCTACCGGCGGGCGCTCAAGGCCGGCGCGGACGGCGCCGGGCGGTTCCGCGGCGGGCGCGGCTTCGTCGAGGCCGGGATCCCGTGGACCGTCCCAGGCCTAGCCGCGGCGCTGTATGTGGACGAGTCCTTCCCCAAAGCCGTCGGGCCGTTCGGCGGCAATCCCGGCTCGGCTGGGCACTTCCGACTCAAGCACGGCACCGACGTGGTCGCCCGGCTCGCCGCCGGGGAGGTGCCGCAGGACTTCGACGCGATCGGCGGCGCCGAGGCCGAGGTCGAGGCCAAGGGCCCGATGCTCATGATGGGCGCCGACGCGGCGTGGGAATGGACCGGCGCGAACGCCCCCGGCTTCGGCGACCCGCTGACCCGGGACCCTGGCCAGCCGGGGCGCTGCCGGCCGACACGGCCGAGCGGGTGTACGGCGTGGTGCCCGGCGACGGCGCGACCCGGACGCTGCGCGCCGGGCGCCTGGCCGCCCGGCTTGCCGATGCCGTCCCGCCCGCCGGCCCGCCGGCCACGGTCCCGGCCGGTGTGCCGCTGCGGGTTCTCGCCGGCGAGCTGGCCGTGGTGGAACGAGACGGCCGCCCCGAGGCGTTCGTGACCGTCACCGGCCGTGCGGTGCTGGCCTCGGCCAGCGGCAACTTCAAGGACGGTTGCGCCGTGCTGGAACGCCCTGCGCGTATGGTCGCCCCGGAGTTCGCCACCCGGCAAGGCCGGGCCGGCTACCTGATGCGATACCGCGAGTACCTGTGCCCGGTCACCGGCCTGCGCGTGGACTCCGAGATCATCGCCGACGGCGACGAGGGGCTGCACGACATCGTCATCGGCCGGGCCAGTGCGTGAACAGCGCCGGTGCGCTCATCCTGCGGTTCCTGTTCCGCATTACCGCTAGCAGGTAGCGAGGATTACCGCCTGCTGGGCAGACGGGGCCGCGCCGGTGCGCGATCGTAAGCGGTAAGCAGCACGGACACCACGTCTCTAAGGGATACCGCGATGGGCACGCGTAGGCGCCGAACTTCCGGGGGCGGGACGCATGCCCGCGACCCAATAACGCAGCCGGGCGTACTGGCTAGCCGGTATCCCAGGATGGCAGCCCGCCAGGTGCCTAAACGGGTGCTAGCCATGACGACACCGGGCCGCTCAGGCCGGAGGCTTGACGGTAACGGTCGATACCACCCCGAACCACAGGAGAGTAAGGGATGTCAACGATACGGATCACCAAGCAGCGCCGAACGGCTAGCGCACGCCGGCGCGGGCAGGTGGAGGAGCTGCTCCCTTTGGATCCCCGAGACCCCAGCATCACCCGTGCCAGGCAACTGCAGCGCCAGCCGCGGCGGCCGAGTGGTTCCGGCTGAGCCGAGATGATCGGCGGGCACCTACGCGGGGCTAGCTTTACCTGCCGCGGTCGTCAGCCCTCGAGGTGTACCTCGCCGGGCTTCTTGTCGGCGCGGAGCCCGCGCCAGCTCGGGTGACGCAGGACCATCTGGTCGGTCCACTCGGTGAACGCGACTTCGCCGACCAGCTGCGGCTCCGCCCAGTGCGCGGTGCGCGCGTGCTCGGCGGGCACCGCGGTGCCGAACGGGCTGGTGTCGCGGCGCAACGGCCGCAGCTGCCGCATCAGGTCGGCGAGCATCGCCTGGGTGAAGCCGGTCCCGACGTGGCCGGCGTACCGCAGCCGGTGACCGTCGTAGACGCCGACCAGCAGGGATCCGATCAGGTCCGCGCGGCGCCCCTGGCCCGGTGTCCAGCCGCCCACGATGACCTCCTGGTGCCGGATGTTCTTGACCTTGATCCAGTCCCGGCGCCCGCCAGGGTGGTAGCGGGAGGCCAGCGGCTTGCCGACCACCCCCTCCAGGCCGTGCGCCACGCTGACGGCCCAGATGTCGGCCGCGCCGCCGCGGTACCACGGCGGGGTCCGGACCGGGTCCTGATCCAGGCCGAGGTCCTCGAGCCGGGCGCGGCGCCCGGTGTACGGAACGGCCAGCAAGGACTCGCCGTCCTGGTACAGCAGGTCGAACACGTACAACTGGACCGGGGCGGCGCG
>WNFJ01742519.1_pt1 | contig 10677 bp, 8 predicted proteins | sample 5400461 | NCBI WGS metagenome assembly WNFJ01 (sample SAMN13153349, study PRJNA577476) | soil metagenome | isolation source: 115 cm saprolite on Douglas fir-dominated hillslope | place: USA:California | collected 2013-09-17
AATAAGCCAAGATTCTGTGGATCTTTGCAATGAGGCCAGCATTTGGCCGCTGGTCGCCTCGCAGGTTAAAAAAGCTCACTCCAGGCATGTTGCGGAGATGCGGATCATCCAATTCATCGCTGCCAATGAGGTCAATGGTCACCCCGATCGAGCTAAGCGCATCGGTCAGGCCGTACACGTAGGGTCGGTCGATCCCACCGGTAAGCAGGCTGATCGAGTACTCCCCTGCCGCAGGCATGGTCAACTTAGGGGCCTCTTTACCTTCCGGCCGACCGGTTTCATCCTCATTGAGCTGGCAACTCTGCTTCATGTCTACGCCAATCTCTCTTCCAGGAGCTCGCAAATCGTGTGGCCGATGGTGATATGCATCTCCTGAATCCTCGGCGTCGACTTGGAAGGAACGCGCAAACACAGGTCGCACAGATCGCGCATTTTCCCGCCGGATTCACCTGTGAACCCAATCACTTTCGCATTGATTTTTCTTGCGGCCTCGATCGCCCTGAGGATATTCGGGCTGTTGCCGCTTGTGGTGATCGCAAGCAGAACATCGCCTGGTCTCGCATGCGCCGAAAGCTCCCGTGCAAACACGTGCTCATATCCGTAATCGTTCCCAATGGCTGTCAGCGCCGACGTGTTTCCGTGCAAGGCGAGCGCGCGGAGCGGTTTCCGGTCGCGAAAGAAGCGGCCCGTAAGTTCTGCTGCAATATGCTGCGCGTCTGCCGCCGAGCCGCCGTTTCCGGCAATAAGCAGTTGTCCGCCTGCGGCCAGCGACGCGGCAATCATGTCGACCGCTTCCGACACCTCCGACGAAAGCTGATAAAGCGTCTTGGCCACCTCCAGGTGCTCGTTCCAGATAGATTTGATCCTGTCCACTTGTTGGGCCGCGCCTGACACGTTGCGACTACCTCCATTTTGAATCGGATTGAGTAATGGACTTGGCATTAAAGAAATGGCCGAGAAACGATCGACGATTTTCACAGTTATACATGATCTTGTCGAAATACCTGACGAACGAGGCTTTCATCCGAGGAAGTGCTATCTGCGCTGATTTCGCACCTTTCAGGCCAAAGATCGGCTGCATCCATGCGTACTTGGGGCGCAGCCGTGGTGTTTCTCGAGCGCCCCCAAGTTGCGCGGCCAGCGTTTGCAGCTCCGCCACAAGGTCGGGGCGCTCCGGATGAAACTCGCCGAGGCGACTCTTAAGGCATGCCAAACAAGCCCTTCGGACGCGATCACTATCCTCCACCGAGCGGGCGTGCTGAATTTGTAGCTTCAGCGATAGAACCAGGGCGTCTTTCTTGTTGTCCGATGTCCCGACGTAGCTCAGGCGGCTCGAGGGAGTAACTCTGTAGAACACTTTTGCGTCAGGCACAAAGCGAATCCGGTCAGAAGTCAGAAGAACACGGCAAAAATACTCAACGTCGTCATCACTCAGAAGACGCGTATCCCATGGGCCTGCCACTTGAGTGAGTTCCCGGCTCGTTAGCCAAGTCGCCGTCTGCATGTAGAGATTTTCACTCATCTTTTTGACAAACCACTCAATCGGAAAAAGGTCCTGCCACAAGGAGCTCAGAACAAACCGGGCATGGTTGATACGATAACTAAAGGCAGCCCACGCGCACGAAAGAAGCGTCCGCTTTCCGTCGATTTCTCGCAGGGCTCCAAGCTGACGTTCGATTTTATCCGGCGCCAGAATATCGTCCGCGTCCAGCCACTGGATGTAGTCCCCTTGGCAGAGCTGCAAGGCATGGTTGCGAGCTGCGGCGGCACCCTGGTTCTCTTTGCAGATCACGGCAACGTGTTTCGAAGCGAATCGCCGCGCCACTTCGGCTGTGCGGTCGCGGGATCCGTCGTCGACGACAATGATCTCCTTGCGTGGCCAGGTTTGCTCAACCGCGGACCGGATCGTGTCTGCGATCCAGTCCTCCGCGTTGTGGGCGGGAATGAGAATTGAGACCAGTGGGTTCATGACAGGATAAGACTGTTACAAGACGTTCATTCCTGCTTTACCTTCTGCATCCTGCGGGAAATTCATTCCCGGCGAGTTGTTCTCAAGGACGTGCATTCTCCGCCGCGAGAATACCATCGGCCACTTCTTTCAATCGTCGCTCGCGAGCCGCCATCGCTGGCGAGGGCTCGAGTCCCGCAATTTGCAGGATTTCCTTCCAACGGTACACCCAATCGTGACGCAACAAAGCCTCTGCCGCATTTCTTTGACTGATGGCAAAAGTCTGCTCCGGGGCGCCGTTGAGCCGTACAACCACGTCCATTACGTCAGAACCGTCTGGTTGGATGTTGATCACCGCGTCGGGCCATGGAAACATTTTACGAAACGAATCGCAATTTGGAGCCTGCCCAATCATCACGGTGCCCGCAGCCGCTCCTTCGTAGTAGCGACGCCCGATTTCCTCCTGCCCTCGAGTTTCGCCCGGAAGGTTTACTTTTCCAGGCGCCACCATGAAGTATTTGGACCGCTTGGCGATATTGGAAAAAAGATTGCGATGTTGCTTATAGTCGTACACATCCGAAAGAGAACCACCGAAAGTGTCGTAGAGATAGAATATCGATCCGTTTTCCGCTGCCTTGAATAGCTCTTTGTGAATTGCTTCGATTCTGCGGCCAATGCTATACAGATCGACAACGCGCGAAGGCACGCCCGGATATGGGCTGAACCGAAGAGCATCGACAGCGCCAGGAAGCCAGCGGCAAGGCTTGTCGATGACCTTCGATAGGGTCTCGACGGTGTCCAAACAGCTGATAAATACGTGATCGAACTTCTTTAGGGCATGAATCCAGTATTTGTGCTGCGGGAGCTCGGCGAGCCACAACTCGTCAATCCAGCACACACCGACTTTGCATCTATCTTTCCAGCCGTCGATGGCATTGATATAAAGAAAATCGTGAGTGTACTGGCACATAGAAAGGAATAGATCGTACTCTTGTGTGAGCCGGACCTTCCGGAGTCCCGGATTCTGGAAGATCAGCCTGCGAGAGAGATCGTGGTGAAGCAGGCGTCTCTGCCACTTTTCCTTGAGCTCGTATCCCGGACCTGGCTCGAGGCAGATTAAATCCACATCGTCAACTTCTTGAAGTACATCCTGCCCTTCGTAATGGCCAGCGAGAAAAGCCTTCTTTTTGAAGAGCCTTCCCGACGGCATGCAGATGCGAGGTTTTCGGACCTCTGTCCCAGCTAACATAGAGTTTCTTTGAGAAGTGGAGAATTCTGACGAAATTATTCTTTAACCGGCGAATGTGACGTCAGGTGTACTGGCTACGACAGCTTAGCCATACGTTAGTCGCTAAAAGGGCAGACTGTTTGACTCGCTCGTGTTGTTAATCAGATACGCCTCGCAAAGACCGACTCGCAGGCTACCGCCGTTAGCGTTTGAGGATAGCAAGAATCAAATTCGCAATCAACCTGCCAGAGAACTTGGGGAGGACGCCCAAACCGACTTGGCAAAAGCCCATAATACATTGACAATAAACGGGTTAACTGCAAGAATGCAATAAACGCGGCGGCAGAGTGACAACGCATTATTACAAAAACCATTAAAGTAGAAAACCTTTGCCACAATTTGCCAACGGTTTCCCCACTCGAACGAAAGTATTTGCCGCGGTTCTGGGACTCCAATTCGTGTGTCCTTTTTACCCAGAAGAGGCCAAATGGTTACGCTGTGCCAAGACTACCCTAACGTACAGTAGACATTATTGTTGTTTCTGCACATCATCGATCCTAGGGGGCAGGGTCCGGGGTCCGGACAATACAGGGGACAATCCCTCATTGCTTTTTCTTGTGCCCTTTGCGATTGGATTTAGGAGCGGAGTTGAGATGATTGCTAAGACGAGAACCATGAGGTGGCCAGTATTCGCGGTTATTCGGTTTGCACTCTCCAGGGACCTTCGCGGGATTGGCGGTGTTTTATGAAGAAGTGGTTTATTTTCCAAGCCTCCGCCCAAGGAACCTACACCGCCGCGACCTGCAATCAGACCGACGTTCAAGCGGCCGTCACGGCGGAACAAGCTCATCACGTCGACGGCGACATCATCTCGATTCCTGCGGGAAGTTGTACTTGGAATAGCGGGACGTCGCTTACGGCCACGTTTACCACTTCACTCACGATTCAAGGTGCCGGTGCAATCTCGGCCACGACGGGAGGCGCATCCACTATAGGGACAGACCTAACCGTAATTACTAACGGCAGCGCGTCAACACCTCTTTTTAACATCATTACAACAGCCGGAAAATCGTTTCGCATTACTAGCATTTCATTCAAAGAGACTGTCGTCCAAGACCCAGGCAATATCACTATAGGAGGCCAATCATCGTCGGTTCGCATAGACCACTGTCACTTCACGATTAGCGTAGGTGGAAGTAAAGGTCCTGACGTTTCTGGCGGAGTCACTGGGGTCGAAGACCACCTTTTCATAGAAACGACGCAAACGGTGACGAACGACCTTGATTTCCATAATGGTGCGAGTTGGCAGAACGACCCGGATACAAATGTTCTTGGGAATAAGTCGTGGGCTGACGGGGACCACTACGGAACCTCACAGTATATGTATGTCGAGGATACGAGGATAACTGGAGGTTACATCGGAGATTGTGCCGTCGGTTCACGTTACGTCGTTCGCTACTCAACCATTCTGAATACGAACGGTATGGCGAATCATGGCACAGCGGAAAGTCCTTATCGCAGTTGTCGGGCTGCTGAGTGGTATCAGAACATCCTTACCAATACGAGTGCGCAGGAAGGCGGCGGCATTACGCATAACAACGGTGGGAGCACTCTTATTTGGGGGAACACAGTAACGAACAGCGGTGGATATTTCAGTCGCATTATTGACCTTAACACTGTCAGACAAGGTGCGCGGGGGCAGATTCCATATCCACCTAACGGGTTCGGGATGTGCGGAGATGTATTGCAGAGCAACGGACTGACCGAAACTTCTCCTTGGGACGGAAATCAAAACACAACGACTGGTTATCCGTGTCTGGATGGACCAGCACGTGGAGGAGGGCAGCTGCTAACTGGTTATCCAGTAACTAGTGTCGTAAATTCAGTAACTGGTACACGTACATGGCCCAATGAGAGTTTGCAGCCGATTTATGCCTGGAATAACAGCCTGTCAGGTACAGGCGCGGTGAGTTTTATTGTAGACAATACCGGGACTCTGGCCGACAACCGCGACTACTACCAGCAGTTCGGCACTTACGGCGAGTCTGGGACTTTCAATGGCACAAAAGGAGTCGGACAAGGGCTGCTCTCAGCGCGACCCTCGACGTGCACGGCCGGGCCTGGCGGGAACACTCCGGGTGTTGGCTATTGGGCCAGCGACACGAACACACTCTATGTCTGCAACCCGACGAACACCTGGACCGCGTATTACACGCCTTATACTTACCCGCATCCGCTCACGCAGTCCTCTCTCGGAACAGTTGTTGCTGCTCCGACGAACCTCTCGGCTACCGTAAACTGATCTTCGAGGTCCTCGGCCAAATTCACGATGTGACACCTCGTTATGCGGTCGACAAGCCAAGAGGTCGTGCGCCGCACGCGTGAGCACAAGGCCGACCAACGACAGGGTCGACGTAGCTCACTAGAGAATTATAATCGATTCCGACTCACTATCCGGTCCCAAAAGCAAAACACGTACCGTGCTAATCCACTCTGTTATTCCATCGCCCTGGCTAGTCAACGTAGGTTTTCCAAAAAACCTCAATGCTGCTTTCGCTGCATCGCTCAAGTACTACGGAAAAATCATCTGAATTTACCCATTCTTTTAGTGCCAAGCCGTGAATAGAGCCTGACGTGTAGTTGAATTGCCCAGTGTGCCCCAATTCCGCGAGCCGCCGGATGCATTGCAATCCCTCAGGCCTAAATTCCGGCAAGTTGACCTCAAATGATAAGCAAGGCACAGACCGGTGCAGTCCTCGCAGGGCGCTGAGCTCATGACCCTCAACATCAATCTTCACAAAAAAAGGAACCCCGTGCTGGGCGATGAGGTCGTCGATTGTGGTGGTCTTGACCAATTTGGTCTGCTTAAATTCTAGGCCGAAGTGCCCGTAAGGGAAAATTGCCCTGTTCTTTTTCAGGTTCTCCGCCCATTTCGGGCTCATCGTATTGACTGCCGAACCTGGACCGTCAACTAACATCTCCTCGGTTCCGACTGTGCTGCTCACCGCTTTGGTAACAATAGTTACGGGTCGCGGGCGAATCCGGAGTTTCAGGAATCTTTCCTCTAGGCCTGTGGAACAGGTATCATCGGGTTCGACTGCGACGACCCGCGCTCCTAGCCTTAGAAAAACGTCCGTTTTCGCACCCTCATTCGCCCCAATGTCAAATATGAGGGCGCCCCTCTCAAATCCTGCGAGCACGCTCGCGTAGAAATGAACCTCGTGACGGAGAAACTCAAGCCTCTCTCGATGCCACAACGCCCAGTACGCATCGCGAATGAACGACGATTTGAGTCGAAGCTTTAGAGCACGCATGAAAAACCCTTTCGCACAATCAATTCCGTGAGTCCTACAACTCAGGCGATCTGCCAAGCTACTTACTAAGCGACGATGGCCGCCAGGGCACACCCCGATGCCGGCCTCAGGATTGCTTGTCATCGTTGTTTACAGATTGGTGATCAGCAATCAGAAAAGACGACATCTGCAAACTCTCCCTCAGATTTGGCCAAGCGGACCAAGGCTGTTGATCGCTTCGGTCGAAGCGAACGACATTTATCAGGAAAACCATGAGATCGGCTGTATTCGCGCTTGTTCCGTTCGCACTCTAATTGTTGCTTCCCGGCACCGCTGCGAACGTGCTCTGTCCCGAGCACGGAATAGCACCTCCAAGTTCGTCGCGACTCCGCACTGATCTTTTCATCGGTTGACCTCGCCGCTCACTGACTTTGAGTCACGGGCTGAACGTGGTACCCGCGCGTCAATTGCAGTACCTTTGGCGGCGGGAGGTTTGGTTTCGGACCTCGCCGTACAGCCCAATTCAGAACCTGGGTTGTGCAGTGTGCCTTCGCATCCCAAGTCAGGTGTTGCCGCACATAAGCCATTCCTTGCCGACGTAATTGCTCGAGGCGATAACGATTACTACCTAGTTCTACGAGAATGTTTTCCATCCTCGCCACGAAGTCGCGCTCATTCGTTAGAGGTACCTTGTACCCCACCTCGGGATTAACAATATCGCCGGGCCCGCCGAAGTCCGCGACCACCGGTACGGCGCCAGTCGCGAGCGCTTCAAAAACCACGCCTGCGCCGAAGTCGCGAACCGATGGAAACACCATCACATCCGCGAACCGTAGCCTCTTAAGTACCTCCGCATGGCTAACCCACCCACAGAAGGAAACCGCCTTCTCGACCCCAAGGGACTTCACAAGCTGCTCAAGTCGGTTCCGCTCCGGACCATCACCGAGTACAGTAAAACGTGCCAAGTCACTCTGCAAGAGTGGCGCGGCGGCACGCAGGGCGAGGTCACAGGCTTTGCAGGGGATGAGCCCCCCGACAAAAATCAACTCAAGCCTGGCGCCGGGCTCCGGACTGCGCAGGTCGTCGGAACAGAGAGAGCGACCGACGCCGTTCTCCGGGACAAAAAATAGTTTGTCCCGATACGCAGCAAACTCGGCATACGTTTGGGACGAAGCCGCGATGATCGCTGCCGCGTTGCGGTAAGTCGATCGAGCAAAAGGCAGGAATCGGTATAGATTCCTCAGACTTGAGATCCATTCCCGCTGATTCGCAGCCTGACTGAAACCCTGTACAAAAGGGAGTCCGCCATTGATCGGCCCGATCACGAAGGGTATGGGTCCCCCCCGCAGAAAAAAAGCGAAAGGACTCGGTAACACCGCAGTCATTGGTACGAGGCGTAGAACGACGTCGAATTCGCCTGCGAAGATCCGATGCCGCATCTGCCGCCAGGCACGCCATTCGAAGGCAAGGGCAAAGGGATACTGGAAAGCGGTCACCGCCTGACTGGCAAAGTTAGACTTGAAGATCCGTCGGAAACACCAAGCATAGATACGCTCGAGCCACGGCATCCGGACTACCTCGATGGCGCGAAACGACGCCTTTGCACGGTGCAGAGCGCCCTCATTGGGCGACCTAGCAACCAAGGTCACATCATGGAGTTGGGCGAGTGCTGCCCCGTGAGAATAGGTGACATAGGGAATGCTGACACCCTCCGGATTACAGTCCGGTCCCAACAGCAAGATACGTAATCGACCCATAAATTCTCCTAGTGCATCGCTCTTCTTAGGGATAGATCAAAGGCATAATGACTGCTGGACCCAATCCCTAACCGTCGGCCCGCCCGCCACAGAGCAGTAGAAATATCGGCTCCCAGATCAAGCAGCGGCGAAAAATGCCGCGAACCGGCTTGTTGCTCGTCATGCGAAAACGGCGTTTCTGAGAGCGACGGCGCGCGCGAATAACCGTGCTCTCGAAACCTTCACCCTCTACCAACTTTTCATCCTGAAAGGGGCTATCTTCAACCATCTGCGGCAGTGCTGACCGGCGCCTGCCGTCGATTCGGGCGGACGGGAAGTAAGCATTCCTCCCTTTACGCGAATCTCAGTGAGGGTAATACCGTTGGCTGGTCTCCGAGACTGCGTCAGGGTTGCCTCGCTGAGCGCACGGTCACCTCTGCTGGCCTCTTATTTCTAAAAGGGATGATTTGGCCCCGGCTACGAAGCCTAGCTCAGCGAGTTGTTGGGGTGACTGCGACAGGCCCGTGGCGACGCTGGTTACTGCGCTGGCGGCGACAACCGACAGAAGCAGGAAAAACCATTCCACGCTGAGCATTCTGAAGCCAGCCTCGGAGATGTTGAAAGCCACCGCCGTGACAACATAAACCAGTAGCAGAGCGCCGAGGGCCCTATCGCGACGAAGGGCGCTGACAGCCTTGCGATAACCCTGACCAAGAATCAGAGCGATGAGGCCCAGGCCAAGCCAACCCAAGTTCAGATATACCTCAACATAACCGTTGTGCGACTCGTTGGTCATTTGCACTCCCCCAACCATCTCGTAAACTCTTGCGACGCGGGGCCCCACCCAGAAGGTTTCGAAGCCAGCACCGCCGATCGGGCTAGGCGCCATCGGAATCACGATCTTCCAGATTTCTGTGCGTCCCGTGAGATCCGGCTTCCTCCCCAGTGCTGCGGTGACCGCAGCCCTGCCTCCGAGGAGCTCGGTGAGACCACCAGCTAATACTATGGCGAGAACCAGTGCATGCACGGCTGCGGGACGTCTGAAGAGTGGCAGGGAGGTGGCGAGCATCAACCCCACTCCGAAAATGAAGCTAGCCGCGGCCGTGGCGCAGTGCGCGGTAAATAGGAGCTCGATGCCAAAAGCGAGCACCGCGCATTGGGCCAGCAGGTGACGGGCACGATCGGGCTGCTCCTTGTCGTGGACGAGACTGAGTGCCCGCCATAAGGCTCCCAGGGCTAGAACGAAAACCAAATTCCCGAGGATATTCTTGTTGGTTGTGACTCCCGTGAACGCCTGCATTCCATATGCGTCGTAATCCGTGCCCAGCTCTGGGTAGTACTTGATCAAAAGGACAGAAGCAGGCAACAGGACAAACCCTACTCGCGAAAGCAGACGCCTCAAGGCCGCAGTCGGCTGCGCGTCAGTAACAACAATCAGGACCATGATCAAGTCGCCCAGAGCCCTGACCCATCGTTTGAAGCCCCACTCGGGAAAATCGGACCAAAGGAGGCTAAAAAGACAGAAAGAAAAGTAAAACACGATCGGCCAACTGGCCTTGAGCAGCCTCGTTACGTCTCTGCCGCGTCGAATGAGAATGGTTGCTCCCAATAGCATTAAAGTGGCGGCAACAAGCTGGTCGAGCGGGCTGGACGCCGGAGGCTGACCTGGAATTTCCTTTGCCACGCCCATCCCGAGCCAGGCGGAGACAGACCGGGACCCGTCGATCGACAGCCAGATTATGGGCAGCCAGAGGGCTTTCGATGGGCGCACCGACTCGTCACGATCGAGCCAGAAGAGGCCCGCGATGCCGACGGCGAAGAGGAGGGTTGCTATTTGTGGAGTCACGGGTTAAGAGCAGTGGCGCGTGGCGAGAGAGAAATGACAAGCGGTCAACGATCGGCAATCAGCGCGCAGGCGACAGGTCATCTGGTATTTAAGAATAGCTGGTGAATTTCGCTTCTGAAGTTCCGTTTCTTGGAATATGACCCTGCATTAATACTAACGGCTGCAGCTCTCTACTCGGTAGAATCTGGTGTGCGTTCGCGGCTCGGTAACGTCTCCCGCAAACAACTTGGATAGCTTGTCCTTAGTATCAGACCCCGACAATTTGTCATTATGCCTAGTGCTGCTCAGGCATCGGTTGAATATTTCGCTCCATCAGTGGTTGGATGATGCGAAGGCACCGAGAGTGTTTGAACCGCTTGCGCGGCTGGCGCGCTCTGCCGTGCCACCATCAGGTGATTGGGCTGACTCCCGTGCACTCGCCAGGCGCTAGCGTAGAAATTCCGATGCAACCATCGGATTCGACTGATATCCCACAGCATCCTGATTGAGTCGACAACTATATTAACCTTCGAACCAGGCTGCGCCACCCAATTAACTGGGATCTCGGCCACCGAGAGCGAGAGCTGGCGCGCAATGAACAGGATTTCAACGTCGAAAGCGAAGCCCACGGTTTTCTGGCGGGAAAA
>WNFJ01303304.1_pt1 | contig 10676 bp, 10 predicted proteins | sample 5400461 | NCBI WGS metagenome assembly WNFJ01 (sample SAMN13153349, study PRJNA577476) | soil metagenome | isolation source: 115 cm saprolite on Douglas fir-dominated hillslope | place: USA:California | collected 2013-09-17
CTGGTCAAGTCTTACCCGAGGTCCGAGGCCGCCCGGCAAGCCAGGGCGCGCCTCGCCGAGTTGGACAAGTCGAAGCGGACGGGGACATCGACGAAGAAGGTCAAGAAGTGACCGCGGCGGCAAGGGTCCTCACGCTCGCGCTGCTGCTCATCCCCGGTTTGGCGCCGGCCGCCCCCAAGAAGCTCAGTCTCCTTTTCACTGGGGACAACGGGGGAGAGATCGGACCCTGCGGTTGAAAGGACTTCCCGTCCGGCGGTCTTGCCAGGCGAAAGACGGCGATCGATCAGGAGCGGCTCAAGGGTCCGGCCCTGGTACTCGATGCGGGCAATGCCTTGTTCAAGGAGGTGGGCTCGAGCGATGACGCCTCGCGGCGCCGGGCGGAGCTCATCCTGCGCACGATGGGCCAGCTTCGCACCGCGGCGATGGCGGTAGGCGCCCGGGATCTCGTCGCCGGCCCGGAGTTTCTCAAGAAGATCGCGGCGAAAGCGAAGGTCCGTCTGCTCTCGGCCAACCTTGTCGACGGCCGCGGAGCGCTGCTCTTCGACCCATCGATGCGGACGTCGATCGCCGGTATCCGCGTCGGGGTGCTGGGTATCTCGCCCCTCCAAAGCGGTGCGCAAATTCGAGGCACCCCGCCGGTCCAGGCCGCCCTCGCCGAGGCGCGAAAGCTCAAGGGAAGGGTCGATCTGATCATCGCCCTGGCCGCGGTACCGTACGCCGACGCGCTCCAGCTCTCGAAGGAAGCCGGGGACACCATCGACTTCATCCTCCAGTCGCACGAAGGCCGGGGGGTCGGGATTCCGCAGCGCAATGGCCGCGCGTTCGTGATTCCCACCGGCGAGCGGGGCCGTCAGCTCGGTCGCCTCGCGCTCGACCTGTCCAGCCCCGGTCCCTGGATAGAGCTCGGGCAGAAAGAGCGCGACCAGCAGCTGATCAACGTGCTGGACACGCAGATCGCCGCGACGCAAAGGCTCCTCGAAGCGGCGAGCCCGGGGGCGAAAAGCTCCCTCGAGAAGACGCTGCTCGGCTTTCAGAATCGCCGGGAGACGTTGGCGAAGCAGATTGCGGGGTCCACGGAAAGCGGCGGACGTCTGCTCAGGCTGGATTTCCTGCCGTTGGGCGCGGAGTACGCTTCGGACCCAGCGCTGCAGGCGCAAATCACCGTCCTGGAACCGGTAGCGCCGAGCCACTGAGACTTGAGTTGAGGCGATTCGGCCGTTATAAGGGTCGCCCCCGCCAGACCTCCAGCCGCTTCGGCTGGGGAAAGGTGCGAGGAGCTAGAGGTCTCAAGTGAAGCCCGAAATTCATCCCGTTTATGTCCCCGCGCGAATTGTTTGTGCCTGCGGCAACGTGATCGAGACGCGATCCACCCGCGGTTCCTTCCACGTGGAAATCTGTGCCAACTGCCACCCCTTCTTCACCGGCAAGTACAAGCTGGTCGATACCGCCGGCCGAATCGAGAGGTTCCGGAAGAAGTACGAAGGGAACGCCGCACAGGCAGCGCAGGCCGCCAAGCCGGCCGAAAAGAAAGCGCCGGCCAAGCCCGCGGGCAAGGCAAACGCCTAACCACATCTTCCGCGACTATCAAATTCCTGAGTCGCGGCGGTGGGCCTGCCTCTTCCGGCGCGGGCGAAAGCTTGCCTTTCGCTCTGCCCACCGTACCGTCCCCGGCGTTTCCCTGCCGGAGGATACGAATTGGCCGTCTCGACCAGCGTTCCGACTCCCGCCTTAGATCGACTCGCACAGGCTGAGTACTCGCGCGGCTCTGGGCACACGCTATACCAGGGCGACTCCCTGGAACTTTTGCCGAAGCTGGAAGCGGCGTCTTTTGATCTGGTGTTCGCCGACCCTCCGTATTTCCTCTCCAACGGCGGATTCACCTGTCAAAGCGGACGGCGCGCCCCGGTGGAGAAGGGCGCCTGGGACCAATCCAGAGGTCGGGAAGAGGATCACGAATTTGCCGTCCGGTGGCTGTCCGCTTGCCAGCGGGTGCTCAAGCCCAGCGGGTCGATCTGGGTTTCCGGCACGCAGCACGTCATTTTCTCGGTGGGCTTCGCGATGCAGCAGCTCGGGTTCAAGATCTTGAATACGGTCACCTGGTACAAGCCCAACGCCAGCCCGAACCTGTCCTGCCGGTACTTCACCCACTCGACCGAGCTTTTGATCTGGGCGGCACCGCAAAGCGGCGGCAAGCTGCGCCATCAGTTCAATTACAAGGCAATGAAGGAAGAGAACGGCGGCAAGCAGATGCGCGATGTCTGGAACCTGCCACGGGCGGGCGAAGAAGAGCTGGCCCCGGACGGCCGTGGCCGCCTCTGGTCTCAGCTCACGCCGCGCCAGGATGAGAAAGAATGGGGTCGACACCCGACCCAGAAGCCGCTTCGTCTGTTGCAACGGGTGATCGCCTCATCGACGTCTCCATCGGCGCTGGTGCTCGACCCTTTTTGTGGAAGTGGAACGACCGGCGTCGCCGCACTCGGACTTGGACGACGATTCGTGGGCATCGACCTGGATGCGCTGTATCTGGATCTCAGCGAACGGCGACTGCGGGCGGCGGAACAACTCACGCTTGCCGGCAGGCGCCGGAGGAAGACCGCGCCCTCGGGTTCAGATCGGAATCGCCTCGCAACCTGAATCCGAAGGGCGACCGTGGATTACTTGTCCTTCGACGCGACCCTGCGGAGGGCCTTTTGATCGCGGATGCAGAGGGTGCGTCCGACGTTGCCCAGGACGCCATCCCGCTTCATTTCGTTGATCAGCGTGGAAACGAATGACCGCGAGGCGCCCACCAGGTCAGCCAAATCTTGTTGAGTGATTCCGCGCAGATCCGTCTCCCCGCCATGCGGGCACCGTTCGCCGTGGCCCTCGGAGAGGGTCAACAAGATGTCCGCGAGGCGAGCGGGTACTTCCTTGAAGGTCAACCCGAGAACGCGATTCCTCAGCGAGCGCACGCGCTCGGCATAGGCGCGAATGACGTCCAGGGAGAGGGTCGGCCGGGCTTCCAACTGCCCTCGGAAATCGCGACCTTCGATAGACCAGATCTCGGCCTCTCCGGCGGCGACGGCCAACTCTTCGATCACCGTTCCGTCCGGGCGAAACAACTCGCCGAAGAGATCGCCAGGGCGCAGGATGGAGACGACCGAGCGCACGCTGTTCTTTCCAATCCGCATCAGCCGTACCCGGCCGGTCTTCAAGAGATAGACGCGGTCAGAGGTATCGCCGGGGCGATAGATGATGGAGTTGTGGGGAAAGTTCTCGACCTTGAAGTAGCCCTTGAAGTCGAGCACCTCGGGACCTGGCGCAGCCTTGGAGGCGGCGACCATCATCCCCGAGCTGGTGGTCTGAACTGGGCTTACGATGTTTGATCCGATTGGACCGAGCGGACGATTGAATTGCATTTCAGTCTCCTCCCCTTCCGGATTGAAAGGCGGAGCATTCACCTCCAAACTTTGTGCCATATCGCACGTTCGAACGGGCCGTCGTCGTGGCCTCTTAATCCAAGTAGTTAACCAATCAAACGCCTTCCAGCCGACACTTCCTCGACCGGATGTGTAAATTTCGTTGAAACGAGGTGTAATTCATTGAACGTTTCGTTCAAAGAGGGTCGGGTTCGTATGTTCACGAACACTGTCCCTCAAACGACTTTTCGTGCACTCCGGTCGGTCACGATTGTGTATTTCTGAAGCTTCCGCTCAAGCGTCGGCCGGCTGATTCCCAACATCTGGCAAGCCTTCCCCTTGTGACCCCGGGCCAGCTCCATCGCCCGGAGGATCAGGATGCGCTCCGCCTCAGCGAGCGTGGGGACGTGCCCCGGGTTGTCCCCCAGGTAGTCCAGGCTGGCGGGCTTCTCTGGCCCACCGCTTCCCGTTTCGCCCGGTAGATGCTCGCTCAAAAGGACCTCGCCCGGCGCGAGGACGACGGCGCGGGTGAGCACGTTCTCCAACTCGCGAACGTTCCCACCCCAGTGAAGCCGAACCAGGTGCTCGAGCACCTCCGGGGGCACTCGGGTCACGCGCTTGTGGACCTTCTCGTTGATTTTCTCGAGAAGATGGTGGACGAGGGACGGAATATCGTCGCGGCGCTCGCGAAGCGGAGGGATCTCCAGGGTGATTACTTTCAACCGCTGGTAGAGATCCTCGCGGAACCGGTTGGCTTGAACTTCGACCGACAGGCTGCGGTGGGTGGCGGCGATCACCCGGGCGCGGAGCTTGAGCCGCTTGACGCCGCCCACCCTCTCGAACTCTCGCTCCTGGAACACGCGAAGCAGCTTGGCCTGCAGAGACAGCGACATGTCGCCGATTTCGTCCAGGAAGAGCGTGCCGTCTTCCGCGAGCTCGAACTTTCCAGGCTTCACCGCCGAGGCCCCGGTGAAAGCGCCTTTCTCATGTCCGAACAGCTCGCTTTCGAGCAGGGTATCGACGATCGCCGAGCAGTTGATGCCGACGAAGGGGCGAGCCTCGTCGTACGAATAGTTGTGGATCACCCGGGCGATCAGCTCCTTGCCCGTTCCCGATTCACCGGTGATCAGCACCGTCGCGCGCGACGCGGCGACCTTGCCGATTTCCTTGATCAGCCGCTGCATCCCCGGGCTGTTGCCGACGATGTCGCCCAGCTTCACCGCCGACCCTTCGAAGTTCACCGCCGCCGCCCGCCTCGAGAGCTGGCGAACTTGCAATGCGCGGGCGACGATCAGGTCGAGCGTCGCCGGATCGGTAAACGGCTTGTGGATGTAGTCGAAGGCGCCCGCCTTCATCGCCCGGATCGTCGTCTCCATGTCGTGGTGCGCGGTGACGATGAGGATCGGGGCATCGCCGCAGAGGGCCTTCATCTCCTCGATGATCTGCAGGCCCGTCCGGTCGGGGAGCATCATGTCGAGGACCACCAGCGAGGGGGAAAACTCCGCGGCCATCTTCAGCCCGGTAGCGGCGCTGGTCGCGCTCACCACCTGGTACTTCGGCGCGCCGTCCTCTTCGATCTCCTCGAAGTGCATCTTGAGAGACTCAAGGAGAGAGAGGTCGTCGTCGACGATGAGGAGTGTTTCCATATCAACCTGGAAAACTCAGCGTATACAGCGTTCCCTGCCCTGAGCTCCAGTCGGCGCGGAGCTTTCCTCCGTGTCGTTCCATCACCCGCTTCAGCGCCGCGAGCGACAGCCCCGCGCCCCGGGAGAGGATGGAGTTGAAAGGAGCGAACATCGAGGAGGCGTCCACCGGCCCAGCCACCGCCGCGTTGTCTTGCAGCTGCATCTCCAAGCCACTGGGAATTGCAGGCAGAATCGTGACATCCAGGTAGGATCCTTCGCTCTGCCCCATCGCGATGTTGAGCAGAAGCTGAGCCAGAACGCGCGACAGCTGACCTGCCTCCACCTGCGCTCTCGCCGTCGCCTCTCCCTGGATGCGAACCTGGACCCGCCTTTCCGCGAGCTCCAGCTCAACCAGCGCGGCCGCCTGCTGAACCAGCGTTTGGAGCGGGACCGACTCCAGGGTGAGCGGCGCGTCCTGACCGTATTCAGAAAACAGCCAGAGCATCCGTTCCATCGTCCGGATCTCCCGGTTGGCGATGGTCAGCCGGCGGCGGTCCCGCTCGGATAAAGCGCTGTTCCGGGCGAGCGTTTGGACCGCCATCTTCACCGACGACAGGGGATTTCGGATTTCATGGCTCAAAGACGAGGCCATGGCGGAGATCTGCAGCGGAGGAGCGCCCTCGAGGAAGCGCCGCAGATCCGCCACTGCCGCGGAGGCGTTTCCGTTCCGCCGCCCCAGCGCCAGGCGCAGAACTCCGTTGGCTTTGTCGCCCCCGGTGTAGACGAATTCGACCCCTGGGGGGCCCGCCCCCAGCGCTTTTTGATCCAGCTCGCGCGCCCGGGTCTCGGGGACGCGAAGGGCCTGGTGCAGCGGCTGACCGACGATGGATTCCGCCGGCGCGCCGAGGACGAGCTCGCATGCGCCTTCCGCTTCGATGATGACCAGCTGGCGCGACCAGGTGATTTGCGCGACCTGGATGAGCTCCCAATCCATTGGCCCGCACTCTATCGGTGCAGTTCGAGTCTGTCTTCAAAGCCCCGAGGAGAAGTGTCCACTCCGGCACGCGAATTGCTTGCTGGCTGAGGCGACGGGCAACCCGACAGATCCAAAACTTGGAGGGGAGGGGGAAGAGAATGGGAAAGGGAAACCGAGGCTGGAGATCCAGAGGTCAGGGAATGACCGAGTACATCATCATTACCGCGCTGGTGGCGATTGCCGCGATCGGAATCATCAGCGTGTTCGGCGACAACATCCGCAAGCTCTTCGGCGCTTCGGCATCGGCGCTCGCCGGCGAGACAAACGTGACGAACACGGGCGAGAAGCGACCGAACCAGGAGAAAAAGGGGTTGTCGAACTTCGGGCACAACAACTATTGACCGGTGGGCGCCGGTAGCGACCGACGGCTGGGCGTCGAAGGTCTCCCCGATGAGACCTTTCGCCCAGTGGCGAGACTCCTTCGAATTTCGCTTCAGCTCTCCTCTGCCCGATGGCGGGGCTATTTCGACTTCCGCTCCACAGTCTCGGGTTCGGCGGATGCGCCGGCGCTTTCGAGCGCCTGGCCTGCGGCGTAGATGCCCAGCAGCTGATTCAAATTCAAGGTCTGCAAACCAACGCCGCTTTTGCCGGTCGGCACGAACAGGAGCTGCTTGCCGGCCAATGCCTCGGCGAGGCGCAGCTTCACCATCGTCTTACCGCCCGCGCCGGCGAGGGCTTCATTCTCCTTTTGAATCGCCTTCGCCCGGGCCTTCTTCTCGGCGAGGATCGCTTCGGCCCGTTTCTGACTCTGAAAGAAATCGGCGTCCGCCTGAAGCTTGACCTGCTCGAGGTGTCCGTTGGCTTGCGCCAGCTGCTGCGAGACAGTGCCCATCGCCTTCTGCAAATTACTCTTCGACTGCTCCGCCGCGGCTCGGCCTTCGGAACGCAATCGATCCGCGTTCTGCTCGGCCAGTTTCTTGTCGTGGATGACCTGCTCGTACGTCGGATGGAAATGGTGCTCCCCGAGAATGACCTGCATCACCAGCACGCCCTCGGGATTGAGGAAGCCCGCCAGCCGCTCGCGCGCCTTGTTCGCCTTCTCGAAGCGCTTGTCCGACACGTAGAACTCTTCCGAGTTCAGCTCGTTGAGCACGTCGCGGACGATGCTGCGGCACGCGGGGCGCACCAGTTTCTCCTTCACCTTCTCCGTGGAATCGCCGACCTTGCCCAGAAGATACGGCGCTCGCTTCGGGTCGATCTGCCAGGCCACCGTGACGTCGACCCGGATGTCGTTCCCGTCGATGGTCTTGAAGCTGACGTCGTCCTCCCCTTGCCGATCGCCGCGGCTGGGGTCTCGCACCATTCCCAGGTTCTGGAGCGAGATGTCATAGGTCGCCCAATCGGTGATGAAGGCCGGGAAGAGGTAGGTCGCCCCGGGAGCGCGAATCTCCGGATCGATGCCCGGTTTCCCGAGCAACCCGCCGAAGGTCACCTTTCGCGTGAGCACCCCCACGTGGGTCGAACCGGTGGAATGGCAGGTGCAGCCGCTCAAAGGAGCGATCAAGGCGGTGGCGAGGAAGACAATCTTTCTGGTCAGGCGCATCGCTTAGTCCCCCTTGATGTCGAAGCGCTTGAGCGCACTTTTGAGATCCAGCGGATTGATCCCGGATTCCCCGTCGGTGGGAACGACGATCACCCGGGTGCCGCGGAATACGTCGGCCATCTTCAGACCCACCAGGTTCTCGGAACCTTTTCCCCGCAGCGATTCGTTCTCCAGCCGGGTGCCCTCGGCTTCGGCGAGCCTCACCTCCAGCTCTCCGGCGGCGCCCTTTTTTCTCGAGTAGAGGTCCGCTTCCGAATCGATCTTCTTCTTCTCCGCGTCGCCGTGAGAGAGCTCCACCTTCACCGCCGCCTCTCCGACGGCAACGATGCGGTCGCGCTCGGCGCTGGCGTGGGCCATGTCGCCTTCCGCCTTGTTCTTGAAGACGGTCTGATCCTGGATCTTTCTCTGCTCGATCGCCTGCTGGTAGCGGGAGTCGTAGATGTAGCGGCGGACGAAGACGGAAAGCGCGCGAACGCCGGCAGGGACAAGCTCGGCGTTGAGATCTTCCAGCGCCAGGCGCACTCTCTCCCCGCGCTTGATCACGTTGTAGAACTCCTCCGCATCCAATTCACCCAGCCGCTTGCGCAAGAGCTGCTCGGCGCGGGGAATCACCAGCGAGTCCTCGTAGAGACGCCCCGGACCCAGCGCGGTGATCACTAGATACGGATCTTCGATCCGATAGAGCACCGAGATGTCTACCGTCACGTTGTAACCTTCCGAAGTCTGGATGTTCAGCGCAGGCATCCGCCGATCGCTCCTGCCGCGCTCATTCGGATCCGCGGTGAGGCTGAGCAACTGGATGTCGGTGGGAAAGACATGCATCTGCTCGGCGCCCGGAGTGATCCAGTGCAAGCCGGTGGTGTAGACCTCTTTGTTCACGCCCTTGCCCGGGCCGACGGTCACCTGCTTGATGCCGAATTGATTGGGGTGGATATAGACGCTGCAACTGGCGTAGGCCACCAGCGCCAAAAGCAGCGGAGCGACGATCAGATAGAAGATTCTTCCGCGTCGCATTTTCAAGACGCGCTGGCTGGCGCCGCGCCAGTTGATCGGTGGGGTGGTGGTCAAGGCTATCCTCGAGTTCGGGTTGGACCGCGCTGCGCGACTGCACTTGGATTTTCCGAAGCCACCCCGCCGCTGGGCTCCGCAGTGCGCGGTCGCGGCTCCTGGAGCGGCTGGTACAGTCGAAGTTGCTCCTCCGCCTGGCGCATGTCGGCGACAATCGCCTCCAGCTCCCGGCGATGTTTCCGCTTGTAGATCCAGATTTGCGCGTCCGGGATGAAGGGGCCGGCGAGCATCGTCAGGAAGGCGAACAAATCCCAGGTTTGCGGAATCGGGATGAAAGGCAACCTCACCATCAGGATCCCGATCAACAGGCCGGCGCCTGCATAGGCTCCCCGGGCGATGAGATCGCCGCCGCGCCAGAGGCCGAAGTCCCTCCGCTCCAGATCCGTCTGTTTTTCCGCCAGGGCGCAATAGCGGGGAAGGCAGACATCGAGCAGCGTGCGCTCGACCTTGTCCCAGTAGGCCGCGTCGTCGAAGAGCTCGAAGAATTGCTGCTTCATCTGGCTCAACTCGGTTTCGAAAACAGCGCGGATTTCGTCCTTCGTCTTCTCGGTCCACGGCCCCAGGCCCGGGCGCCGCCGCTCAGCCGCTGAGATAAGGACGCTGGCCAGGAAGGGGATGCTGTAGCGCTCGGTGTACACGGGTGTCTTTACGCTGCTTCGAGCCCCTTCATACCCGAGCGTTCGCATGGAGTCGATTCGCCTTGGGTCGGCGACTTGTGGGCAACATCCGCCGCGCCGCGTGGACGCTGCGGTTCATCGCCGCCCGCTCCCGGTATACTGCGCCCGATGGATGGCCGCCTCGTCCTCAAGAACTGCTCGGTTTTTTGCCCGGACGCGCGAGTGCGCGGCGCGATGGCCGTCCTGATCGAGGGAGGGAAGATCAGCAAGGTGGCGCCGGATGCGGAGATACCGATCTTGCCCGGCGATTGGGAAGTGGCCTGCCACGGACGGGTGGTTGCCCCGGGGCTGGTCGATTGCCACGCCCATCTGGTGGGCGGTCAGCTGATTCCGCTCTCGGGTCAGTTTCTCTTAAAGCCGTGGCGCCAGCGCTTCGAAGCGCTGCATGACATCGAATCCAGGCTGGTGCCGGCCGAAGTGGAGGCGCTGACCGCCTTCGCGATCGCCCGCGCGCTTCGCTCCGGGGTCACGATGACGGTGGAGCACCTCCACTGCCCATCGGACGCGGCCGGTGGCCTGGCCGCTCAAGCGCGAACGGCGGAGAGGCTTGGGATCAGATTCGTGAACAGCCACGCCACCCACAGCGGCTTCGGCGAAGCCTCGGCAATGGCGCAGCTCGAAGCGAACGCCGCACATGCAGAGGAACGAAAGAATCATCCGCTGGTGCGCGGCGCGCTCGGATTTCACGCGTCGTTCGCCTGCGACGATGCGCTGCTTTCGCGCCTCGGTCGGCTGCGAGGGGATCTCGGCGTCGGCGTGCACGGCCACGTTGCCGAAAGCGAGGACGATGTGGCGATCACCTCGTCTCGCTTCGGGAAGCGGATTGTCCCAAGGCTCGAAGCCCAGGGCCTGTTGGGAAGCGGATGCGTGGCCGCACATGCCTCTGCCATCGATCGGCATGATTCCGAACGGCTGGCGAAGACCGCGACGTTGGTGGCGATGAGCCCGCTGCGGAATTTGTTCGAGGAGCCGCCCGGCCCAAGTTGGGAGTCCCTCGCGCCGGAGGAGGGGCTGATTTCGCTCGGGACGGCCGGGTTTACTTGTCTTCGCGAGGAGGTCGCTTCGGCCTTCGCGTCGATGGTGCAATGGGCAAGGCTTCGCCGCGGACGCGATCCCGATGCGCTGATCTCGGAATTTCTGCTGGGAACGCCGGCCAAATTCCGCACCGGCATCTTTGGCGAGCCATCGGGCAAGGTGGAGCCGGGAAATCAAGCCGATCTCGTGGTGTACGATCTGCTGCCCTTCGCCGAGGGACCGGCAGATCCTGGAAGTTTACTTCTGGAAGTCGCCCGCGCCCCGGTGGCTTGGACGATCGTCGCCGGCCGGGTG
>WNFJ01569407.1_pt1 | contig 10676 bp, 10 predicted proteins | sample 5400461 | NCBI WGS metagenome assembly WNFJ01 (sample SAMN13153349, study PRJNA577476) | soil metagenome | isolation source: 115 cm saprolite on Douglas fir-dominated hillslope | place: USA:California | collected 2013-09-17
CATGGAGACGCACCCGACCCCGGAGAAGGCGCTGTCGGATGGGCCGAACGCCTGGCCGCTGCAGCGCATGGAGCCGCTCCTCGGCACGCTGTGCGAGCTCGACCGGGCGGTGAAGAAAGTGCCGTTCGAGGAATCCCTGCTGTGAGGAAGTCAAGCCGATGAGCCGAATCACCGATGTCCGCGGGCGCGAGATCATCGACTCCCGCGGCAACCCCACCGTCGAAGCCGACGTGATCCTCGACACGGGCGTGCGCGGCAGGGCGGCGGTGCCGTCCGGCGCCTCCACCGGCACGCGCGAGGCGGTGGAGCTGCGCGACGGGGACCCGAAACGCTACGCGGGCAAGGGCGTGCTCGAGGCGGTGCAGCACGTGAACACGCAGCTGAAGGCGGCGCTCGTGGGCCAGGATCCGCGCGACCAGGCCGGGATCGACACGCGCATGATCGAGCTCGATGGCACGGAGAACAAGAGCCGGCTCGGCGCCAACGCCATTGTCGGCGTGTCGCTCGCCAACGCGCACGCGGCGGCGAACGATGCGCGCGTGCCGCTGTACCGCTATCTCGGGCAGCTGATCGGCGGCGCCCGCGAGCCGGTCATGCCCGTGCCGCAGATGAACATCATCAACGGTGGCGCGCACGCCAACAACAGCCTCGACATCCAGGAGTTCATGATCCTCCCGGTCGGCGCGCCCACCTTCCGCGAGGCGCTGCGCTGCGGCGTAGAGGTGTTCCACACCCTGAAGAAGCTGCTCGCCGAACGGGGACTCTCCACCACCGTGGGGGATGAGGGCGGCTTTGCGCCGAATCTCGAGTCGAACGAGGCGGCGCTCAAGCTGATCCTGCAGGCCATCGAGAAGGCAGGCTACCGGCCGGAGACGGATGTGTGCCTGGGGCTCGACGTGGCGAGCTCGGAGTTCTTCAAGAACGGCAGCTATGAGCTCGAGTCCGAGCAACGGCGCTTTTCAGCCGCTGAATTCACCCGCTACCTGGCGGACCTCGCCGACCGCTACCCGATCATCACCATCGAGGACGGCATGAGCGAGTCCGACTGGGACGGCTGGTCGCAGCACACACGTGCCCTGGGGCACAAGATCCAGCTGGTCGGCGACGATGTGTTCGTGACCAACACCAGGATCCTGAAGGAAGCGATCGAGCGGCACATCGCCAACGCCATTCTCATCAAGCCGAACCAGATCGGCACGCTCAGCGAAACGCTCGCAGCCATCGACATGGCTGACAAGGCGCACTACGCCTCGGTGGTCTCGCATCGTTCCGGGGAGACCGAGGACAGCACGATTGCTGACATCGCGGTCGCGACCGCTGCCTCGCAGATCAAGACCGGCTCGCTGTCGCGCTCGGATCGCATCGCCAAGTACAACCAGCTGCTGCGCATCGAAGCCGAGCTCGGCCAGGTGCGCTATGCCGGCCGCGAAGCGTTCCCGGTCAGGATCTGATCCGGGCGTCACTCATCCCAGCGCCGGCAGGTTCGCCACGATGATGACCGGACCTGTCGGGCTTCCGGTCGGGGAACCCCCCGGGGGCTCCACGCTGACGGCCACCTTGTCGGCGGCGAGCAGCGCGGCGCGTTGTGCGCTGCTTAAGGTGCGCTCGTATGTGCCCCCCGCAGGCAGCAGGCCGAGCGACACGGGCTGACCGCCGCGCGGCAGCGCCCACAGCTCGTAGGCCTTGCCGGGCAGGCTCTGAACGGGGCCCACCACCCTGATAGTCAGCGCGGCAAGCTCCTTGCGGCGCTCGATCCGCCAGACCGGATGCGCGGTGTCGCGCCCGAGGACCGCGAGTGTTTGCAGCGGCGCCTGTTGCTCCCGGACGATCAGGCCGACGATCAGAGCGACGGCGACCAGACTCGCTGCAACGGCCAGCTGCCAGGCGCGCCGGCGCGAGACCCGTGGCGACGCGGATCTGCCGGCGAACAGCTGCCGGCTCACGTTCGCCCACACGCGCGCGGACGGCCGGATCGGCTCGAGCGAGCGGCTGAGTGCGGACCAATCATCCTCCCAGCGCTCGAGGGCGCGGCGCGCGGCGGCGCTGGTCGCGCACAGGAGCTCGAAGCGACGACGCGCAGGTCCGTGCAGCGTCCCGAGCACATGCTCGGCGGCGAGGCGATCGAGCAGCTCGTGGCTCTCGTACCTCATGACTCGAGGCACCTTCGCAGGGCGAGGAGGCTGCGCCTGACCCAGCTTTTCACCGTTCCCAGGGGCTCGCCCACCGCGCGCGCGATCTCACTGTGTGTCAGGCCCTCCTGATAGGCGAGCACCAGGCAGTGGCGCTGCGGCGCCGCAATCTGCTCCAGGCAACGCAGCAGCACCGCGCCCGCGCCCAGAAGCTCGACCGACTCCGCAGGACCGCCCACCTGGAACTGCGGCTCGAGCTCCAGGCGCACTTCGCTCAGCGCCACCGCCGGCCGGCTGGCGCGTAGCAGATCAATCGCCCGGTAGCGCGCCATCGACACGAGCCAGGCGAGCGGCCGGCCGCGGATCCGATCGAACTGGCTCGCCTGCTGCCAGACCTTGACGAACACATCCTGCAGTACATCCTCGGCGAGGTCGCGGCGCTTCAGCATCCGCATCAGGACGGCGAGCAGAATCGGGGCGACACGCGCGTACAGCGCCTCGAGCGCTGCCGCCTCACCGGCCGCGCAGCGCGAAAGCAGCGCCTCCAGCTCGGCGCAGTCCGGCTCGTTGATCGGCCGGTGAGTCAGCTGATCCCCCCGGCTCATGAGCGCATCCTAGGAGTGCCCCGGGCGCGGCGCAATGCCAGGACCTCTGGCGCGGGTCTCATCCGAGGTTTGTGCCGGTGAGGCGCGCGACGAGCCAGTATGCGGCCAGCAGGCCGATGGCCGCGGCGCCGGCCGGCATGAAGGTCCGGCGATACAGCCAGGTGTGTCGCAGAAGAAACGCCAGCGGCAGCACGCCCAACACGATCGCCATCTGGCCGATTTCGACGCCGGAGTTGAAACCCACCAGCGAGAGCACGAGGTTTATCCCGCGCAACCCCAGGTCCGCGAGGACCGAGGCGAACCCAAAACCATGCACCAGGCCAAACGCGAACGCGACCACCCAGCGCCGGCTGACGATCACCGGGTGCAGGTTATTCAATGCGCCGAGCAGTACCGTGCCGGCGATGGCGCATTCCACCCAGCGGGCCGGCAGGTGCACCAGGCCGAGCACCGCGAGCGAGAGGGTGAATGAGTGCGCCAGGGTAAAGGCCGTGACCACTTTCAGTACGTCCACGCTCGCCTCGCGCAGGGATTCGCGCGGCTCCCAGCCGCGCGAGCCGTACTGCACGACCGCCGGGAATAACAGCGTCAGGAGGAAAAGAATGTGATCGTAGCCCTTGAGGATGTGCCAGACGCCCTCGGCCACGAAGCCCGCAAACTGCTGCCAGCGACCGGGCGCGACGAGGTTGACGCTCGCCGCGGGTGCTTCCTTGCTCAGGACCTCCGCCTGCTCGTGGCCGTCGCCGACCACCTGCAGCAGGCCGCGGTGTGTCGGGTCCACGTCGAACAGCAGCTGGTAGCGCACCGCGAGCTCGACCGGCCGCAGGCCGCAGTCGGCGCTGAAGCGCAGCACGGCGTAGTGGCCGTCGACGTGCTCATCCACCAGTAACCCCGTCAGCTTCGGCGCGCAGCGGCTGCGATTACCGCGACCGATCCCCTCGAGCGCCAGTCGCGAGAAGGCGTAGTCGGCGATGCGGGTCTGTGCCGCCTTGAGCTCCCCCCAGGTGATGGCGCCGTCATGGTTGGCATCCAGACCGAGCACGAAGTCGAGATCCCGCAGCGCCACATCCCACTGTCCCTGAAGCGCGCTGCCCTGCGCAGGCAGCGTCAGCGTCAAATAACTGTCGCTGGGCTTGTGAGCGCTGACCCGGCCGGCCCACAGCGCGACCACGAGAGCGAGCAATGCGCGCCGCCAGGTGCTCATAGTGGCCGGCGCGCTGCGTCCGAAGCCGGCGGCGCAGGCAAGGTCCGATCCTCGTAATGACTCACAGCGAGCCAGCCTGCGATTGCGGCGCAATCCGCGGCTGACTGCGCGCGCTGTGCGGCGCGCGCGTAGATGCGCAGGTCCGCCGGTTCGCGCTGCACGGCCCAGTTGTTGGCCGCCGCCTTGAGCGCCGCGCGGGCATCGCCCCGCACCTCGAGCAGATACATGGCCTGCTCGCGTTGATGGGTGTAGTCGCGGTCGCGCTCTGCGGCGCTGATCCGTTCTTCGTACGCTTGCGCCCAGCGCGCGGCCTGCGGGCTTGCGGCGCGGCGGCCGGCGATGGCGAGCCGCAGCAGCAGCGGATCCTGCGCCTCGCTTCCCTGCAGCAACGTGATGACTTCCTGCGGGCGATTGAGCCGCAGCAGCAGGTCGGCGTACGTGGCCCTGAGATACGGGTCGTCGCCCGCGCCGCGCAACGCTTCCCGCAGGTCTGCCTCCGCGGCCGGGTCATCACCCAGACGCTCGGCCATTTCGGCTGCCACCGACAGCCGCCAGGCGCGCAGCGCCGCGGGCCCTCGCGCATCGACACCTGCCAGGCTCTCGAGGGCCGCGTAGCTTGCGGCGAGCTGGCCGTTGCGGCCGTCGACGCTCTTAAGGCACGTCAGAGCGGTGAACTCATCGGCGCTGCGCACCAGTCGCGCACAGGCCCGGCGCGCCTGCGAGTAGTCACCGCGCAGCTCGAGAAGCGCGGCGCGCGTGAGCCACGCCTGTCCGTCGAGCGGCGCGAGCGCGAGCGCGCGCTCGAGGAGCGCGAGCGAGCGGTCGAACTGGTGCAGGTACTGCAGCGCGATTGCCTGCAGCACCAGGGCGGGCTCGGGTGGGCGCGGCCGCGCGAGCCACGGCAGCAAAGTCGCCTGCGCATACGCGACGAAGCGCGGATCACTGTTGCGGCGTCCGATCTCGATGTAGCCGGTCGCGAGCGCCAGGGACGCCGGCAGGTCCGCGGGCCTCGCCGACACGGCCGCCCGCAGCGGCGCGAGGCGCTCGAGGTCCGAGCGCGCCGGCACGCGCTCGAGGATCACGTCGTCATCGTTCGGGCGGTAAGGTGCCGCCGCCGCGGCGGCACCCGTGAGAGCGAGGAGAGTGACGGCGATCGTGCGCAGGGGTGCTGCCCACGATCGCCGTCCATGCCCGGCACATCGCCTCATGTGGAGGGCAGCACGGCCGCAAAGGCCTGCGGGTTGTCGTCGTCGGGGAACACGAACTGCGCGGCACTGACCGGGACCGGCTGCGCGGAATCGGACTGAATGCGCAGCAGTTCCTTGGTGAAGGCCGTGAAGTTCATGCCCGAGGGCTGCGCCGGCGGCGCGGCTTGCGGCGCCGTCATCGAAGACCCGTTGCAGGCGGCGAGGCAAGCCGTCGTCAGCAGCATCGCGAGCAGGCGTTTCATGGCAACACCGTGGCGCCGTTCGGCGAGCCGGGGAACGGATCGAGCAGGTACGGGAAGCCATCGAGGTAGAAGTCTGTCGGGCTCTCGGCGCCGGTCGGATGGGCGTTGGCGGCATCCGGTCCCGCGGCGCGGGCGCCGTCGGTGTACGGCAGCCCGCCGTTCGGATCCTGGGTCATCGTGCCGCAGTTACCGACCTTGCCGCACAAGGCGCCCATCGCCGCGCGCAGCGTGATGTCGACGACGTCATCGAAAGGGCGCCGGCCGTTCGGGAAGCCCGCGAGATCGCCACCCAGGACCCCGAGGTCGTTCTGCGCCGCCGGCGGCGTCGGCGCGATCGCCGTATTCAGGCGCAGCATCTCGGCGGGCGTAACGTTCTGCGGCTGGTTGAGGCCCTTGACACCGGTCAGGAAGATCGTCACGAGATCGTTGCGGGGCGTTCCCGGTGGCTGCGCCGCGCTGCCGAACAGCGCATTCAGCAGCACGGGCAGGCTCGGGTTGGTGACGTAGGTGAGAAATTGCGTGTCGTGGCTCGGGTCGCTGCCATTGAAGCGGTTCTTGTCGGGAAGCCCGATGACCACCTCGTTGACGAGCGGCATGCCGAGCCGCGAGACCTGCGTCCACGCGCCGCCATGGATGCGCACGCCATCCCCGTCATCGCTGCGCTCGGGATCGGGATTGAGCACCCGGGCCTGACGCAGGCTCGCGGTGGTCCAGGCGCCGATCACCGGATCATTGCCGTGTGTGAGGCAGTCGATCGGCACCTCGAGCGCGATCGACGTCACGTTCTTGTCCGAGATCGTGTTGGGTGCGCCGTCCCTGGGCCCAACGGGGTTCAGGTTCACGAGATCGAAGATCTCCCCCAGGTTCACCACGAAGCCGTCCTTGCGCTGGCCGACGAAGACTCGTCCGGGAGTCGCGCAGCCCGGGATCGCCGCGCTGTACATGAAGTTCGCCGCATACGCCGGGTAGTTGGCGATCGATTTCATGCCGATGTTGTCGACCGGCTTGAAGAAGGTCTGCCCGCCGAGTGTTGCATTGGTGACCGGCTCGTGTGTCCCGCTACGCGGATCCCCGCGCACGAGCTCGATGGTGTAGCTCTGGGTGAGGTTGAGGTTCGCACCAGCCGCGTCCACCGGGCCGATGTTCGTCAGCGGCACGGCGACGTTCTGGCCCCCGGCGTTGACGGTGAGGTTCTTGTAGGTGTTAGTGAAGCGGAACTGGAAAGTAAGGTCGGCCTTCGCGTCGCCGTTGTTGTCGATGCGGATCTCGTACAACGCCTTCGGATCGAGCGTGAAGTAGTTGGGTCCGCCATAGGCGTCCTGCAGCGGGTTGTAATTTGCGATGAAGGTGACGTAGTTGCTGCGGCCCGACTCATAGCTGCGGAACATATAGAAGTCGGTGCCGTCCACCTTCGGTGCGCCGGCAATGAACGGCGCTTCGCGGTGACTGGACGCCAACGCCGTGAGTGACAGGGACGCGGCAGAACATGCCAGAACGCCCCAGAGAGTGCTGCGATTCATGGTGATCATCCCCTTTGCTGAAGTGGTCCGCCTGCAATAGCGGTCCACCCCTCTACGGGTGAGCAGCGGCGGCGGATGCACGACGGCGGAATTTTTCTGCGGCGGCGCGCGTCCCGCTGCATCCGCTCGCTCGCCGCAACCGTATAAGCACCCATGGGTTGCACGGCGGCAAGGCTTGTCGGTGCGATTGGCACGGCTGCGGCCTGGGCGGCGGCCATGCCGGCCGGCGCGTTGCAGGAAGTGACCGTCACGGCGACGCGCGAGCAACTGCTGATCGGTGTCGCGGATTCGGCCAGCGAGGGTAGCGTGCTGGCAGAACAGCTTGGCAACCGCCCGCTGTTGCGCCCAGCGGAAGTCCTTGAAGTCGTTCCGGGGCTCATCGTCACGCAGCACAGCGGCGAGGGCAAAGCGAACCAGTATTTCCTGCGGGGATTCAACCTTGACCACGGAACTGACTTCGCCACGCGAGTTGACGGAGTGCCCGCCAACATGCCCACGCACGCGCGCGGACAGGGCTACAGCGACCTCAACTTCCTGATTCCCGAGCTCGTCGAGCGCATCGATTACAAGAAGGGCGTGTACTACGCGGAGGAAGGAGATTTCTCCGCTGCAGGCGCTGCCGAGATCCACTACCGGCGCAGCCTCGATGCGCCGTTCGCGATCCTAAGCGCGGGTCAGGACGGCTATCGGCGCGCGCTCCTCGCTGCCTCCGCACCGCTCGCCGGCGGCGACCTGCTGCTCGCCGGCCACTATGGCCGGACCGAGGGCCCGTGGGCGCTTCCGGAGGGCTACGACAAGGCGGGCGGGCTCCTGAAGTACACCCGGGGTGATACCGATGGCGGCGGCAGTTTCGAGGCCATGGGTTACAACGGGCACTGGCGCGCGACCGATCAGATTCCGCTGCGCGCGGTGACAGAAGGACTGACTTCTGCGTTCGGGACCATCGACCCAACCGACGGCGGCAGGAGTCATCGCTGGAGCGTCTCCGGAGATGCCTGGCGCAGGCTCGGCCCCGGTGAGCTGCGGGCCGAGGCCTACGCGCTCGACTATCAGCTCGATCTGTTCTCGGACTTCACTTACTTCAGCGATCCGCTGCACGGGGACCAGTTCGAGCAGTACGACGATCGTCATGTCTACGGAGGAACGCTGAGCTACTCTCGTCCGTTGCGCCTGTTCGGGGACGACGGGGCGTTCCGGTCCGGCGTGCAGTTTCGCGACGATCACATCAACCCGGTGGGACTGTACGACACCACGGACCGGGTTCGCTGCAAGACTGTGAGTGTCGCGCAGGCGCGCGTCACGAGCTACGCGCTCTACGGGGCGCAAGAACTGCACGACCCGCTGGTGGCGGGCGCAGCTCGGGGCGCGCGTCGACCGCTACCGCTTCGATGTGAACGCCAACCCGGCGGTCAACTCCGGCAAGACCCGCGACTCTATCGCCAGCCCCAAGCTCTCCATGGTTCTCGGACCCTGGGACGAGGCCGAGTACTTTCTCGACGCCGGCAGCGGGTTTCACAGCAACGACGCCCGCGGCACCACGATAACCGTCGATCCGAACGACGGTGTCACACCGTTGAGTAAAGTGAACGCACTGGTGCGCGCAGTCGGCGCGGAAGCGGGTGTGCGTAGCGCCTTGGTTCCGCGCCTGCAGCTGGCCGCCTCGATCTGGACGCTGAGGCTCGATTCGGAGCTCACCCTCGACAACGACGCCAGCGCCATCGTGCCAAGGGGTGCCACACGCCGCTACGGCGTGGAGATCAGCGGGTACTACCGGCCGCTCGCGGGGGTCCTGATCGATGCAGACCTCGCCTGGACACGCGCCCGCTACCTAAATTCCGACACCGCCGGACGGTACATCCCAAACGCTCCCGAGCAAGCCGCTTCGGTGGGCGCGCAATTCAATCGGCCAGGCGGTTGGTTCGGCGGCGCGCGCATTCGCTATCTGGGCGCGAGCCCTCTCAGCCCGGACAACAGGATTCGTTCCCGACCTTCGTTGCAGCTATATGGCGAGTCGGGCTATCACTTAAGCGCACACTTGAGTGTCGCGCTGAGCGTCTACAATCTGCTCGATCGACGCGACTACGACATCGAGTACTACTATGCCTCGCAGCTTCGCGGCGAAGCGGCGCCGGTCAATGGCGTCCACGCTCATCCCATGGAACCACGCAGCTTTCGCGCCAGCCTCAGCTATTACTTCTAGACAATACCAGCGCGCGCCGCCGCCTGCGGCTCGCTGCGCTCGCCCGCGCGGCGCGTTTCATGGCCGAGGGCGGGGCGCCGAACAGCCGCAGGAACGCGCGCCGCATGCGCTCCGGATCGTGGAAGCCGCAGTGCTCCGCGACCTCCTGCACCGAGCGCGCGCCGCTCTCCAGCATCGCGCGGGCGGCATCCGCGCGCAGCCGTTCCACCGCCTTGGCCGGGGTGACCCCGGTCTCCTCGCGAAAGGCGCGCGCAAAATGCCGCGGACTCATGCAGGCGCGCGCCGCCAGGCGCTCGACCGTCAGCGGCGCCGCGAGGTGCGTGCGCAGGTGGTCGAACAGCGCCGCGAAGCGTCCCTGCGAGCTCTCCATCTCGAGCAGCGCGGAGAACTGCGACTGGCCGCCCGGGCGGCGGTGATAGACCACCAGGTGTTGCGCGGTGCGTCGCGCCACCCCCTCGCCCAGGTCCTCACCGATCAGGGCGAGCGACAGATCGATGCCGGCGGTGATGCCTGCCGAGGTCCACAAGCGACCTTCGCGCACGAAGATGCGGTCCGGGTCGAGGCGCACGCGCGGAAAGCGCTGCCGGAACTCCTCGCTACAGCTCCAGTGCGTGGTGGCCGTGAGTCCATCGAGGAGTCCTGCGCCGGCCAGCAAGAAGGAGCCCGAGCACACGCTCGTGACACGGCGCGCCCGCAGGGCGCAGGACTGGATGAACCGCCGGGTCTTGCGACAGCCGAGCGCGCTGCGCGTGCCGTCACCGCCGGCGACGATGAGCGTGTCGATCGACCCGGCGCGGCCTAGCGCGCTCGCTTGCAGTGTCGCGCCCGAGGAGCTCGTCACCGCTCCGGGCACTGCGGCGATCACCCGCAGCTCGTAGGTTCCCGGGCGAATCCGCTCCGCAATCTCGAACGCGGTGATCGGGCCCGCGGCATCGAGCAGCTGGAAGCGGGGGGAGATCAGGAAGGCGACGCGGCGCGGCATGCGTCTGGCGGTAAAGGAGGTAAAAACGTCATTTCGGACATCAGGATACCTGAGGATGATGCTGCCTGACAGGAGCAGACCATGGCCGGCGAGTTTCCCATCGTGTTCGCACTCTATCCGCGCATCACGCAGCTCGATTTCACCGCACCGCTCGAGGTGTTCGCGCGACTGCCGGGAGCGGCGATCGTTCTCGCGGCCGTTCGTGGGGGCGAGCTCGCGGTGGATAGCGGTGTCACCTTCGCCAACGTGCGGCCGCTCGCCGAGGTGAAGGAGTGCGCGCTGCTGTGCGTGCCGGGCGGTTTCGGCGCGGCCGCCACCATGGAGGATCCGCTGTACCTGGAGGCACTGCGCCGCCTCGGGTCGCGGGCGCGGTACGTCACCTCGGTGTGCACCGGATCGCTGCTGCTCGGCGCCGCGGGGCTGCTGCGCGGTAAGCGGGCGGCCTGCCACTGGGCGTTCCGCGAGCTGCTGCCGCTGTTCGGTGCGATCGCGGACTCCGGGCGCGTGGTGCGCGACGGTAACCTCTTCACGGGCGGGGGCGTGACGGCGGGAATCGACATGGCGCTGACGGTAGTGGCGGAGATTG
>WNFJ01685526.1_pt1 | contig 10676 bp, 8 predicted proteins | sample 5400461 | NCBI WGS metagenome assembly WNFJ01 (sample SAMN13153349, study PRJNA577476) | soil metagenome | isolation source: 115 cm saprolite on Douglas fir-dominated hillslope | place: USA:California | collected 2013-09-17
GCACTCGTTGGCTTCGCCACCAAGGCCGGCGTGGTCCCTCTCCACGTCTGGCTCCCTCGCGCGCACCCTGCCGCCCCGAGCCACATCTCGGCGCTGATGTCGGGCGTGATGCTCAAGGTCGCGGTCTACGGGATACTGCGCTTCGCCTTCGACCTCCTCGCCCCGGCCACCGGGCCGCTGCCATCCTCCTGGGGATGGACGGTGCTCGTCGTGGGCACACACTCTGCCGTGCTCGGTGTGCTCTACGCGCTCCAGCACCACGACCTCAAACGCCTGCTCGCGTTCCACAGCGTCGAGAACATTGGGATCATCCTCATCGGGGTTGGGCTGGCGATGATTCTGTGGCGCCAGGAGGGCGCGGGCGGCGCCCTCACGACGGTCGCACTCACCGCCGCACTCCTTCACACCGTCAACCACGCAGCATTCAAGGGCCTCCTCTTCCTCGGCGCAGGCAGCGTCCTCTGCCGCACGCACGTCCGCAACATGGAAGAACTCGGCGGGCTCGCCCGGCGCATGCCCTGGACGGCTGGGCTGTTCCTGCTCGGAGCCATCGCGATCTCGGCCCTCCCCCCGCTCAACGGGTTCGTCAGCGAGTGGCTCACCTTCCAGGCCCTCCTCGGCGGCGCAAGCCGCTTCCACGGCCCCGCCGGGCTCCTCATCGTCTTCTCCGCGGCGATGCTGGCGCTCACGGGAGGCCTCGCCGCCGCCTGCTTCGCGAAGGCGTTCGGCGTTACGTTTCTTGGCCGCCCGCGAACGCCCCACGCCGAGCACGCCACTGAGGCACCGCCGTCGATGATCGCCGGCATGGTTTGGCTCGGGGCGGTGTGCGTGGCCCTCGGTGTCGCGCCAGGGTACGCGATGCGCCTGCTCGACGCGCCGACGGTCGCGCTGCTCCACGGCCCCGAGGCGAGCGCCGTCGTGACGGCCCGGGGACCGCTTGTGCTGTCGATGCGGCTGACGGCGTCCGGAACAGACGCCACGGCCATTTCGATGACGATGGTGGCCGCGCTCCTCATCGCGCTCACCGCGATAGCGTGGATCCTGCGCCGCGGATTGCGCCGTGCCCCGCCGCGCACTGCGCCGACGTGGACGTGTGGGATGAGCCCCACGGCACGGTTCGACTACACGGCGACCGCGTTTGCCAAGCCGCTCCGGCTCGTCTTCGCGGCGCTCTACCGCCCCCGCCGTGCGGTGACTAAGGAGACCGCCGGAACGCCGTACGTCGTCCAACGCATCCACTATGCCGGAGAGATCGTGGACCTCTCGGAAACGCAGATTTACCACCGCGTCGAGTGGGGCATCTCGGCGCTCTCGCAGGCCATTCGCGCCCGCAGCACCGGCCGCATCCACGGGTACATCGCGTTCGTGCTAGGAGCCCTCTTCGTGGCGCTACTGCTGTTCGGGGTGGGCCAAAGATGACTGGCGAGAGACCGCTCGCGCTCGTACTCCTCGAGATGACCCTCCTCGTGCTGCTCGGGCCGCTCGTCACCGGTACCATCCAGAAGCTCAAGGCCCGGCTCCAGTGTCGGCAGGGAGCCGGGATCCTTCAGCCGTACCACGACCTCACCAAGCTGCTCCGCAAGGGCACGGTGCAGGCGGACACGACCTCGGGCTTCTTCCGGTCGATTCCGGTGTTCGTGCTGGCTGCCACGGTGGCTGCGGGCGCACTCGTTCCGGTCGTCCGGGCGGGGCCGCCGGCCTTTCCGTTGGGCGACGCGTTGATGCTCCTCGGGCTGCTCGCGCTGGCCCGCTTCCTCACTGCGGTCGGTGCGCTCGACGCCGGCGGCGCGTTCGGCGGCATGGGGGCCTCGCGCGAGATGACGATCGCTCCGCTCGTCGAACCCGTCTTAATGATGGTCGTGTTCTCGACCGCGGTGGCCGCCGGGACGACGGAGCTCGGCGCCCTCGCAGCGCGTCGCGGGACGTCGTGGATCCTCGCCTGGCGCGCGGCGGACTTCCTCGGTTTTGCGGCCATCCTCGTGCTTCTCCCGGCAGAGACGGGCCGCATTCCCGTGGATAACCCGGAGACCCACCTCGAGCTCACGATGCTGCACGAAGGCATGCTGCTCGAGCACTCCGGGCCGGGGCTCGGCTGCATGATGCTCGCGTCGCACACCCGACAGATCGTGACCCTCGGCCTCGTGTCGGCCCTCTTCTTCCCGGTCGGACTCGCAGACGGCGCAGGCGCCACGGGCCTCCTCCTCGGAGCCGGCGCGTTCGCGGCGAAAACTCTCATGCTCGCGACCTACCTCGCGCTTGTCGAGTCGTCGTACGCCAAGCTCCGGCTCTTCCGGGTGCCGCAGTTCCTCGGCATCGGCTTCGTCTGCGCCCTCGCGGCGCTCGCGCTGAGGATCCTGTGAGCCCCGAGACGGTCCAGACGATCATCGACGACCTCGGCGCGCTGCTGCTGTTCACGATGATTCTCATCATCGCGGCGGGGCAGATCTCCCGCGCTATCTACGCCGTGGCCGCCCAGTCGCTCCTCATCGCCATGGCGGGCGCGGTCCTGGCGACGGCCACCGGGAACGCGGACCTCTGGGTGATCGCCGGCATCACGCTCGCCATCAAAGCGATCGTGCTGCCGTGGGTGCTGCACTGGGTCGTCCGGCGCATGAACGTCCGGCGCGAGGTCGAGCCGGTGATCCCCGTCTCTGCGACGCTCGCCCTCGCCGTGGCGGTCGTCGTGATGTCGTTTCACTTGAGTGCCTCACTCGGCCCCGTCCGCCAGGCGATCACCGGCAACGCGCTTCCGGTCGGCATCGCCCTTACCCTGCTCGGTGTGCTGGTCATGGCGACCCGTAAGACGGCGCTGACCCAGATGGTGGGCCTCTTCGCGTCGGAGAACGGGATCTTCTTCACAGCGATGGCGGTGACGCAGGGCATGCCGCTCATCATCGAAATCGGCGTGATCCTCGACGTCATCCTCGCCGCGCTCGTCATGACGATCATGGTGCTCCGGGTCCGCTCGACGGTCGACGCCGACATCGCGGACCTGGACCGGCTGAGGGGATGATCCGTGGCTGAAACGCTCCTCTGGGTCCTTCCGCTCGTCCCGACCATCACGGCGCTGCTCATGCTCACAACGCGCGACCGCCGCATCCTCTCGACCATCGACGTCGGTAGCTCGGCGGTCCTTTTCGCGCTCACGCTCGTCCTTGCCCGCGAGGTGGCAGCTGGCGGCCCGCAGACGCTCGGCGTCCTCCGCTTGGACGACCTCGGGCTCGTCTTTCTCCTCCTCCTCGTCGTCCTCACTCTGGCTGTCTCCATCTATACGGTGGGGTGGCTCAGGCAGGCGGTGGCGGTCGGCAACATGAAGGCCGAGTCCCTGCGGTCCTACTTCGCTCTCGTGCACGCATTCGTCGCGACGATGGTCGTGACGGTGCTCGCCGACAACCTCGGAGTCCTCTGGATCGCGATGGAAGGGACGACGATCACCTCGGCCGTCCTCATCGGCTACCACGGCCATCAGCACGGCCTGGAGGCGGCGTGGAAGTACATCATCGTGACGACCATCGGCATCTCCTTCGGCCTCTTCGGCACGGTGCTCGTCTATGCCGCTGCCACCGACGTCATCGGAGGCGCGGGCGCGATGAGCTGGTCGGCGATCATGAAGGTCGCTCCCACGCTCGACCCCGGTATCGTCCGGATCGGCTTCATCTTCGTGATGATCGGCTACGGCGCGAAGGCAGGTTTCGCGCCTATGCACCTCTGGCTGCCGGACGCCCATAGCCAGGCGCCCACGCCGGTCGGGGCGCTGCTCTCGGGCATCCTCATCAAGTGCGCCCTCCTCGCGATCATCCGGTTCCAGACGATCGCCGCCGCCGCGTGCGGCCCGGCGTTCCCGGCGGAGGTGCTGCTCGTCTTCGGCCTCACCTCGGTTGTCGTGGCGACGCCGTTCATCCTGGCTCAGTACGACATCAAGCGCCTCCTCGGCTACCACAGCGTCGAGCACGTCGGGATCGTGGCGCTCGGTCTCGGCTTCGGCGGCTCCGTCGGCACCTACGGCGCGCTGCTGCACGTGGTGAACCACGGCATCACCAAGGCCCTCGCGTTCTTCGCCGCCGGCACGGCCATCGCCCGCTACGGCTCGCGCGACATGCGCGTCATCCGGGGCCTGCTCGCCGTGGCGCCGATCGCCGGGACGCTCCTCATGCTCGCGGCGCTGTCGCTCGCAGGCATGGCGCCGTTCTCGATCTTCGTGAGCGAACTCATGGTGCTGCGTGCCGGGGTCGGCCACGATCACTGGGTGGCGATCGCGATCTTTCTCGCGATGGTCGTCGTCATCTTTGCCGGCCTCCTCCACCATGTCGGCGCGATGGCCTTTGGCAGGCCGACGCCGGCGGCGGGCCGGGAAGCCGAGGCCTGGTCCCCGCTGCTCGGGATGCTGCTGCTCGCGGCGATCATGGTCCTGCTTGGCCTCACCATTCCCGCGAGCTTCGACGGGCTCCTCCAGCGCGCCACGGGGGTCGTCGTTGGTTGACCCTCCCCTGATGGACACGCTGCGGGCGGGCGCGGGCGGCTCCGTCGACGCGGACGTCGGCCCGCGCCCATCGGACCTCACGGTGCGCCTCGGTCGCACGGGCGATCTCCCGGCGGCTGCCGCCGTGCTCATTGGACCGCACTCGATGGCCCTGGCCACGGTCGTGGCGACCGACGAGACGGCGACGCCGGACGGCGATCTGAAGGTGCGCTATGTCTTCGAGCCTACCGCCCCCGGCGCCTCGGATCGGTTCGTGACGCTTCTCATCTCCGTGGATGCCGTGCGCCCGGAGGTGCCCTCCCTGACGACGGCGGTCCCGGCCGCAAACTGGCACGAGCGCGAAATGCAGGACCTCTTCGGGATCGTCCCCCTCGGGCACCCCGATCCCCGCCCGCTCGTGGTCCACGACGGATGGCCGCCTGGCGTCTTCCCGCTCCGCAAGGTTTTCGACGGGTTGCGGCGCGTCCCGGTCGAGCCCGCCGACGAGTTTCCGCACCTCGTCGCCGAAGGCGAGGGCGTCTTCGAGATCCCGGTCGGCCCGATCCACGCCGGCATCATCGAACCGGGTCACTTTCGTTTTACGTCGGTCGGTGAAACCGTGCTCCATCTCGACGCGCGCCTATTCTACACGCATCGCGGGCTGGAGAAGCGGATGGAGGAGCTCTCGCCGCTCGACGCGTTCTACGTCGCCGAGCGCATCTGCGGGGTCTGCTCGGTCGCGCACGGCCTGGGCTATTGCGAAGCACTCGAGCAGATTGCCAGCGTCGACGCCCCACCGCGGGCCCGGCTCATCCGGAGCATCGCTCTCGAGCTGGAGCGGCTCTACAACCACGTCGGCGACGTTGGCAACGTCTGCGCCGGCGCCTCGTTCCACTACGGCACCGCCATCGGGATGCGCTTGAAGGAACGCCTCCAGCAGATGAACGAGCGGCTCGCCGGCAATCGCTTCCTGCGGGGCCTCGTGGTCCCGGGCGGCGCGCGCCTCGATCTCTCGGACGATCTCCTCGGAGTCCTCGCCGCCACGCTCCAGGAGACTCTCGCCGGGTTCAACGGCCTGATGGAACGCATCGAAGCCAACCCGTCGGTCGTCGATCGGCTCGACAACACCGGCGTCCTCCAACACCAGGCCGCGCTGGACCTCGCCGTCGCCGGAGTGGCGGCCCGGGCGAGCGGCGTGGACCGCGACGCGCGGCGTGATCATCCCCACGGCGCGTTCGCGGGTCCCACGCCGCCCGACCTGCACGTCGTGACCGTCTCGGAGGGCGACGCGATGGCCCGCGTGACGGTTCGCGCCCTGGAGGTCCGGGAGTCGATCCGGCTTGTTGGCGAGTTCGTCCGGCGGCTTGAGCCGGGGCCGTTGCGGGTCGCCCTCGCAGAGCCGCTGCCGGGTGGACGAATCGGGATCTCGGCCATCGAGTCGGCGCGAGGCGAGGCGGTCCACTGGCTTCGCACCGATGCGGTCGGGCGCGTGGAACGATACCACCTTCGGTCGCCGAGCTACCACAACTGGCCCGCCGTGGCCCTGACCGCCGAGACGGCGATCGTCCCCGACTTCCCACTCGTCAACAAGAGCTTCGAGCTCTGCTACTCATGCACGGATCGCTGACATGCTGCGAATCGTCCTGAACGCGCTTCGAACCGGGGTGGTCACGACCCGCTACCCCGCGGAGCCGAGCGTGCCGCCGGACCGCTTTCGGGGGGCGCCCGTGCTTCGCCCCGGCAGCGGCCTGCCCCCTCCCGCCGTCTGCCCCACGGGTGCGCTCTCGGAGCATTTTGACGCCGGCCATCGCCACGTCGCCCTCGACCTCGCGCGGTGCGTCTTCTGCGGCCGCTGTGCCGAGGATCCATGGGCTGGCGCGGTTGCCGTCGGACGGGACTTCGAGCTCGCGGCACGCTGCCGCAACGACCTGCAGATCGAGGTCGTGGCAGACGACCCCACCGTCCCAGCGGCGAGACCATCACCCGACCCGGACGCCGAGGCCGCCCACGCCTCGTCCGAGATCCACCGAGTGCTCGGCCGATCGCTGCACCTCCGTCATCTTGACTCAGGCTCCTGCAACGCCTGCGACTGGGAGCTCGCCGCCCTCCTGAACCCGGTGTACGACGTTCGTCGCCTCGGCATTGACTTCGTCGCCTCCCCACGCCACGCGGACGGGGTCGTGGTCACCGGCCCGGTCACGCGCAACCTGGAGACCGCCGTCCGCCGCACGTTCGAGGCCGTCCCCGATCCGCGCGTCGTGATCGCCGTGGGAGCCTGCGCCGCCTCCGGGGGCATCGTCGGGGAGGGATACGCCAGCGCCGGCGGCGTCGACCGGGTCCTCCCTGTCGACGTCTACATCCCCGGTTGCCCGCCGCGCCCGGAGGCCATCCTCTTCGGCATCCTGGTCGCGGTTGGGCGCCTCCATGCCCGCCGCCTGCCACGCGAGGGGTGACGGGGCGGCAGCACAGCGCTTTCGCGCCGGACGTGGTGGCATCGTTCACGTGCGACTGTGCAATCGGCCGCGAGGCCGGCTCCAGTCGCGAGGCCGACAGCGCCCCCTACGCCAAGATGCTGGCATGGTTCGCGGCCGGCGCGGTCCGTAGCCGATAATTTAGAAACACCGCTTATCGATGGATGGACGCGCGAATTTGGCAAACTGTTTGGCTTTCCGGAGGACTTCACGTCGCACCTCCGGCGCTAACGCTCGGAGCTTGTCTAAATACTTGTTGGCGATATCATAATTTCCGCATGTGGCGCAGCCAGTGTGATCTCTTGCCGAGCCATCACAGACTGGACACTGCATGTTGTCTCTCAGGAGTCTGACTGAGTAGTCGCAATTTTCTCGACGTTTTAGAAATAGCGAATAGGCAACAAACCACGTTATATCTTCTCTTCCAAGCCTGCAAATTTTGGCGCCCAACCCGGGCTTGAGCCAATACGATGTTTCCGCCACCTGATTTTGAATCTGCTGGTCTACGGTGTTATCCCCGTCGGAATGGGGATAAGGCCGCTCTTGGCCCGTAGCTGAGATGACGGCCGCCCGCCTTGACGGCCGGTTACTGGGGAGCACCTGTCGCCGGGGCGAGGCGGCCGATCGTCGATGGCTGCGACGCCTCGCCCACGTCCGCGATCGAAGCAAGTTCTTCCGCGGCGGCCACGAAGCTCGGTGGCGCTGACTGACTGAGCCGACCCGCTGCGCCCTTAAGCGTGTGTGCGTCAGTTATGCACGCTGTCCACAGCGTTGCACCTGATCACCCAAGGCCCGCAGACGGCTTGGAATGTAATTTTCATGGCTTTGATTCGTGCGAGGCGATTGAATGCAAGTTTCGAAGTCAGGTAAGCGCATGCCGAAATTATGGGACAAGAAGCCGATCGCGGTATTGCAAGCGGAGGCAGCGGACGTTGCGACGCAAGAACTGATGACCCATGGCGGCGTTCCGCTCAGACGGACGCTGTCCGCTATGAGCCTGATGGCACTCGGGATTGGCAACATCATCGGTGCTGGCATATTTGTACTCACTGGCCAAGCCGCCGCGGCCCACGCCGGTCCGGCCATCGGCCTGTCGTTCGTCGTCAGCGCGATTGCGTGCGCTTTCGCTGGCGTGTGTTATGCGGAGATGGCGTCGAGCGTTCCGATCTCGGGAAGCGCCTATACCTACGCCTATGCCACAATGGGAGAAATCATCGCCTGGATCATCGGCTGGGACCTGCTCCTCGAATACGCGTTAGGGGCAGCTACCGTAGCAATCGGCTGGTCCGGCTATGTCGTGAGCTTTCTCAGGGATTTTGGCATCACGGTGCCGGACATCTGGAGCGCGGCGCCGTTTGATTTTGATCCGGCGCGCGACGAATGGCAAAGAACGGCGGCTCTGATCAATGCCCCCGCCATGTTGGTAACCGCCATCGCTTCGACGCTGCTGGTCGTGGGCATTCACGAATCCGCGAAGGTCAATAACATCATTGTCGTCATCAAAGTCGGCATCGTGGTGATCTTCATCTTCGCTTCCATTTGGTTCGTGAATACGGCCAATTGGGTGACGGCAAGCAATCCCGATGGCGCGCTAATTCCGCCGAATCTCGGCCCCGGTCAATTCGGCTGGAGCGGCGTCCTGCGTGGCGCGGCTGTGGTCTTCTTTGCGTATATCGGTTTTGACGCCGTATCCACGGCGGCACAGGAGGCAAGCAATCCGCAACGGGACATGCCGATCGGCATTCTGGGGTCGCTCGTCGTCTGCACGCTGCTCTACGTAATCGTGGGCTTCATCATCACCGGTATCGTGCCGTATGACAAGCTCGACGTGCCCGACCCTATCGCTGTCGGCGTCGACGCGATAGGACTCAGGTGGCTTGCGCCGATCATTAAACTGGGTGCAATCCTCGGCCTCAGCTCGGTGGTTCTGGTGAGCCTGCTTGGTCAGACGCGGATTTTGTACAGCATGTCGAAAGACGGGCTGCTGCCGCCCTTTGCCGCGATTGTCCATCCGCGCTTGCGTACGCCCTACATCACTACGATAGTCACGGGAACCATTGTGACGATCCTGGCAGGGCTGTTGCCGATCGAACTTGTTGGCGAACTGGTCAGCATCGGCACCCTTCTGGCGTTTGCGATCGTTTGCGTCGGCGTGCTCGTATTGCGCGCGGTACAACCGGACCTGCCGCGTCCGTTCAAGACACCTGCGGTGTGGCTCGTCGCGCCGGCCGGGGCAGCATCCTCGGTTTTTCTGATGTTCGGCCTGCCCGTCGAGACGTGGGAGCGTCTGGCCTTGTGGCTCGTGGTCGGTCTTGCGTTTTATTTCCTTTACGGCGTGCGTCATAGCCGGCTCGCAGCACCGGCTCTATGAGGCGTGCGGCAACGTTCCGTTTCCCTTCCCCGTTCATCGAGCGCCACGTTGCTATGGGCGCTTGCGAGGTCGCAGCCGCTATCTTTAGTTTCCTGGCAAGGTTAGCATATCGACCCGTTCGCGCACATCGGTCATGAGCCTCGAAGGTCTTGCAATCTCCTTCTACGATTCCGACGACATTTCCGATATTGATGGCCCAAGGCTGCCGGTCCACCGCATCTGCTTTCACGGTGAGTTTCGGAGGGTAACCGGACGTTCCGGCTTCGTGGCCGCTGCTTCAAATTTTTCCGGTGATCTCACGTCCAACGTGTTTGCAATCTCACAGCGATCCTCCATCTCTGCTGTGATGAACGCGGGGACGTGTCGTGTGGTCAGTTGCACAACGCGAGAGACTTCCGAACAGGCGCGAGGCCGAGACGTTCGATGTCGAAGCCGATGGTCTGCGGTACCGCGCAACGATCGGCCGCTACGACGACGACCGGTTGGCTGAAATCTTCCTGGTCAATCACAAGGCGGGTTCGCAAGCCGGCATCATGGCGAGCGATGCCGCTGTGGTGGCGAGCATCGCCTTGCAGTACGGCGTTCCGGTCGACGTGATCCGCCATGCGCTTATGCGCGACAGCCGCGGTCACCCATCCGGTCCTCTCGGCATGGTGTTGGACCGGCTTGCCGCAGAGGAGACACCTGCATGACCGACACCACTGCAACGCCGGCTGAGGCGCCTACTGAGCCAGTACCGCCTGCGCCCTCGGAAGCCGCGGCCGCACCTGCACCCGATGCCGAGCCTGAGACCGACGACGGACGCAGCGTGCGCCAGAAGCTGCTCGATCACTTAGCCGACACTGAGGGCCCACAAACTGTCGCGCAAATTCTGGAGGGGACCGGGGTCAACAGGAACGCGCTCGAACAAGCTCTCTATCGGGCGACCAGGGCCGAACAGATCGAGCGGGTGGCGCCGGGCACGTACCGGCTGGCCCCGCCGAAGCCGCCTGCGCCTCCGAAGCCGGAACCGCCTGCACCAGCAGTCGGCGGCCGGACCTACGAGGAGTGGATGTCATTGATGGATGCCTGGCTCGCCAACCCTGCGAATTGGGATGTTGCGACCCTTGGTCCGGCGCCTGGCCAGCCCGGTACGCTCGTCCCCGTGCAGGCGACCATCATGTTTAATCGCCGACTGGAACGACGCGAGAAGCAGGAAGCCGAGGATTTCAAGCTGCTCGACCAGCTACTCACGGCGTGCCATGGCAACTACAGCCGCACCGCCGCGCTCGCCGATCCGCGCCCCATCCATGTCATCCTCAACAGTGGCGTGCCGATCGAGGACATCATCAGCACCATCAGATACAAGGTGGACCGGCGCAACTATCCCAAAAAT
>WNFJ01692239.1_pt1 | contig 10676 bp, 8 predicted proteins | sample 5400461 | NCBI WGS metagenome assembly WNFJ01 (sample SAMN13153349, study PRJNA577476) | soil metagenome | isolation source: 115 cm saprolite on Douglas fir-dominated hillslope | place: USA:California | collected 2013-09-17
CGGACACCCCCTCCGCCAAGCAAGTATCATTTACCCCGTCTTTTCTGTTAGTTGGACTGAACTATCAGAGTTTCCCTTGCGGCTTCCTGTGCGCGCGCCGCCTGCGCTCCGCCTCCTTCTGCTGGGCTATGGGCCTCCCGGGTGCCGGCGCGCTCCTCCGCCGCGCGGCCTCTGGCGTGTCTCCCGGCCCGGGCTGGCCGTGCGGCCGCGGCGCTCACTTATGGGCGCCTGAATGGCGAAGCCGGGCTTCCCGCGGCCTGATTTTCGAACCAACTCTTATTTCGAAGCGACTACGGCTTGGAGCGCCGCACCCGAAGACGAGGTTTATCGACCGGCATTCCCCTGTTTTCAGTGGATTCCCCGCAACTGAGGGAACCAAAGCAGCTTATGAAGGCTGTTGAGGAGTGCGCAAATGGAGAATTTCAATGGAAAAAGCCGAGCCCGCTTCTGGTGGAGTTTTTCAAGCGCGACCATTGGTCTAGCAGTAAGCGCCTCGCTCTGTTTCGCGGATGAGAATCAGAATGCCTCGCATGAAACAGCCACTATACTTGCCGCGATAATAGCGGTCCTCAGTGCAATATCTGCGGTCGTTAGTGCTGTGGTTGCGAATAGAAGCGCGCGTGCGGCGATGAAAAGCGCCTATGCGGTAATGATAAGCGCTGAAAGAAAATCCGTTGGGGCACTGGTTCTGCCGGTTACTGGCATTGTAAACAAAAAGGTCGATTGGGCGAGGAACTTTATCGATGCGGTCGATACCCCGCTCGGGGTTGTTCTGACGATACTTTTCTCCCTCTCTCTTGGGATTGGTCTTAATATACTCTTGCCCCGGAGTGACGCCCCGCAGGCAACGGTCCCGGCGTCTAGCCCCGCGACCCCTGCAAGCACCGCACCTGTCTCAGCGCCACCTCTCCCGACCGCCGCCGCCGCAACGCCTGATCACAACGAAGTCGCCGCTATGCTTGCGCGTGGACGTGCCTATCTCTCCGAAGGCGATGTCGCGTCGGCGCGGATGCTTTTGCGCAGGGCGGCCGAACGCGACGATCAGCAGGCCGCGCTTGCCCTCGCCGGGACTTACGATCCGGCAGAGCTGACACGTATCGGCATCCCCAGGGCTCAGGCTGACCTGGCGAAAGCGCGGGAGTGGTATCGAAAGGCCGCCGAGTTTGGCTCTGCCGAAGCGGCTTTACGGCTGCAGCAGCTTCCCAAGACTGATCGGTCCTTCGCGCCGCTGCGCGCCATGCGGCAGGCCGAGCCGGGCGGTACCCAAATGCCGGGCGCCGGGCCGGGCGCATAGCCGGGTAGGCGCTTTTTTGTGTGACGCGGATTCTTGGCCCGTGAGAGTGCACCACCCGTGCGTCAACGCCACTGTATCCACCTTTGTTGGCCAGGTGATTAGCGAATTGCCCATGCCAAACAGTCGACTTGTCGGTTCACGATGGCCAACCGGAAAGGCGCTGGAATGTTATGTGTGATGTTATAGACGCCGCAGCTTTTATCGTATACAAATGTTAAGAGAACTTCATCCACTTAAGATGAAGTGAGGGCGCGGTGGGCATGTTTTGTCGGTCCTTGGCGTGGCTATTGCGCTTCGCGGCTTTGTGCTTGGCGCTTTTTGGTAATTTCGATTCGGCGCAAGCCTTTCCCTCATTGCCGAGGCCGGCGGCTATTGGTGAACCCTGGCCCGTAACAACGGGCTCAGCGGCCCGGTCGCTCATCAAGTTTCGGCGCAGCAAGATCGCAACCCTCTGCGCTAATCAAAATACCCACGGCTTCGACGGTGACGGCAAGAGGCGACATTACTTGTTGCCGTGACAGCTGTTCGAAGCGCCAATGCTGCGGAAAGGGGACAAGCGAATTTATAGAATATCGGGTCATCGCATCATCGGTAATAGCAAGTCATTTCACGCCTTATGGAGAAAATCCAGGCTGCTCATACGGAGGATAGCTGTGCTTGCGTTCGATTGCGAAACATTTGATTGCCTTAGGCAGAGTGGCGTCGGCATATTGGTCGCTCTCCTCACCGCACCGAGTCCTGCTAACGCTGCATCTCTATTTGGAACTCGGGACGAAGCGATCACCATGGTGCATCGCGTTCAGGATATGTACAAGAAATTGGGCCCTGAGGCTACCTTCCAGGCGATCAGACGCAAGGCGCCGGGTACGATCGACCGCGATCTTTATGCCTACGTCATTGACCTGAACGGAATTGTAATCGCAAACGGTGCAATTCCTACTATGACACCAGGTACGAATCTTATAAACTATCGTGATGAAAACGGAAAATACGTCATGCGGGAGGAGCTAGAGGTCTGCAGAGGGCCACAGCGTGGCTGGGTGGACTTTCGATGGCTTAGCCCGGCGACCCAAACCGTCGAAGACAAGTCCGCCTATCTCGAGCGGATCGGCGATTATTGTGTGGGAGTCGGAATCTACAAAAACGAACAGGTGAATGAGAATACCGTCGCAATCATGTCGGGCAGTCCAAGTGCGGATGACACTTATTGGCAGGTCGCTAATGACCTAGCTGCCGCACTCAATGATTCGGATAGACTTAGAATTCTTCCTATCGGAGGGATCGGAGGACCGCAAAACATTCGCGACGTGCGCTATTTGAAGGGAATCGACATAGGCCTTACCCAGTTAAGCGTTCTCAATAACTTTCGCAGTGCCTATCAGAAACTTGGCAAGTATGACGACAAACTTGTTTATATCGCCAAACTATTTAACGAAGAAGTCCATCTCATTGGTGGACGTGAGATTACCTCAATCGAGCAACTCAACGGCCGAAAGGTAAATATCGGCGAGGCGCGAAGTGGTACAAGCTACACGATGCGCGATGTCTTCAAGCGCCTGGGGATCAAAATTGAGGAAGTCAACCTGAGCCAAACCGAAGCCTTCGAAAGGCTAAAGAATGATGAAGTTGCTGCAACGGCTTATGTTGCCGGAAAGAGTGCCAAATTAATCGCCAGCTTGAGATTCGAGCGTGGCATTCATTTTCTTGATGTTCCCTACTCCCCGGAAGTTGCAGACGAATACTTGCCAACTGATCTGAACCACGATGATTACCCAGACCTCATACCCGCGGGAAAGATCGTTCGGACCATCGCCGACGAAGTGATTTTAATAGGGTATAATTGGCCAAAAAATTCCGAGCGGTTTCGCCGCGTTCAGAGATTCATCGAGGCGCTCTTTCCAAAAATCGACGAACTTCGGAAAACGCCTTTTCACCCGAAATGGCGGGAAGTGGATCTTGCAGTCAGAGTCAAGGGCTGGAAGCGGTTCGAGCCCGCTGACGAATGGCTCGCACTCAACCGTTAGCATGCAAGCAAACCTTGCGACAGCAGCGTTGTCCCGTTAGATTCGTGTCGCGCCTTACCGATTTGAAAGGGCAAGATCCCTCATTCGTTGAACAGCGTCGATGGAGCCCAATTCTGCTGCCCTCCTGTACCAGTCGCGCGCTTGAGTCGCGTCGGCATAGAAATTGATGGCATTGATGTTTAGCCGCTTCAGTACAAGTGGATCATACGTTCCGCCCAGCTCAAGCGCGGCACGCGGATCACGACCTTCATAAGCACGGCGCAGAACAAGTCGCGCCGAATTGATGTCTCCAACAGAGATCAGTGCGCGCGCACGCTCAATCAAGCCCGAGACCTCGTTGCGATTTGAGGACAAGGGAGCGGGCGCTGGCGATTGCGATGGGGTTAGCGGAGGGGGCAGTGTCAGGGAGGGCAGTAACGGCGCGGCCCCAGGTGGTTTTGAAGCGCCTTCCTGTTCCAGCGCGGCCAAGCGGTTTTGCGCCAATTCAACGAAGACACCCTTCGGAAATCTCGCAAGATAGGCCTTGAAGTCAGCCGAATTTCGGCTTGCCTTAATCGAATCCCAGAACATGCCTTCCAGCGTGACTAACGTCTGGGGTGACGTTGGCGCGCCTGTCGGCGGTGGCACAAAATAGAAATCGCCCTCCAGCGACGAATTTTGCCAGGGACGCTGTAGTCCCTTCGTCTCCTCGACGACATCCCTCGTTACGCGGACCAGAAGACTCTTGATCTCCAGCCCCGGAGTTTCTATGTGGTTCAGCAGAGCTGCTGTGAACGGGCTGTTTTTCTTCGCGCCTGTGCTGTCAAGCGCAATCTGTCCTGGGGCAGTCGAGAACGCCACGAGCATGCCGCCTGCACCCACGTCGATCTGAGCTAAGCCACGCGGCGAAACATCACGTCGCGACACGGAAAAATGCCGAGCAAAGGGACTGTCACGACACGCGTCGAGAAAAAATATCGAGACTTTTGCCGCCCCGTAGGTCTGCTCTTGGATTGTATTTAGATCGACTGCCTCGAAGCGGAGGTCGCGCTCGGTGGCGAGGCTTGCTGTGACCGGCAGCAGCCAGTTGCGGGAAAACCACTCAAGCGCATGCCCGGAATAGTAAAACAAGCTCACATCCGCGCCGACCGACCGATCTCCGTATCGACGGACCGCCGCCTCAAGCGCTGAACGACCGGGGTCCAGAACTGTGTCAACGTCGAAGCCCAGGCGCTTCAGCGCCGCGCCCATATCCTTTGCGTCATTAAGCGTGTTAGGTAAGCGCCCCGCATGCTCGTAATTTGAAACCCCGACCACAAGAGCGATTCGGCCAGCCGCATGCGCGCCAGGAAGCGATGCAAGCAGCAGGATTGCGACAAACAGGATCGTGGCAAAAACGCTTCGAAGCATTGGAGATGCTCCTAAACTTCGGCTCGCTCTCACTAAAGGTACGTGGTTTAGAAACCTGCCAAATAGTAGCTGCGCTCGCAGTGCTGCCGTGCGCCACTAAAGCGCCTCGCTGGCGTTGGGGGATCCGGATTAACCTCGCAAGCTCTCGAATGACACTGCGCGTGTAGCGAGAGCCACTGACGATCTCTGATCACTTCGGTATGAAATCGGCTCCGCCGGTTGAGGTTGACATCTGACTGCGCGATCGCATGCACATCTTATCTGCGTCACACGAGCGTTCCATGGCAGGCTAATGACAACACAAAATTGCACGCTATCCGAGTCAAGCAAAAGCGAAGACGCGCGGCGCCGTTCTATTAACTTCGACTCGTTACCCTGCTTAACATCATATAACATTGCACCACTGCTAGGAAGATTGCAAGGTTTGTTGCGTCGGCTCCTCGCATTTTGATGGAATGGCGGCCCTCGAAGCGGCACCCGTCACCCCGGCAGTCGCCAGAGCATGAAGCAAACGGCGTCTTGCGGCGCGAGCGAACCCCGCGTGGCCGCCCGCAGCGCGTCGATGCCTAACGCAGTAGATCGTCCTTGAAGTCGTCAAGCCGGGGCAAAACGATAGCCTCGATGCCGGCAGCCCCTACGCCTCCGCTTCGCCGGCGGGATCGGGATCGGGGGCGATGTAGAGCCGGCGCAGCGTGAGGGAAACAGGATGGCCGGCGAGGTGATTGGCCGAGAGCGCGGCGGCCAATGGCAAATTTGGGAGCAGGCGACGCCGCGACAGCATGGTCTCGACACCTTCCCCAGCACCTCATTAGCCAGCCGAAACGGACCGCGTTGCCGAGCGGGTCCCCCATGGCCCGCCGTGGCGTGGCGAACTTCGCCTTGCCCAGCGGACAGGATCGAAGCCGCCGGGATTGAGCTAGGCGCAGTGAACGCCCGTGATGCGGCCGTCAAAATGCCTGCGGGTATTGCCCCCGGCGCACCGTATCCATCCATTCAGTAGATTAGCTGCGGGCTGCACGCCCTCCACCTGCAGCCCGCCGCCGCCTCCGTCGCCGCACCGGTGCGGCTTCACGGCCAACGGCGGGTTGGATACTTCCCCTGCTAGAACCTTCCGGTGGTACACTCGCTGCATCACCTCGCGTACCACCCCTTCCGCCATCCTGCTTCGCGCCTTACGGCGCTTCGCATGATTTACGGCGCTTATTGCGCAAAGCAGGACGCCCTCCGAAGCTTTAGCCAAGCAGGGCGATCCGCCAGGCCCGTTCAGCGCGGCTTGAACGGCTTGATGTCCACAGCTTGGCCCATAGCCGTATAACCGGCGTGATTGGGGTGCAGGTAGTCCCAGGGCAGCTGGGTGAAGGTGCTGTTGGGCACGTACTCCGCTTTCATGTTGCCGGTGGTCGGATCGAGCGTCGCCGCATCGAAATCCGCGATGCCGTCGAACAGACCCGACGTGCGGATGAACTGATTGAGGATTAGGCGGTTGGCGTCGACGGCCGGGCCGTTATCGGCGCCCCCGTGATAGCCGGGATTCCACCCCTCCGCCGGGTTGATCGCCCCGAGCGCGGACGTCATCGTGCCAGCGAACACCTTGATGCGCTTTGCGTGCAGGCGGGCAACGATATCCTGGTAACCGGCGATGATCGCCGCCGTGGTGTGCCCGGCACCGAGGTCGTTGATGCCTTCGAGCCAGATCACATGGGTCAGACCCGACAAGCCCAGCACGTCGCGGCCGAGGCGGTCGACGGCGGCAGGTCCGGCCGCTGAGTTTGCCACGACCGGGTTGACAACGCGGTTCCCCGCGATCGCTTCATTCACGACGCTGATCCTGTTGCCGTACGCGTTGTGCAGCCGACGTGAGAGCACGTTCGCCCAACGGTCATTGATGTTCAGCGTCGAGTGCGTGCCGTCGGTGATGGAATCTCCGAACGCGCAGACGACGACGGTGTCGGCTGCTGCCATGACATCGACGCCGTCGAGGAAGAACCAGGAGGTGGTCGTGAATTCATAGGCGAACACATCGTCGTCGCGCGTGTGGTCGCCGCTTCCCGTCGCCGTGATGAAGGACGTTTCGAATGCCCCGCTGTGGTAAGTCATGGGGCCGCTGCTGCCCTCTACCGAATAGCTCACCGCAAGATTGCGACCTTGAACGGCGGGATCGTCGGCGTCGTCCACCCACCGTAAATGAGTGCCATCGCTCCAGACTTCCTTTCCGGGCGGGATAGTTACTGACGATGCGCCGCCGAAGGTGACCGGTGTCATCGTGCCGCGTACGATGTTGCCGGAGTATTCCTGCAGCGCAACGGTGACGGCGTTGAACGTCACCGGCTGTGTGCCAAACACGTTGGATAGCCGGAAGCGCATGTGATCGCCCCACAGATCCGGCTTCACGACGGAACGGAAGGTCTGATTGGTTGCCCCGCTCGTATTGGCATTGGGAAACGGAAACCCGAGATCGGGCTGAATATTCGCTGGTGCAAAGGTCGTCGGTGCTCCCGGTGGGAACACCGGAGGCACCGGGGGCGTGTACACGAAGAAAGCCGCCGGTGAAGTGGCCCATGTGGCGGCCCAGTGGTGGCCGCCGCCACGCTTGTCGTCGTCGGCAATGGCACTCTGACCGATCACGCTCAGGGTAGCCAGCGTCCCGACAACGGCGACCAATCGGCTGCCGCGGACGAATCCACGCACCAGCAATGCGTTTGCTCGGACTTTCCATATATGCATGATGACACACCCCCGTGGTCGAATGGCAAGCGGCTGCCGAACGGCAAGCGTTGCCAGACCGGTTTCCTCCGTAGTGCTCGCCGTCTCCGCGGCGCCACCTCGAACGTTAGCCGATTGTAACCGCCATAAACATACTGCTTTAGTCGGCAACCGGCCGCAGACATAGTTCTCATCTTCATCGAGCGTGGCCCGCCATCCTGCTTCGCGCCTGACGGCACTCGCAGGATCTGTTCAATTTTCGAAATAGGCCGCTCGGTCGATGTCGGGGATCAGCCCCTGCTGCTTCGGCTCCCAGCCCAGCAGCGCCTGGGTTCGTTCGCTCGAGGTCGGAACGTCCATCCCGGCGAACAGCGTGAACCAGCCGAAGTGGTGAGTAGCCTCCTCCGCAGTCTTGCTCACCACAGGAACATTCAGGCGGCGAGCAATCACGGCAGCGATGTCGCGGAACGGCACGCCCTGTTCGGCGATCGCGTGATACCGCGCTCCCCCGGCTCGCTTGTCGAGCGCGAGCCGGTAGATGCGGGCGGCGTCGCGCCGGTGCACGGCGGGCCAGCGGTTGCGCCCTTCGCCGACATAGGCTGACACCCCCTTCTCGCGCGCGAAGTCGATGAGGCGCGGAACGAAGCCATGATCGCCATCGCCATGCACCGAAGGCGGAAGGCGCACCACCGACGCGCACACACCCCGCGACGCCAGCGCGGCTGCCGCCGCCTCCGAAGCGCGGGGATACGAGGCGGAGTTGGGGACAGGTCCATCTTCCTCGGTCGCGATGCGGCCTCGCGCCAGCAGCGCGACCCCGGAGGTGACGAGCAGGGGGCGGTCGGAGCCTTCGAGCGCGGCGCCGAGCGCTTCGATCGCGCGCCTGTCGGCCTCGCAGTTTTCCGCGAATTTCGCGAAGTCGTGGTTGAAGGCCGTGTGGATCACGCCGTCCGCCGCGGTCGCCCCGCTACGCAGGCTATCATGGTGATCTACAATCCGGCGACTTCGGCGGACGCCGACCGGATCAGGTCGCTCATCAAGTCGCGAACGTGCGCGTCGGTATGACCACCACATAACGCCTGCTTCCCGGCGTCAACGTCTTGCCGCCGACAGGAGAGCGGCGTCTGCCAAAAACCTCAAGCGGCGCCTCCAAATTGGCCGGGCCGGCACGCAGTGCCGGTCCCGCTGAATTAAAAAAATTTATTTTCCGGGCCGCCCTGCTTGAACCGATGGCCGGTTCGCGCAAACAAACGGCAGGGACTCTCATTGCCTGCGCGTCCGCGGTGCTGCGGCTCCAACCGGCGTGCCCGATTGAGATCGGATCGGCTCGCAACAAAGGGCGCAAAGCGGCCATGGCTGCGACTTTTACGATTGTGTCTGATGCGGCCGGGCGCACATTCGCGAATCCGGGGATTCGCCGCTATTTCATTGCATTCGCCGCGTTTTCGAGATATTTTTCTGGCCTAGATAAGGTGCCGCTGCGGGGGCGGCGTCGAAGACCGTTCTATCCTCGCCGCCTCAAACGGGCCGTCATGAAGAGCCTGCTTTATTGGGTAGCTGGGATCGCCACAGTCACCTTTGCGGTGATGAGTGGGAGCGGTGACGCCTGGGCTGCTGAGCGCCGCGTCGCGCTGGTGGTGGGAAACGCCGCCTACAATGCGGCCAGTATGTCGCTTTCCAATCCGCGCAACGACGCGGAGGACATTTCTGCGGTACTGAAGGAGCTTGACTTCAGGGTTGTGACCGCAATCAACGCGACCAGGCGCGACATGGAGCTTAAGCTGCAAGAGTTCGCGCGGCTGGCCGTCGACGCCGATGCGGCGCTGTTCTTCTATGCCGGCCATGCCATGCAGTACCAGGGCCGCAATTTTCTGATGCCGGTCGATGCCCAGCTGGAGGACGAGTTCAGTGTCCGCTTCCAGATGGTCGCCTTGGAAGAGGTGAACGCTGCGCTGGAGCGCGTCAACGGCGTGAGGATTTTGATTCTCGACGCCTGCCGCAATAATCCGTTGGCCGATCGCCTGCAGAAGACGATTGTCGGCGCCTCGCGTTCCGCCGCCATGACACGCGGCCTTGCGCGCGTCGACAAGACCCAGGGGATGGTGGTTGCCTACGCGACCGCGGCCAATGACGTCGCCAATGACGGACAAGGCCGCAACAGCCCGTTCACGGCAGCCCTGTTGAAGCGGCTCCGAGAGCCAGGGCTCGAAATCGAGCTCATGTTCCGCCGCGTCGCCGCGGACGTCGATGCCCAGACCGGCCACCGCCAGCATCCCGAACACACGGTCTCCCTGCTCTCGGAATATTATCTCAATCAGAGCGACCGCATCGTCTGGGAGCGCATCAACCAGGATGATATTGCTGCGTTACGCGATTTCGCAGACAAGTTTCCGTCTTCGCCTCTTGGGATCCAGGCCCGCAACCGGCTGGGCCTGCTGGAGCGCTACGCCCGGGAACGCGAAGAGATGGGGCGCCGCGTCCGTGAGGAAGAGCAGCGCCGGCTGGCCGAAGAAGCCGACGCGAAGCGGAGAGATGAACTGAAACGCCAGGAAGAACAGAAGCGGATTGCCGCTTTGGAAGAGCAAAAGCGCCAGGAAGAGCAGAAGCGCATCGCCGCTCTGGAAGAGCAAAAGCGCCAGGAAGAGCAGAAGCGCATCGCCGCCCTGGAAGAGCAGAAGCGCCAGGAGGCACAGAAGCGCATTGCCGCGCTCGAAGCGCAGAAGCGACTGGAAGAACAGAAGCGTGTCACCGCCCTGGAAGAGCAGCGGCGCCGGCTGGCCGAAGAAGCCGAGGCGAAGCAGAGAGAAGAACTCAAGCACCAGGAAGAACAGAAGCGCGTCGCCGGCCTGGAAGAGCAGAAGCGCCAGGAGGAACAGAAGCGCATTGCGGCTCTGGACGAGCAGAAGCGACTGGAAGAGCAGAAGCGCGTCGCCGCCCTGGAAGAGCAGAAGCGCCAGGAGGAACAGAAGCGCGTTGCTGCTCAGGACGACCAGAAGCGACTGGAAGAGCAGAAGCGCGTCGCCGCCCTGGAAGAGCAGAAGCGCATCGCCGCCCTGGAAGAGCAGAAGCGCCAGGAGGAACAGAAGCGCATTGCCGCTCTGGACGACCAGAAGCGACTGGAAGAGCAGAAGCGCATCGCCGCTCTGCCGGCGGATGCTCCGGCGACCAAAGTGCAGCCTTCTTTAGCGGCCCCTCCCGGCCCGACGACCCAACCCGTGACGAAGGCAAATCTTCCCGAGCATATCCGCAAGGCCCAAACTGAGCTC
>WNFJ01359335.1_pt2 | contig 10675 bp, 16 predicted proteins | sample 5400461 | NCBI WGS metagenome assembly WNFJ01 (sample SAMN13153349, study PRJNA577476) | soil metagenome | isolation source: 115 cm saprolite on Douglas fir-dominated hillslope | place: USA:California | collected 2013-09-17
GTTCGAGTCCAAGGTCGCGGCGGCGGAAGCTGAGATGATCGCGCTGGTGGCGACGCGATGACGGAATCAGGTTTGCTCCCACATCAAATCCTCACTGGCATCATCGGGGGAAAGGTCTCGGTTGTTCTTGTTAGAGACCCTTCCGATGGTTCCGTCCGTCATGGCGTTCGCTATGTCAGTGGCGTCCTAGAATGGACGTCACGACATTGCTTCCAAGAACCAGAACATGCCGCAGCCTGCGTCGACGTTCTCTCTGATTTTCTCGGGAGCCGCCGGTGATGAATGCAGCGATTCAAATCGGCGCGAAAGATGACGGGCGGACTTGGCTTGCGGCATGCATATCGACCGTAGCCCTGGCCCAGGAAGATCGACTGAACGTCTTTAAGGCGCAGGCGGGAGGGGGCGCGCAGATCATCAAATATGGCTTACTGACGAAACAGACCGTTGTTGATCGCTTTTCCCAGATCGCACTGTAGTTCAGGAAGCGATGGCTGCCGCTTTCGAAACCGTGCCGTTCCTCGACATGCCCGGCGGCGGGATCGACGTTAAACGCGAGCGCGTCACGTCCGTTGATCTCCAAGATTTTCTCTCGCGCTCGTATCCGCCACGCGAATTGATGTTGTCGCCATGGCTTCCTCGCCAAGGGCTCGCGATGGCGCACGGATACCGCGGTTTTGGCAAAACGCTGATGGCTCATGGCTCATCATGGGCGATATCGACGGGTGGGGGCTTCTGGAGGTGGAAAGCGCCTGAACCCCGCAGGGTACTGGTTATCGACGGCGAGATGCCGGCCGCAGACCTGCAATCTCGCCTGCGAAACATTCAAGAGAACAGCGAGCTTAGGCCCGCGCCCGGCTTCTTTCGTATTGCTGCGGCCGACACCTTTCGAGATGGTCTGCCCGACCTGTCTAACCAATCAATGCAAGGTTTCTATTCCGACGTCGTCGCCGACGCCGACTTCATCCTGCTCGACAACATCTCGACCCTCTGTCCAGGAGCTCAAGAAAACGACGCAGACGGCTGGGCCGTGATGCAGGCTTGGATCCTGCTGCTTCGCCGTCAGGGCAAGAGCGTTCTGCTCATCCACCATGACGGTAAGGGCGGCCAACAGCGCGGTACTTCGAAGAAAGAAGACGTGCTCGACACCGTCATCTCTCTGCGACGTCCGCCCGACTACACCGCCGACCAGGGTTGCCGGCTCGAGGTGCGCTTCACCAAGAGCAGGGGGTTTCACGGCCCGGATGCCGAGCCCTTTGAGGCCAGGCTTTCAGGCAACGCCTGGGAGTTGTCCGCCATCAAGTCCGGCGACGACGACGACACGCTGAATACGCTCCGCAAACAAGGACTCACTATCCGTGAGATTGCCGATCGGACCGGCTTGTCAAAATCCACAGTTGCCCGCCGGCTGGGGGACGAAGAATGAGCCGGTTAGGGCCGTCGCGGTGCTTGTCCCATGGGACATCCCTTAGGCGTGTCCCGCGGGACAAGACTGAGAAGGCATCGACCGGGACAAATGGGACGCGTGGGACAGATGGGACAAGTGGACAGGGGGGATTGTGTATCGCCCAGCAATAGGCCCCCGGACCGCATGGGCCCCGCCGTTCGCACCGAGATCAAAAAACTGAAAAAAGTGGCACATCATGACATTTGAGCTGATCGACGGTGGCCTAGGCCTTCCGGAGCAACCAGATTGGCAATTGCTTTTCAGCTCTGCCGAAGAGCGCGCTACAGCGTCGCGGTATTGGTCCAAGATCATCGCCGCGATGCGCGCCGCAGACACCGTGAGCGAGGCGAACGGCGCCGCCATAAAGCGCCTTGTCATTGCCGAGATCGTCTATGACCGCGCCAGCGTGGCAGTGATGCGGGACGGCGCGATTCGGCGCGGCAAGGGCGTCGACCGGAAAAACCCAAATTGGATGGTGATGCGCCAGGCTTCCGAGATGTGCTCGGGGCTCGTGGGTGAGCTCGGTCTATCGCCAGCGAAGCGCGGTCGCGCCGGTAAGGTCGCGCGCAAGCCACGCGGGCGGACCGCAGCGGATGGATATCTGAGGCCGGTCAAGTGAAGGGGAATAAGCCGAAACGTCGCGGCGGTTCTCGACGCGGTGCGCCCCGATCAAGCGCGAAAGCAGGGTGACCCAACGCCTTGTCCGATCCCATCGCCCATTATCGCAGCATCATGGCCGCACTCGCGGTCGGCAATGTGCTGGAACTGGGCGACGCGGCATGGCTGTGTGCCGCGATGGGCGTCGCGGTGCAGGCTGACGTGTCCATCGAACGCGCGATGAACCAACCGCGTAAATGGCGGGAGCAGATTCGGATCGCCGATGCCTTTTCGTGTCTGCTAGACGACGGTGACGCGAAGACACTACTTGCGCGGATTTCGAAGTATCGCGGCGGTGAGTTTAAGACTTATCGCGCTAGAGGCATCGCCCCTGCCGATGAGCGGGCCTTAATCCACCGATTCCTAGTCGCCTATCGGGGCAAAATACCATCACTCCGGACCGTGCAACGTCGTCGGCCCGCGCCACGTTAGGGGGGTTTAAGTGGCGCGGGACCGGCCCTAGCGTCGGAGCATGGCAAAGCAGATTCAGACAAACGATACGGACTTCCCCGCGCTGGCCGCCTTTGAGAAAATCAGGGGGAAACTCATCGACACGACTTCTTCGCGCGAAAGGCATGCGCGCGAAATTCGTGAGATTCAAAAGCCAAACATCGCCGGCGTTGCTGAAGTCATTGCTGAAAAGCCCAGCGACGAGGGGGATGACATCGAAGCCGAAGCGTTCGTCATGCTGAACGGGTCTTCTATCCAGGCCGCGCCGAGCAGGAAGGGCGGCGAGGCCGCGCGGCTTTACGATCTGGAAAGGCTGCTGCGGATTGAAGATCGCGTGATTCAACTCGCGGGGTCCCAGACAATGGTTGCCGCTGCCGCCGCGTCAAAGGAGGCGATTGACCGAAACAGAGAGGAAATCCTCGCGACACATCGTCGGCGCGCTCTATGCGTCCTGGAACTGCTCGCCCTCAATGATCGGGTTGAAGACCTGAGGGCGCGTGTGAGCATCGGCGGTGTCACTCCGGATTTTCCGATTGATGGCTTTACCGGAAGGCTCTTCGGCCGCGCATCTGAGCCAAATTCACCTGTTGGCCATTGGGCGCGACAATATCTGCAAGCCTGTGTCGCAGCGGGCCTCATCACCCAGAAAGAATTAGGATCATGAACATACACAGCAACGGCATTCGGGGACGCGCGGCGCCGCCTGCGACAACCAGAGAAGCCATGGAATTCCTGAAAGACTTTACTGGCGGCGTGAAGGAACTTGCGAGCACAGTGAATCTCCTAAAGTCTACCTGGGACGGTCGCAAGAGAGCCGGCCGTTCGTTTGAGGAAAGTGTCCGCCTGGTTGGCCGATGGGTACAGGCAGAGGTGGGCTCTGACGAAGCCCGGAGTTGGTGCTTGGCGCGCGGCCTTTCCGTACATCGCGCTCAGGGCGGTGGCGTCAATTCTTTGGGTGGCGCACTGGTCCCATCTGACGAGATAGCAACCATCGTTCTCGCACTGGTCGATGCCTACGGCGTATTTCGTGATGCTGCGAACCGATCGAAAATGAGGGGCGATCGAAAGATAACGTCCAGGCGAACCGCCAATCTAACGGCAAATATCGTCGCCGAGGGGGCATCCATTCCCGAGACTTCGATGACCGGAGACCTGATCGAACTCAACGCCAAAAAGAACGCGATCAGGACAAAGATTTCTGCCGAACTATTTGAGGACGCCGCTTTCGACGTGGGCCTACTGTTCCTCCAGGCCATCTCAAATGCGCTTGCCTTTAAAGAGGACGATTGTGGCTTCAACGGTAACGGTACCCAGACGTATGGCGGCATAATAGGGCTGCTTCCGAGGATCATCGACGGTAGCCACGGCGCTGCCAATGTGGCGGCGGCGTCCGGTCACAACACTTACTTGAGTTTGGACGCGACGGATTTGAGCAATCTCGTTGGCGCAGTGCAGGGATATGCAGTGCCTGGAGCGCAGTGGTTTATCTCTCAGAGAGGTTACGCACTAACCCTTTGCCGCTTGGCTGCTGTGGCCGGTGGAATCACCCGTGACGCAAACGGCAATCCAATCTTCATGGGCTTCCCGGTCAAGCTCGTTCAAGTCATGAGCCAATCAACATCCAGCCTAATCGGATCTGTGATGATCGCGTTCGGAGACCTGGGCCTAGCGGCAACGTTCGGTGATCGGAGAGATCTGCGGCTTCGCTTCTCGACCGACCGATATTTCGAAACCGATGAAGTCGGTATTCTCGGTTCCGCCCGCTTCGATATTAACATCCATGACTTAGGCGATGCGAGCACTCCAGGGCCAGTGGCCGGGCTTGTCGGCTCCGCTTAATGAATTTTCGAAATTCGTCGACGACTCCATCGCGGCGGATATCCGGCGGGGCCGTTGGCCTAGCACACAAGAGTCGGTCGGGCGCACAACGCCCGACCGCGTGTGGCGAAACGAGAAGGAAGAACATGGCGAGCGGATTTTGTGTCGGCTGGAACGATGCGCGCGGTTTTGGTTTCGTCCGACCGGATCAGGGCGGGGCTGATGTGTTCGTGCATCGTCGGGACATCGCGAACGCGATTACGCTCCAGCAGGGCACGAGAGTTTCATTCGAAATCATCATGGACGAGCGACGTGGCAAACCCCGCGCCGATGGTGTGCGAGTGCTGTGAGGGGGTAGGTGCATGATGGGAGTCGGCATGAGCGAAGCGCAGGCGGAAGCGATCATATTGCTCTTGTGGATCAAGATTTTCTGCGCGGCCGGAACGTTGCTGTCTGCGGCTTGTTTGGCAACCGCAATTTTTGGGGCGCGTAACTGATGGCTGACGATTATCAGGACGGCGACGGGCAAGCCGGACGCGAAAACCGCGAGGATCGCACCACCGGGCGCCGGCAAGCCAAGAATGTCCATGTCATCGCAGGCCCCTAGGGGGGATTGTGGAATCTATAGCGCAACCCCTTACGACCGGCTCGCCCATCCAATTCTAAATTCCGCAAGTTTTGAGAAAAGGTCGAAAACGAATGCCCAATAGGAAACGGGGCGGCCAACCAGGCAACCAAAACGCGGTCAAACACGGCCGTCACAGCGCCCCGGTTCGCGCCGCGCGCCTTGCCGCAGGGGAAGAGCAACAGCGGCGATCGGAAGAATGGATGAAAACGATTCCGCAGACTGACTACGGCGCGATCGTTGATGACCTTCGCGCCGCGAGACAGCGGAAAGAGGCGGCAGCCAATGACTGACGACACTACGCGCACAGATACCGACGCGCCGCTCGCTCGCGATGACGCGCCGAAAGGCGATACTATTTACGTGATGACCGCCGTCTCGAGAGAAATTCCAAAGGCGCCGCCGGTTTTTCCCAACCCGGCCGAACGGCCAGAGGGAAAGCTCCCGCCTCTTGCTCTCGACATCGTTAGTGAGGTGCCACGCGGCGTTGACATTGCAATGGGGCGAGCACCACAACGCAACGCGGCAAAGTTTGTGAACGCGATCCGCTCCGCAGGGGACAGATCAATTCAGGTCAGCATCGACGATGCCGGCGGCGATGGCGATGACGCGCTCGCAATCGCGGTCGCATTGCTACAGCACAAATTCGCCGTGAGTTGTAGAATCATTGGACGCTGCTCAAGCGGGGCGGCCATCATCGCGCTAGCGGCTGATAGACATAGGCGATCGATTGTCGCTGACGGCTCAGTCTTAATTCATGGAGCGCGGAGAATTTTCACTCCAGAGCAGTGGGAAAACTTCCGACGCTTACCGCTTGAAACGAGGCAGGCCATTAATGGCTCACTAAATGATACCGACGACGTTTTTTCCGCATTGTTGAAGGCGCGGCTCGGCGTGTCAGAAGAAACGGCGCGGCGATGGATGCGAGAGGATAAAATCTGGGGCGCGCTTGAGAGTTTTGAAAACGGTTTTGTCCAAGCAATCGAGGATCAAGGAACGCCAGTAGAGCCGTTCCGCGACAGCTACGGCATCATGGATGCAAGCGAGGCGCTTCACGGCATGAACTGCGCCGTCGAATGCATCGCAGAGGCGATCCTGAAATGCGACTTCGACGTTGATCCGCACATCGGCAACGTGAAGCTGTTGCTGGGGTTCGAGGGGGCGGACGGATCGACCGGCGCGCCGGGATTCACGGATGAGAGCCCCGCGATGCACGGCACCTTCACGGACGCAGGTAATGGAAAAATATCAACCGCATGGGCGAGGTTCGGCAGTTCGTCCTACCTTGGCGAGAATTCAACTATAGACGGCTCACGCATCCAGTTTCCCGACAGCGCCGATTGGGAATTGTCGCCCTTCAGCTCCTCCCAGTTCACGATTGAGTTTTGGATAAGGACCGCAACAACCTCGCCGGCCGGCAAAATGTTTATAGATCAATACACCTTTAACGGCTCGGGCTTTTATTTCTGGGTGAACGGCTCTAGCGAATTGGAATTTGCCGGTCACGGAGGTTCCGGCGCTTGGAGCGCAACATCCTCGGGACTTACGTGGACTTCTACCCAAGCTTACGCCATTGCGGTTGACAAGGATTCTACCGGCAAGCTCAGGATTTATCGCGATGGCGTCATGAAGGCATCGGTCACGCCGGCTGATAGTTCGATCACGCACTGGACTGGCGCGTTATACATCGGAAACGATCAAGGCGGGAGTGGCCGCGCGTTTACCGGAAACATCGATGAGCTTCGCATCACCAAGGGCGTGGCGCGCTATGCATCGGATGGTGGCTACACTGTGCGAACCACAGCATTCCCGAGGATATAATGTTTTTGAGCCCTCAGATAGTTTCGCGGTCGAGATCGATTCGTGCAGTTGCCGCCGTCAATACCAAGGCGATAGACGGCTCGGCTTCAGGAACGTTCGGCGGAAGCTCCGGCACAGTCACTCTTACGACGACGTTGGCCAACGACGTTATTATTATCTGTATCCACAACGAAAAAAGCGGGTCCGCCCAGACGGTATCTACCGTCACGTCGACGCATCTGACATGGGCTAGACGCACATCTCAGGCTTGGTTGAACAGCGGGGGGGACGCCTCCAGCAACAACCAAGAAATCTGGTGGGCCACGGCTAGTTCCGCCCTTACTTCAGAAGTCATCACGGTCACACTCAGTGCGGCTACCGACGACGCATCGATGGCGGCGTTTGGCGTTAATGGATGTCCTACCCCGTCGTCGCCATGGGATGCCAATGGCGCCGTCCCGGCGATGGCCTTCACCACGACGGTAACGGACTCCACGACACCCCTTACCGTAAGCGGGATTTCCACGAACAGCACCGTGCCAATGCTGATCGGATTCCTCGGGGCCAGCGAAGGTAACGCCTTGGGTATCCCCACCGGTACGACGTCAATTGTAAACATCCTGAACAGCGGCGGCGTCAATTTTTCCCATACCGAGGCGTTCTTTGAGAATTTCTCGTCTGCCGTCAGTAGCGCATCCCTCTCAACGTCCACCAATAATGTTCCACGGGCTGGCATGATCATCGATGCGCTGGCGTAAAAAATCCACCACTTGTGCTTCCAACTTCCCGCAGTCGGGGGTTCTGTGATGGCTAAGCCGCAGCAAAAGGGCTTTGCTTACGTCACGCCGAAAATGGCGAAGGCATCGACCACGCTCTATTTCGATCCGAAATTGGCGATTAGCTAAATAGCCGATGGCGGCTTCACCGTACCGACCGCCGCGTTCCCGCGATCATGAGAAAACCAAACCAAGGAGGTAACCGTGGCGTTCAATGCCTACTCTCTCCCCCAGCCTGTGGAGCGAAGCGAAGCATCTCGTCTATCCAGTTTCGCAAGTTGTGTAGATTGTTCAAACCAACGGCCATCGCCAAGATTAGTTGGCCTGCGTCGGCAATTAGCAACGCTTCTCCGGGCGTGCGTCCGGCTTCTCCTGAGATTTGAGTTATTGGTATTGGGGCGAAATGTTGGGCTGCGGTCAGATTAACTCGCTTTGCCTGCTCACAAGCGACAAACGGAAGCCACGCCATGATGTCGCAAGCCTGCTTTGGTGTGAGACGAAATCGAAAAATGCCGCCATCTTCTGTCCGAAACGATAGGGCAAAATCCAAGGTTTCGTCGCTGGCGCTGGCCTTGATGTGAGAAACTAGCGCATAATTAGATTCGTCAGGGTCATCGGGTAACAGATCGTCATCCTGTTTATCAGCCACGCGCCCCTCCTTTCTATGACGCGCGTCTCGGCTTCATCCGCGTCACCGCCCCATAAAGATTATCCGACGCCTCGTCGTGCGACTGTTTCTTGCTATTTAACTCGCGTTCTTCAAGGTTGGTGCAGACGCCATCGGCGGCGGCCTCGTGTGCTGTCGCGACGAAATCACCGTGTGCCTTCGCGGCGACCGCCGCTAACTTGTGAATGTTCGCGGTCGCATCTTCTTTTTGATCGTGAAAGACCAACTCGGCACCACGTAGCCGCGCCCAGCCCTTCAGGATCGCATCGCCGGCCGCCTCGTCAATCTCCATTGCGCGGTACAGCGTGACGTGTCGCTCGTCATCATCCTCATTCCCCCATCGGCTCAGTTGTGACGTGTCGATCCCGGTTCTGTCGGACATGGTGTGTTGCCCGCCGGCTTTGTGGATGGCGAGCTTAATCAGGCGCTTCGCGGCTGTCTTGAATTGCTCAACGGACATTTTAACCCCCGATGTTGCAGCAATTTTTTGCGGTGCAATTGACGTGAACGGATTCAGTCCCTGGGCCTAAGATTCGGCCAAGGGGAGAGAGTCCGATGGCCGATATTGTGCAGCTTGCAATTATTGTCGCTCTTTTGATCGGAGCGGTTGGATTGGCTTGGTATGCGATTAGGCGCGAGCGCCGTGGCAATGTTTCCAAATAAGAACCAGCCTAGCGCAACCTAAACGGGCGCGAAAGGGGCTATAGCGACTCACGGCCCAAAAAACCGTTCGCTCCGACTGTGAAAGGGGTGTGGCATAGGGCGCCACCGCTGTGCCGCGACTCAGGTTCTGCCTCTCTCAGCGCAAATGACGCGCTAAGTGGAGCGGAGATATTGGCAGACGCCCGGACAAATGAAGAGGCGCGGCGCGCGCCAACACCGGCCGGTCTCTCCGATGAAAAAGCATCGCGAATGCTGGTAGCGTTGCGTGGGGGGCGGACGCTTAGATCGTTCGCCGTGAGGACGGCAAGGTTTGAAGCCTATTGCCAAGCACATCCGGAATATGCGCGAGAGGCGCTTCCGTTGTTAGCTGCAAATCTGAAAGCCGCGGATCTTCGCAAGGGTGAGCCTCGCCGCGCGAAAACGCACTGCGTAAATGGTCACTTGCTCGCGGAGAATGCGCGGTTTGCCATATCAAAAGGATCCAACACACGCCAATGCAGGGCCTGCGAAAGAACGAAAATGCAGCGCGGCGGTGTGATGGATGTTGGCATTCTGGAAAAGGTTAAAACGCAGCTAGCCGCCGGCTCGTCAGTTGATAGTTTAGTCCGACCTGGGAAGAAGGGCTACCTCGTCCGATACTCGACACTGGCCCGCCATCGCCATGAAAACCCGGAGTTTGACCGGTTCGTCAGCGAGTCAATCAAGGCCAACCGCGGGCGTAATCAGAAGCTTCGCCGGCAGCGAGAGCACAGTGCCGCAGTTCGAGACCAAAATAATGACTACTTCAAAATCCGAGCGATGCTGCCGGCGAACTTTCCGGACAAGGACGATATCGTCGGCGCCATCTTCGAGGACCTGCTCAATGGCAACCTGCAGCGCGCGCACGTCGCGGCGCGCGTGAAGGATTACGTCACGGCCCACAATCGCATGTTCCCGACGAAATTTGCGAAGTTCGGCGACGGCAAACTGCTGTCGCTTGACGAGCGGCTATTTGACGGTGGGGCGACAACCCTAGGCGACACCATCAGCCGAGGGTTTTGGGACTAGACGCGCGAATGCCGCCCGTGAGGGCTTGGCAAATCGCCAGATCAGGATTTGGGTTTCGCCTTCAGCCCCAGCTCTACAAGCCGGCGGATGGCTTCTGGCCTTGTGGGCACGTCATCCTGCTTGCGGCGCCATTGGTCGATGAGCTTCAGAAACTCTTCGTCGACACGAACGCCAATTTGAGGATATTCAGCCATTTGGGATATTGCTACCAATTCGGGATAATGCTAGCAATATAGCAGGCCGGCGGGGCGCGATCAACACCCCGTCCGACCCTAACCCGAACCAAAGGTACAGCCCATGGGACAATAGCACACCTATGGCCGCCGTTTCGACACGGCGGCGCTTCCTATCCCAAGCCGCTGGCGTGGCCGCCGGTGGCGCCGTCCTGGCGCTGGCGGCAATTCCGCCCACACAGGCTGCAGCGGCGCCAGCGAGCCCGCTGGCGGCCGGAGAGCCCGATCCAATCTTTTCTGCAATCGACGCGTACAATAAAGCGCGCCGTGTGTTTGATGCGGCGGCCAATGAGCATATTCTAGCCGAGCGCGAACTTCAGGCCGCAGGCGATCTCTTCCCTAGGACCATAAGTAAGGGAAACCCGTATTCCGGTTTGCCAGGGCCGGTGTTTTCAACGACACATGAAGAGATCGATCGTTACACGCCAGCCGAGATGTTTCCCTCGGAAAATGAGCGTGAGCATGCGGAGTTGTCGGCGGCGATTTCGCGGCGGG
>WNFJ01365985.1_pt4 | contig 10675 bp, 9 predicted proteins | sample 5400461 | NCBI WGS metagenome assembly WNFJ01 (sample SAMN13153349, study PRJNA577476) | soil metagenome | isolation source: 115 cm saprolite on Douglas fir-dominated hillslope | place: USA:California | collected 2013-09-17
GAGCCGAATCCGACCGGGAGCATCCGATTATGACAGTGATGCAAAGCAGCACGGGGCGCACGGGGCGAGATAATACCGGCATTTCCGGGGGCGGCAACCTTTGACGCGCTCGTCCTATCCAAACCGGCGTATCCCTCACCCGGAATGTCTCATGATTGCTCAACTGATCGTCGCCGCACTCGTCATTGTCCAAAGCCGGCCCGCCTTGGATTCCGCAACCGTGACGCGGGTCCTCGATCAACTCAAGGCCAGCGACTCGACCGTCTGTGCTCTCGCCGGTGAAGCGCTGACGGAGTACGGCGGCTGGGGATGGGAACACTGGCACTACACTGATCAAGTGATGCCGATGCCTCAGCCGACGCCGACTCCAACGCCAATGCCGAGGGGAGGCGACGGCGAGATACCGGTGCACATGGGCATGCATGGCAGATCCCACGATCTCGATCCCGGAGTGTTGCGGGCCTTTCGAGCAGTGATCCGCGACGACAACCGCTGCGTTCGCAACATCGCTGCGCGTGTACTGGGAAATCACGGTGGCTCAGAGTCGTACGACCTGTTCCTCGGATTGCTGCGCGACTCGCGTCCCGACCTGCGGGAGACCGGCGCGCTGGGTCTCGGTCAGCTCGAGGACTCCCGCGCGATCGGGCCGTTGAGCGACGCCCTTAAGGGTGACAACGACGTGGTCGTGCGCGTACGAGCCGCATGGGCTCTCGGTGAGATACAGGACAAAGTGGCGACCGAGACGCTCGCGCGCGCGTTAGGCGATCGCTCGCCTCAGGTGCGGCGGACCGCCGCGTGGGCGCTCGGCGAGATCCAGGATGCTTCCGCCGTCCCGCTGCTCGCCAACACCGCGAAGGACCGGGACCCGCGCGTTCGCGAGGCCGCTGCATGGGCACTCGGCGAGATCCAAAGTGGGCAAGGCATCGCCGCGCTCGAAGCATTGCTCCGCGACCAGTCGGCGGATGTTCGCAAGACCGCGCTGTGGGCGCTCGGCGAAATTCAGGACGGCAGTGGCGTCGAGCCCGCTTCCGCCGCCCTCAAGGACGCAGATCCCGAAGTCCGCACCGTGGCGGCATGGGCGCTGGGCGAGATTCAGGATGAGCGCGCGGTCACGCCGCTCGTCGAGGCGCTCAAGGACAACGACATCGATGTGCGCGCGACAGCCGCGTGGGCCTTAGGCGAGATCCAGAGTCCGCGGGCACGGGAAGGATTGACGGCGGCGCAGCGTGACGAGTCGGGAGCGGTGCGGCACGCCGCGATGTGGGCGTTGCGACAATTGAGCGACAACAGCGACGGGGACAACGGGATGCACGTGCACGTACACCCGCACGTGCACGTCCATGTCTCGAAGGTCAAGCCTTGATGCGACCTCGCTCGACCATCTTGGAGTAGTCGCGAAGCTCCTCGGCCTCTCGGGAATCGTCCCAGTCGAGGAGCTTCTTCATGCGGCCTGCGACCGCCGTTACGATGGCGCGACCGTGATCGGCTAGCTCGTAGAAGAGATGCAGTCGCCGGATGAGCACGTCCTGAACACGCACTGCCATCTCCCGCTCGACACAGTAAGAGACTTCGGCCCAGATCTCCGGCCGGCCGATGATGAGCGGGTCGCCCAATGAGCGCTCGCGATCCACATAGTTGAGGATCGCAGCCGCCTCGCTTCCGTAGCTCCTGACGAGATGCCGCGCGGTCGCCTCGGAAGCGCCTCGAGCTCGCGCCGCTTCCACGAGCACCTCCAACTCCGCCGCCTCACCTCCCGGGAGCGGCAGCCGATCCGTTGCCGGGCGCGGCGCCACGGGCCGCCCATCCAGCTCGTGAAGTCGAGCGGCGATGCGATCGACGACATCGCGTGCCATCACGCGGTACGTGGTCAGCTTCCCGCCGGCGATCGTGATCAAGCCGTGGGCGCTCTCGACGACGCGGTGCTCGCGCGACACCTGTGACGGACTGGTGTGATCGTCCTGGCGGAGCAGCGGACGCAACCCCGCCCATGCGGAGACGACGTCTTTGGGGGCGAGGTGGGCGTCCGGAAAGGCGGCATTGGCTGAGCGCAGCAGATAGGTGACGTCGTCGGCGGTGACGCGCACGGTGTCGGGCGACGAGTCGGCATCGGTATCGGTGGTTCCGATGTACGACAACTCTCCCCACGGCAGCACGAACATGACCCGGCCGTCGAGCTGAGACAGCAGTGTCACCGCATGCTCGTTCGCGATGCGCCGCTGCGGGACGACGACGTGAGCGCCCTTGGTCAGCCGCAGCAGCGGCTTGGCTTCGGGATCATCGAGTCTCCGCAGAACATCCGACCATGGACCCGTCGCGTTGACGACCGCGTGGGCCCGAATGGTGCACGTCTCGCCCGTCAACACGTCGCGCACGACGGCGCCACGCACGCGTCCGTCCGGCTTGAGCAGCGTGGACACCTCGACGTAGTTCGCAACGAGCGCCCCCGCGCGCGCCGCACTGCGCGCCGTGGCGAGAACGAGGCGGGCGTCATCGGTCTGCGCATCGTAGTACAGTGCGGCGCCGATCAGCCCGCGTTCGCGCAACGAGGGCTCGACGCGACGCACCTTCTTGGGCCGCAGCCAGCGATGCGCGCGCACGTTGCGGAACGCCGACAGCAAATCGTACAGCCACATGCCCGCGCGCAGCTTCCACGCGGGAACGCGGCTGCCCCGATACACCGGGAATAGGAACGCCAGCGGACGCACGAGGTGCGGCGCGATCTTCAAGAGCACACGGCGTTCGTGGCTTGCCTCGAGCACCAGCCGCAAAGCGCCCTGCTCGAGGTACCGGATGCCGCCGTGAATCAGTCGCGATGAATGTGAGGAGGTGCCGGCGCCAAAGTCCGCCTTGTCGATCAGCGCCGTGCGAAAGCCCCGCAACGCCGCGTCACGCGCAATACCCGCTCCGGTAATGCCGGCGCCGATGATCAGGACGTCCACCGCAGTCTCCGTGCTGGACGCCAGGGCGGCTGCGCGCGTGCGTTGCGAAAAGGGCGACTCCGCGGCCAACTCCCCTCCACTTGGGGCTGGTGGTAGGTTTCGATTCCCAGAAGGAGGGAAGAATCTAATGCCCGGTCTCAACGGACGTCGCGTGGCAGTCGTTGCCGGCGTCCGTACGCCGTTCGCGAAAGCAGGCACGGTCCTCAAAGACGTGCGGGCCGTGGATCTGGGTCGCTACGCGGCGCGCGAGCTCCTCGAGCGCACGAACCTCGATGGCGACGAAGTCGACGAAGTCATTTTCGGCCAGGTCGTGCCCTCGGCGCTCGTGCCCAACATCGGGCGCGAGGTCAGCCTCCTGCCGCAGTTTCCGAAGGAGATTCCCGCCTACTCGGTCAACCGCGCCTGCGCGTCCGCGACTCAGGCCATTACTTCCGCGAGCGATCAGATCGTGCTGGGCAACGCGAACATCGTCATCGGCGGTGGCGCGGAGGCGCTCTCCGATATTCCGATTCTTGCGTCGCGTCGTCTTGCCGACATCCTCGTGGAAGCCAGCAAGGCAAAATCGGTCGGTGCGCGCATCAAGACGTTCGCGAAGATTCGCCCGCGCGACTTGATCCCCGTGTCACCCGCGATCGCCGAGCCCTCTACCGGCGAATCGATGGGCCAGTCGGCCGAGAAAATGGCCAAAGAGAATCATATTTCCCGCGAGGCGCAGGATCGCTGGGCGCTCCGCAGTCACACGCTTGCCGCGAAGGGCACAGCCGATGGCCGGCTCACGGCTGAGATCGTGCCGTGGCTATCGACCAAGCCTGGTGAGGCGGTCCTGAAGCAGGACAATGGCATCCGGACGGACACGTCGCTCGAACAGATGGCCAAGCTCAAACCGGTGTTCGACCGGCGCTACGGCACGGTCACCGCGGCGAACGCCTCCCCGCTGACGGATGGTGCGTCGGCTGTGCTGTTGATGAGTGCCGAGGCCGCGCGCGCACTTGGGTACGAGCCGCTCACCTTCATTCGATCGTACGCGGTCGCGGCCGTTGATCCGGGGTGGCAGCTGTTGCAGGCGCCGCTCTGGGCGGTCCCCAAGGCGCTGGAACGCGCGGGCATACAATGGAAGGACCTCGGTCTCATCGAAATGCATGAAGCGTTCGCGTCGCAGGTGCTCTCGAATCTCCAGGGCTTCGCGGCGAAGGGGTGGGAGATCAACGAGGACATCATCAACGTGATGGGCGGTTCGATCGCCATCGGGCACCCGTTTGGAGCGACCGGCGGCCGACTCGTCACGACGCTCTCGAATGAGATGCGCCGTCGCGATGTCCAGTTCGGCCTGATTTCCGTCTGCGCGCAGGGCGGGATGGGATTCGCCATGGTCCTGGAACGCCCGTAGTGACGGCGACCGCTCCCGCGATCACCGCTCCCGCAGTTACCTGGGAGGTCAGCGACGGCATCGCGACCGTCGTGCTCGATCTCAAAGGGCAGCCCGTCAATGTGATATCGCGCGCGGTGAAGGATGAATTCATCGCCTGCTTCGCCGCGTTAGCCGACGATGCGCGAGTGCGCGCCGTCGCCTTTTTTTCTGGTAAGGCCGACAACTTCGTCGCGGGAGCGGACATCGAAGAGTTCGTGACGCTCACCTCCGCGGCGGAAGCCGAGCGGTTATCGGCCGACGGCCAGGAGATGCTCGATCGCGTGGCCCGATTCCCCAAACCCATCGCCGTCGGCATCCACGGCGCGTGCCTCGGCGGCGGATTCGAGTTCGCGCTCGCCTGCCACTATCGGGTCGCCACCGATCACCCCAAGACGCAGATCGGTTTGCCCGAAGTACAGCTGGGCATCCTGCCGGCAGCCGGCGGCTGCCAGCGCCTGCCCCGGCTCGTGGGTGTGCGCGCCGCGCTCGATATGATTCTCGCCGGGAAATCGGAACGGGCGGCGAAGGCATTCCGTTTGGGAATGGTCGACGAGCTGGTCCCCCCTTCGATCCTCGCGGAAATCACGATCGGCGCCGCGCGACGGATGGCAGGCGGCTGGCGACCCAAGCGCAAGCGGCGGGGCGGGATAATGGGTTTCCTGCTCGATGGCAATCCGCTGGGCCGGCGCCTCGTCTATCGCACCGCTCGGCAACAGGTGCTGGAGAGAACCGGCGGGCATTATCCGGCCCCACTCGCTGCGCTCGAGGCGGTCGAGTACGGCATGCGCCACGGAATCGCTGAGGGGTTGAAACGAGAAGCGCAACTCTTCGGTCAGCTCGCCGTGACGGACGTCTCCCGCAAACTGGTTCAGATCTTCTTCGCTACGAATGCGCTCAAGAAAGACCCCGGCATTCCTAATGCGCCACCACCCGTCCGAGTCCATCGCCTCGGCATCATCGGCTCGGGCTTCATGGGCTCGGGGATAGCGGGCACCGCCGTCGCACAGGCGGAAGTGGACGTCCGCATGAAGGACGCCGACTTGGCCCGAGTCGCGCAGGGGATCCTCGCCGCGCGCGCGATCCTCGACGATCGGCTGAAGCGGCGCCGCATCACGAAGTACGAGTACGCCCGGCTCGTCGCGCTCCTGTCCGGCGGTGACAGTTACGCCGGATTCGGCAGGGCCGAGCTGACGATCGAGGCGGTGTTCGAAGAGTTGGAGGTCAAGCATCAAGTGCTGCGTGAAGTCGAAGCGGAGCTTCCGTCCGCCGGCGTGTTTGCGTCGAACACGTCTACGATTCCGATCACGCGCATCGCGGAGGCCGCCCGCGCGCCGGAGCGGGTGATCGGGATGCATTTCTTTTCGCCCGTCGCCAAGATGCCGCTGCTCGAGGTCATTCCGGGCGCGCGGACGTCGCTGCAGACCGTGAGCACGGCGGTGGCGTTCGGCCGGCGCATGGGCAAGACGGTGATCGTGGTGCAGGACAGTCCGGGCTTCTGGGTAAACCGGATTCTCGCGCCCTACGGCAACGAAGTCGGGCACTTGCTCGCGGAGGGCGCGGCGATCGAAGACATCGACTCAATGGCCGTGCGGTTCGGATTTCCGGTGGGGCCCGTCACGCTGCTCGACGAGGTAGGACTCGACGTCGCGGTCAAAGTCGCCGGCGTGATGCAGTCGGCGTACGGCGATCGGTTGGTTCCGGCGCCTGGCCTCGGGATTGCCGCCCTCGTGAAGGAAGGCCGTTTGGGCCGCAAGTCGGGACGCGGTTTCTACATCTATAAAGGCGGCAAAAAGCGCGGTGTCGACGAGAGCGTCTACGGCCTGCTCGGCATTCATCCGAACGGCGGGCCGCGACCGGCGGAGATCCTCCAGCGGTTGGTGCTGGGTCTGGTCAACGAGGCGGCGCGCGCGCTCGGCGAGGGCGTCGTGAGAAATCCGCGCGACGGTGATGTTGGCGCGATCTTCGGGTTCGGCTTTCCGCCGTTTCGCGGGGGACCGCTGCGCTACGCGGACGACTTGGGTGCCGAGCGCGTGGTCAGTGATCTCGAGCGCCTGGCCGAGCGATATGGTGTGCGCTTCGCACCCAGCGAGGTCCTTCAGGAGCATGCCCGCCGCGGCACCAAGTTCTATTCCTGATGCTGCGAGCCGTCTTTCTCTGGCTGAGCGAACAGCCCGGTATTTTCGGCTTCGTCCGGCAAAACCGTCTCGCCCGCAAACTGGCATCGCGGTTCGTCGCCGGTGAGACTGCCGCGGAAGCGATCGACACGCTCGCCGCACTGAATCACGGCAATCTCTCCGCCTCGCTCGACCTGCTCGGAGAATCGGTGCTGCACGCCGAGGAAGCGCGGCGGGCGTGCGCGACCTATCTCGACCTGCTCGACCGCATCCGCGACGCGAAGGCCAACGCCAACGTCTCGGTCAAGCTCACCCAGATGGGCCTCGATGTCGACGAGGCGCTGTGCCTCGAGAACATGCGCGCCATCATCGGACGGGCAAAGCAGCATAGCTCGTTTGTCCGCATCGATATGGAGCAGTCGAGTTATACGGAAAAGACGTTGCAGCTCTTCACCCACGTGTTCTATCCGGAGTTCGGCAATGCGGTTGGAGTCGTCCTGCAATCCTATCTGCGACGGACCGCAAGTGACGTCGACGCGATGATCGCGTTGGGAGCGCCTGTGCGTCTGTGCAAAGGCGCGTACCAAGAGCCCGAGCGCGTCGCGTTCCCCGACAAGAAGGACGTGGACGCCAACTTCATCACCTGTATGGAGCGGCTGCTCGAGCGCGGCAACCATCCGGGGATCGCGACGCACGATGAGAAGATCATCGCCCACGCCCAAAGATTCACCAAGACCAACGCCATTCCTTCCCACCAATTCGAATTCCAGATGTTGTACGGCGTGCGCCGCGACCTGCAAAACAAGCTGCGGCGCGAGGGCTGCAACGTGCGTGTGTACGTGCCGTTCGGCACCCATTGGTATCCCTACTTGATGCGCCGGCTCGCCGAACGGCCGGCCAATGTCGCGTTCATCGTCGCCAACGTGCTCAAAGAATCGGTGCATCGCCGCTGATGGACGACACCACGCTCGGTGGCTACCAACAGGTGCACGGACGGCCGCCCGCGTTCGGGGCCGCGGATGGTCGAGCCTACTCTGTCGCCACGTTCACCGACGACAGCGCGAAGGCGGGACGTTTCGGCGCGGCGCTGTTGTTCGTGTGTTGGGGCGACGGTGGCGTCGACCGGCCGGTCGGACATCTGGAGACCGATTACCTGGCTTACGGAAACAGCCCGGATGAGGCGCTAGCCCCGCTGCTCGCGCTGACGCTCGAACAGGTCAAGGACCAGCTCGACCGATGCGTCGCGAGGCAGCCGCAATGACGCCAACGACCGGAGTCGTGTTGGCGCGCACGGGCGGAGGCTATCGCGTGCACACCGACGCCGGCGAAATCACCGCCACGCTGCGCGGCAAACTCAAACATCGAGACACGGACCGCGTGGTCCCGGGCGACGTCGTCGTGTTGGATGGAACGACGATCGCCGAGATCCGGCCGCGGCGGTCGGTGCTCGCGCGTCGCGCGGCGCAGGGAAGCAGCGGCGCGGGTCCGCGTCGCGCGCAACCCGTCGCCGCTAACGTCGATCAGGTCGTCGTCGTCGCGTCGGCGCGCGACCCCGAGCCCAACCCGCGCATGATGGACCGCTTCCTGGTGATCGCCGAAGCCAACGGCCTGCCGGCGGCAATCGTCGTGAACAAGACGGAGCTCGATCCGTCCGTCTCGGTGACCGTTGCGCAGCGGTATCGCACGGCGAATTACCAGGTACTGCCGACTTCCGCGAAGGCCAACGAGGGGCTCGCGGCACTGCGCGACTTGTTGCGCGGCCGTCATTCTGTGTTCACGGGCGCTTCGGGCGCGGGAAAATCGAGCCTGCTGAACGCGCTCGAGCCGGGGCTCAAGCTGCGCGTGGGCGCGATCAGCGAGAAATGGCGCACCGGCAAGCACACGACGACGGCCGCGGAGCTCGTCCCCATTGCCGGCGTCGGCTACGTCGTCGATACGCCCGGCCTCCGCGAAGTCGGCGCCTGGGGCATCGACCCCAACGCGCTCGGCGCTTGCTTTCCCGAATTCCGTCCCTATCTCGATCAGTGCCGGTTCGACAACTGCCGCCACCTTGCGGAACCGGGATGTGCCGTACGCGGCGCACCGCCGGGAGCGATCGATCCCGATCGCCTGCTGTCGTACGAGAGGATCTACGAGGAGGTCAGCGAGCCTTCCTGGTCCAGCGGCCGGCGTCGCGGGAGGTGACCTTGGCCATCATCTGTGCGAAGGCGTCATCGAGATCGATCGCTTGCGAGTTCGCGAGGCATATGACGACGAACAAAATGTCCGCGAGCTCCATGGCGATCGACCCGTCCGGCTCGCTCTGCTTCTTTGGCTTGGGGCCGAAGCGGTGATTGATCTCCCGCGCCAGCTCGCCGACTTCCTCGGTCAGCCGCGCCACGTTCGCGAGCGGCGGGAAGTAGCCCTCTTCGAATTGCCCGATCCATCGATCCACCGCCTGCTGCGCGTCGCGGAGACTCATGGGCTCCTCTGATTTGGTAGCGCCCTTTCAGGGCGAGCGATTTGCGGCCGTGGAGCAGTTGAGTCGCGTCATCGCGCCCCCGTATGACGTCATCGACGCCGGGGAACGGGCGCAGCTCGCTGCGCTCGACGAACACAATATCGTGCACGTCATGTTGCCGGAAGCGCCGGACGGGCGTCCCCCCGACGCGCGTTACGCGGTGGCGGCCGAGCTGCTCGCCGCGTGGCGCAAACGCGGCGTGCTGATGCGCGACGCCGCACCGGCGCTGTACGTGCTCGCGCAGGACTTCACGCTGCCGACCGGAGACCGGCGAACGCGGTGCGGCGTGTTCGCAGCCGTCAAGGCGGAGGGCTACGAGCCGCGCCGCATCCGTCCACATGAAAAGACGCACGCGGGCCCAAAGGCCGACCGGCTGGCCCTGTTACGCGCGACAGCGACGAACATCGAGTCGATTTTTCTGCTTGCTCCGGATCGCGACCGCGCGTTGGCGAATGCCGTTGGCGCCGTGACTCAGGGGCCTCCCGATGCGCGGGCGGAGCTCAACGGGGTTCGGATTCGACTGTGGATTGTCCGCGACCCGTCCCCCTTCCAGCTTCCCGCTTCCCCGCTCTACATCGCCGATGGGCATCACCGCTACGAGACGGCGAGCGCGTACGCGCAGGAGAATCCCGCGGCCGATCGCGTGCTCGGATTGATCGTGTCGGCCCAGGACGTCGGGCTCGCGGTGCTGCCGACCCATCGCGTGATTTTCGGTGCCGGGCGCGAGCTGGAGCGGTTATTGCCGCGCTGGCGCGAATGGTTCGACGTCCAAGAGCTGCCGGCCGGCGTCGATCCGGTGCAGCATCTCGCATCAGTGGCCCGCGACCGCACGGCGTGCCTCGTTGCGGATCGCTCGCGCATTCTCGCCTTGCTGTTACGGTCCGGCGCCGTGCTCGACCGTCTACCGAGTCTCGCGCAGAGCACGGCGGTCCGGGACCTCGATGTCGCGCGCATCGAGTCGCTCGTCGTGAAAGAGCTTCTGGGGGCGGGGACGTCGACGCCAATCGTTCGTTACGTGGCGGACGCAACGGAGGCGCTCGCCATGGTTCAACATGGAGGCGCGGCTGTCGCCGTCCTCCTGAATCCGACGCGTGTCGAGCAAGTATTCGCGGTGGCGGACGCGGGGGACGTGATGCCCCCCAAGTCCACATACTTCGTGCCGAAGGTGCCGAGTGGGCTAGTCTTGCGGCCCCTGGCGTAGAGCGGCGATCAGGGCTTTGGAGAATTGCGGCAAGTCCGCGGGCGTGCGCGATGAAATGAGATTGCCGTCCACGACGACCGCGCTGTCCTCCCAAATCACGCCGGCATTCTCCATGTCGTCTTTGATCGCGCGGACGCTGGTGGCGCGTTTGCCCTTCAGGATCTTGGCGGAGATGGGCACCCATCCCGCATGACAGATGAAAGCAACGGGCTTGCCCGCCTGGTAGATCTCCCGCGTCAGGCGCAGGACGTGCTCGGACCGCCGGAGTTGATCGGGAGCGAATCCACCGGGGATCACGAGCGCGTCGAAATCGGCGGCGTCTATCGCATCAACGCTCGTGTCCACCGTGACCGGGTACCCGCGCTTTCCTTGATATGTGCGCTCACCCATGCCGGCGACCGTGGTGGCCGCCCCTTCTTCTTCCAGCCGGATCTTCGGATACCACAGCTCCAGATCTTCATAACTCGGAGCCGCGAAAAACAGAACGCGCTTCCCTTTGAGACTCATTTCGAG
>WNFJ01279127.1_pt3 | contig 10674 bp, 7 predicted proteins | sample 5400461 | NCBI WGS metagenome assembly WNFJ01 (sample SAMN13153349, study PRJNA577476) | soil metagenome | isolation source: 115 cm saprolite on Douglas fir-dominated hillslope | place: USA:California | collected 2013-09-17
CGAGCCTCCCCTTGCTGTCGGGCAAGTCCAGTCGGGTGACAATCGCCCCGTACGTCATCACGTTCATGACAAGGCCGTTCGCGTTGGTCAGCGTGTAGAGATCGACGTCCCTGTCGTCGGCTCTGCCAAAAGGCGCTTTGGTGATCGCCATCGGCTCCAATTGCCCAACCGTCAGGAGAAGATGCCGGGAAGCGGACCGGTGTATTGGTTCGAACTGCCCAGTGAAGTGATGTTGTTGACGCCGAAGACCGGAAACAGCGCCAGCCACACGTCATTGAACGGGCGGTTCCCCGTCGCGCCCCCCGTCTGGTTGGGCAAGGGTCCCCCTGTCACCTTCAAGAAGGTGCCGCCCTTGACCCGCGTGTTCTTGCCCCCGAAGATGATGAGCGGCATGTTCTGCTGGTTGTGGTCCCAAGCCCGGGCCACCTCCGACAAGTAAACGATTACGGTATTGTCGATCAGCATATTGCCGTCGATGTCCGGCTGCGGGGCGAACTCCTGCAGCACAGCCGCCGTCGCGGCCGAGTAGAACTGGTTGATCTGGGTTAGCCAGCTGTTCGTCCCCGGGTTGTTGCTGTGACTCGGCGGGTGGTGCGGCGTCGATTGCAGGTTGCCCGCGATCGTCGCGCCCTGGAAGGCTCCCGGAAACACCACCCAGTTGGTTCCCGCGGACCACATGAAAGTCGCCGAGCGGACAAGATCGCAAGCGAACGCGGTCTTGATGAGGCGCAGCTGATTCTGACCGAGGTCCACGTGCGGGTGCGCGGCGGGCATGCCGGGGACGTAGTAGTCGACGCCGCTCTGCTTGGTGTAGATGGTGCTCGTTTGCATCTGGCCCGACGCAGTGGCCGCATAGTTCATCGGCATCGACGGCTTGGTGCAAACAGGGCTGCCCATCGTCGTCGAGTACATCGTCTTGATGCTCGCCTCGAGTTGGGCGATGGCGTCGCTGTGAGCCACAAGCCTGTCCCTCTCGCTCGAGGGGTCCAGCGTCTGCATGCGCGCGAGGTCGCTCCTCATGAAGTCGAGGACGCTCTTCTTTTGAGCCAGAAGCTGCGCGGTGTTCGTTCCCGTCGGCAGACTGCCGCCGAAGACGCGGTTGAACACGTTGAGCGGCTGTGTCTCGGGATACAGAGGCTGGCGGGCAAGGCCAATGTCAGTCTGACCGGCGTGCGGCGGCAGGTACGAGAGCACCCGCGGGGCGACCTCGTCGCGGTCGGACCGGATGTCGGCCGCCAACTGAAGGGAGCCAAACTTCGTCGGCTTCGTTTGGGTGGGGCCCCCGAGCACGGGCGATTGGGCCAGCAAGAGCTGATCGATCGAAGGCCCTCCAGCCGAGTGGTCCTGCTGGCCAATCTTCCCCAGTGCCGGCACCCCCGTCATGATCGCGACGAGCCCACCCTCGTGGGTGTTCTGTCCGCCGTCGCTGCCGCTCTGTTGTGAGGCTGCGATGACATTCACTCCGTCGACCATCACCATGTACTTCTGCAGTGGCGTGAACGGCGCACTCTCGAGCGGTAACGTGAAGTTGGTCGTCGTCGCGGTCGCGTTGGGGCGCCACGTCGACAGGCCGGGAAATGCCCCGAGCGGGTGATGAATGATGAGAAGTCGCAGCGGAGCGGCCAACCCCTGAGCCCTCGCTTCGATCGAGCGCAGCAGCGGTAGCAAGAGCGCTGCCGATCCTCCACAGGCCCGGAGGAAGGATCGTCGAGCAAACTTGTAGGAGATCACTTCATTCCTCCGGCGCGAGCTCGCGCGAAGTTTGCCAGAGCCACCTGGCGCAGCAGAGAAGTGATCGTGCCGTCGACTCGGCTGCGGAGGTCCTGAACCTCGCAGGTGTCGTACGTTCGGATCATGGAGCCGATGGCGTAGCTGGCGATCTTCTGGACGGAGCAACCTTTGGCGATCCCTTTTGCAACCAGTGCCTGGGCGAAAGCGGGCGCCCCGGAGATTGTCTGAGGCGCAAGCGGCGAGTTAGGGACGAATGTCACGGAGGGATCGATCGTCCGGTTCGCCTCGTCGGCGGTGCGGTAGTTCCCGATGGGGCCGAAGTTCTGCAGGACGCGCGCGTAGGGGTCCATCTGCTTGTGACAGGACATGCAAGGCGAATTCATCATCCTGGCGTCGGACTTCAGGATTTCGCTGTCGCAGGGCGGCACTGGGTCGCCCGAGGCCCAGCCCGGCGGCTTGCACGAGATGACGTTCATCGCAGACGGAGTGCTGAGATCGATTGGAGGCGGCAACGGATCCTGACAGACAACGTCGTCGTGAATGAACTTGCCGCGTTTGACGATAGAGGTCACGACGGGGTCCGACGCCGACCAGAGGAAGGCCGGCTGCGTCAACATCCCGCTCCGCCCTTGAGACGTCGGCCAGGTGGCGCTCACGAACGTCGTATTGCTGCTCGGAGCCTGGCCCGCGTAGGAGAGACCTGGGAAAAGCGTGGCGAGCTTCTTGTTGACGAACACTTTCTGCGACGTGAGAAGATCGTCGATCGTTCCCGAGTTAGTCCATAGAATGTCGGTCACGAACTGCTGCGTCGACGTCAGAAGGTCGTTCTCGATTCCGGTCTGATCCTGATCGGCCGCGGGCAGCGCGGAGAGAAGCGCCGTGTCCTTCGTCTTGTCGAACATCTGGCGGACGTTGAACCAGTCCATGACGACGCCCGTGAGGTTGGTCTTGACGACCTGCAGAGTGAGCAGCCGGTCAATCTGCGTCGTCAGGCCTACCGGCGTTGCCAGGCTGCCGTCGTCCGCCGCGGCGAGAAGCCCGGCATCGGGGACCGAGCCGAGAAACAGAAACCCAAGCTGCGTCGCAATCTCATACGGCGTCATCGTCGTGTCCGGGTACCTCCCCGAGGCGTCTGCCGTCAGCGTGGAGGGACCGAGCTCGGTCCGGTAGACGAATGAAGGCGCGATGATCAGCGCCTGAATCATCAGGCTCATGCCGGTGTTGAAGTCTTGCATGGCGCCCTGCGTGTAGACCGCCATGAGGTTCGCCAATTCGTTGGCGTCGAGGGATCGACGGAAGGCCTTCTTTCCGAAGGTTTGGGCGAAGGTCATTGCGCAGGCGCTCTGCGTTTGGGTGCCGCACGCGGCGAGCTGCGCGACTTGCGCGGCGGTGAGCTGCGTCGAGAGGATGTCCTGGGATGCCTGGTAGAGGGCGAACTGGAACCCAGGGTCAACGCCGAGCGAGGAATCGCTGAAGAACGCATACGGGGGTTGGCCGCCACGATTGGTAAGAACGGGGGCGGCAGCGAGACCCAGGAGATCCCTGACAGCGCTGCCATATTGCTCCACGGACAGGCGCCACAGCCGCCTGGGCACCACCGGCAACGGATTGCACGCGGCCGTCGTCTGTCCCGTGCCGGACGTAGCGAGCCCGGAACCCCCGCCCGTGCCGGTGGTGCCTGACGTCGATGGACTCCCGGACGACGAAATGACGGCAGCCGGCCCCGGTCCAACGCTGCCCGTACACCCAAGAGCAAGGACACACACTGGAGTCCATAGGGTATGAGTCAAGGCCAGCCGCATCATTACCCAGAGGAGTATGCCTTCGGGCTCTACGGCTCAGAAATCTTCCGCTCTGCCAAGTCCTCTAGCCTCTCGATGTCGATTGGCTTCACGAGGTGGTCGGAGAAGCCAGCATCACTCTTCGTCGTGATCCTGGCCGCGTAGCCCGTGCTTCTTCGCGATATCGTGAAGGTGTTTGCGATCCATCTTTGCCTCGCGCGCTGCTGCGCTGACGTTGGACCCATGACGTGAGAGCAGCCATTTGACGTACCGCCGTTCGAACTCGGCGTCGTACCTGGCTCTCGTCTCCCGATAGCTCTTCGCCGCGTCGAAGTGGAACACGTCCCCGGCCGCGCCGGCTGATGTGGGCAAAGAGACGAGGCCGAGTTCCGATTGTCCTGTTGCTCGGGCAAGGTAAATCGCGCGATCGAGCACATTGCGAAGCTCGCGCACGTTTCCCGGCCAATCGTGTGCGATGAGCGCTTGCATCGTCTCGTCGCTCACGGCGAGATCGCGGCCACCCGCCTTCAGAATGCCTTCAACGAGCAGCGGGATATCCTCGCGGCGAGCACGCAGCGGCGGCACTGTAAGGGGCACGACCGCGAGGCGAAAATAGAGGTCTTCGCGAAACTTGCCCGCTTCGATTTCTCGTTCGAGATTGCGCTTGGTTGCCACGACAACACGCACGTCCGTCTTGAGCACTCGATTGCCCCCAACCCGCCGAAACTCTCTGGTTTCGAGCACGCGAAGGAGCTTCGGCTGAACGTCGAGGGGCAACTCGCCGATCTCGTCCAAGAATACAGTGCCCCCCTCCGCGAGCTCGAATGCGCCCTGTCGCGCTGCGACGGCGCCAGTAAAGGCGCCGCGTTCGTGTCCGAAAAGCTCGCTCTCGATGAGCGAATAGCTCACCGCTCCGCAGTCGACTACGACAAATGGCTTTTGGGCACGATCGCTCTCCGTCCATGTCGCGCGCGCGAGCACATCTTTGCCCGTACCCGTCTCCCCCTGAAAGAGCACGGTGGCAACGGTGGGAGCGATGCGCTCAAGCACGCCGAAAATCGTGCGCATGGCCAGACTTCGACCTATCGCCTCGCCGAAGTACGTCTTGTCGCTCGGCAATACCTCGACGTTGCGTACGCCCACACGGAGAATGACCTCGACCTCACCCACTTTGAGCACCGTGCCGGGGGTGACCACGGCCTCGGAGACCCGAGCCCCCTGGACTTTCGTGCCGTTGGTCGAACCGAGATCTCGGACGTGGATGCCGTCGCTTGCGCGATAGAGTTCGCAGTGATGCCGCGACACCGTGTCGTCGGCGAGAACGAGATCGTTGTCCGGCGCCTTGCCGATACGAACGCGATCACCGACGGTTAAGCTCGTCCCCTTCGCGCTCCCAGAGAGAACGACCGCCAGAACCCGTGTCGTGGTGCTCGCCGGCTGAAGCGCTCGTGTCGCAACCTCAATGCGGTCGTCCTGACCTTTCGAGTCGTCATCGCCATGAATGGTCACTGCGGCGATCCTCGGAGCGAACGAATGCGCGCGACTAGCCCCTGCACGACGGGATCGGGTAGATCGAACTTTGGCATCCGATTCTTGCCGTTGCGGATCATCGCGGCCAGGTCGCCATCGGTGACGGCCGATTGCCATTCAGCTCGGGTCAGGTCGGGCGCACGAAGCAGCGCTCCCATCTGCCCGTCGCCCTTGCCCGTGGCACCGTGGCAATTTGTGCATTGCTGCCTCCAGGTAATGTCGACGAGCTGCGCCACGTCGCTCTCTCCACCGCGGCGGGGCGCCGAGTCGACCTGCTTTGCCCCTTGCGCCCGCGTGGACACCTTGTCGTCATCCGCCGAGTGATGATCGCGCGCGGTCCATTCCGCGAGCTCCTGGGCAGCGGGGGGCCGATCGCATCCCAAGACCCATGCGGACGGGACCAAGACGACGAAGACCACACAGCAAAGCGTAGCCGCTTGACGCAAGAATCTCATCCGAGGTGCCGCCCGTCTCCGTACTTCCGCGCTAGTAAGAAACCGGCAGAGCCGGTTTCCGGTGGGGGGTTTGGGGGGAGCGTCGTCGCTCCACCCATCGTGACTGAGGAGATCGCCATCTTGCCCTAAATGGGGTAGGGCGCTAGGTTTTCGGTAGGCGCGGACTGGTTGGTGAATTCCCAGCCGCGACCCGAGGCTCGCATGGCTAGCAAGGGCGGGAACGAGAACGCAGCGCCGGCACAGAGGATAACCGTACCGGACCTCCGCGCGCGAAAGGGAGCGGGCCCTCCGCTCGTGATGGTGACAGCATACGACTTCACGATGGCGCGCCTCGTGGACGAGGCGGGGGTAGACGCCATCCTCGTAGGCGACTCGCTGGGGATGGTGGTGCAGGGGCTGGCAAACACGCTGCCGGTGACTCTCGAAGAGGTTTGCTACCACGGACGTGCAGTCGCGCGCGCGCAACCGCGAGCGCACCTCATAGGCGACATGCCGTTCATGAGCTACCAGGTGTCGCCGGAACAGGCCGTCGAAAGTGCGGGAAAGCTCATAAAGGATGGTTCCTTCGAGAGTATAAAGCTCGAGGGGGGGGCGGAGTTCGGCGAGCACATAGCTCGTATCGTCGGCGCCGGCATCCCTGTCATGGGCCATCTTGGATTGCAGCCACAGAGGGTGCACGCGCTCGGAGGCTTCAAGGTGCAGGGGCGTGGCCGTGACGCGGCCGCCAAAATCATTTCCGATGCGCGAGCGCTGGAGCGCGCCGGGGTCTATGCGATCGTGCTCGAAGCGATCCCTCCGGACGTAGCGGAGCAGGCAACGAGGACCGTCGGTGTGCCGAGCATCGGTATCGGTGCCGGCCCGAAGTGCGACGGTCAGGTTCTCGTGTGCGTTGACTTGCTTGGGATGTCGCGCGGTCATGCTCCCAAGTTCGCAAAGCGATACGTCGAGCTTGGGGACGCTATCGTCGACGGCGTCCGCCGATATGCTGAAGAAGTGCGTTCTGGAGCATTCCCTGGCCCCGAGCACGCATTTCAGCCGAACGACGCTGCGCCAGGAATCGTGGACGCCGCCCGGATATTGAGCCTTCGTCGCTGACTGGCGGCCCGCCGCCAGATACCTTGGGACTGTGGACGGAGGCGCGACAGTTTCTTCCGGACGAAGGGTAGGGCGATACGTCCTTGAAGAAACGCTTGGCTCGGGGGGCATGGGGGCGGTCTACCGCGCCCTAGATCCGCTTCTTAACCGCTACGTTGCGCTGAAGTTGCTGCTCCCGGACCCTGCGCACGACGTCGCGACGCGTGCGGAGTGGTCTGCACGAATGCTTCGCGAAGCGCGAGCGGCCGCTGCGTTCGCACACCCCAACGTCGTCGCTGTTTACGACGTGGGCGTCGATGACGGATCGCCCTTTATCGCCATGGAGCTCGTCTCGGGCAGGACCCTTCGCCGTAGTATCGGCGACGCGAACCTCTCGCTCTTTCAACGGGTGCGATGGCTTGTCGACATCGCCCGGGCCCTGGCAGCGGCCCATCGCGCCGGCATCATCCATCGCGACGTGAAACCCGACAATATCCTCGTGACCTACGAGGGGACGGTGAAAATTCTTGACTTCGGAATTGCCAAAGTCTCGGCGGTGGAGCTTGGCGTAGCGCAGCCGGCGCAGACACTGACGGCCGAGGGAATGGTCCTCGGAACCCCACAATACATGGCGCCGGAGCAGATTCGAAGCGAACCATTGGACGGTCGAGCCGATCAATTCGCTTGGGGCGTCGTTGCTTTCGAGCTTCTCACAGGCCGATCGCTATGGGCGCACGGTACTCAACCGATGCGCCTCATTGCATCCATCTTGATGTCCGTCGCACCGCCCCCGCGTAGCGTTGCGCCCTCGATCCCCGCGGCTATCTCCGCCGTGGTGGAACGCGCATTGGCAAAGCGAGCTGCGGATCGTTTCCCCGACATGGACGCCGTCGCGGACGCACTCGAACTCGCATCGGGAGTGGCCGTGACTCAGCGGGGAACCGCGCAGGGGGTGCCGGCGATCGTCACGTCCGCGCTGCGCGCCAACGCGCATCGGCGACGGGTGTCGCTCCACGTGGCGGGGGTTGCCCTTGCCGGGCTCCTCGCCGGTGCGGCGATCGGGCTCTTTGCTCTTGTGCGCCATCGCGCCAGATCCTCCGTAGAGACGCGATCGACGGCAGGTCCATCTGCCCGGCGGTCGATCGGCGTGCTCGCCTTTGAAAACCTCACGCGGCATTCCGAAGACGACTGGCTGCGCATCGGTTTGGCGGACGCGCTGGAAGCCAAGCTCTCGTCCGTACAAGGCATCGAGATCATTCCGCAAGCGGGGCGGGGGTCCAGTGAGCCGGCAGGAAAGCCGGGGGCAGAGTGGCTCGTCTCCGGATCATTTCAGAAGATCGGTGACCAAATTCGAATTGCCGCCCGTGCCGCAAGGGCAAACGAGCTGAGTCGGATTGTTGCATCAAGTGAGCAACGCGGAAGCATGGCGCAGATCTTTGATTTGCAAGACGCGTTGGCATTGGCGCTTGCGGAAAAGCTGGAAGCTGGAACGTCGGCTTCTGTGCAGAAGGCGATTCACCAAAGCGGGACACGGAACCTCGAGGCATTCGAGGCCTTCACGACGGGGCGTACGCTGCTTTCGACCGGTCGTGTGCCGGAAGCGATGCGAGCGTTTGATCGCGCCGTGACGGCCGACCCCGATTACCGGGACGCGCGCGCGACACTCAATCGGGTTCGTGCCGAGTCGCATCATTTTCTCGTCAAGGACGACGGGACCGTCGTCGAGACGATCTCTGAGCTCGTCAAAGGCGACCCAAGCTCTCCATGGGAGCTGACGACAGACAGCGGGACTCTGACGCGCGCGTGGGACTTGGAGGGCAACGCGCTTCGAATCGACCGCGTTGCTGCCAGCGGGGATCAAGCGACGTTTCGGGTGCCGGTGGGAACGCGAGAGCACGAAGCCGCTCGGGGCATCGTGTACGAGCTGGAAAGTTCTTCAAAGGACAAGCATCTCGGTGGACTGTCCGTTCTCTTTCACTCCGTCGCAAAGAACACTTCGGCTGAGAACGTCTTCATCGTCCAACTCCCGCACGGTGCTCTGGTGCTTTCTGCCATTCCGACGCCCGTGGAGACACGCGAAGACGAGGGCGGCACGCTGTTGGTTTTGCGCGAGGCCAGAGGCGCTTTCGTACCCCTTGCCTGGAGTGTCGTTCACACGGAGGAGGCGACCGTCGCAGAACGGTTTCGCTCCGAAAAGCCGCGGGAACGGGCCGACTGGATTGCCTCGGTCGACCCTCGGATGGCCAGACACGGTTGGGCGATCGACTTGGCGCGCGCAACGGACACCTGGCAAGTGTGCTCGTGGGCGAGGGGCGGACAAATCGATGGCGCCAAACAGCTCTTGGCGAAAGTTGCGAGCGCGGCAGATCCCTACGGCCGCTTCTTTGTCGCCAGGGGCGAGTTCTGCGTCGCGTCGGCTATCCGCGACGATCGCGCGGCGGCGACTGCCCTCGAGACTGCCATTCTGGCCGATGATCGGCCGGCACAACTCATTCCCGAAGCATATCTCGACGCGATCAATTGGTGCCTTGAGCGCAAACGCATTGATGACTTGGCACGCCTCTCGCGCCTGGAACATCGTGAGACTCCGTGGTGGAACGATCGACTCTTTCACAACCGTCTCGCAACAACCGACCCCGAGCGGACGCTTCGCTCGATTCTCGGGCGCGAACCCGGCAATGTGGCAGCGACCTACGACCTGGCGCTCACCCTCTACGAGGCGAAGCGTTACGCGGAGGCTTCGGACGTTCTGAAGAACGCCGATGAGTTTCTCGGTGGAGTCTACGTCGCGGATCTACGCGTGCGGATCGCCATCGCGCGCGGGCGGCCTGACGAAGCGGCGGCTGAGGTTCGCAAGCTCGTGACGTACTATCCAATGACCTGGGCCTGGATCGCGCACGCGGTACTCCTGGCGAGCGCGGAGCGCGCGGACGAAGCGTTTGCCGTCGTTGTCGAGCAAGCGCCAAAGACGGAATACGAACCCCCACTGTTCTGGGCGCTTCGGTACGTCGTCGGCGTGCTCCCCCATGCATCGCGATACGCCGACCGAATCGGCGAAATTGTGAAGAGGGCGAGGGAGACGCTCTATGGGCAACCGTACCGGCTCGATCGCATGATTGATCTCATCGAGGTCGCGTCGCTCTCGATGGATCGTGAGGGTGCCTCGCTTGCAAGTTTGCTCTTCGATCAGCTCAAGACGTCGTTGCACGACATGCGACCTGAAGCCTGCAACGAGGCATGCTTGCGCAGGCTCGGTTCGCACCTTTGCCGGGTGAGAGGGCTGACTCTCGCGCAGCGGTCCTGGGTCGCGGCGATTTCCGGCGAAACATGCGAGTGAGGCCCAGGCTTGTCGCATGGGTCCCGAACCCACGCGGATGGAGGCCCGCCGTGCGCATGCTAAATCGCGATCGACCATGAGCGACGACTCACGTGAGCGCTACGTGCCTTCGGACATCGAGCCTAAGTGGCAACGGTACTGGGAAGAGAACCAAAGCTTTCGCTCGGATCGGCGACCCGGTCGAAAGAAACTCTATGTGCTCGATATGTTCCCGTATCCTTCGGGCTCCGGACTGCCCGTTGGCCATCCGGAGGGGTACACGGCGACTGACATCGTCGCCCGTTTTGCGCGAATGCGAGGCGTGGATGTTCTCCACCCAATGGGTTGGGATGCCTTCGGCCTGCCGGCCGAGCAACACGCCATTGCAACCAACACTCACCCGCGTGACACAACCCGGGACAACATTGCCACCTTCAAGCGCCAGCTCAAGGCTTTGGGCTTCAGCTACGACTGGTCGCGGGAAATCGACACAACGGATCCAGCGTATATGAAATGGACGCAATGGATCTTCCTCAAGCTTTTCGAGCGGGGGCTCGCCTACCAAGCGGATATTCCCGTGAACTGGTGCCCGGCGCTCGGGACGGTGCTTGCCAACGAGGAGGTCATCGACGGCAAGAGCGAGCGCGGTTCGCACCCCGTAGAGCGCGTTCCTTTTCGCCAGTGGATGCTCAAGATTACGCACTACGCCGATCGGCTCGACGAGGACCTCGCCGGGCTCAATTGGCCGGACACCAAGGCCAAGCAGCACCACTGGATCGGGCGAAGC
>WNFJ01287292.1_pt2 | contig 10673 bp, 12 predicted proteins | sample 5400461 | NCBI WGS metagenome assembly WNFJ01 (sample SAMN13153349, study PRJNA577476) | soil metagenome | isolation source: 115 cm saprolite on Douglas fir-dominated hillslope | place: USA:California | collected 2013-09-17
CTCTATGGTGTATGCCGGAACCGAAGGAACAACCGTTTCAAGCAGTAGAGGACGACCAATAGCAATCCCGGGGGAGACGCCGAAAGGCTGGCAAGTGTCCCGCGCGTCACTGAGTTCGCTTGGACTGACAGGCTGAGCAAATTCCCCAAAGCGGCTCTCAACGAGGGATTGGATCGAGTCGATCACGGGTTTCGGGTCTGGCGTCGAAATTGAAAATCGCACGGAGTCACCTTGGCGAATCTGTAGCCGGGTCACATCGACCAGGCTCCGGGCAAGAACCGGGCCGCGATTTGCGGTCTGATTTTCGATGAATACGTCGCCAGGAAATCTGGACAGAGCTTTGATCAGAGTAGCCGCAGGGCGCAGATGTAAACCGTGCGTGTTCTGGATCGTGACATCGAGAGTCTCGTTTACCGCCGGATGTGCCGTTTCCTGGACGGCTTCTATCTCCGGCGAAACGTCTTGAACCTGATCTTGTTTTGGCAACAGGCTTTGCAGCGCAGCCTTCGCTACGTCATCGAGAGAGGCTCCCAACTCCGCCTGGACCGCTGCAGCGATTCCTCCTTCAACGAGAGGTGCGGAGGTGAGACGTACCTTTTCCTGCTGCTCAGGACTCAATAACTCTTTCGCCGTCTCGGCGCTCAAAATGGCACTCCCCATGTCCATTAGGACGAGTACTCCATCCTCGGAATAAACGGTGCTGATCGCTTCCGTAATTTCTATCGCATCGGTGCCCAGCTCTGCCCTGTCTTCGCCTACGCCACCGGAAAAGCTAAGCCGCAGGTCCGAATTGACCGCACGTCGCGCCAAGTCGGCGACTGCTTCGGCCAGGGGACGACTGTGGGACACTAGGACCAAGCCTACCATGGGAACGCGTTTTGAGTCTTGAGTTTTTGGTTTTTGGTTTTGAGTTCGCTTTATTCCAAAGGCGCCCCTTTTCGCCGCCGGCAGGTCGCCTTAGCGGACGGGTCCTGCCATTGCGGCTTTGCCAACGGGCGAGGCTATTTGGACCAAATCAGGCCAGGCTTTCAGCGGCCGAGCGAAAAAGGAGGACGGTGGAAGTCGCGCCCGGATCCGGATGACCGGCGCTTCGTTCGCCCAAATAACTTGCCCGACCTTTTCGCGCGACGAGCGGTACAGTGGACTTCAGGCCTTCCTCGGCGGCGCTGACCGCCTTAGAAAGCGCTTGCTCAAGAGCCTCACAGGAATCGACTGAACGCTTGTAGGCCTTGATCGCCGGTTGAAGCGCATCCACCATCGTTTTATCGCCGATTGCGGCTTTGCCACGTAAGACGATTCCCGCCAAGCCCTTCTCCAGAATCGATCCGAACTCGCTCGGGGAGAGCTCCGTCTTGCCGCCCGCCATGGTGCTGGCCTGCAAGAAGAAGGTTCCGTAGAGCGCGCCGCTGGCGCCGCCGACCGTAGAGATCAGCGTCATCGCGACCACTTTGAGTAACGCGCCGATGTCGCTGTTTTGAAGATCAGCCTTTTTGGCAAGCACTGCTTGAAAACCACGGTGCATATTTGCACCGTGGTCAGCATCGCCGATCGCCGCATCAAGTTGGGTTAAGTAGTCCTTCTGTTCGGCGATGTGCGCGGCATATCGCTCGATCCAGGCGATAATCTGGTCTGAAGTAATTTTTGACATAGATGCTAGACGGCCTTCCAGGTTCGCCGCTATTCGGAAAAACCTGGAAGCTTCGAGTACTGCCTTAAACACCCCATCGAAGTGCCGGCGTCAGAACCGGCGCGTCCCAAAGCTTGGTCAACTCATCGTCCAGTTTCAAAACGGTAATCGAAGCACCGGCCATCTCGAGACTCGTAATGTACGGTCCGACGAGACTCCTGGTCACCTTGATTCCGGCCTTTGTGAGAATCTCGTGCGCTTTCCTGTAGACGACAAAGAGTTCGATTAGCGGCGTGCCACCCATGCCATTCACGAAAAGCAAGACCTCGTGACCCGCCTTGAAGGGTAAATCTTCCACGATCGGAGCAAGGAGGATTTCAGTAATCTCGTCAGCACTTTTCAGTTTCATCCGAGTGCGCCCGGGTTCGCCATGGATGCCGATGCCGATCTCCATCTCGTCCTCCGGCAGATCGAACGTCGGCTTACCGACATGTGGTACGGTACAAGAAGTCAGAGCCATGCCCATGCTTCGGCCGTTCCCATTTACTTTATGGCACAGAGCCGCGACGTCTTTAAGCGACTGACCGGATTCGGCAGCTGCGCCGCAAATCTTCTCTGCGAGGACTGTCGTGCCGACGCCGCGCCGGCCGGCAGTCCAAAGGCTGTCTTTCACGGCCACGTCATCATCGATCACCACCGCCTCCACATCAATACCCTCAGCCTTGGCCAGATCGGCTGCCATTTCAAAATTCATCACGTCACCGGTGTAATTCTTCACGATGTGAAGAACCCCCTTACCGCCATTGACTGCTTTCGTCGCCTCGAACATCTGGTCCGGGGTTGGACTCGTGAAGGTGGCACCGGGACATGCTGCATCCAGCATTCCGCGCCCGACAAGACCGCCGTGCATGGGCTCGTGTCCGCTTCCACCTCCTGAGACCAGGGCAACCTTATTTTTTACAGGAGCGTCTGCGCGAATAATGTAATTCGGATTGGTGTGGACTTTGATCAGATCGCTAAACGCGAGCGCAAGGCCGGAAATGGATTCGAGAACGATATTCTCGGGGGAATTAATGAGTTTTTTCATGTTTTGGGGGGTGAGGAGATGTAGGGGAACAAGTTACCAGGATTTTTATCAATAAAAGGAAAAAAGGTGGAATGAAAAATTTTGGGACGCTTCTTTTGAGGGAGAAAAACCGACCGGCATTGGGTAAACCAGCCGACCGGCACAGTAACAACCGCGCTACCTATGTCAATCCTATTACGAACATTTTTCCTTGTCTGACAGCGCAGCATCTGTTTAAGAGCTTTCTAACCCGCAATGAGCTCGTCGATTCGGTCCGGCGGCCGCCGGACGTGATTTTTGCGGGTTAGGAATCTGGGCGGTCAAATTCCTCGACCAGCTGCAACATGCGTTGCGTCACTTTACGAATTTGGCTGGGCGTCAGGAATGAGAGACCAAGCAACTCCATGAGTAACAATCCCTGGGAGGCGAGAAAGAGGACTGCGACATCTTCCATACGCAGACTGAGCTCTTTGCAGAGGGCCTGAAAGTCGTTCCTTAAGGATTCCCGCATCGGTTCCACCAATTTCGGGTCGTTCGCGATTGCCGCCACAACGGCTGTCAGGACGGGGCGTTGTCCCTCGAGGTGCCGGAGCGTTCCGATGATGTTCGCTTTGAGTTTTCCATTCCGTTCACCTGTGAGCGATTCGGCGACTTTCGTGTGCTCGGTCTCCAAGAGTTGCATTGAACGGCGAATCATCGCTTCGAGGAGGGCTTCTTTCGATCGGAAATGATAAAAGAGACCACCCTTACTAACCTTGGCTTCGTTCGCTGCCGTCTCGAGTGTCAGATGTGCCGGACCGTGCTTGGCAACGATATCTTCGGCTGCCTGGAGGATTGACTCGCGGGAATCCCTTTTGTGTCTGGTGGGAATGGAAGTGGAGCTGGGGGATTGGCTCATGGGCGACTCTAAGAGAAACCGACCGGATAGTACACTAAAATACCGGCTCCAATTTCAATAAATTTAGAAGTCGACAGCACAGCGTTGCCGCTGGAGAGCGTTACTTACTCCGTTGCACTGCCTTCGTAGGCGAAGCGTCCCGCTTTGCTCGGTCCTCAAGAAGCAAAGCGGGACGCTTCGCCTACAAATGCTTGTGTCTATTTCCTCGAACGATTAATTGAAGGATTCGTTAGAAGGAGCACGTCATGATTGGTCTAATTGGCGCATTAATCATCGGTTTACTCGTCGGAGCGCTTGCAAGGCTGATTGTCCCCGGAAAAGAGCCCGGCGGTTGTTTGCTAACGATGGTGATTGGAATCGCCGGGTCGTTCGTGGCCTTCTATCTTGGGAGGCTGCTCGGGTGGACTTCCGGGCATCCTGATAGTTTGCGGCCGGTGGGATTCATACCTTCCTTGATCGGTGCGATAATCCTCCTGGTCGTCTATCACATGCTCCGCCGCCGCAATCGATGAGAATGCCGCGTCTCGGCTCGCGTAAACGGAGGCTCCAACCTTTGCCTTCTAATCCGCAAAGGGAAGACTCACACGAATGTCACAGCGCGACGTAGCCGCAACCACAATGGACGCGGTGTCGGCGTATGGGCGGTGTCGGCGTATCGGCGAGCCCGCAAGCATAAATGGGACGCGCAGTGGTTAAATGAGGGCTTGAAGTAGATGAAAGACCGCCCCGGAATGGGTAGCTTTTTGTGGTTGTGAAAACAAAAACAGCCAATAGCCCAGACGGTCTTCCAAAGAGTTTCCTAAATCGGTTTGGTGAGCAGGTCACTGGAATTCTAAGCGGATTGGACCGAGTGCGTTTCCGAGCAACGCTTCGCCCGCTGTTCTGTCCAAACGGACCGGAGTTAGTCTACGATGGCAACCGGGGTGCCCAACTCGACGTTCGTGAAGAAAATTTCTGCCATCTTGCCGGGCATGCGGATACACCCGTGAGACGCGGGGTAACCGGGCAAATAACCTTTATGCATGCCAACGCCTCCCGTTATGCGCATAAAGAACGGCATTGGGGCGCCTTTAAACACTGCTCCCGGCGGTTTGGGGTCTTTGCCCAATTCGACTTCCTTCTGAACGACAGTGCCTGCGGCATCGACATAGTCTCCGTAAAGATTCGATGCGTGGTCCTTATCTTTTTGAATGATCTTGTAGCTGCCAATCGGTGTATTGTGACCTTCGCGTCCAGCCGATACCTGGGATACGCCGACAAGCTCGTCACCCTTATAAAAATAGGCCCGTTGCTCTTTGAGATAGATTTTGATCGAAGGTGGACCTGCAATGCCGTCGCCATCCCAATAGGAGATTGGATCGTAACCGGATCCCGGCTCGGCAGAGTTCGGCTCCGATCCGCCTGTCGCGGGTATGTATGCAGTATTCGGATTTGCCAGCCGGGATTTTTCGCTCTCGCCACACCCTGCAAAAAGAAATGCTGCCAAAACTATAAGGAACCATCGAGTACTCATACGCCGGAAATCAGAGCGGAATAAACTCTCCTCAACGAATCGTCAAGCAACCTCCGGCGAATTATGTCCTGCTTCGCAAACAGGACGTTGAGGTGAAGGAAGGACGCAGGCGCCGTTTGCTGTAGTCCAAAGCGTCTGCTATAACGTGAGCGTTACCTATGCCGACCTACGAGTACCAATGCGAAAAGTGCAAACAGACATTTGAGGTCTTCCAGTCGATGAAGGACGAGGCTTACACTATCTGTCCGAAAGAATTCTGCCGGCTGGAAGCTTGGGGTGCGGGCACGGTGAAACGCCTTTTCGGTACGGGCGCAGGTCTGATTTTCAAAGGCTCTGGTTTCTATATCACTGATTACCGAAGTCCCAATTACCAGGAGAGTGCCAAGAAAGAGAGCGGAACCAAAGAGAGTGGAACGAAAGACGGAGGAACGAAGGAAAGCGGACCGCCAAAGAGTGACGGAGCAAAGGGAGGTTCGGAAAAGTCAACGGGATCCTCCGGTACAGCACCATCAACCGGGTCCTCGGGCGCGGCACCGTCAACGGGCAGCTAGTGTCCCGCAAAAGTAGCGTAGGCTTCCAGCCTGTAGGAAACACACGCCGGATGCACATGCTGCATTGCCGACCGCCCATTTTGGCGAGATGACAAAGGAGTTCGATGGCATATATTGCTCAGATGTTTAGGTTGACTCGGGGTGAACAGTTGCTGGTTGTCGGGCTCGGCCTGGCGCTTCTCGTGGGAGCTGTGGTCAAACACGTTCGGGCAACCGTTTTCCAGCAACAGCAGGTTGAGTCCAAGTAAGAAAATGCAGAGGTCTTTTAACGAAGTTGTTGAACAAATCATCGATCGGGACCCGCGGTACGAGAAAGAAGCCTATATCTTCCTGAAGGAAGCTCTCGAATTCACTATCAAACAAAAGAAACGCGGAAAAACCGAGGCTGGGTCACACGTGAACGCCGGCGAATTGCTGGATGGTTTCCGGCAACTCGCGTTGAAAGAGTTCGGACCGATGGTTATGACGGTCCTGGAATACTGGGGAGTCCGAGCTTCGAACGACGTTGGCGAGATGGTGTTTAATTTGATCAGCGCGGGCGTTTTTGGAAAAACAGAGTCCGATTCGGTCGAAGATTTTCTGAGAGCTTTGGATTTCCACGCTGCGTTCGTTGCGCCATTCGAGCCTCGTGGCTCAAGAACGCCGAATTCCTGAAATTCGAAAGGAATTCAATGGAGCTCCCGGAGATTCAACCGTCGTTCTTCGAACTCTCGAATGGCTTGACCGTTATCGTCGCCGAGCAGCATTCGGCGCCGGTTGCCAGTGTTCAGGTTTGGTGCCAGACGGGCAGCGTTCACGAAGGCGAATGGCTGGGCTCAGGACTAACGCATTTATTGGAGCATGTCCTGTTTAATGGCACCGAGCGCCGATCTTCCAGGCAGATCAGTGATGAAATCCACGGTCTGGGCGGTTATCTCAATGCCTACACGTCGTTCGATCGTACTGTCTTCTGGATTGACTGCCCGGCAAATGCCGTCCGGCAATCGATCGATTTGTTAGGCGACATGCTGTTTCGGTCGATCGTCGACCCCGCGGCCCTACGGACGGAGATGGATGTTATCCGCCGCGAATTCGACATGGGACTCGACGATCCGGACCGTGTTCTTAGTTACCTCACTTTCGGAAGAGCTTTTCAGGTGCATCCGTGCCGCTACCCGGTGATCGGGATTCGGGACGTGTTTGATCAGTTGACCCACGCGGACATCCTCCGATATTATCGCCGGCGTTATCTTCCGAATAACTTGTTTCTGGTCGTGGCGGGTGATGTGGATACGGACCGTCTACGATCAGATGCCGAAGAATTTCTCGGTTGCGCAAAGCGTGGCCCATTGGAGCCGGTAGTTCTGCCTGAAGAGCCTCCTCAATTGGGACGTCGAGAAACGGCGCAATATTTCCAAGCCGACCTTGCGTACTTCAATCTCGGCTGGCACGTGCCCGGTGTTTCGCATGACGACATGGCGCCCGTTGACGCGGCTTCAGTGATCCTCGGCGGCGGCGCGAGTTCCCGGCTTTACAAAGAGCTGCGCGAGAAGGAAGGCTTGGTTTACGGCGTTGGGGCGTACGCTTATACGCCGAGCTTTCCAGGTTTGCTCACTGTCTGCGGAACTTGCGCCAAAGAGGTCGCGAGTTTGGTTCCGGATCGCATTGTGGAATGCGTCGACGATCGACGAGAACGCTGGATGTCTGACGCGGAGCTGAGAAAGGCGAAGCGGATGATCACCGTCAACGCGATAGAACAGCTTCAGACCGTTAAGGGGGTTGCGTCCGACCTCGGGTTAAACTGGTTGTATGCGCGGAATCTTGAATTCAGTCGGCAGTACTTGGAACGCCTTCAGGCGGTCACCGTAGCGGACGTGGAACGAGTTGTTGCTCGCTATCTCACGGATTCAAATCTCACTGTCGCGGTGCTCCGCCCGGCGAGCAGTCCGAAACAGGTTTCGATTTTGACAAAAAAGGCCTCCAATCCGCAACTCTACGTTTTGAGTAACGGAGCCAGAGCGGTGCTGGTTCCGGATCAACGCCTTCCAATGATCTACTCTTCCGCGGTGTTTAGAGGCGGTTCTTTGAATGAGACGGCCGAAGATAACGGAGTTCACCGGCTGCTTTCCCAGACTATGCCCAAGGGCACTGGGTCCAGGTCAGCAGAGCAAATTGCAGAAGAGCTAGAGGGAATCGGCAGTTTGCTTTCCATCGAGTCGGGATACAACACCCTCCGCATTGCCGTCAGTTCATTATCTGCCGATTTTAACGATGCATTTGCTGTCCTGATGGACGTGGCCGGCAATCCAGTTTTTCCTCCAGAAGCTACGGAACGCGAGCGTGAGAGTCAGATCGCCGCAATCCGAGCAGAGCAGGCGCAACCGCAGCAGGTCGCCCGAAACCTGTTAAGGAGCGAAATCTACGGTCGTCACCCTTACGGGCTCAATCCGCTTGGTCGCGAGGAAACCGTCCTAAAAATCACGCAGACTCAGCTTGTCCGGCGGCATCGGGAATGCTTCGTCTGGCCAAACGTAGTTTTCGGGTTCTGCGGTAGTTTCGATTCTCAGCGGATCCTTGATATGATCGAGGCACAACTGCAGAATCTGCGGTCCGAGCAAACCTCCGCGGACAATATTTGCTTGGCGATAGACGATTTAGAAAGTCGGCTGGTCACATCCTACGAAGGTAGGCATCAAGCTGTGGTTTGCATCGGATTTCTTGCCTGCACCATGGCAGATCCGGATCGGATCTGTCTCGAATTATTGGATGAAGCGGCGGGTGATTCGAGCTCGCGTTTTTTTGTCAAGGTACGTGAGGAACTGGGATTAGCATACTCCATCGGAAGCTCGCTGTTCCTGGGAATTGCGCCGGGGATTTTCAGTGTGCAGGCGGCAACCGCACCCGAGAAAGTAGAAAGCGTCTCGCAAATTCTAAGTAACGAATTGGAGAGATTGGCCACGCACGGGCTCGCGCAACAAGAGTTTGATCGTGCTAAAACGAGGACGTTGTCGCAACTCGCTTTCCAGCTGCAAAACATGGATGCGTATGCGCACAGCGTAGCGCTCAACGAGTTTTACGGCCTCGGATATGATTACGTGCATCAGCGGAAGAAGCAGATCGAGAGCCTAACTATCAGTTCTGTGAACGCGGCAGCCAGGAAATATTTGATGGATAAACCGGCGATTACGGTCATTGTTAGGCCTCAAGTGAAACAGAAGATCTAATATGGCAGAATACCAGAACACGACTGTATCTTCGGGCGAGATGACGCAGCGGTTTATCGAGTTTGTGCTGATGCAAGCTCAGAATGCGGCCTTCACGTTGGGCCAGATACCGCATCCTCAAACCGGGAAGGCAGAAGTTAACCTGGATATGGCTCAGCTACTGATCGATCAATTGGTAATGATTCAGGAGAAGACCAAAGGTAACTTGAACACCGACGAATCGCGAATCCTGGCCGGCACCATCTCGAATTTGCAGATGGGTTTTGTAGAGGTAGTTCGGAAGCAGCCGTCCAGCGAAGTCGCAACTCAGCCTGAGGTATCTCAGAAAGCTGACCAGAAATCCCAGGTAGAATCGGCACCGGACCAAACCGAAGCCGACGGCAAAAAGAAATTCGTTAAGAGCTACGGTTCGTGATTCGGTTTTGGCTTAGGCGAAGCGTCGCGCTCAACGATAGGTACGGTCATCCGGGTGGTAACGGTTATTGGACGTGCATACCCGGATCGTGCAGGAGCACGTCGCTGCCATTGGAGCCAGCTTTTGAATGGTGAAAAGCTTCGACATTCGGGGCGTGGAAGTTGGGGGGCCAAGACCGTTTTATATTCTCGGCCCGTGTGTGATCGAGTCTGAGAAGTTCGTGGTGTCTATCGCGAACGATCTTAAGAAGATCTGTGATTCGTTGGGCGTTGCGTGGATCTTCAAGGCGTCCTACGACAAAGCCAATCGAACATCGGTCAAATCCTACCGTGGCATCGGCTTGGAAGCCGGCTGCCGATTACTTCGCCAGATTGGAGATGAACTGAGAGTACCCGTGACCACCGACGTCCATTCAGCTGAGGATGCGCGTGCTGCGGGCCAATTCATCGATCTACTGCAGATTCCGGCTTTTTTGAGTCGCCAGACCGACCTTATTCGAGCAGCGGCGGAGACTGGGCGAGCGGTTAATGTGAAAAAGGGACAATTTCTCGCTCCTTGGGATGTACGGAACATCGCAGATAAATTCGAAAACTTCGGGTGCTCGTCCTACGTCTTTACGGAGAGAGGTGTCAGTTTTGGCTATAACAACCTCGTTGCTGATATGCGCTCGCTTTATTGGATTCGGGAACTCGGCTATCCTGTAGTGTTCGACGCCACGCATTCGGTTCAGCGTCCGAGTGGAGCAGGGGATCGCAGCAGTGGCGATGGGGTGCTGGCGCCCGTGCTGGCACGAGCTGCCGCGGCCGCAGGGTGCGATGGAATATTCATCGAGACCCACTATGATCCCAGTCAAGCGCTCTCCGACGGGCCGAATCAGATCCCGCTCCGAGATCTTGCGAGTTTGCTGGAAAAGCTTAGACGAATCCATGAACTCAGTCGCTAAAGCTCTTGCGGTAATCGGGTCGGTCGGAAGTCTTATGGCGACGCTGCAGGCTGACGACAATTCGCAGGGTCGCAAGGTTGACTTACCCGTGCCGATTGGACATGAGGTCAAGGGGTTGCGCGTTCCGGTTCGCAACGAAGAAGGAAAGATGGAGATGCAATTCGATATGGAGAGTGCAACGCGTTTGGATGACCAGAATGTCGAAATGCATACTGTCACAATCCAGACCTACAACCAGCAAACCGGTAAAGCGGACGCAAAGATCGATTTGCAAACGTCGATGATGAATCTGGATACGAACGTTATTACGACTAAAGAACCCGTTCGTATCACGAGAGAAGACTTCGTGCTCACGGCAGATGGCGGGGAATTCAACTCAAAAACCCGCCAGGGAAGGGTGGTCGGAAATGTCCATCTGGTGATTTATAATCGCAACGAATTTCAAACAAAGTCCGGC
>WNFJ01279238.1_pt1 | contig 10672 bp, 8 predicted proteins | sample 5400461 | NCBI WGS metagenome assembly WNFJ01 (sample SAMN13153349, study PRJNA577476) | soil metagenome | isolation source: 115 cm saprolite on Douglas fir-dominated hillslope | place: USA:California | collected 2013-09-17
GTGAACTCGTGCCCTTCCCGGTTCCGCCTGACTCCGAAACCGGGCGCGGCGCGGCCTTCCACGGCGCGGCCGAATCGCGGTTTTGAAGCTCGGGGGAAACGCTTCCCCCAGATTCTGCTCGCGAAGATTCCTCTCCTGCGCCCCGCTTGCCAGAGTCCAGGTCGCGTTTCAAACGCAGCAACTCCGACTTGATGTCCGAAGCATGCTGGTAGCGCAGCTCCCGCTCCTTTTCCAACGCACGATTGATGATGTCTTCCAGTTTCGGCGGCAGGTCGGGATTCAGGCGGACCGGCGCGACCGGGGCACGGTTCATGATGCCGTCGAAGATTACTCCGGAAGTTTCTCCGCGGAAGGGTAGCGCTCCGGTGGCCATTTCGTAGAGCACGACTCCAAAGGAAAACAAATCAGTGCGGGCATCGAGCGGCTTGCCACGCACCTGCTCGGGGGACATATAGGCCACAGTTCCCAGTGCCGAGCCCGGGCTGGTGAGGTGCGCGTCGCTGACCCCCGCAGCAGTGGGGGCGGTTTCTCCCACCGGAGTCAAAGCCTTGCTCCCCTGCCCGACCTTTGCCAGACCGAAGTCAAGAATCTTAGCGTGGCCGCGATCCGTTACGAAGATATTTGCCGGCTTGATGTCGCGGTGCACGATGCCCTTGGCATGCGCCGCGTCAAGGGCGTCGGCGATATCGATGGCGATGGTCATCAGCAGCTCGAGTTCGAGGGGCTGGTCGCCGATCAAGTGCTTCAGGGTCTCGCCTTCCAGGTACTCCATCGCGATGAAGGCACGGCCATCGTCTTCGCCGATGTCATAGATAGTGCAGATGTTTGGGTGATTAAGGCTGGAGGCGGCCTGGGCTTCGCGGCGGAAGCGGCTGAGCAGGTGCTCGTCGGCGGTAACGTCCTCGGGAAGGAACTTGAGGGCAACGAAGCGGCCCAGACGGGTGTCTTCGGCCTTGAAAACCACCCCCATCCCACCGCCGCCGAGTTTTTCGATCACCCTGTAGTGAGAGATGGTTTGGCCGATCATGTCCGAGTGGCGGAATCCCTGGCCGCAAGTTTAGGGAGTACGGCCCGGGAAGTCAATGAAATCAGCCCGCAGCTCTTAGTGGAGGAGGCATACTAGTAGCCTAAATGACCGGCTTCGCTAACTCACCGCCTCCGTCCTCAGCGCTGGATCGGGAACGCTCTTCTTATTGGCGGCGGCGAATCGCGCGGCACCTCATGATCGCCTTCGCTACCGCGGGATGTACTGCACTGTTTTGGCAGCTTTTTTCTACACGGCAGGATCTGATTTCCCACTTCAGCATTGCGACCGCATATCCGGCGCTGGTCCTCACCGCAGCGGCCCTGGTGCTGGGGCCCTGGAACGTTTTGCGCGGGCGTCACAACCCAGTGAGCTTCGACTCGCGGCGCGACTTGGGTATCTGGGCCGGCGTCATGGCGCTCATACATACCGTCGTAGGACTCAACGTGCACTTGCGCGGACGGCCCTGGCTCTACTTCGTGGACGAACACAAGCGCATTCGGCACGATGTTTTCGGGTTTAGCAACGATACTGGATTGATTGCCGCGCTGCTGTTTCTGTTGCTGTTGGCGATTTCGAACGACTTATCGCTGCGCCGCCTGGGCACGCGCAGATGGAAATCACTGCAACGCTGGACCTATGTCGCGGCGGCATTGACCGGACTACATGCGGTCGCGTATCAGCAAGTTGAGAAGCGGCAGGCAGCATACCAAGTCATGGTTTGGGGCATCACAGCGGGGTTGACTGCGCTTCAGCTCGCTGGGTGGTCGAGAACTACACGGGGCTGCCAGCGGCAGTCTTTGTGAGCTAGATTCACTCCGTCCTCGGGATTAGAGAGCGGGCCCGATCCCGGCTACATTCCGCAATCATCGGCTGTACTGGTTCTTCTTCTTCTCCGCATGCCGCTCCAGTCCCAGCTGAATCAACCGGTCAATCAACTCTGGATACGTAACGCCGGTCGCCGCCCACAGCTTGGGATACATGCTGATCGAAGTAAACCCGGGCATGGTGTTGATCTCGTTCAAATAGATCTTGCGCGACTTGGGGTCCATGAGGAAATCCACGCGCGCGAGGCCGGAGCAGTCCACGGCGCGGAACGCGGCGACCGCAAGCTCCCGGACTCTCTTGATTTCGGATTTCGTTAGCTTGGCAGGGATGATGAGCTGCGAGCCTTCATCGAGATATTTCGCCGAGTAGTCGTAAAATTCGGCGCTGGGGACGATTTCACCGGGTACAGAGGCCTCGGCGTTGTCATTGCCGAGCACTGAGCATTCGATCTCGCGGGCTTTTTGTGTTTTGCCGCCGACGCCGGCTTCAATCACAATCTTGCGGTCGAACTTTGCGGCTTCTTCAATTGCCGGCCCGAGTTCTTTGCGATCGCGAGCTTTCGAAATTCCAACCGATGATCCCAGGTTCGCCGGCTTCACGAATACCGGATATTTCAGTTTGCTCTCCACCAGCTTCTGAACCTTTTTCGGGGCGGACTCCCATTCGCTGCGCAGGACGGTCACGTGCTTCACAATCGGCAGACCGGCGGCGCGGAAGAGCGCCTTCATGATGTCTTTGTCCATCCCGGCAGCAGAGCCGAGAACTCCGGCCCCCACGTAGGGGATGTCCGCCAACTCGAGCAAGCCCTGAATGGTCCCGTCTTCGCCGAAGGTTCCGTGCAGCACGGGAAAGATCACGTCCACGTTGATGGCGCGGTCAGAGGCGCGGCGGGCGGGAGCATCGCTCTGAAACGGAGTCATGGAAGTTCCGGGCTTGTGCGGCTCGGGCGGGACGACGATGGCTTCGCCGCTGTGCAGGACAGCGGCGGCAGAAGTAGCTTCGGGGTCTCCGGCGCGGAATTGGCGTTCGTGCTCGTGTTCGAACGGCTTGCCGGTGAGCAGGCGCTCGGCATCAGCAGACGTTAGCCAGCGCCCGTCTTTAGTGATGCCAATGGGGACGACCTGGTACTTGTTCTGATCAATGGCCTTGAAAACCGACGCGGCCGATAGCAGCGAGATTTCGTGCTCGCCGCTGCGTCCGCCGAAAAGAATGCCGACTCGAAGTTTCTTCATTGCTTTCAGTGTGGACGCGAGCTTGGATTTTCGTCAATACACACCCGTGAACCGTCATCCTGAGCGCCGATTGCCGTTCGCAGAGCAAACGGCAATCAAGTCGAAGGACCCCTTGTAGCGAGACCCAAGCAACGGCGCATCATGGAATTCGCTGGTGGAGCTAGCGTCATGCTGAGAATGCCTGTCAGCGGCGCTATTGCGGACGATTCCAGGGGTCCTTCGACTGCATCGCTGCTTCGCGTTGCGAAGCAGCCATTCCGCTCAGGATGACAGGGTTTTTATGGATGCCCAACCCTGCCCTTCGCGTCCGGAATCCCCGACGCTTTGAAAAACCAGTTCACCACCGTATCGCGCCAGACGATGGCATGTCCGGCCTGATATTCCAGGCGGTCCAGAATCGCGTTATACCTCTCATCATCAATTTGTCCGTGGAGGGATTGCCATTGCGTGACCAGCTTTGCCGCCTGCTCGGCGCCTTCGTAGTGCGAGTCGTAGATATGCTGAATCAGTGTCTTGCCCGAATGCAAAACATGGGTGTAGGCCACGTGGTGCATGAAGAGCAGTAGTTCATCCGGGCATTTTTCTAGTGACTCGTAATTCTTCTGCACTTCGGGAGAGTATTGCCCGATGTAGCCGGTTCCCGTGGCGATGGTGCGGTCCATGCCCATGCCATGCTCGTCGGCGCGGTGCCACTGGCCCCATCCGTTGCGCTCGGAGGATTCAATCCCCGGCCCGTAATGGTCGCCAAGAATGTTGGTAAGCGTTCCGGCGCCGAGCGGGCCGGTGTAGCTTTCGTAAATGTGCCAGGAAAAGAGCAGCATCTTCGAAATGGTCTCGACGACCTGAGGATTATTTCCAAACGTGAGCCGCGTCCATTCGCCGGCAATTTCGTCTGCGCTCAGGTTTGGATTCCACGCCAGGCGTCCGTAGCCGTACAGATTTGCCATGGCCAGCGGATGCGCCAGCCAGTTTTCGTCTAGACCGACGTTGACTACTGCGTTGTATCCGCCGAGCGGGCGATGCCAAGTCTCGCCGGAAACAATTTTCTTCACCGGAGTCGCGCCGCTCACGTGCATGTCGAAGTCAAGGATCTCCTTCCACATCGGTGCCAGAAAAACCAGATGCCGCTGCTGCCCAGTGTATTCCTGGGTGACTTGCAGTTCGATGGCTTGATTGGTATTCGGCATTGCACCGAACAGAGGAGACGCCGGCTCGCGCACCTGGAAATCTATTGGGCCGTACTTGATCTGGATAATGACATTCTCACTGAACTTTCCATCGAGCGCATGGAAGTAGTCGTAGGCGGCGCGGGCGCGATCAGCTTTGGGATCTCGCCAGTCCAAATGATGGTTGTAAACGAAGGCGCGGTAGAGCAGGACTCCGTGATGGGGAGCAAGGGCGCGAGCGATGACGTTGGCGGCGTCGGTCGCGGTACGCCCATATTGCGACGGCCCGGAGCGGCCCTCGGAATCGGCTTTGACCACGAACCCGCCGAAATCGGGGATGCGCTGGTAAATAGCGTCGGCGGTTTTCTGCCACCACGCGGCAACGTCACGATCAAGGGGGTCAAAGGTCTTCAGCCCCCCAACCGCCATGGAGCTGCTCATATCCACCGAGACGGCCAGCTTGATCCCCCACGGGCGAAACGCGTCCGCGACGCGTACTAGTTGCGGAAGAAAGTCGGCGCTCAGGATTCGCGGGTCAGCGTTGACGTTGTTTATGGCGCATCCGTTGATGCCGACAGACGCCAGCAGCCGGGCGTAGTCGCCGACGCGAGTCAGATCGCCGCGAACCTGGCCGCTGTCAAAAAAAATGGAACGTCCCGCATAGCCGCGCTCAATCGAGCCGTCGAGGTTGTCCCATTGGCTGACCCAGCGGATGGGCGCTGAAGGCGATTGCGAATCATCGATCGTGTTCACGTCTCGTTGTCGTGCGATTCGCGCCAGCAGAGAAAACATTCCGTAGAGCACGCCGCGATCATTGGCACCGATGATCAGCCAGTATTTCGTTTTCTTGCGGCGGACAGTCTTAAGCCAAAAGCCGTCGCCAGATGGAATGCGTACGGGTTTCAACTCGGGAAAAAGCGGGTGAATGTCTTTCCATGTTCCTAGCACAAATGCGTCGTCAGCGGGAATGGATTGAGTCGGAATCCGCTTTCCTGGCCTCCCTTCCAGGGCGCGAACGAGTTCGCTACCGGCGGTCTTGACGATTACGCTATTGCCAACCACGGCCACGCGGTTCGGAAGAGAAGTAGCCCGCTCTTGCAGGACGGCGTAGCGCAACCAGGCGTCGGCGCCAGTTTCGGCGTAAACCATTCTCTGAGCAGCAACTGCAAGGCACGCCAGCAGCAACGCCGAGGGCATGAGATTCCGGTTCATGCGAAGTTCACGATACACTACTCGGTTCATCCCAGGGTTCTTCCTCGAAGTGAACGCATGAGACGCCCGCCCGGCCCCAAACCGCACTTTCTCATCGGCAACATGCCGCTTGCGAGCGCCGATCCGCTGGCCGTGTTTCTGGGATGGGCGCGAGAGTTTGGCGACATCTTCTATTATCGCGCGGCGTGGATCCACGTTTATTTCCTGAATCATCCTGATCTGATCGACGCGGTACTGGTGCGCAATTATCAGAATTTCCTCAAGGACCACGTGGTGCGGAAGAGCCGCTGGTTCTTTGGCGACGGCCTGCTCACCAACGAAGGCGAATCATGGCTGCGGCAGCGAAGGCTTTCGCAGCCGGCATTTCACCGCGAGAGGATCGCGTCCTACGCGAAAATCATGACCGGCTACGCCGAGCAGATGCTCACCTCGTGGCAAGACAAGAACAAAGACGGTGAGACTCGCGACCTCCATCAGGAGATGATGCAACTCACGCTGCGCATCGTGGTGCGGGCGCTGTTCAACGTGGAATCGGAGGAGGTCGGGGAAATCTCCACGGCAATGAATGTGCTGATGCGGAACTCCGTCGGTCTGCGATTGCTCCTGCCCCCGATCGCCCGTTACCTTCCGACCCCGGCCATGATCGAGTTCCGGCGCGCGGTCGGGCGATTGGATTCGACGGTTTATCGAATCATTGCTCAGCGTCGTGAATCTGGGAGCGACTCCGGCGATTTGCTTTCGATGCTGATACAGGCGCGCGACGAAGACGGCGGCCGCATGACCGACAAACAACTTCGTGACGAGGTCTTGACCTTCCTCCTCGCCGGGCACGAGACCACTGCGCTCGCGCTCTCGTGGACATGGTATTTGCTGGGGCAGAATCCCGAGACAGAAAAGAAACTGCATCAGGAACTGGACCGGGTGCTGGACGGCCGGGTACCAACTTTCGCCGATTTGCCGGCGTTAAGCTACGCCGAGAGGGTGATCAAGGAATCCTTGCGGCTTTATCCGCCAGCGTGGGGCTTGGCGAGAACTGTGATCAAAGAATTCGAACTTGCCGGCTATCGCATCCCTCCGGGAGCGAACGTGGTGATGAGCACTTGGATCATGCATCGTGATCCGAAATATTTTCCAGAACCAGAGCGATTCGATCCCGACCGCTGGCTGCCCGAGAAAGCGCAGAAGATCCCTAAGTTTGCCTATTTCCCCTTCGGCGGAGGGCCGAGGCAGTGCATCGGCGCGTCGTTCGCCATGATGGAAGCGACTCTTCTTCTGGCCACGATTGCACAGCGGTTTCAGTTCCGGGCCGAGCCCGGACATCTGGTGACGCCGACACCGAGTTTCACGCTCCGCCCGAAGCAGGGGATCCGGATGCGGCTGGAACAACGGGATTCGCGACGGGCTGCCGCTGCCGTACATTCCCCGCTTTCCGGACCTGCGGAGGCCTGATGTACCGTCCGGCAAACTCAAGGAACGTCGGCCAGTTCGGGGCGGGAGTATGTCCGCCGCTATGCTGGCGGAACGCGACGTCGCCCTCTATCAACGGCGTTTCGATGGGAGGAAACTCCGTAGTTCCCAGGTCTTTTTTCCCGAGCAACTTATACACCGGGCCGGCGCCGACCCCGGCCAGGAACATTCCTTTGGCGTCCACCCAGCCGTCGCCGGCGGTCGCGGAACCGGCGCTGATGAACACCGGCCGCGGAGCGCACAGCGCAATGAGTTCGTGAGAATCCACCGGCAGATCGTTGGGCGTGAGCGGGCCGCCATACTTGATGAGGTTACCGGCCATCCAGTAGTATTCGCCGCCCGCGAGATTTTCCAACTGCTCGCCCCAATGGCGCCGGTAAAGTTCGGCACCGCCTTCGCCCGATGAACTGATGTAGCCAATGGCGAATCGCTGGTCATACGCCATGGTGACCAGCGCAGCTTTGCCATAGCGCGAATGCCCCGTGATACCGACTTGTTTGGCGTCAACCGATGGATCGGTCTCGAAATAATCCAAAGCCCGGCTCGCGCCCCAGGCCCAGGCCCGTAGCGCTCCCCAGTCGTCGAGCTTGCGGGGCTGGCCTTTATTGACGAGGCCAATGATGCCTTCGGTCAACGCGTCGCCTTTGTCGTCCTGAACGCTGGTGGCGATCAGCGAGGCGTAACCCCAGCCTTTGGCTAGCAGTTGCTGCTGCCAGGTAGGGCCCTGACCGGGTTTGAAGAAGTCTGGAAAGCGCTTTGCCAGAGCCGCCATAACCTCGGGGCTAAGGTCGAACTCGATCATCACCGGCACCGGGCCGGGTGCGTTAGCTGGAATAGTCAGCGTCAACTGAATCGCAATCGAAACGAGCGGGTACGCTGCGTTATCGGCGTGGCCGACCAACTTCTTAATGATGACCGCCACGTCTCCATTCATTTCTTTGGTCGTGCTGACGACTTCCCAATTGACCTTGGGCGTGTTCGCCGGGACTCGGCCATAGATTTCGCGGTCGAAATCTTCCACAATTTCCGGGCGGCGCTGCTTCCACCACGCCTTGGCACTCGTGATCCTGTTCCCGTTCTTCAGCCGCAGAGGGTCCGGCAGCGGGGGATAGGGGTTAGCCTTGGATTCATCGTAGTTGGCGGCGTAGGGGGACTTGGGATCTCCGTCCGCTCCGTGCCGCAGCGAGGTGATGTGCAGAAGATCCATGAGCCGCTGGTGGTCTTGCTCCGCGGTCAGGCGCGCGGGTGGAGGGAAACCGCTTGCCTTCGCATGAGCCGCATCGGTTGCTTGAGCTGGAAGTTGGACGACCACCGCCAGCATCAAGCCAAGCGGCCATGCAACCGAACGTAGGATGGACATGAATCCTCCTGAATCCTGCGACCACGACGAGATCGCAGTCTCAAATAATAGCGATTTTTCCGTTATCCTGATTTCTCAAGTTTGACCTTACCGACAGCAGCAGTTAGGATTTCCCTTTGCCCCAGCAGTCCCTATTACTTCTAAGCGAGGGAAAACCATGGCAGCCGTTGATGACAAAGTGAAGCAGATCATCGTGGAACAATTGGGAGTGGACGAGGGCGAAGTGACCTCCAGCGCCTCGTTCGTGGATGACCTTGGCGCCGACTCGCTGGACACCGTGGAATTGGTCATGGCGTTCGAGGAAGCGTTCGAGATCGAAATCCCTGACGAGGACGCGGAGAAAATCCGCACTGTCCAGGATGCCATTGATTACATTGGCAAGCACGCGAAGGGCGGGAAGTAACTGGTGCGAAGAGTTGTCGTCACGGGAATCGGCCTGATCTGCGCAGTCGGCAACAAAACTGAAGAGGTGTGGCGGAACCTGCTGGCGGGCAAGAGTGGCGTTGGCACGATCACCCAGTTCGACTCCTCGAAGCACGCCTGCCAGATCGCCGCTGAGGTCAAGGACTTCGACCCGCTGCAATTCATCGAAAAAAAAGAAGTCAAGAAAATGGGCCGCTTCATCCACCTAGCCATCGCGGCCGCGGATGAAGCCATGAAGATGTCTGACCTGAAAGTCACGCCCGAGAATGCTGAGAACATCGGCGTGCACATCGGTTCCGGCATTGGTGGGTTCGACATCATCGAGCGCGAGCACACAGCGCTCATGGAAGGCGGCCCGCGCAAGATTTCTCCTTTCTTCATTCCGGCGGCGATTATCAATTTAGCGGCTGGCCACGTTTCCATGCGCTTTGGCGCCAAGGGGCCCAACGAAGCCACCGCCACCGCCTGCACCACCAGCGCGCATTCCATCGGCGATTCTTTCCGCATCATCCAGCATCGTGATGCTGACGTCATGATTGCTGGCGGCTCGGAAGCTGCCATCACTCCCATGGGCGTCGGAGGTTTCGCTGCTATGCGCGCGCTCTCCACGCGCAATGACGAACCGGAAAAAGCCAGCCGCCCCTGGGACCGCGATCGCGACGGATTCGTCATCGGCGAAGGCGCGGGCATCCTCGTCCTCGAAGAACTCGAACACGCTCGCGCCCGTGGAGCGAAGCCGATCGCGGAAATCGTTGGCTACGGTATGTCAGGAGACGCCTACCACATCACGCAGCCCGCGCCCGAGCACGAAGGCGGATTCCGCGTCATGAAAAACGCTGTCCGCGACGCCGGCATCGAGCCTACCGACATTGGCTACGTGAACGCTCACGGCACCTCGACTCCGATCGGCGACACCCTGGAAGCTCACGCCATCCGCAATTTTTTCGGCGAGCACAAACTCGCCGTCAGCTCCACCAAGTCCATGACCGGACATCTTCTCGGCGGCGCCGGAGGCCTCGAAGCCGGTGTCACCGTCCTCGCCCTGCGCGACCAGATTCTTCCCCCCACCATCAACCTCGAAAACCAGGACCCCGGCACTGGCAACATGGACTTCGTCCCCAACCATTCGCGAAAGGCTGCGCTGGAATATGCGATGTCGAATTCGTTCGGTTTTGGGGGGACGAATGGGGCGCTGTTGTTCAAGAAGTGGAGTGAGTAGCTAATCGCGTAAAAAACCCGTAACTTTTGCCTTCCCACCGACTCTAACCAACTGGGCCCTAAATTGACTTGCCAGGGACCATCAAGGAGTCTGTCATGTCCAGCTTCTTTTCGCGCCTATCCGCCATAATCTTGACACTCATGTTTACCGGAGTCACCGCCTGCAGTGCAGCAGACCGCTCGAGTAGCGCTGTCCCGAACCCAGCCGTTGACGCTCCCCTCGCGGCCGCCAAATCCGAGCAAACCGCTGTTCTCTCCGGCGGATGCTTCTGGGGAATTCAGGCCGTATTCCAGCACGTGAAGGGGGTAGTCAATGCAACGTCGGGGTACGCCGGAGGCTCAGCTAAGACCGCGGAATACGAAATCGTCAGCACCGGCGAGACCGGCCATGCCGAGTCGGTGAAAATCACCTACGATCCCTCGCAGATCACTTACGGCCAGCTCCTTCGCGTCTTCTTCTCCGTGGCCCACGACCCCACGCAATTGAACCGGCAAGGCCCCGACGAAGGCACTCAGTATCGGTCTTCTATTTTCTATGGCAACGACGAACAGAAGCGGATTGCCGAGGCGTATATCGCACAACTGGAAAAGGCCAGGGTCTTCCCGGGCACCATCGTGACGAAGGTTGTCCCATTGGAAGGCTTTTATCCGGCTGAGGGCTACCACCAGAACTACGCCGCAAACCATCCGCACGACCCGTATATCGTTTACAACGATGCGCCGAAAGTTGCTCATCTCCGTG
>WNFJ01570095.1_pt1 | contig 10672 bp, 12 predicted proteins | sample 5400461 | NCBI WGS metagenome assembly WNFJ01 (sample SAMN13153349, study PRJNA577476) | soil metagenome | isolation source: 115 cm saprolite on Douglas fir-dominated hillslope | place: USA:California | collected 2013-09-17
CTGTTATTATGGGACTGATGGGACTTTCATTCTTCAATAGAGACTAGACAATGGAGCAGTCATATGGCAAAGCTACGTGTACAACCTGGCAGGCAACGCTTGCCGGAAGAGCGAATCACGTCCAACGCTCTTATCGAACAACTCGCTACGTGGAGTACCGGCTACACGCCTGATCCCGGCCAGGAGCTAAAAGAGCCGAGCTATTACGATTATCCTGTGCTCAAAGCTCCAGTCTGGAAATGGGAGATTGTTTGGTATTTCTTCTTTGGTGGCTTGGCTGCTGGTTGTTATTTTATCGCCAGCATTGCTTCGCTTTTTGGCTCGTCAGAAGATCGTGCGGTTGCACGTACTGGCTATTATGCCTCTCTGCTAGCACTCCTGCCTTGTCCACAATTGCTTATTAAGGATCTTGGCAGACCTGAACGCTTCTTAAACATGTTACGCATTTTTAAGTTGAAATCACCAATGTCAATGGGCGTGTATGGGCTAATCGCCTTCTCGATTTTCAGTGGGATCACAGCGGTCATTCAAGGGGCAAGAGATGGCCTGTTCGGTATGTGGTGGGGGGCGAACTGGCTGGCGAAATTGCCGCAGAAATTGCTGGTTGTACCAGGGATATTTTTCGCAGCTTTCCTGGGCGGCTATACCGGCGTATTATTAGCTGCAACCAGTGTGCCGCTCTGGTCACGCAGTAAACTCTTAGGAGGCGTCTTCATTTCCTCTGCCATCTCCACCAGTTCAGCGTTAATCGGGCTGGTCCTGCGCATTGTTGGCGCTCCTGGTAAAGCTCTGCATAAACTAGAACGTCTGGAATGGGCTGCGCTATTGGTAGAAATGACGGGCCTGCTCGCTTTCTTGCGTGGTTCTGGTCGCGCCGCGCGTCCCCTGGTTGGCGCTGGACCCGACGAGAAAGGACGAACCTTCTGGAGTTTGGTCTTCGGCAGCGGACTTATTCTGCCCTGGCTGCTGCAAAGCGCTGGTCTGCTCGGCAAGCATACAGAGAAACGTCAACGTGGGCGCGGCATCCTGATCTCATTGCTCGTGCTTATCGGCGGCTATTTCCTACGCCGTACCGTCATCGACGCAGGCCATACGTCAAGCATGGACGCACGGAGTACCTTATGGAATGCAAGAAGGTAGTCAGGTGTTACACCCATCCACTTTGCATCAGCACAGCGAACAAATGGATGAGATTTGTAGCAGAGGAGAACAAATAGCAACTCTATGGCTGGTGAGGAAACTTGGGTAAAACGGTACAAATGGGGAAAAAGTTCCACGAAAATGAAAAATATGCGAAGATTTAACATGCTCTCTTCCTAATTCTGAATATCTATAGCCACGTTGCGTACTTCTCTCTGAGACCACTCCCGACGGTTGTCGCCAATGGCCCGCGTCTGAGCTTGTCTTTCCGATCCGTGCTTAGCACTACGCGCCGAAACGACCAGCCGACCAACCGATGCATCCTCCCCACCCTCGGCCTGTCGTTCCTCTGCTTCGAGCGTAGCACAGACCTCCAAGACCCTCCGTTTCACTCCGGCGAGAAGCCCAGACGCTTCCGCCGTTATGCCCCCACTTTTGCCTCACTCCCGCACTCCCTGCCCTCCGCAAACTTCTCGCCGCGTCGACACTCCACCAATCCGAAGTGAAACGAGCAGACCACCCGCTCTCTTGTGCCGTGAACCGAAGAGTATTACTGTCTGGAAGAGAACGCCCTTCCTGCGTCCGGGCGTGCGTGTTTCCGCTCTCGCTTCACACGCTGGGGGACGACCCTTTTCTGCAACCATGCCAACCCCACCCCGTAGGTTATAACCGCCTGATCTCTCCAGTGTATCATGCCATTCAATGCCAAGCCCTTCGGGTGCTCCGCTGCGCTTCGCAGCATTGACTCGGCATGCTCCTCTTCCGAGGGCAGGCGGTAGCGTACCGTTTGCGAGGTCGTCTGGCAACAGTGTAATAGAAAGGTTCGGTGTTCTCATGCAAGCAACTCATCTACCCACTTCAATTCAATCCCAACTAGGAAAAGTTATCCCATTTGGGTATGCCTGTGATTCTGCGATGAGGAAACTGGAGCGGCTGATGCACAACAAAAAAGCCTATTTGGTAGACATTCGTCATTCAGCATACTCACGATGGAATCCTGCATTTAACAAAGCGTCTCTTCAGAAGCGATTTCCTAAGCGCTATGTCCATATGCCAGAGCTGGGAAATCTGCATCACCGTCTCCAGGATCGAAAAAAGGGCATCAAACTTGCCAATCCAGAGCGGGGGATAGCCCGGTTGATGAAAGGACTCAGCCAGGGTCGCACCCTTATTCTCCTCTGCGCCTGCAAAAACAAGGGGTGCCACCGCTGGACGGTCATTCGCATGTTGCAAAAAGCGCTGCCGGACGTGCAGATCAGCACAATTATTGATTAACACAGTATAACGTGCGTAGTGCATCATTTGATACAAAAAAGTAAAAGACCTTGAACTCTTGTACAGCTCAGGGTCTTTTTTGTGCTGGCTTGATGATTCAAGACCAGTCACAGAAAGGTTTGGTACTCTCATGGAAGCGATTTCTTCCACAAAATCCGCTCTGCTGGTATCCGAAAAAGTTCAGCAGACCAATTCTCTTTTCCAGTATACACCAGAACAGGTGGCTCCATCAACCTCATCGAGCATCATTGATCTGATCGAGTTGGTGAACCGCCTCCAATCGCAAAACCATCCGGCCACACCCGACGAGCAAGCCGCACTTTCCGGTTGGATGGGCTGGGGGCCGCTTGCTCCTGCGTTTGCATCCTTTCCCGATGGCAAATGGGCCCAGATCCGCGCCCGCTTAGCCATGCTGCTGGGACCTGAAGGGATGGAGGCGGCAGCTGCGGCGACGCCAACCAGTTTTTTCACTGCTTCGTATATCGCTGAAACAATCTGGAAGGTTGCCACCGGACTTGGTTTCAGCGGAGGTCGGGTCCTTGAACCGGGCTGCGGGAATGGAGCTATTCTTGCTGCTGCACCACAAGGACTTCCTCTGGATATGACCGGCATTGAACGCGAGCCGTTTACTGCTAGTGTCGCGCAACTTCGTTTCCCGGGGGCTAAGATTATCACCGCTCCGTTTGAGAAAGTCTCCCTGGTGAACAGCTCCTTTGACTTGGTGGTGGGCAACGTTCCTTTTTCTCGCGTGCATGTCTACGACCGGGACACCGATATCCGCTTTTCTCTGCATAACTACTTCATCTGGCGTTCTCTGCTGGCGCTTCGCCCCGGAGGGTTGGCTCTGCTGGTGACTTCCAGATACACCCTGGATGCCAAAAGCGATGAGCAGCGGGAGATGTTGGTGCGTATGGGTTCACTCCTTGGAGCCATCCGCTTGCCATCCAGGGCGCATAAAGAAGCGCGTACCGATGTGGTAACTGACATCCTCATCTTGCAGCGCAAAAGCCCAGACGTCCTCTGGCAGGGTTATGACTGGATGACGACGACCATGGATGCCATCCCCGGCATTGCTGTCAACCAGTACTTCCAAGGGCAGCCGGAGAGTATTGTTGGGACGCCTGCGCTGGAACGGGGCATGTACTCTGACAACGACCTGATCGTACACGCACCCGATGATCTTGAGGCTGCGAAGAAGATTGCATATACGAACCCGCTGGCGAAAGACGCTCTCTGGGTAAGTGACGCAGACTTCCAACTCTTGGTTGATGCGCTACCTCCTAGTCGGGAAAGCAGAGCCTATGTGGACTTTGGAGAAGGCTTTGATGATTGGGGCAGATAGGAGGTATCTATGACGATGGAAAATATGCCTTCCTTTGAACGTGCAGATGCGTTTCTGCTCGCGCTCTACAAAGCGATTGAAGCCGCTGGGATGAACCTAGAATCGTATGTCGATCCGCAAAAGGGAGTTTGCTTCAATATCGTTCGTGGTCCAGAGGACACTATCACGATGGTAAAAGAGGGATGCGGGGTTCTGGACGTGCATCGGTTCATCATTGAAAATGGGCTGGACAAAGGAGAAACTGAAAAGCAGTAACGTCTGTTTAGATAACAGTAGTCGCTTGGAAGTTGATGAAGCTGTTCTTTTCTCCTAGCCGATAGGAGTTGACCTACGGGTTACTGTTATTGGCTGGGAGATTTTTCTTCTCCTTTTGGTAAACTCAACAAAGGTGTATTGGTGGTACCCTGACTAGCTCACTTTGTAGATGGTAAGGAGAGGAATACGCTCATAATCTTTGATGTTGCGGGTAACAAGGGTAAGATTGTGGTGGAGAGCAGTAGCACCAATAAGAATATCAAAATCACCAATAATGCGACCTGTACGCCTCAGTTCTCCACGAATACGTGCAAACTGTCGCACAATCGTGTCATTCAACGGGAGAACTTCAACCAGACGTAAGAAACGGTGAAATCCATCTTCCCCTTTCTGTGGATCGCGGCCAAAATAAATGCCCTCATAGATTTCTCCAAGCGTAATAAGACTTATGGCTGCGCCATGTTGAGAGAGTGTATTGAGCAACTCTGTAATATCTGGTCTTCCGACAAGGTAATCAGCAACACAATCTGTATCGAGCAAGTAGGTCATAGCTTCACAGCAGGGCGCGTGGAAATCTTTCGACTCTCAGAGATATCTTTCTTGAACTGCTCCACATCGACAATATCCTTCCAACTCCCTGCGGCAGAGCGGAATGCTTCAAAATCTGCTTTTGTTGGTGTTTGGGGCCTCTTCGCTGTGTCTCCTGGTGTGACTGGCGTAATCACCGCCACGGGTTTATTCTTCCATCTGAGTTCATACGGCTGCTTTGTTGCTTCCACTTCCTCAGCAATCCGCACCAGTTCGGGAATGTTGGTGATATCAATTGGCATTGGATCTATCATAGTGAATTCATTATATCGCACATTGCTTGTTTCTACAACAGATTGCTTAATATTTGATAAATAGCATCTACTCTTTTCTTTTCCTCTCATCTCCCCCGTTACAGGCTCTGAGAATCTCTGCTCGAGAAGCTGATGGCCGACAGGGAATGTGAATCTGAAATCCAATTCCCTTTCGAACCGTGCCATTTACTAGAGGATATAACCGTATTGAGTACAAAATCAGGTATTTCTTACTCTCTTTTGCTATACTTTTTATGCTGAGTTACAACATCGGCGTTGTAGCGCCAGTACCCCTTTTACCCACGTTCTTTGACAGTGTTTTTTTATTGTGTCTTGTTTCGTCATCCTGACAACGAAAGGAGCTACCCATGAAAAACGTGTACCTTCACTACAAGTCGAAGGAATACACCGTTACTGAGGAAGGCTTTCTGCTCATCAAAGAGCTAGTAAAGCAGCATCAAATCTGCACTACCTGCAAGAGACATCCCACCAAGAACAACCCAATTGTAGGTGAGAACATCTGTCTCATGTGTTTTTGTGTGAAGCATACGCTCATGTATGTTGGTCCATGGAAGGAAAACCAGAATGGGAACATGGAATACAAGTTTCTTGACGAACATGGGTATATCCACACTTCCACGGCTGATGAGTCAAACGGACCGTACCAGTACACTCGGTTGACCATTCAACATTGGCAGTTCCCTCTCCCTACACATTGGACAATCGGTGAAAAGGAGATTGAGCTAAACCACCATAACTGGACGATTTATGGGGATATTCCCAAGGATTCAGTCTGGGTACTTAGATACATGGACAGGCATAACGACGGTCCAGTTTTTACCATCCTATCCTACAAAGGAGGATCTTGGAGTGAGCTGAATAAACGTAGCAAAGTCAATCGCGAATTGTTCAAAAGAGCGAAGCTAGGGATTGAGGCCACCAAAGATCAAAACGGTTGCTATCACATTCTTGGGAAAGAGCAATCTTGGTATATCGAGGTTGACACCTACAAAGTCATTGCTCACATAGAGTCAGATCGGTATGACAGAGAACGACATTTCGCGAAGGAAAGGAAAGAAACGTGAACTATCACAACTGTCACCCTGACTTCAGACGGAGAAAACAGGAACTGCTTAGTGCTATTGAACGAGAGAGTCGGATGATAGAACAACAGGAGGTTCTATATGGACCAATCAACATTGAACAAGTCGTTTGAGGTTGCCAGCATTAGTAGAGCTGATTTACAGAGTTTTTTGTCTTCTGAAGATATTGAAATCCTCACGAATGCAGACATGAAAGAGATCGCCCGAAAAATGGGTGATCTGTATTGCGATCTTGAATATTGGGAGGACTTAGAGTCTACTGCTAACACAGTCTTAGAAGAGAGGCAAGCCCGCAATACGAAAAACCCTCCTAAGCCTAAGAATCTATGCGCGAAGCGTGTAGATCCCGAGAATGCTTATGAGGTCTGGCAGAATGGCACTTTTACCTACTGGGTACTGAAAAAGTATCAGACACCAGAACAGGAAGCCAAAAACAAGCACGCTCGCTGGTGCTGTGCCGTAGTAAGTCCATTTACGGAAAAGACCTTTCAGTATGGGGATACCTATGTGCGTGAGATCACGGTTGGCGGGTATAAAATCGCTAATCCTTTGGCAAAGAAGGAGACGCAATGAAACCGCCTACTCTAGAGGAAGTTCCTCTTCTCAGCAGCACTCGGCAGTATCGGAAGGAGATAGCTTTCCTGCCTCGGTTAACCAAAGAGGAAGAAGCTCTCATTGTTGAGCAAGCGAGGAAAGGCTGTCCTACAGCGCGTCAACAACTCATTGAGAGTTGTCTGTTGTATACGTTCGTAGTAGCCCATCGCTACACGGTATATCTCCCCCATGATGAGATCCTTGATCTTGTTCAAATAGGTAACCTGATGACGGTTGAGCTGCTCGATAGAGCATTGCGAGAGTCAGCCCATCCACCGGCCTATGTGAGAGGAGTTATCAGAAGGGAAATACAGCAATACTGCTTTTACAAATCGACACTCATCACGAGGCCACAGGGCAGAGAGAAACCAGATGTGTGTTTCTTGGAGGAGGAGCACAACAATCTGACAGAAAGTCAAACATTTCGTAAAGTCAGTTATTCACAGGAGGAAGTAACAACAGTTATCGAGCAGGTTCCCGACCCTGATAGGACGGTGATGCTGCGCTACACTGGCCTTGATGGTGAGCGTCCTGAGCCGTTGAAGGTGATTTCTCGGAGAATGTTCCCTGATATGCACCCGACCCAGGCAAGGTATATATGGCAACGGGGAGTCAAAAAGATTTCCAAATTGCTAGAAGAAACCAGAGCGTACTCGACATACACCCTGGTTTAAGGTTAACCATGACTCATTTTTCTCGGGGAGCATGGAAACCTCTTACTGTGATTGTACCGCCTGACTGAGACCAACCGCAACAGCCTGCGACGACAGCGTACACATGAACACTTCGTAGAACTGATTATATTGCCTCTGGAGGGCATAGCAGGTGGCGTATCCGCCTTCTTTTGTCTTCCAGAGGTTTTTCCTATCCATTGGGTAAAAAATCTATTCCTTCCGACCTTCCCTAATAAGTGGTTGCACTTAATTCCCTCCGACTTGGTTCTTAAGACAGGCTTTTTCTTCATACCGAATGGCACTTTTCAGGTGATTATTATTTAAAAGTTGGTCAGTTTGATATCAAAGCATAGTCTAAAAAAAGAAGAAAAGCCTCCAGCTTCCTGAAGGCTTCTAGATTACACTCCCCGCTTCTTCTCTTTAAAAAAGGCAATTTGTTAAATTAGGAAGCATTTTGAACATCCGTCAAGTAGAGGTTAGTTGCGACTGTAAAGATGACTTTTTCGTAAAAGCACAAAAACCATATACTAACCTCTGGCTGTTCTGGAGACACTTGCACCACTCTTTCTCCTGGAAGTAGTGGAACGTGCGGATAATCGCACCAGCGACACTGGCATCAATAGCGATGCACTGCGTCCATGCCCAGACCCGTTGCATGAGAAGGTTATCTGAAAGGAGGGCGTTTCCTAACCCAGGGAAAGCTCTTGCTATGCAGGCCAGAGCTTGTTCGTATTTGGCAGAGTAGCGTAAGCTGACCACTAAACGAGACGAGTTCCCTCAGAAAGAAGGTCTGCAGTATGAAACAATTAACGGTAATAGACAATCAAGCAGCAGTTGGGTGAAATCCAACAATGGGATGAAAACTCTCATAGGATTTTCTAAAAATGTTTATTTATCAACCTAAAGCTCATTTTCCTGGTAATTCGACTTTATGGTTGAAGAAGTTTGGACGATATGATCGAAAATCGACGGAATCTTCGAATAGTACAGTTCATCTTCCAAGTAATGCCGCTCCAGAGCTATACTCAGGCTTCGGATATTTGTAAATTGGCTGTGATTAATAACCAGTTTCGGCATTTGAAGAGCCAATACATATATTGGTGATACCAGGGACAAGTTAGCAATATTACTGAAAACTCTCTGATAATGTGACTTACAAAGATGTTCGTGTTTTGAAACTTCAAGTCATTGTTTTCATTAAAAAGTGACTTGAACCTCAAGCAATTTTACCATTGCTAATGTGTCTTTTCCATATTAATCAAAGTTTATATTCAACGATGCAAAGTAATCGAGTAAAAGTGGATGAATGAATATATACCCACGACCAACTTTTTGAAGCAGCATACATGAAACTGCATGGTTAAAAAAGCGTGGGGAGACAAGTCTCAAGCTTCTCAGGAACAGTAAAGAAACCTTGTGTTCAATATAACCAACATATTGTCTGGAAATTTTAGGATTTAGTGCAGCCCGTTTGCTCCCATTAACGCCCAAGAGTAAACTGAACAGGATATAGACTGACGCCATTCCCGCTGAGTAAACAGCGAATCCCCTTACGGCTTGAAATCCAGATGCTATCCATAACCACAGGTCATGAAGAGGGCTTAATCCCTGACTGAAAATATGAACGAAAAAGACGACAAGTATAAATATAATTAATGGAATAAAAGCAATAGCACATATTACACATGACATCATAAGCAAGAGAGAGAAATTGCTCACTATAACGGCTGGTTCCCTTGGGGCAATGGATACAAATGCAGAGAAAAGACCAAGAAGGCAGGTTGGTAGCCACCTGATCCAATCACCGCTTCCTAGTTGTAAAAAGAAGCAGGCACCAAAACCAAAACCTATGCAAAAAGCTAAGAACCGGATGACCAAACCACAAAAGGATTGGTAACCACTCTGTGTTGGTACCCAATCCAAGTAGATGAGATCAGAAGAGAACTGTGTTAAGTGGCGTTGTGACATTTGTTGTGCTAACCATGAGAGCTGACGCATAACCTTCTGGCTTCTATGGCGAATAGCACGTTCTCGACGCTCAAACATACTCTGAACGTAGGTTTCAAACACAGCGTGCCTAATCGCTCTAAGCACTCTCTGAGGTTGGTTACTCTGTTGAAATTCATTTTTCTCAAGATCTATCAAGTCCTTGAGAGGTCTTCCTTGAAAAGCTTGCGTAATTACTCTAAGCATTAATGGAGTTGTTAAGAGTTCTTTAAACATATTATCCTTGAGGAGATACGCACGTAGAGCTTCTTGCAACCCATTTGCATTTGACAAGTAATCCTGAGCTTGCTTTTCAGTAGGAGGTTTGATAGAAACAGCACGGTTGAGAAGAAGTTTGGTCTTCAAGGCTTGGTAATCGGCTTTTCTGCTGGAGACTATAATGGGGACCAAGCCATGTTCCTTATGGTAGCTATTAATCTTCTCTGCACATTCCTCTCGTAAGTCTGGTGCCACTTCGTCTAGTCCATCAAGGAGCGGCAAGATCTGGTCGGAGTCGACCCACGATCGGGCGAATTTCTTCGGTACCCCATACCGATCGTGTAATTCCTTCCTAAGCCAATCGGCAATGGAGAGTTGCTCCATTGCCCATGATGAGAGATGAAATACGACTGGAATAAAAGACTCTTTCCCTTGAGTGGTTCGGTCTAACAGAATACACGCCAGTTGTAAGAGTAAAACGGTTTTGCCACTCCCAGGTTCACCGAGGATCAGGAGTTCGCCACCAGCTTGATCATAGACCTGACTAATCGAGATCTCTAGAGAAAGACCTAGCGGAACCTGAGGTTGTTGTGCCACGACAGAGTCCCAGGGGTGGTTTTCTCTGACCATGTGTGGTTCTTCATGGAGTTCTAACACAATGATCTTGCTGTTGTCTAAAGATGGCTCTAATACTCCTTTAATCCAATATTCTCGAACTTTATCCAATAATCTCTTTTGACGAGCGTCGTGTGGGAGAGGAGTGATGGAGATATACTGCGGACCACCAGCAATATTTATCTGGCTCTGCTCAATGTTTATATTACCACCCTTATTACTTTGTATTCCTACCTGTCGAGGTAGTTGCTCTTCCTGTGTCATAAGACCTCATGGAAACAGTTTGTGGATAGCCTCAATGGCACCAGCAATACTTGTAACCAGTCCACCGGCTCCACTGATCCCTTCGGTAAGTGATTTAGCAGCGGCGAGGTAGCCGAGGAGGCTCTTTTTATCTGGAGTAGGTTTCTTTGCTTGCCCAATAGCTTTCTTTACCTCTGCCTCAACATCAATCGCCGTCTCTTCGCTAATAATCTGTGTCTCTCCTGCCTTGATAAAGGCTTCCTTGAGCTTTTCTAATTGCGAGATCAGCTCCTGCTTGTTTTGTACCGTTCCAAAATTGAGATCATGTCCTGCGATATTAATAGTGCTGTCATCAATGGTGATATCGCCACCTAAATTGCTCTG
>WNFJ01019847.1_pt2 | contig 10670 bp, 10 predicted proteins | sample 5400461 | NCBI WGS metagenome assembly WNFJ01 (sample SAMN13153349, study PRJNA577476) | soil metagenome | isolation source: 115 cm saprolite on Douglas fir-dominated hillslope | place: USA:California | collected 2013-09-17
CGCGTAATCAATTTTCACGGCTGCAACAGCTGTTTCAACGACATGACCACCGAGTTCGATTCGGAGAATTTCGCCTGGTGCCCACGCCGCTTCGACAAGTCGCAACCGTTTCAGTGCACGGCCATCATCACGCCTGAGTTCGTGATGCGTGTCGTCGACAAACTCATTGCCGAGCGCGGCCTCGCTCAGATCTTCTGAAGCAACGCCAGCGCGGCGAGCAATTCCGCGGGTTCATACGCGGCGAGCACGTCCTCAACCGGCTTTTGCAACGCCTTCAGATCCGCGCGCAAAATCTCCTGCTTGACCACCAGCAACTGGCTTGGGTGCATCGAAAACTCGGTGAGCCCCATGCCGAGCAGCAGGCGCGTCACGGTCGGATCGCCGGCCATTTCACCGCATACGGAGACCGGCACGCCGGCGGCTTTCGCCTCACGCAACGTGAACGCGATCAAATACAGCACCGCCGGATGCAGCGGGTCGTAGAGATGCGCAACGGCGTTATCCGCGCGATCGATAGCGAGCGTGTACTGGATCAGGTCGTTGGTCCCGATCGACAGGAAATCCAGCCGCTTCAGAAACAAACGCACGGCAATCGCGGCTGCCGGAATCTCGATCATCGCGCCGATCTGCACGTTGCGATCGTAGTCGATACCGGCGTCGTCAAGCTGACGCTTCGCTTCGTGGATCAGGTCGAGCGTCTGGTCGATTTCCTGCGCGTGCGCGAGCATGGGGATCAGGATCTTCGCGCGGCCGAACGCCGATGCCCGCAAGATAGCCCGTAATTGCGTCATGAACATCTGCGGCTCGGACAGGCTCCAGCGGATCGCCCGCAAGCCCAGCGCCGGGTTCTGCGCGGTTTCGTAACCGTCGCCGCTGCCCATCGATTCGAGCGGCTTGTCCGCGCCCACGTCGATCGTGCGAATGGTCACCGGCCGGCCGTTCATCAACTCGATCGCGCGCCGGTAAGCCTCGAATTGCTCTTCCTCTTCCGGCAGTTTGTGCTTGTGATTCATGAACAGGAACTCGCTGCGGAACAGGCCGACGCCCATCGCGCCTGCGTCGAGTGCTGTCTTGGCGTCGTCAGGCAGTTCGATGTTCGCGCACAAGTCGATCTTGGTGCCGTCCAACGTTTGCGTCGGCGAGAACTTGAGACGCTGCAACTTGCGCTGCTCCAGCACCTTTTCGCTCTGCCGGTACGAATACTCTTCCAGCACGATCGGCGCCGGATCAACGATCACAATGCCGTGATCCCCATCCACGATGATCAGATCGTTCTGCCTGATCAACGTACTCGCCTGCTGCACACCGACCGATGCGGGAATACCGAGGCTACGGGCCACGATAGCGGTGTGAGACGTACGGCCGCCGAGGTCCGTCACGAAACCCTTGAACGCCTGGGTCTTGAACTGCAGCATGTCGGCAGGCGCGATGTCGTGTGCGACCACGATCATGTCGTTATGGCCGTTGGTCGCGGCGCCATCCACCACGAGCGTCGCCGTCGACGGTGCGCCCGCGAGCGCCTTCAGCACGCGCTCCACCACTTGTTGAATGTCGGCTTTACGCTCGCGTAAATACTCGTCTTCGATATCGTCGAAATGGCGGCTCAGGATTTCAAGCTGCTCGGTTAGCGCCCACTCCACGTTGTAGCGGCGCGTGCGGACGAGGTCGATAGTTTCGTGAACGAGCATGGCGTCGTTCAGAATCATGGAGTGAACGTTGATGAACGCGCCCATCTCGCTGGGCGCGTCGGCGGCCAGATCGTCGCGCAGTGCGTCCAGCTCTGCGTGCACCTGCGCCTGCGCGGCGTGAAAGCGTTCAATTTCATTGTCGATGCCATCCGGTTCGACCAGATAGTGATCGACATCGAGTGCCGCCGCCGCGATCAGATACGCGCGGCCGATGGCGATACCGCGCGAGACGGGAATTCCATGCAGCGTGAACGACACGCGCACCTCTCTATAGTTATGGGTGGCTCACGGTTTTGTCGCATCCCCGGCTGACGATGCGATCCGCGCACCATTATAAATTCGAACGCCATCTGGCACTCTGTGCAGCGCAGCAACTTTCTGTCACAAAACGACGCAAGTTATTGCACGATATGTCATGGCGATGGACACAAAAAAGCCGCGTCGATGCGCGGCTTTTATCAGTGCTGCTAGCAGGACAACGTCATTGTCCTTCGCCAAATTTATCTGCGATGAGCGCGAGGATGGCCTTCATCGCTTCGGCTTCGTCGGAGCCTTCGGTTTCTATTGTCACCGTGCTGCCGATTCCCGCCGCGAGCATCATCACGCCCATGATGCTTTTCGCGTTGATCCGGCGGCCGTTGCGGCTCATCCAGATCTCACATTGAAAATTTCCCGCCAGTTGCGTTAGCTTGGCTGAAGCACGCGCGTGCAACCCCAACTTGTTCACGATAGTTGTTTCCTGTTGCAGCATGATGCTCCGGGCGCTAGGTGAGAGGGCTGACGCAATGCAGCTTGGCAATGCTTTTTAACGGTCTTCTTAACGCGCTGCTGGCGCGCTCGACTCAGTGACTTGCCACCTTGGCGGGCATGCAACTAGTCGCGGCAGCGCCGACGGCGCAATTTGCAGCAGCAGCGGCCGCGCTCGCCATCGCGCACGGATTGGAGGGCGTCGTGGCATCGAGTTCCTGAATGCCCTTCGATCCACCTTGCAGCGATTTTTCAGCCAGCGTGTCAAGCGGCGTGGTCCTGTAACAGACCGCGCGCACGAGCATCGGCAAATTGACGCCGGCGAGCACGCGAACCGTGCTGCTTGCCAGGCTTTGCGCGATATTCGCAGGCGTTGCGCCAAATACGTCCGTGAGTACGACAGCGCCGTTCTCTTCCTTCAGACGGTCGATTTCGGAACGCGCGAACGCACGGACTTCGACGGGATCGCAATCCGGCATCACATCGATCACACCAATGCGTGCGGGCAAACCGCCATAAATGTGGGTAATGCACTCCCGTAACGCCGAAGCGAACGGGGCGTGCGCAATGATTAGAATGCCAGCCATGTCAGAGTGTGCTGCCCCAAAACGACGAGATGCGTCGGAAATTGCGGGAACTTGCTTTATATATGCCAATTGCGCTGCCAAACTGCTTAAAACGGCGCCAAACGCGACTGCAACATCGATCCGGGTGCGGAAACGTCGACAAGCTCCAGTACCTTAGCTTAGTCGGATTTCGCACGCTATGCGCAGCGTTACGCACTGCAGCAAGTTTCCACTTTCAATTTCGGGGCCGGATCGCGCCACGAAACGACCACGAAACGAATCTCATGAGGGGGAGATTGTAACAGTCCGGGAGAAATCAACGGGTGCACCGCCCTCTTCGACCGCCACCTCTAATTTCTCGCTTCCTGCTTATTGCTTAGCTGCGGCCGCTCGTTCCAATGCATCGATGAACATGCCGGCTACATCGAAGCCCGTCTGGTCCATGATTTCCCGGAAGCACGTCGGGCTCGTCACGTTCACTTCGGTCAGGTAGTCGCCGATCGCATCGAGCCCGACCAGCAGCAAGCCGCGATCGAAGAGCGTTTGCCCCAGCGTTTCCGCGATCTTGCGGTCGTTCTCGGTGAGCGGTTGAGCGCGGCCCAATCCGCCTGCGGCCAGATTGCCGCGCACTTCGTTGCCTTGCGGAATCCGTGCAAGCGAATACGGTACGGGTTGTCCGCCGATCAGCAAGATGCGCTTGTCGCCATCGGCAATTTGCGAGATGAACTTCTGCGCCATGACGCTGCGCGCACCGTTGCCGCTGAGCATTTCCACGATCGTGCCGAGGTTCATGCCGTCGGCCTTCACGCGAAACACGCCCATGCCGCCCATGCCGTCGAGCGGCTTCAGGATCACGTCGCCGTGTTCGGCGTGGAAAGAACGCAGACGCGCGGCGTCGCGGGTGACCAGCGTCGGCACGACGAACTGCGGCCATTCGCCAATCGCCAGTTTCTCCGAGTGATCGCGGATCGCGCTCGGTTTGTTGAAGACACGCGCGCCGGTGCGCTCGGCCAGTTCCAGGAGCCACGTGGACGTCACGTATTCCATGTCGAACGGCGGGTCTTTGCGCATCAGGACCGCGCCGAAATGCTTGAGATCGAGCACCTCCGGCGCCGCGGCCTCGTACCACGGCGAGCGTGCTGAATCGGCTTCGTCGCCGACTATCTTCACGCGTTGCACCGTCCCTTCCACCTTGCCGCCGACCCACGCCAGATGCTGCGGCTCGCACGCGTAGAGCGTGTGTCCGCGACGCGCGGCTTCGGCCATCATCGCGTAGGTCGTGTCTTTGTAGATCTTGAAATGATCGAGCGGATCGGCGATAAAAAGGATGTCCATAAGCGTCCAGAGCGGCCGTTCGGCCTTGATTTGATCGGTGTGAATGCGAGTGCACGGTTGCTGCCGTTCTTGCAGTACGCGATTTTTAACACGTCAGGCGCGTTCACGCCTGAAGCGCAAACGGCCGCAACTTCGTGCGGCCGCCGTCTTGCAGTGAAGCTTAGACCTGAATCGCCTCGGGATCGGTCTTTTCCAGTTCCAACGATGCCGCGAGCAACCCCAGCCGCGCCACCACGCCGTACATATAAAAGCGGTTCGGCGGTGCGGCGCCGGGCTTTGCGTGAGTATCGGGGAGCGCGGTGTGCTCGAAACCGAGCGGCACGAAATGCATGCCCGGCGCGTTGAGGTTCTGGTCGCGCTCACGAGAATCGTGCACCCGATAAAACCCGCCGACCACATACCGGTCGATCATGTACACCACCGGCTCGGCAACCGCGTTTTCCACGCGCTCGAACGTATGCACGCCTTCCTGCACGATCACGTCGTGGACTTCGAGGCCGTCCTTCGCGTCGTTCATCTTCACGCGTTCGCGTTTGGTCAGCGCGGCGACTGCACATGCATCGTGCACCGTCATGACGCCTTTGCCGTACGTGCCGGCATCGGCCTTGATCACGACGTACGGCTTCTCGCTGATCCCATACTCGCGATACTTCTTCGCGATCTTCTTCAACACGCCGTCAATGGCGTCCGCCAGCGCTTCCTCGCCCGTGCGCGCCTCGTAGTCCACGCCTTCCACATGCGCGAAATACGGGTTGATCATCCACGGATCGATCTCGACGAGCTTGGAAAACTTCTTCGCGACGTCGTCGTAACAGGAGAAGTGATTGGACTTGCGGCGTACGGCCCAGCCTGCGTGCAGCGGCGGCAACAGATATTGCTCGTGGAGATTTTCCAGCACGGGCGGGATGCCGCCGGACAAGTCGTTGTTCAGCAGGATCGAGCAGGGATCGAAGTTTTTCAGGCCCAGCCGGCGCGGCGTGCGCTCGAGCGGTTCAAGGACGATCTTCTGGCCATCGGCGAGCGCGATCGTGACCGGTCCGTGAATGTTCTCGTCGAGCGTGCCAAAGCGGATGTTCAGCCCGGCCTGACGCATGATCGTGGCGAGCCGCGCGACGTTCTCGAGATAAAACGCATTGCGCGTATGGCGCTCGGGAATCACGAGCAGGTTCTTCGCGTCGGGGCAGATTTTTTCGATCGACGCCATCGCGGCCTGCACGGCAAGCGGCAACACTTCCACCGGCAGGTTATTGAAACCGCCGGGGAACAGGTTGGTATCGACAGGAGCGAGCTTGAAACCGGCGTTGCGCAGGTCTACCGAACAATAGAACGGCGGTGTGTGTTCTTGCCACTCCAGCCGGAACCAGCGTTCGATGGACGGCGTCGCGTCGAGTATCTTCCGCTCGAGATCGAGCAAAGGGCCGTTTAAAGCCGTAACGAGGTGCGGAACCATTGATGACTCGCGGACTTAAGAGGAAAGATTGTAGAGCAAACGCCTCACGTATTTGGGTATGAACTCCCTTTTCCCAAGCCTATTAGCACGGTTCGTGTCGCCGTTTGCACCCATTCCTCTGCCCAGCAAAAGTTACCTTGCACAAAAACAGGACAAAAAAATGCCCGCCGGTAAGTGGGCGGGCAAAATCGCTGCGCTTGTCTCGGAGCCATGCTGCTATAGCTTGCGCTCGATTCAGGGGATAAAACCGCGGCCTCTCGCGCCCGGTTTCCCCCTTCGAAAACATTTCTTATTCGACGTGTTCGCCATGCAGCGTCACGTCGAGACCTTCACGTTCCTCTTCTTCCGTGACACGCAGACCCATGACCATGTCGATGACCTTCAACAGGACGAAGCTGACCACGCCGCTGTAGACCAGCGTGGTCAGCACGCCCTTGGCTTGCAGCAGGACGCTGCCGTCCGCGCCGCCGATGTCCTTGACCGCGAAGATGCCGGTCAGGAGCGCGCCGAGAATACCGCCTATGCCGTGGACGCCGAACGCGTCGAGCGAATCGTCGTAGCCGAGCTTCGTCTTGAGCCACGTTGCTGACCAGAAGCACACTACGCCCGCCAGGATGCCGATCACGATCGCCCCCGTCACGCCGACATAACCCGAGGCCGGCGTAATGGCCACTAGACCCGCAACCGCGCCCGAGATGCTTGCCCTTCGCTAGCCACTCCGCGAACATCCAGCCGAACGCAGCACATGCGGTCGCGACTTGCGTCGCGAGCATCGCGAAACCGGCACGGCCGTCAGCCGCCACTGCCGAACCCGCGTTGAAGCCGAACCAGCCGACCCACAGCATCGAAGCACCGATCAGCGAGAGCACCAGGTTGTGCGGGGCCATGACTTCGCGGCCGTAACCGACCCGCTTGCCGAGCACCAGACAGCACACCAGACCCGCGATACCGGCGTTGATGTGAACCACCGTGCCGCCCGCGAAGTCGAGGATGCCAGCAGCCGACAGCCAGCCCGTCGGTTCCCAGACCATGTGAGCGATCGGCGAGTAGACGACGAGCGACCAGAGACCCATGAACACGAGCATCGCGGAGAACTTCATCCGGTCGGCGAACGCGCCGGCGATCAGCGCCGGGGTGATGATCGCGAACGTCATCTGATAGACGAAGTAGACGGTTTCAGGAATCGTCGGAGCCAGGTGGCTGACGGTCAGGGTGGTCGCCTTGTCGCCCTTGATGTAGTTCATGCCGTGCAGGAACACCCGCGAGAAGCCGCCGATGAACGAGTTACCCGGCGTGAAGGCAAGGCTGTAACCCACAACGGTCCAGAGGATCGTGACCAGGCAGCAGATTGCGAACGATTGCATCACAGTCGCGAGCACGTTCTTCTTGCGGACCATACCCGCGTAGAAGAGCGCGAGGCCCGGGATCGTCATGAACAGAACGAGTGCGGTGGAGGTCAGCATCCAGGCGGTATCGCCGGCGCTGATCTTCGATGAATCCACGGAGAACGGTTCCGTCGGCGCGGCGGGTGCGGCGTCGGATGCGCCGGAAGCCGGAGCGGCCGCCGAGGCTGCCGTTGCCGCGCTGGCGGTGTCTGGCGCGCTTGCAGGTGCTGCTGCGGTCGTGTCTGAAGCCGCGGCGGATGCAGCCGCTGGAGCAGATGCATCCTGCGCCATCACGGTGCCGACGCTGACTCCTAGCAGCGACCCAGCCATCAACAAGGACATCAATAATTTACGCATTCTTCTGTTTCCTCTTATCGCCGTGTCTTTTTTTAGAGAGCGTCCGCGCCGGTTTCACCGGTACGAATGCGAATGACTTGTTCAATCGGGGTGACGAAGATCTTGCCGTCACCAATCTTGCCTGTGCGGGCCGCACGCTCGACCGCTTCGATCGCCTGGTCGACGATGTCGTCGGAGACCGCCGCCTCGATCTTCACTTTCGGCAGAAAGTCGACCACATACTCGGCGCCGCGATACAGCTCCGTGTGGCCCTTCTGGCGGCCGAAGCCTTTTACCTCGGTCACGGTGATGCCCGAGACGCCAATAGCCGATAGCGCTTCGCGTGCTTCGTCGAGCTTGAACGGCTTGATGATTGCGGTAATGAGCTTCATGTATCCCTCGCTGTGTGTCGAACAGAGTTGGCGCTTTAGCGCCTTAATCTGGTCCCATGCCTGATCCCTCGTTGCCTCGTGCCCGTCGCGAGCGGCGTCTGATGCGCCACGCCGCATTGCCGGCCGCCTGGAAAAGCGCGCACGGGAGAGGCCCGGGCCACATATGCAACTCGTATGCCATGCGGGTGTCTAGGCGTGCAGAACAAGGCTGCAGCGCATGCCGTGCGCGGGCGTAGACCGGACGGCCAGCGACGCTTGCGGGCGCTGGCGCGCACCGTGGATCGTTGCTAGAGTGCTCGCAAGGTCCAGGCAAACAGGTGTGTTCGGAAACTCAGCATCGTGCTGCGTGGATGTGTCCCGGTTCTTACAGGGCGCCATCGCGCGCACCAAAATGGATCATCCGGTTTGCTGGAGCACTGAGCTAACAATGAATGCACCTCCATGGTGCGCAAGGGGAAAACCGCATGAAACAACCCAACGACGTATTCAATGACTTCCAGGCCAAGATGAGTGAACTGCTCAAGAATTCGCCGGCAAAGGACATTGAACGGAATATGAAAGCCATGCTGTCCCAGGGCTTTTCGAAGCTGGATCTGGTGACGCGCGAAGAATTCGATACCCAGACGCAAGTGCTCGTGCGCACGCGTGCCCGGCTCGAGGAACTCGAGCAACGGGTCGCGCAACTGGAAGCGAAGCTAGGCGGCGGACCGTCGTCCAGCACCCAGGACTGACTGTCTGGTTTTACTAAAGCGTGTCATCGGCTAAGCGAGCCGTGATGTTGAGTCATTAAGCCGTTGCCTCGTATGAACGAGGCAGCGGCAGCGGGGAAAAATCATGTCGCTTGCCGTGGTGCGCAGCCGCGCGCCCGCCCTTGGGCGCGCGCCCGAGGTGACCGTCGAGGTTCATCTCGCCAATGGATTACCGTCGTTTTCAATCGTCGGCCTGCCCGATCTCGAAGTCCGCGAAAGCCGCGAGCGAGTGCGCGCCGCACTCCAGAACTGCAGCTTCGATTTCCCGGTCCGCCGCATCATGATCAATCTCGCTCCCGCCGACCTACCGAAGGAATCCGGCCGCTTCGACTTGCCCATTGCGCTCGGTATTCTCGCTGCTAGCGGTCAGATTCCGGTTGAAGCGCTATTGCATCGCGAGTTCGCCGGCGAGTTGTCGCTGACAGGCGCGCTGCGGCCGATGCGCGGCGCGTTCGCCATGGCGTGCGGAGCGGCGCGGCAATACGCGCGCGCTGGAAACGCGCTCGACGGCGCGTCCATCCGCGACACCGACGCACGCATGCCCGAGATCTATCTGCCCTTTATAGATAGTCCGTCCCGCTTTCCGTGATACTGCTCACAGCTGGCAGGTAGCTGCCAGCGAAGGCGGGACATGCACCCGTGGACTACGAATAATCTGCCACAACGCCTGACGTTTGTGCCCTTAGCTTCGAGTCCACGGGTGCGCTTGCGCTCAATAACGAATACTCAGGGTTCGCCGTTGCACCGGCTCACTATATTTCCTTCGCTGACCGCAAGCATGCATGTCCCTGCCGGGTAATCTATCACTTGGAGAGGTTCACATGTCACCTCTATCGGATCAGCCATTCACCGCGTATGTCGGTATCGACTGGGCGGACCTCAAACACGACATCTGCCTGCAGGCCGCGGGCGGTACCCGGCGCGAGTTCGACTGCATCGCGCATCAGGTCGCACACATTGACGAATGGGCAAGCGGGTTATACCGGCGCTTCGGTGGCCCGATCGCGGTTGCCCTCGAACTGGCCAGCGGGCCCATCGTTGCCGCATTGCAGAAGTACGATTTCTTCGTGCTCTTTCCGATCAACCCCTTGACGCTGGCCAGATATCGCGAGGCATTCCAGCCGAGTGGGGCCAAGGACGATCCGACCGATGCGGAACTGGCGCTCGATCTGCTGCTGCACCATCCCGAGCGGTTCAGTCGCCTCAGGCCGCAGAGCGCCGGCATGCGGTCCCTGATGAGTCTGGTCGTGCAGCGCCGGCAACTGGTCGGCGACAAGACCCGGTTCACCAACCGCTTGTGCGACACGCTCAAGCAGTATTACCCGCAGGCCCTGGAATGGTTCGAGGACAGGGACACGGTGCTGTTCTGCGATTTCCTGACCCGCTGGCCCACGCTCGCGGCCGTCAGGCGCGCCCGCACGACAACCCTTGAGGCATTCTTCCACGCGCACAACTGTCGCTGCGCGAGGCTGATCGGGGCGCGCCTGGCATCCATCCGCGCTGCTAGTCCGCTCACCGAAGACCCGGGCATTGTTGTACCGTGCCGCCTGCACGTGCTGGCACTGGTGGCACAGCTGCGCACCGTGCTCACCGCGATCGACTGGTTCGACAGGGAAACCGCCGCAGTAGCCGGTACGTTACCTGACTATGCCTTGTTCCAGGACCTGCCGGGCGCCGGCCGCCAGCTGGCGCCGCGCCTGCTCGTGGCCTTCGGCGAGCAGCGCGACCGCTTCCACGGGGCGGATGAACTGCAGAAGTATTCGGGCATTGCCCCGGTGACCGAGCGCAGCGGCAAGAAGAGCTGGGTGCACTGGCGCTGGCAATGCCCGAAGTTCCTGCGCCAGACGTTCGTCGAATGGGCGGGGCAGACCATCAATAAATCCTTCTGGGCCGGCGCCTACTACCGGCAGCAGCGTGCCAGGGGCAGCTCTCATCCGGCGGCCGTGCGCGCCCTGGCGTTCAAGTGGATCCGGATCCTGTACCGGTGCTGGCAGACCAGAACCCCGTACGACGAGACCACCT
>WNFJ01549456.1_pt5 | contig 10670 bp, 10 predicted proteins | sample 5400461 | NCBI WGS metagenome assembly WNFJ01 (sample SAMN13153349, study PRJNA577476) | soil metagenome | isolation source: 115 cm saprolite on Douglas fir-dominated hillslope | place: USA:California | collected 2013-09-17
CACGATCGGGCTGCTTGCAACATTGGCTTTGCGTCTGCGCGGAATCGAAGTCACAACCTTCGCAAGAAACTCTAAGCCGAACCTTAATGCCGAACTCATTGAAGCGCTCGGCGCCAGGTACGTTATTACGCAAGAGGTCCCCGTAATTGAGGGCGCGAAACAGTTTGGCCCTTTCGATCTGATCTTTGAGGCGACCGGCAACTCCGGCGTGGTCTTTGACAGCATGCAAGCCCTTGGCAAGAACGGCGTTCTTGTGCTCTCCAGTGTTACCGGCGGCGACCGCATGATCCAGGTTCCAGCCGATCGCATCAATCTGGAATTTGTGCTCGGCAACAAAGTCATGGTCGGAACGGTGAATGCCAACCGCGAATACTTCGAGGCGGGCGTGCGGGATATGTCGCAGGCTGAGGCGGAGTATCCAGGATGGCTGAGCCGTTTGCTGACTGATCCGGTGCGTGGCCTGGAGAACTACACCGAACTCTTTAAGAAGCTCACCAGTCCGAATGGCTCCATCAAGGTGTTCTGCGAGGTTGCAGACCTCTAGAAACCCAGATCGCGATTTGTGGCGGAGATGAACTCGTGAGTGAGCAAGAGAAAACCCGAATTCTGATTCTAGGCGGCGGTTTCGCCGGCCTGCATGCAGCCATCCATCTGGATGACACCTTGGCCCGGGATCCCGACATCGAGATCACGCTAATCAATCGAGACAATTTCTTCCTTTTCACGCCCATGTTGCACGAAGTCGCGGCCAGCGATCTCGACCTCACGAACATTGTGAACCCAATACGAAAGCTCCTGAAGCGAATTAACTTCTTTGCCGGCGAAGTTGAATGTGTCGATCTAGAGCGGAAGCTGGTGACGGTTTCGCACGGATTCGATCATCATCATCACCAGCTTCCATATGATCACGTAGTGATTGGCCTTGGTTCGATCACGAACTTCTTTAATCTGCCAGGCCTTGAACCGCGCGCGCTGACCATGAAATCGCTCGGAGATGCCATTCATCTGCGCAATCGCTTGATCGCGCACCTCGAAGAAGCTGACACCGAATGCTGCGCAGCCGTACGCCGCCCATTGCTGACTTTTGTAGTTGCAGGCGGAGGCTTCGCCGGCGTGGAAACGATCGCGGGCATTAATGATTTTGTTCGCGAGGCCGTCCGCTTTTATTCAAATCTACGGGAAGACATGCTGCGGGTTGTGCTTGTGCATCCCGGCGAAGTGATTCTGCCGGAGCTTGGCGAAAAGCTGGGCCGCTATACCGAGAAAAAGCTCGCGGAACGAGGAGTCGAGATTCTAGTGAACACGCGAGTGACCGGGGTCACCGATAACAGCGTGCAACTGAGCACTGGCGAGCAGATTGAGAGTAAAGCGCTGATCTGGACTGCCGGTACTTCGCCGAATCCGGCGCTCGATTCGCTTCCCTGCATTAAAGAGCGGGGGCGCCTGAAAGTTGACGAAATGCTGCGCGTGCCCGATTGGCCCGATGTCTGGGCACTCGGTGATTGCGCGCTGGTGCCGAATGCAAAGACTGGGCAATATCATCCGCCTACGGCCCAGCATGCTTTGCGGCAAGGAAAGACGCTGGCGAAAAATCTCATCGCAAGCATTCGTGGCGGAGATCTGAAACCATTTTCGTTCTCGACCATCGGCCAGCTTGCGGCCATTGGACGCAGAACCGGAGTCGCGAATATTTTCGGATTTAACTTTTCCGGATTCCTCGCGTGGTGGATGTGGCGAACCATTTACCTGAGTAAACTTCCGCGATTCGAGAAAAAACTCCGTGTTGCGCTGGACTGGACGCTTGATCTCCTGTTCACAAAAGATCTGGTGCAGTTCCAGACTTTTCGCGCTCCAACTATTTCCCACATGGACCAAACCGACAGCATGTCCGGGCTCGTCGCTTCTCGCGCTGCGGCTGCTGCCTCCCTGGAGGGTACGTCATGATTCGCTTCACAGAAGAGGTTTGCGGCAACCTGGACGCGGCGCTTGGCCGCGAATGGCTGGATACCAATGGCATTGGTGGTTTCGCGTCCGGCACAATTAACGGATGCAACGCTCGCCGGTATCACGGTCTCCTAGTAGCCGCCACCAAGCCACCAGTCGGCCGGCTCGTTCTGCTTTCGAAATTTGAAGAAACTCTCATCGTGAACGGCCGTGCGTATGAGCTGGGCACAAACCGGTATCCGGGGACGCTGCACCCACAGGGATTTCAGCTCCTGAATCAATTCCGGCTCGACCCATTTCCAACTTTTAGGTTCAGCGTAGATGGTGTCGAGATCGAAAAGACACTGTTTATGGTGCAGGCTGAGAACACGACGGTCATCGAATATGCACTCAAGAGCGCGCCAGAAACAGTCACGGTGAAGCTTGAACTGCGTCCGCTGATCGCGTTCCGCGACTACCACAGCCGCACTCACGAAAATGGCGCAATTAATCCCAGAGTAGATCAGCAAAGCGAGCTGATCAGCGTTTCTCCCTATCAAGGTCTTCCCGCGCTGTACCTCGCCAACAATGCACATGAAGTCGAGAGCACGGGCAACTGGTACCGCAATTTCGAGTACGATGCCGAACGCGAGCGCGGGCTCGATTTCCAGGAAGACCTGTTCAATCCATGTGTGCTGAGCTTCGACCTTAATTCGACGAAGAAGGCGACGGTTATCGCCTCAACCGAAGCGCATGATGTAAAGGCAGCTGAAGAATATCGGGCTCGTGAGATATCTCGACGGGAGGCGAACGCAAGGCGCTCTCCAGTTAACGATGACTTCATCAACTCACTGACAGTCGCCGCCGACCAGTACATTGTTTCCCGCGGCGATCAGAAGAGCGTGATCGCTGGATATCACTGGTTCAGCGACTGGGGCCGGGACACGATGATCGCGCTTCCTGGTCTCACGCTACCAACGGGACGGCATGACGTGGCCCGAAGCATTTTGCGCACATTCGGACAGAACGTTGATCAGGGCATGCTCCCAAACCGTTTTCCTGATGCCGGCGAAACTCCCGAGTACAACACCGTTGATGCCACTTTATGGCTCTTCGAGGCGGTTCGCGCCTACCTGGCATACACAGGTGACCTTGCATTCGTTCAACAAGAGCTCTATGGCGTGCTGACCGACATCATCAACTGGCACGTTCGCGGAACGCGTTTTGGCATAAAGCTCGATTCAGCCGGACTACTAAGCTCCGGTGAAGACGGCGTGCAACTGACCTGGATGGACGCAAAGGTCGGCGACTGGGTTGTGACGCCTCGCCGGAGCAAGCCGGTTGAAATTCAGGCGCTGTGGTACAACGCCATCTGCATAACGGAGGATCTTGCGGAGCGCATTGGAGATGAATCAGCGAAGAAGCGCTACAACAGCATGGCCGCCCTCATCAAGTGGAGCTTCAATCGCCTGCTATGGAATGAGAAGGGTGGCTATTTGTATGACGTTATCAACGGCGGACCGCCCGATGCCAGCATTCGTCCGAATCAGATCTTTGCCGTCAGCTTGCCGCATTCGATGCTCAGCCCGGAGCGCGCGAAACAAGTCGTGAGCGTCGTGGAACAACATTTACTGACTCCGTACGGCCTCCGCAGTCTTGCTCCGAGCGACTCGCATTACCGCGGCCGCTACACTGGCGACGGCGCCAGCCGCGACGGCGCATACCATCAAGGCACAGTGTGGCCGTGGCTAATGGGTCCCTTCATCACCGCATATATAAAGATTAACGGGGGGAGTGAAGCCGCTCGACGGCAGGCCGAACTTTGGCTGACGCCTTTGAAGGAGCACTTATCCGACGCTGGCCTGGGACACATTTCGGAAATCTTCGAAGGAGACGCGCCGCATCGTCCAGTCGGTTGCATCGCCCAAGCGTGGAGCGTTGCAGAAATTCTCCGCGCAACGGTAGAAGACATTTACGAAATCCGGCCGCAGGCAACAGACGCCACCTTGAAAGCGGCGCCAAACCGGCCGATCGAGGCCCAGCGCAAGCGGGCAGCGAGCTAGGAGAAACCATGGAAGGTCGCCCTTTTTACATTCCGGTGGTTCTCGGGACCGCTCGCAAGGGTCGCATGAGCGCTCACGTAGCCCGTCTGCTCACGAACGAAGTCTCAAAGCAGGCTGGGGTCGAGACCGAGCTGATCGATATTTGCAGCCTGGCGTTGCCGACAGATGACGCCGGAGAGGGTATTAAAGATAGTCTCTTCTCTTCCAAGATGGACCGCGCCGATGGCCTGGTAATTGTCGCTCCGGAGTATAACCACGGCTACAGTGGCCTGCTAAAACATGTGCTCGATAGCTGTCTTAAAGAGTACATCCACAAAGCTGTTGGAATAGTCGGCGTCTCGGCGGGACCATTCGGCGGAAGTCGTGTTATCGAGAATCTCCTTCCAGTCATGCGCGAACTGGGCCTGGTCACGATTTTTTGGGACGTGAATTTCTCCGCTGTACAAAATTGTTTCACGCCCGATGGAGAATTGCTGGAGTCCGCATACATTCGCCGAGTGGATAAGTTCCTGAAAGAGCTGATCTGGATGTCTCGAACTCTGCGCCATGGTCGCGAAAACGTTGAGTTGTAGTCGAACGAAAAGCCGTTGTTTCTGGTGAGTTATGCGAACTGAAAAAACGAAATGCCCACGTTGCGGCGCCGAAATGAACCACCACGCCGATAAGCTCATACCCTCGGAGTCAGCAGCAACAAACCTAGATACAGCATTTGGAGCGTCCGTGCTCGAACTGCACAGTTGCCCCGCTTGCGGTGCAGCAGCAACGCGGAACGCAGCGTAAGTTTGCAAGACTATGAAAAGTTTGATCGCACTGATCGGACGTTATCTGTTGTTTGGGTACGGAACGAGAAAATACCGGGACGATGGGGAGCAAATCGGAGCACAAAGGGCTCCAATGTGTCGAACCGCTGATGTTTTTAGCTTCAAAGCCGACGCTTAGGCGAACATCGGCGCTGGTCACAGAATGGTCACAAAACTGGGGCCATGCTGCGAAGTTAAGTTGTCATCCAGGATTTGCTCCGCGGCCAAGTGAACGTAAATGGACCAAGTTGAAAGGCTCTTTGTTTCTCCAGTCCGCTTTCAGTCCGCTTTTGAAGGTTCGAAGGGTTTATGAAGACGAGCCTCGCCCGAAGACTGGCGGCCTTTGCATGCACAATGGCGTGTTTTGCATAGCCGAGATGCAGGCGGGCATCTAAATTATCTACATGCACAACGTGCGATGTGAGGTACCGCTTGTCGATCGAGATGGCTTCGCTCAATTCTGAGCAAACTGATGAACAAGCACTTTCGCTTTTCGGGCAGCAATTTTTCGAGACTGGAAGAACTGGGAGTCCGTGCCTCTGCAGTCTTGCGCAGAGCCGGGCTTTCCCAGGGATTCATCGATCAACCGCGCGTGCTCCTCAAGACGGAGGAACTCTTTGCCTTATGGCGTGCCGTGGGCGAAATCAGCACCGATCCGGGCATTGGCTTACTGCTTGGAACAGAAAGCAAGACGGAGCGATTTCACCCCGTCGGGCTCGCCGCTCTCTCATCAGAGAACTTCGGCGCAGCCATAGACCAAATGGCTCGCTACAAGCAGCTGACCTGCCCGGAAGAGATCCTGCAAGAAAAGGATGACAAAGAGTGGAGCATCGAATTCCGCTGGCTTCTTGCTAACGAAGTCGAGCCACCGGTGCTGATCGAATGCTGCTTCGCTTGGGTGCTCTCGCTGGCTCGCCACGGCACCGGTACTCGCGTTTCGCCAATGCGTGTGGAGTTCGTAGAACCTCGCAGGCACGTGAAAACGATTGAGCGCCACTTTGGTTGTGAAGCGGTTTGCGGGGCGCCGCGGAACGCGATTGTATTCCGTGCCGCCGACGCACAAAGACAGTTCGTCACTCGGAATGCCGAGCTCCTGGCCATGCTTGCGCCGCAGTTTGAAGAAGAACTGAAACAAGAAAACCCTGACGAGAACTTCGCGGATCGAGTGCGCGTCGCGATACAGCAAAAACTCACAGGCCAGCGCCCAACCATTGAGGACATCGCCGACACACTGCATGTCAGCTCGCGCACTCTGCAGCGGCGTTTGCAAGAGGAAGGGCTGAATTTTCAGCTGGTTTTAGAGGATGCTCGCCACCAGCTCGCTCGCTACTATCTCAACAATTCTGTCCTCGAGTTGAATGAAGCTGCCTACTTGCTCGGCTATGAGGACGCGAACTCGTTCGTCCGCGCCTTCCGCACCTGGGAAGGGGTTCCACCGGCGCGTTGGCGAGAACAACAGCGCCCGCGAGTGGCGTCATAACTGGCGGATCTATGAAAGGAGAAATAATGCAAAAACGCAAGCTCGGAAAAAGCAATCTCGAAGTTTCGGCCATCGGGCTCGGGTGCATGGGGCTGAGTTTTGGCTATGGCCCAGCCGTAGACAAGCAGCAAGGGATCTCGCTGATCAGAGCAGCTGTCGAACGCGGCGTAACTTTCTTCGATACTGCCGAAGTTTTATGGTCCATTCACAAACGAAGAATTGGTGGGCGAAGCGCTGGCTCCATTTCGTGACCAGGTAGTGATCGCCACTAAGTTCGGGTTCAAAATCGAGAATGGCAAACAGGCAGGCTTGGACAGTCGTCCCGAACACATCAAAGAAGTGGCCGATGCATCGCTGAAGCGTCTCAAAACTGATCGGATTGACCTGTTGTATCAGCATCGCGTCGATCCCAATATACCGATCGAAGATGTCGCCGGCGCCGTGAAGGACCTCATCCATCAAGGCAAGGTGAAGCACTTCGGACTCTCGGAGGCAGGAGTGAAAACCATCCGTCGCGCGCACGCCGTTCAGCCCGTCGCGGCACTTCAAAGGGAGTATTAGCTTTGGTGGAGAGAACCTGAAGCGGAAGTACTACCGAACAAAGGGCCAGTGAAATAGCAATGAAGCCGATGGCAGCGGCGGGCATTGATGAGGCACCCAATCCCCATCACGGGCGAAGGCGCCAGCCCATAGCCAATTTCTACCGGAGGCCCAAAATGATCCGGCGAGAATCACGGCGATCGGCGCATACCAAAAAAACCATGCAGCACGGGAGGCCGTTAGGTCCCGAGGATTCTTTGAATCAAGATTGCAGCAATCCGCCATCAGACTGTTTCCATTCTTAGACCATGTACTGCACATCCGAAGCATGAGTCGGATAGGCGAACAACGCTTGTTTCAAGTCGCTGGCCGTGATCGCTTTCCGCATCGCCAGCGCAAAAAGAATGATCGTTTCTTCGCCTGCCGGGCCGAGCAGGTGAGCGCCGAGGATTCGCTCGCTCCCTTCTTCCACCAGTACCTTGAAAGCGGCGGTCCTCTCCCCGACCTGTCGTGAGGAATACCATCCGCCGATCTCCATGTGATTCCTGCGAAAGCGAACCCCGTCTCTCTTCGCAGTCTCTTCAGCCATGCCAACTGACGCCAGCGGCGGAATCGTGAAAACCACGGTGGGGATGGCGTCGTATTCTGTCTTTATCTGATTACCTGTAAGCACATTGGCTGCGATGACTTTGCCGTCGTATCCAGCCACCGGTGTAAGCGGCATGCCATCGGTCGCCGCGGCGTCACCTCCTGCGTAAACTGCGGGATTAGACACACTCTGCAGGTACTCATTTACCTTGGCGCCCCTCTTTTCCCGCTCAACGTGCGCTCTCTCCAGATCAAGGTCGTCGATGTCTGGTACACGACCGGCAGCATGCACCGCAAGATCACAGGTGAAAGACGTTTTCTTTCCTTCTTGTCTGGCATGTACCACGAACTTGGGTCCAGACTCTTCAACCGCTTCGACCGTGGTCCCGACACGCAAAGAAATCCGAGTTCCTGCGTGCGACGTGACAGGATAGTAACCAAGTCGGGATCGAAGCCATCGAGCAATCTCGGTCCGCGATGAAGGATGGTCACACGTGCCCCCGCACGGACGGCCACGTGGGCAAATTCCATTGCAATGTAGCCGCCGCCCACAAAAACAATCTCGGCAGGGAGCTGTTCCAGCTCCAAGAATTGCGTACTGTTGATTAGGTGTTCTTCCCCAGGAATTCCTAGGATCGCAGGTCTTGCGCCAGCGGCGATAACAATGAACCGAGCACTAATCCGCTGTCCTGCAACTTCAAGTGAATTGGGATCGACAAATTTTGCCAGTCCGCGGAAGCTCTTGATGCCGGCTTTTTCAAACGATCTCTCTTTCTCTTTTGGTACTGGATCGGTGAAAGCCCGCTTGAAGCGAATAAGTTCCGGCCAGTCAATGGTGAGCTTGCCCCTGACCGTATGTTTCTCTAGCAATCGCCTGGAGAAGTCGAGCATCTCCGCGGTTCCCACCAGTACCTTCTTCGGGTCACAGCCGCGAAGCGCGCACGTTCCTCCAAATGGCAGCGAATCAATTACGGCGACACTCCACCCGGCGGCACGGCACTGGGACGCAACCGTAGAACCTGCCGTCCCGCTTCCAATAACGACCACGTCAAACTTGTCCGGCACTTACTTTTTCTCGCCTTCTGGTTGCGAAGGATAACCCGCGTTGGTAGTGGCCTTCACCAGCGCCTTGGTGTTGGTCTTGGTGTCGTCGAAGGTGACGACCGCCTGTTTCTTTTCGTAACTGACGTCGACTTTTGAAACGCCCTGCACTTTGTTGAGCGCCTTCTTAATTGTGATTGGGCATGTGGGGCAGGTCATGCCCGGTACGTCCAGCGTGACTGTTTTTGTGGCCGCCCAAACAGGCGCGGACGCTACCGTCATGAGTACCAGCACAGCGAAACGACTCTTCATGTTGTTGTCCATTGTGAACACCTCCTTGTTCAGTTCTTGAGACTCAGTAAAAGTACTTAGCGAAATACGGATATACCAGCGCAAGCAGCGTCAGCACTGCACTGGCCCAAAACAGAAACTTGTACAGGCGCCGCGTCGGGGGTAGCGCACATACCTCGCCCGGCTTACATGCCTGTGCCGGTCGGTAAATGCTCCGCCAGGCAAAGAACAGTGCGCCCAGCGCAATCACGATAAAAAATGGCCGGTAAGGCTCAAGCAGCGTGAGATTTCCGATCCAAGCCCCGCTGACACCAAGAGTTACCAGAACCAAGGGTCCCAGGCAGCACGTGGATGCCAGAATCGCTGCCAACCCTCCAGAGAACAATGCAATCGAGCCGGATCGGCTGGATTTCGTAGTCTGGCCACCTGCCTGAGTCGTCTGCTCATCGAGGGCGCGACCGATCAGATCGCTGGATGGCGAACCGCTGCGCACCGTTCCTTCCAAATAGGTGCGGCAGCTCATTCCGAAACTCTTGAAGTTGCGTGCCTCCAGTTCGATGTCCGAGCCATTGATGCGCACGCTTGGAGAACCCAGAAATCTGAGTGTCTCCGCCTCCGCCTGACTGTGAATCTCGACCTCTTCGATTTCTTTGGGCAGACCGCGAGACACTAGCTCTGAGCGCACCCTTTCGATGGTGGGCGCATGATTGGGACAGCCCTCGAAATACAAGACCTCGACTCTCATCAACGATTTTCCTCCCCTATCCAATCAGATTCACTCTAGAGCCCACTCCAGATACAGAAAATCTTCTCCGCCGCAAATTCAATCGTGTGACGACTGACGCGAGCGAGGCTTTGGGCCGCCTCCCTCAAGGGCTTCCAGCACCGGACAGCACTCACCGTGGGTGGATCTCCGATGGGAACGCAGGTCTCGATTGCATTTTCTAAGAGCCTTGTTCAACTCTGTTTCCAGCCGCGACAGCTGCGCTGCTTTTTCGCGCACATCTTTGAGCTTGTTGCTAAGCAAGTCTCGCACCTGAGAACAGGCATGGTCATGGTCTTGATTGAGGAAGGACAACTGCTTGATTTCGGTCAGGGAGAAGCCCAGTTCTTGGGCCTTCTTAATGAAGGCGAGGTCTTTCATGTCCGCATCATCGAAAAGGCGGAAACCGCCTTCGCTGCGCGCTGGCTGCTTGACCAATCCGATCTTCTGATAGAAGCGAATCGTGTCAATGCTGAGCCCGGTCCGCTCCGCAACTTTGCCGATCTGAATGCCTTGCGACATGAGACAAATCATCCTGACAAGAACAGTATAGACACTGGAGTAGACTCCAGAGTCAATAGGCACTCCGCCGATTTGGAAGAACCGGACCACCAATAGCGCTGCCTCGCACTCCCGCTGCTCACCCCTTCCGACTCGGTCGGCCCAGCAATGATGCTGTTCACCGTCACACCGGTTCCGGGTACGGACTCGGCGATTCCGCGCGCCCAGCATGTTAGCAACGCTCCAGTTCGTTCCCGTTTTCTGTCGGGCGGTTCGTAAACATTCAACCCTTGCGACTGCCGCCCGAATTCGATCATCATTCGGAAGCAGATTGTCAGTGGTAAATTACCGGAGCATAAGGCCATGAGCGCAGAAAAGGAACTTCAGCGCCAAAACGAGCGGCTTGACCTGCTCCTGAATCTAACGGGCAGAATCACGTCGAGCCTCGATCTTCGGGAGGTCGTGCGCGCGGTTGCGGCGAACATACGCGAGGTCATAGACGCTGATGCGGTAGGCGTTGCCCTGCCCGACGCAGCGTCAGGAAAATTCAGGATATTCGCCATGGATTTTCCGCACGGGAAGCGGGGCGTCAAGGAAGAGTTGCTCGTTACACCAGGCGCCGCCCACAAAAGAGCGATCGATACCTTGAAACCGGTAGTCTTTGACACGTGGGAACGCGA
>WNFJ01751126.1_pt3 | contig 10670 bp, 13 predicted proteins | sample 5400461 | NCBI WGS metagenome assembly WNFJ01 (sample SAMN13153349, study PRJNA577476) | soil metagenome | isolation source: 115 cm saprolite on Douglas fir-dominated hillslope | place: USA:California | collected 2013-09-17
GGGCGCTGCGGCCCGAAGAAGTACTGATGGTCCACGGCGCCCCGGATGGCGGCGTGGACCTCCGGGTGGTCGTCGATGAAGTGGGTCAGGCCGAGGGCCTCGCAGTGGGCCCGCTTCTCCGGCCGCGCCCGGCAGAACAGCACGTTGTCGCGCGGCACGCCGGTGCGCCGGTAGAAGTCATGGGCGTCGAGCCATCGCAGCGTCCGGCCCTGGACGCGCGGCCCGCACTTGGAGACCAGCCACGCCCGCCCGGCGAACAGCGTGACCAGCCGGGCGATCGCGGCGACGCTGCCCGGCATCTCGGGTGTCGCGAGCATGGTGGCCTCGTCGCCGCTGAAGAAGGCGGTGTCCCCGCCAGCCGGGTGGGAGGAGCCGTCGATGATGACGCGGCCGATGTCGATGCCCAGCCGCGGCTGTCTCGTGATGCCGGTGATCGTGGTGTCCATGAGCAGCAGGATGACGGCCACGACAGTAAATGAGAACTATTTATTTGCCACTTATCTATAGGATGAGATTATGGATCTCCGGGACGTGCTGGAATCGGACGCGCTGCGGTCCTTCGGCGTGTTCGCCCAGCACCGCAGCTTCACGGCCGCCGCGGCCGCGCTCGGGATCAGCCAGCCGGCCCTGCACGTCAAGATCCGCAAGCTCGCCGCGGGGCTGGGCACGGAGCTATACGAGCGCGACGGCCGGTCCCTGGTCCTCACCCCGGCGGGCGAGCGGCTGGCGGCGTTCGCGCTCGACAGCCGCGCCCGGGCCGGGGAGTTCCTCACCGCGCTGGGCGGGCAGTCGCCCGTGCTGGCCATCGCGGCCGGGCGGGGCGCCATCCGGTGGGTCATCCCCGGCGCGATCCGGGCTGCCAGCCGCCAGGGCCGCCGCGTCCGCGTCCTGACGGCGGGCCGGGACGACGCGGTCACGGCCCTGGCAGCCGGGCAGGCCGACGTGGCGGTCGTCGGATTCGACCCGCCGCCCAGGCGGTTCCGCTCGCGGGAGGTGCTCATGCTGGAGTGCGGGCACCGCTAGCCGGCCGCGCGCACGCCGGGGGCGGCCAGATCAGCGTCGCCGACCTGGCCGGGCTTGAGCTGATAGTCCCGCCCGCCGGCCGGCCGCACCGGCGGTCCCTGGAGCGGGCGCTGCTCGAGGTCGGCATCCCCTGGCAGCCCGCCGCCGAGGCCGACGGCTGGGACCTCCTCGTGCACCTGGCCAGCCTCGGCCTGGGCGCCACCGTGGTCAACGGGTGCGTCCCGCCGCCAGACGGCATGACCGCGATCCCGGTCTCCGGGCTGCCCGCCGTCCGGTACTGGGCCGCCTGGCGCGCAGCGCGAGGACAGCGCCGCCGGGTTCCTCGCGCATTTCAGCGACGCCGGGGCCGGGGCGTGAGCGGGGAGCTGAGCGCGGCCGAGGTCACGGCCGCCAGCAAGTTCCTGGCCTACGTGCTGCGGCATGACCCGGCCGCCATCGGCCTGGCGCTGGACGACGGAGGCTGGGTGGCGATCGACGTGCTGCTGGCGGCAGCCGCGCGCAACGGGCGCGCCCTGTCGGCCGACGCGCTGCGCCAGGTCATCGACGCCCCCGGCAAGCGCCGCTTCGAGGCCCGCGATGGCCTGATACGGGCCGCGCAAGGTCACTCGGTGCCCGTCAGCCTCGGGCTTGAGCCGCTCGTGCCGCCGGGCGTCTTGTTCCACGGGACAGTGGCGCGGTTCCTGCCCGCCATCCTCGCCGAGGGGCTCCGGCCGGGGCAGCGCGTCCACGTGCACCTGTCGGCTGACCCGGGCACGGCCGCCGCGGTCGGGGCGCGGCGCGGCCGGCCGGTCATCCTGCAGGTTGACGCGGCGGGCATGCACGAGGAGGGACACGAGTTCTTCCGCGCGGCCAACGGCGTCTGGCTCACCGCCCGCGTCCCGCCCGGCTACGTCAGCGCCGGGCCCGCGCCCGGCGCGGGGATGGCAGGGCACCGCAGGCCCCCGCACGCCGGCTGACCGCGTACGGTGGGCCTATGGCGCTCATCCCGGAAGCGGCCGCGGCCCGGTCCGCTCGCGTCGCCGTGGCCATGGCCGGCGTCGCCGGGCTCGTGCTGGCCGCCGACCAGGTCACCAAGGCACTCGTGCTGGCCGGGCGCATCTCCGGTGACGCCGGCTGGGCGGCCGTCCGGCTGGCGCGCAACACCGGCACGGCCGGCGGCTTCGCGTCCGGGTACCCCGTGCTGGTGACCCTGTCGGCGGTCGCCATCACCGGCGCCGCGTTCGCGCTGCTGCTGCGCGCCCGGGGGCGCGCCACCGCGCTGTTCCTGGCCGCCGTCTTGGGCGGTGCCCTCGGCAACCTCGCCGACCGGGTCTTCCGGGCACCCGGGTTCGGCCGGGGCGCGGTCGTCGACTGGATCCACCTCGCCGGGCGCGGCGGCTCGCTCAACCTCGCCGACGCGGCCATCCAGCTCGGGGTCCTCGGCGCGGTGATCGCCATGCTCGCCACCCGCGAGAAGCCAGGGCGCGCCGGGAACCAGGTGACCGCGCAGGGTAAGGGCTGACGTCAGTACTTGTTCGCGATGAACAGGTCCTGGGCGGGGAACTTGGTGAGGATCTCGGTGCCGTAGTCGGTGACGACGACCTCCTCCTCGATCCGGGCGGCGGAGATGCCGTCGGCGGCCGGGCAGTAGGTCTCCATCGCGAATACCATCCCGGCCCGCAGCTCGATCGGGCTGTCCAGGGAGTTCAGCCGGGAGATGATCGGCCGCTCGTGCAGCCCCAGGCCCAGGCCGTGCGCGAACTGCAGGCCGAACGCCGCCAGCTCCGACTCGAAGCCGAAGTCTGGCGCGCGCGGCAGCACGCGCGCGACGACGTCGGTGGACACGCCGGGCCTGATCGCGCCGATCGCGGCGTCCATCCACTCCCGCGCCTGCTGGTAGGCGTCATGCTGGGCCTGCGTCGCCGACCCGACGCCGAAGGTCCGGTAGTAGCAGGTCCGGCAGCCGTTGAAGGAGTGGATGATGTCGCAGAACGCCTGGTCGCCGGGGCGGATGATGCGGTCGGTGAAGTTGTGCGGGTGCGGGTTGCACCGCTCGCCGGAGATCGAGTTGACCGCCTCGACCTGGTCACTGCCCAGCTCGTAGAGGCGCTTGTTGGCCAGCGCGACGATCTCGTTCTCCCGGATGCCGGGCTTGAGCACGTCAACGATGTCCTGGTAGACGCCGTCCACCATCGCGGCCGCCTGGTTGAGCAGCATGATCTCATCCGGGGACTTGATCACCCGGGCGTCCAGCATCGGCTGCTGCGCGTCCGCCACGGTGATGCCCTGCCGCTGCAGCTCGAACAGGAACGGCGGCTCGACGATGTCGATCCCCAGCGGGGCACCGGCAACGCCGGCCTCGGCGAGAAGGCCCTTGACCTCGGTGACCGCGTCGCGCATCAGCCCTGCCCCGGGGGCGACCGCGCCGCGGAAGCCGAGGAACCCGGGCCGCCAGTTCTCCTCCGGCAGCCACCTGGAGTAGAGCTTGTGGTGGCGGACCGCCGAGCCGAAGTCCCACAGGATCGGGTCGCGGTCCCGGAACACCAGCGCGTAGCGGATCATCTTGTCGCCGAGCGCGCCGCCGATCCACGTCTGCGTGGTGTAGCGGATGTTGTAGAAGTCGAACAGCAGGAACGCCCCGCACTCGGTGGCGGCCAGCGCCTCCTTCGCCCGGGCCATCCGGTACCTGCGGAGCCGGTCGAAGTCGACGCGCTCCTCGTAGTCCACGCCCATGTGGCCGGGTGCGCCGACCGGCCGCACCCCGGCAGGCCGCTCCCCTGCTGTCACGGCTCCTTCACCTCCGGCGCGAGCCCGTCATCGACCGGGACGTTCTCCGGCTCAGGCACGTAGCCGGAGCGGCGCGCCTGCTCCAGCACCAGGGTAGCGAAGTCCTCGCCCGTCAGGCCGGCGCCGATCGCCTGCGCTACCAGCATGTCCACGGTGGCGGCGAGCGGCATCGGCACGCCAAGCTCCTTGCCTGCCGACAGGCCCAGCTGCAGGTCCTTGCGCAGCAGCACGTTGGTGAACGTCGGGTGGAAGTCCAGGTTGACCAGCGCCGGCGACTTGTACCGGCTGAACGCCGAGCCCATCACCGAGTCGTTGAGGAACTGCAAGAACGCGGCCCGGCTCACGCCGCCGCGCTCGGCCAGCACCGTGATCTCCGCCAGCGACTGGTACACCACGCCGAGGAAGACGTTGTGCGCGATCTTGACCAGCCGTGCCTGCTCGCCCTCCCCGACGTAGGTGACGCTCCGGCCGAAGGTCTTCAGCAGCGGCTCGGCCGCCTCGAACGCCGGCCGGGGGCCGGAGGCGGCCACGGTGAGCTTTCCGGCGGCGATGACCTTGGGGTTGCCGCTGACGGGCGCGGCGAGGAACTGCGCGCCGTGCCGGGCGGCGACCGCGCGGACCTCCGCCGACGCCTCCGGGGAGACGGTGGAGGAGTCGACGATCACCTTGGGCGCGGCGTCGCCGGTGAGCAGCCCTCCCTCGCCGCTGACGACCGCCTCCAGGTCGGGGTCGGACGAGACCATGATGAAGACGATGTCCCGGCCGGCCAGTTCGGCCGGGCTGGCGGCGATCGCCGCGCCCGCCCCGGCAAGGGGCTCGGCCTTGGCCCGGGTGCGATTCCAGGCGGCCACGTCGTAGCCGGCCTCCAGCAGGCGCGTCGCGAGCTGGAAGCCCATCCGCCCGGTCCCGATCCACCCCACGGTGGGCGCTTCGGTAGCCAATGCCGCCTCCTCCAAGACTGTGCGTCACCACGCTGTGCTCCCGGGGCTGCTCTCCGCAGAGACAGCGTGCAATCGTTTGCAACTTATGATGCAAACGATTGGGCATAAGCCGTGCTCCTGTCAAGCGGCGCAGGTCACCAACTGCCCCGGGCGGCGCGGATCACGCGTATATCTCCGGGTGCCTGCCCAGCTCCAGCCGCGTCCGGCGGATGTGCGTGACCAGGGCGCGCTCGGCGTCATCGGCGTCGCGCCTGGCGATGGCGTCCAGCAGCAGCCGGTGCTCCAGGTGGGTCACGCCCAGCCCGCGGGACCCGGGCGGGCCGCCGTCCCCGGTGCCGGCCGCTCCCCCGACCACGGCTCCCAGCCGGGTGAACTCGCGCCGGTAGTGCTGGGTGGTGTTCCACAGCCGGTGGATCACCTGCCACGCCTCGCCGCCCGCCGCGCCGGCGTAGCCGGCCAGGTGGAACTCCCGGTCCGCGCGCAGGAACGCGTCCACGTCCGGGGCGGCCTCCATCTCCGCGGCCAGCCCGGCCAGCTGCCCGATCCCGGCGTCGGTGAGCCGGGGCATGCTCAGCCGCAGCAGCAGCGGCTCCAGCCGCTCCCGGACCAGGTAGGCCTCATTGCACTCCTCCAGGGTCATCCGGGCGACCCAGGCCCCGGAGTTGGCGACCAGGGTCACCAGGCCCTCGGCGGCGAGCATCCGCAGCGCCTCGCGGACCGGGATGCGGCTGGCCCCCGACCGCGCCGCGAGGTCCTCCTGCCGGATCCGCTCGCCCGGCGAGTACCGGCCGTCGAGGATCTCCGCGCGCAGCGCCCCGGCGATCCGCATGCTCGCGACGCTGGCGGCGGCCGCGTCGGCCGGCGTCACTCCGCTGGCCTGCCGGGGTGCCACAGCCGCAGGTCCGCGCCCTCCTCGTAGGCCTTGCCGCCGGGGTAGCTGACGATCTCGAACTGCATGCCCCACGGCGCCAGGAAGTACAGCCAGCGCTGGCCGGCCGAGGCGTTGCGGCTCGCGACCGGCCCGGCCAGCACCCGCACGCCCTTGCCGCGCAGGTAGGCGGCGGCCGCGTCCATGTCGTCGACGTAGAAGGCGACGTGGTGGCCCCCCAGGTCGCTGTTGCGCGGCACCTGCCGCTGGCCGGGATGCGGCTCGTACTCGAAGACCTCGAAGTTCACGCCGAACCCGCACCGGTAGAACCGGATCTCCCGCACGGCGGCTCGCGGGTCGACGTTCAGGTGCTCCAGCATCCAGTCGTCGTCGTGGCGCATCTCTGGCAGCGAGTACGCGTGCTCGCAGCCCAGTACGTCCACCAGGAACTCGTGCGCCTGCTCCATGTCGGGGACCGTGATCCCCACGTGGTCACCGCCGCGCAGCCCGGGAATCCCCATGACTCCTCCTTCCGCCGCTCATCATGTATCCAATCTTGCCGAGCCGGCCGGTGCAATGCCACAGATTTGGCATACTTCCCCGGATTAACCGTTGATATGGATACATTCACCCGGGTACGCTCGTGCCAGATCCGATCAAGGGAGATGCCGGCATGCCGCGCGCCAAGCGACTATCACCAGCAGCCGACTGGACCGAGCTCGCCACCACGGCGGCGGACTGGAAGGCCGCCGGCCCCGCGCTGCTGGCCGCCATGATCGGCCAGCTGCACCTCATCCGCGCGTTCGAGGAGACGGTCCTGGAACTGGCTGGCGAGCGCCTCGTGCACGGCCCGGCGCACTCCAGCATCGGCCAGGAGGGCGGCGCGGTCGGCTCGATCGCGGGCCTGCGGTCAGCCGACGGCGTGAACGGCTCGCACCGCGGCCACCACCAGTTCCTCGCCAAGGCCCTCACCCACGTCACCAAGGGCACCCTGGACCTGGCGAACCTGGTCACCCCCGAGGTCCAGGAGGTGCTGCAGCGCACGCTGGCCGAGATCCTCGGCCTGGCCCAGGGGTACTGCGGCGGGCGCGGCGGCTCCATGCACCTGCAGTGGCTTGAGGCCGGGGCGCTGGGCACCAACGCCATCGTCGGCGGCGGCGTCCCGATGGCGGCCGGCAACGCCTGGGCGCAAAAGCACGCCGGCACCACCGACCTGACCGTCACCTACTTCGGGGACGGCGCGGTCAACATCGGCTCGGTGCTGGAGACCATGAACCTGGCGTCGGCGTGGAAGCTGCCGCTCGCCTTCTTCATCGAGAACAACGGCTACGCCGTGTCCACCAGCGTCGAGGAGGCCACCGGCGAGCCGCGGCTGTCGGCGCGCGGCACCGGGTTCGGCATCCCGTCCTACCGCGTCGACGGCATGGACCCCCTGGCGGTCCACCTGGTGATGGAGCAGGCCGCGCAGCGGATGCGCTCTGGCGACGGCCCGGTCGTCATCGAGGCGCTCGTCTACCGGTTCTTCCACCAGAACGGCCCGTTCCCCGGCAGCGCCTTCGGCTACCGCACCCGCGAGGAGGAGGCGGCCTGGCGCGCCCGGGACCCGCTGGACCGGGTCGCGGCCGAGATGGGCAGGCTCGGGCTCATCGACGAGGCGGGCATCCAGTCCGTCCGGCGGCAAGCACAGGCAGCCATGCAGAACGCGGCCGGGGCCCTCGTCGGGCCGGACCCCAGGGCGGTCAGGGCGGGCACGCGCCGGATCCGGCCCGAGCTGTGGCCGGATCCCGCCTTCGTCGACGTCGGGATCCGGGGCGACACGGCGGAGATCGCCGGGGCGCGCTCGGTAGAGGAGAAGGCTTTCACCGGCGAGCTCAAGCGCGGGAAGTTCATCGACGCGGTCTGGCGGGTGATGGACGCGGCGATGGCGGCCGACGAGCGGATCGTCGTGCTGGGCGAGGACGTGCACAAGCTCACCGGCGGCACGAACGGGGCGACCAAGGGGCTGGCGGCCAAGTTCCCCGGCCGGGTGCTGGGCACGCCGATCAGCGAGAAGGTTCCGGCCGGTGGTCGAGTTCATGTACCCGGATTTCATGTGGGTCGCGGCCGACCAGGTGTTCAACCAGGTCGGCAAGGCCCGCCACATGTTCGGCGGGAAGAACCCGGTGCCGCTGGTGCTGCGCACGAAGGTCGCGATGGGCAGCGGCTACGGGTCGCAGCACCTGATGGACCCGGCGGGGATCTTCGCGACCAGCCCCGGCTGGCGGATCATGGCCCCGTCCACGCCGTTCGACTACGTCGGGATGATGAACGCGGCGCTGGCGCTGCGGGACCCGGTGCTGGTGATCGAGCACGTCGACCTGTACGGGACCGAGGGCGACATCCCGGTAGCCGACCTGGACTACCTGATCCCGTTCGGGACGGCGGCGGTGCGACGGCCGGGCAGCGACGTGACGGTGCTGACGTACCTGTCGATGGTGGAGCAGGCGCGGGCCGCGATCGAGGCGACCGGGATCGACGCGGAGCTGATCGACTTGCGGTTCCTGGACCGGGCGTCTCTGGACTGGGAGACCGTCGGGGCCTCGGTCCGCAAGACCAACGCGGTGCTGATCGTGGAGCAGGGGCCGCCCGGCACGTCCTACGGCGGGTGGCTGGCCGACGAGGTCCAGCGGCGGTTCTTCGACTGGCTCGACCAGCCGCTGCAGCGCGTCACCGGCGGCGAGGCCAGCCCGTCCATATCGAAGGTCCTGGAGCGGGCCGCGATCGCCCGCGCCGATGAGGTCGCCGCCGGCCTGGAGCGGGTCCGCAAGGGCTTCGGCGCCGGCTACCGGGACGGGGGCGCGCGCTGATGGCGACGGTCGTGCGGATGCCCAGCGTCCTGGCCGGGGCGACCGAGGCGGCAATCGCCAAGTGGCTTGTCGCGCCCGGCGATGTCGTTTCCGCCGGGACGCCGGTCGCGGAGATCGAGACGGAGAAGGCGCTCGTCGAGTACGCCGCCGAGGAGGCCGGGATCGTGGGCCGGCTGGTGCTGGCCGAGGGCGAGACGGGCGAGATCGGCGACCCGATCCTCGTGCTCGTCGCCGCCGGCGAGGCGGCCGCGGCCATCGACGCGGCCCTCGGGGCAGCGCCGGCCGGCAGCGCCCGCCAGCTCCGCCCCGGCGGGGGCGCCCGCCGCCGCGGTCGCCGGGCCGCCCGCCGCGGCGGGGGCTAACGGGCACGAGGCGGCCCCGCGGGGTGCCCTCGCGGCGCGCGCGCGGATCTTCGCCAGCCCGCTGGTCCGCAAGATCGCCGGGGAGAAGGGCATCGACCTGCAGACGGTCGAGGGGACCGGGCCGAACGGCCGGATCGTCCGCCGTGACCTGGAGCGGCGCGCCGTGGCGCGGCTAGCGGGAGCGCCAGCGACCCCCGCGGCGCCAGCGCCGGCCCCCGTGCCCGCGGCGGGGCAGTCAGCGGGGGCCGTTTCGCAAGGTCCCCCCCTGACCGTGCCCGTGCGGGAGGAGCCGGGCGGCGGGAGGCTGATCCCGCACACGCCGATGCGGCGGGCCATCGCCCGCCGCCTCACCGAGAGCAAGGCGACGACGCCGCACTTCTACATGGCCACCGAGTGCGTCGTGGACGAGCTGCTCGCGCTGCGCGAGCGGGTCAACGCGACGGCGGCGGCGAAGGTGTCGGTGAATGACTTCGTCATCATGGCGGTCGCCGGGGCGTTCAGCGACGTGCCCGAGGCCAACGTGACCTGGGCCGACGAGGGCCTGCTCGCCCGCGATCATGTCGACATATCGATAGCGGTCGCTACCGAGGGGGGGCTGGTCACCCCCGTGCTGCGCGACGTCGGCGGGAAGCGGCTGTCGCAGGTCGCGCGGGAGGCCCGGGACCTGGCCCAGCGCGCCCGCGACCGCAGGCTCCTGCAACGCGAGCTGGAGGGCGGCGTGTTCTCGGTGTCGAACCTCGGCATGTACGCGACGCTGGAGTTCTCCGCCATCATCAACCCGCCGCAGTCCGGCATCCTCGCCGTCGGCGCGGCCCGGCAGCAGCCGGTCGTCGCGGACGGCGCGGTCACCGTCGCGACGGTGATGCGCTGCACCCTGTCGGTGGACCACCGCGCCATCGACGGCGCCCTGGCGGCCCGCTGGCTGGCCGCGTTCACCGCCCGGGTGCAGGACCCGCTGGGCGCGATCGCCTGACCTCGTCAGGGCTGGACCTGGGACATGATCGCCAGCAGGTGGCCGTCCGGGGCTGCCGCGATTTACCCTCCCCCGTGCGGGCCGCTCAGCGTACGAGCGAGCCCAGCTGGCTCCAGGGGACCTTGATCCGCACCGGGACCTCGATCACGCTGACCTCGTCCTCCGGGGCCAGCGTGCGGAAGTGCCGGTACGCGCCCACTGTGTGGTCGAGTACGTGAACGTCGATCGATGCGACGTGATTGTCCGCGATCCAGGCCAGCCAGTAGAAGGGGATGCCCGCCGACGCGTACTCTCCCATCTTGTCCACCCGGTCGACCTTGTCGCTGCCCGGCGAGACGACCTCCACGATGACCCGAACGTAGGACGCGGGAAGCGGCCGCAGGTCGCCCGGGGCGCAGTCGTGCAGGGCCACGTCCGGGCGCCGGATAGTGGTGGCCGGGACCTCCCACAAGGTCACGTCGAAGTCGGTGTTCACGTCCACGCACGCGCTCGGGTGCGTCGCGAGGTAGTCGGTCGCTGCCGCGTCGAGCAGGTTGGCGACGCGGCGGATCGCGGCCTGGCGCGGCCGGCTCGGCGCGTCGCACCGGATCGCCTGGCCGTTGACCACCTCGACCTGGCGGCAGAAGTCCTCCGGCAGGTTACGCCAGATCTCCACGGTGATCGGCTCGGGCTGCAGGTTCCCGGCCGTCGCCCAGTCGTAGATCGCGGACATGCCAACCATGGTAGAGGTGCTGGCCCCGTTCAGGTGCCCGCAAGGACGCGGGCCGGTGAATCGCGGGGCCAGCGCGGCTAGTGCAGAGGGACGCTCAGGTCGCAGACGTGCGTGCCGGGCCCGGCGGTGCGCAAGTCGGCGAACAGGACCTGGCGCAGCGGGGCAGCCGGGCGGCGGTC
>WNFJ01145813.1_pt1 | contig 10669 bp, 9 predicted proteins | sample 5400461 | NCBI WGS metagenome assembly WNFJ01 (sample SAMN13153349, study PRJNA577476) | soil metagenome | isolation source: 115 cm saprolite on Douglas fir-dominated hillslope | place: USA:California | collected 2013-09-17
CGATGCAATGGTTCCGCAGGAAATTCTTTGGCGAAACTAAAGCGTAACAAAAACGGGATGAACGCGAAAGAACGGGAAGAGCAACTTCAGCACAGCCTACCTCCCCCCCCCTTGCCACTTTGCTTTTGTAACCCAAATCCATCTTTTTTTGAACCATGCCGCGAAATGCTCATTTTCGTCTCCCTAATTCTTTAAAAAATGGCCCCTTACAGCAAAAAAAGCGTTTCGCCAAAGCTTGGCGAAATGCTCCTTTTGGACAAGGTTTGGCGATGCGCTTGTGGGTGTGTGTAAAACTTGCAAGCGCCATGCAATTCATCCGGTTCATTCGACGATCATCTGCCCATTCATGACCATCCAGTGTCCGGGGAAGGAACACAAGTAGAGATAGCGGCCCTTTTCTGTTGGGGCGCGGAAATAAATGGTGAAGCGGCTCTGAGCCGCCACGATATCCGTGTAGCAAAGCACATCCGGCGACCTCGGCACGTATTGGCGGAGCGCGGCATCCGGCTCGGCGATGATGCGGTTCACCTGTTCCCCAATGCGCTCCAGCGAACCCGGCTTGACCAACACCCAGTTGTGCGGCACGGCATCGGGGTTCTTGAAGGTGAGCTTGATGGCCTGGCCGGCCTTGACCGTGAACGAGCGCTCGACAAAGGTCAAATTCTTGTCGGCCTGGATGCTGATTGCCTGAGCTTTGGGCACGGGAACACGCCAGGGGTTGGGCGGCGCCTTGGCCATCGCGGCCAGGTCCGCCAGAATCGGGTGGGCGGCAATCGTTCGGACGACGGGTTTGAATTTCGGAATTTCGGTAAAGGGTGGAGCAAGTTTGTGGACGGTGAGGAACAAATCCTGGGCCGGCCCGGCATGCACGCGCAGGCGCAGGTGAAGCTGGTTGACGGGTTGCAAATCCGGCATCTGCAAGAACAGGCTCTTGCCGTCCTTGAGAACGTGCGCGGCAGCAATGGTCACCGGATCGTGGCCGGGCGCGCCGGCATGGCGCGGCGAGAATTCCGGTGAGCCGTAGCCGGCACTATAGCGGTAATTCCAGGCCTGGGCGAAGTGATTCTTGACCTGGACGGCCATGTCTTTGTCGATTCCGCGGCTGAATGTCAGGCGCACGCCGTTTTGATGAACGCGGCAGGCAATGGGAAGCTGGACCGGCTGTCCGGTGTAGCGGACGCGCTGGAAACAGCCATCGGCCATGGCGTAAGCGCCCCAGCCGTCCATGCCGGTGACGTAAAGCTGGCCGTCCTTCGGATGGAAGCGGCCCCGATGCGCTCCGGACAGGAACTCGCCGGGCAGGGGGACTACGGCGCCTTGTGCCTGTCCATCCACTTCATCGCGCAGGAGCAGGCAATGGGCGCCGACGCCGTAGGAAAAATGAATCATGCGGCCCTGGAGCGGCCCCCAGCGCTCGCTGGAAATGAACACCTGTCCGCCGCTGGAATTGTCCACGCCGCGCGGCAGATAGGCGAAAGGCAGATCAGGCGCCCGGCCATTCTTTGGTCCGCCGTAGCCGAAGTACGGAGGCTGGTGTCCCCCGATCACGTTTGCAGCGCGGAGCGCGGAGCGCCCTGCTCCGGGCTTTACCAGGCACAGCATCGACGCCGGCGTCCACTCTCCCTCCGAGCACGGGACGGTCACGGCGCCGTCCGGATACAAGCCCAGGCCGTCCGGATTGCGGAAGCCGCTGGCCAGGACATTGACCTTCTTTCCATCCGGCGCGATGCGTATCAATCCCTGATTGGACGAGGCGGTGTAGAAATTGCCGGCGGCATCGCGCTGCAGCCCGCAAATAAAATCATGGCCTCCCGGCGAAGTGGCGTAGGCGTTGCTGAAACATTCATAGAAGTCCGCCTCGCCGTCGCCGTTGGTGTCGTGCAAGCGGGTGATCTGATCGCGTCCCAAAACAAATACCTGACCATCCGCAACGATCAGGCCGAGGGCTTGATGGAGCCCGGAGGCAACCCGCCGCCAGCGGATTTTTTCGAGGTTGTCATCCAGTCCCTCGACGCGCCAGACGTCCCCTTGCATGGTGCACAGGAGCGCGGACCCGTCGGGCAAGAAATCGTGGTCGCCGAAGAAGAGCGGCGCTTTCCAGGGATTGTCGAAAGGCGGCACGATGGTGTCGATGACGTAAGGCCCGCCGCTGCCGAGCTTGCCCTTGGTGTGGAGGACTTGCGGCCACTGGGCCGGCCCGCCGCGCGTCAGCTTCGCCAGCGGATGCCTGTCCGCCGGGGCCAGCAGGCGCGTGAACTTGCCGTTCTCCACCCATGGAGCATCCAGCATGTTCACACCATCGCGTTGGTAGGAGAAGATGACGCGCTTGCCGTGGCGGTAGAAGCCGTGGTAGACGAACGGCTTCTGGGGCTTCTTTGCCTCCGGCCGGGGGAGCGCTTTGCCGTCCATGAGAAGACCGTGGAGAAAGCCGTGCCGCACGGGAGAGAACTTGACAAAGCCGCCCTGCCAGAGGGCCTCGTAACAGAGGGTGTCGGGATTGAAGCAGGCCGACATTTCGCCTCGCTCTCCCAGGCGGACGCAAACTCCTCTGGGCACCGTCACGCCTGGACCGTGGAACACGCCGCACATGAGCGATCCCAGGTCGGTCTTGTTCCAGCGGGCATCCTCCCAGCTTTTCTCGTTCTGGTTTCCCCAGTGGCCGAACTTGGGGCCGTCAAGGCCGGGAAACTCCGGCAACAGCCGCGGCACGCTCGCTTGCTTCATGAAATAGTCGGCCTGGCGGGCATAGTAGTCGTAGAGGCGATCGCGGTTGACCGGATGTTGCCAGCCGGGCCAGTGCTTGGGGTTCAAGGGGGCCCGCACCAGGGGAAAGGTTGCGGGAGCATGGTCGGGCATCAGGTCGGCCAGGCCGTGCCTGTGGCCCAGGTCCATCAGGAAGCGCAGGAGATCGCGGAGCTGCTCGGCGGTCATGGCCGCCGCCAGGCCCTCCGGCATGAGGGTGCCGATTTCGCGCCGCCTCTCGATGGCGGACTTGGCAAAGCGCAGCTCCTTCCCCGTAGCCGGATCGCGGAGCACCAGCTCCTGGTCGCTCTCCTTTATTTTGTAACCTTGATGGGTTTTGCCGTCGCCGGTCAAGACGCTGATGGCCTTGTATTCATCCTTGACCTGGCGCTTGGGCCAGAGGACCGACTCGACGATCTGCTCGGGGGTCAGGCAACGGCCTACGCTGGTCAAATCCGGTCCAACGATGCCGCCGGTTTTGCCGAGCTTGTGACAGCCGATGCAGGCGAACTGGGGCATGCGGAAGACCGCCGCGCCATGGCGAGCATCGCCGCCGGCCTTCGCCGCTGCTACCAGCCTGGCCACCAGCTCCGGATTGTATTCCAGTCCCTTCGCTCCCTGACCGGATCCCGCCTCACCACCTTGGGTCAAGGCAGCAAGAAGCAGGCCAAAGCACGATAACCAAACCAGCCTCATGAATTCGACCTCGCGGGAACGTGGACTCATCGATTATTCCGCATTTTTCGCCGCCGGCTCCAACTCCATGCGCCAGCGCAACGGAACGGCATCGAAGGCGGCGCGGTACGTTGCTTCTAAAGGTATGAGAACATAATTTTCCGGGTCTAGAAATAAGGTAAGCGGTGGCAACTCGGACCCCGCGCAAACCGGCTCGACAAAGGCGCGCTTGACCTCGCCGGCGGAGTAACTGGCCAAGGTCAGGGGCTTGTTTTTGGGCAACTGGAAATCGTCCTCCACAATCTCGGACCAGATGGCGCCGTGGATGCCCTGGGGGTCGCGGGGTCCCGGTGGGAACAGATCGACAATCGACAGGTGGATGCCGGCTTCCAGGAATTCCAGGGCCTTGTCGATAAACACGCGCAAGGCATGGCGGCCGGCTTTGTTGCCAGGAGAAACCACCTCGATCAGGGCAACCACGTGGTCTCCACTTATATGGCGGATAACGACTCGTTTCCGCTTCCGGGAATACCGTTCGGGCTCGGCGCTGGCAATGAAGGAAACCTTGGGAGGGGCGGTTGCAAAGGCCACCCGACCGGAATCGGCTCCGGTAGGGGGCGGATTCTGGTCCCCACTACGTCTTGGGTTGACACTGTGGGTTTCCAAAGTCAAGACATCCGGACCCAATCCGCCCGCGATCTGCTCCGCAAGGGCATAGTAATCGGGAGGCAGCAATCCGGAATTGAGGGCGCGTTTGATCGTTGATATCCATTCGTGATGGAAATCATGAAAGATCCCGGCATTCACGCGCGTCCAATCGTGAATTGGCATGATGTCAACCTCCACACCCCCGTTCAATATCACATCTTAACCAAATTGCTCAGGGAGGGAAACTTTTTGATTGCCTGAAAAGGCAATTCGCCGCAAAATACAAATATCGTCCCTACGGAGGCTACGAGCCGAGAAACTCAGTCATGACCCGCATCGCTGCACTCCACCTGGTATTTATCCTGCCCGGAATAGCTCCGGCACAGTCCCGGTCCGATTCGGAAGCATTTTTCGAATCGAAGATCCGTCCCACCCTGGCCGGAACTTGCTTCCGCTGCCACGGCGGTCCGGGGCAGGGACAGCCGAAAGTCAGGGGCGGGTTGCGGGTGGATTCGCGGGCGGCGCTGCTCAAGGGAGGCGAGAGTGGGCCGGCCATCGTTCCGGGGGAGCCGGGCAAGAGTTTGTTGCTGAATGCTCTGCGGCACACGGGCAAAATCAAGATGCCGCCGGACATGAAACTGCCGCAGCATGCCATCGCCGACTTTGCTACCTGGATCAAGGAAGGTGCTCCCTGGCCGAAAACGGTCAAGGTCGATTTCGGCAGCGGCAAGAAGCACTGGGCTTTTCAGCCGTTGCAAAAACCCGCAGTGCCAGCAGATCCGAGCGGCTGGTCGGCTAATCCGATCGATCGCTTCATCGCGGCCAAATGGAAGCCATTGGGGTTGAAGCCGGTCCCCCAGGCCGACAAGCACACCTTGTTGCGGCGCGTGACCTTTGATTTGATCGGTTTGCCGCCGTCCCCCGAAGAAACGGCGGCGTTTGTGGCGGACACTTCGGCCGACGCCTTTGTCAAGGTGGTGGATCGCCTCTTGGCCTCGCCGCACTATGGCGAGCGCTGGGGCCGGCACTGGATGGACGTGGCCCGCTATGCCGACACCGCCGGCGACAATGCCGACTATCCCATTCCCGAAATCCACCGCTACCGCGACTATATCATCGACGCTTTCAATTCCGACAAGCCGTTCGATCAATTCGTGTTGGAGCAAGTGGCGGGGGACATCCTGGCCCGGCAAGGTCCGCCGAGCGCGTGCTGGCCACGGGTTTCCTGGCCCTATCGCGCCGCTACGCCACCGCGCCCTACGAGCTCATGCACCTGACCCTGGAGGACACCATCGATACCGTGGGCCAGGCGTTTCTGGGCTTGACCTTGCGCTGCGCCCGCTGTCACGATCACAAGTTCGATCCGGTCACCGCGGCCGACTATTACGCCCTGTACGGCATCTTTGCCAGCACGAATTTCCCTTATACGGGCTCGGAAGAACTGTCCTCGAAGGCGTTTCCGCGCCAGCATTTTGTGCCGCTCTTGCCCGCGGACAAAAGCGCGCCCCTAATCAAAGCGCATCAGGAGAAAATCAAGTGGCTGCAAACCCGGTTGAGCAAGCTGCACACGGGCCCGCCCCAGGCCGAGATTGATCGGATCATCAAGCAAAAGGCGAAAGAGTTTCAAGAGAAAAAAATAAAAACGGTGGGCGATGATGCTGTGTTTGAAAAAGAGATTGCCGAACTGACCAGTCGGCGCGATCAGGCCGCCGGGAAATGGCAGGGGGAAGTGAACGCTTTGAAAGCGGAGTTGAAGGACCTGGGCCGCCGCGATCTGCCGGCCAGCCTTCCCGGAGCGTATGCCGTCAGCGAGGGCAAGCCCGCCGATGCTTATCTGCACAAGCGCGGCGATCCGGATGCGCGCGGCCGGGTGGTGCCGCGCGGGGCGCCCAAGTTCCTGGCCGGCGATCGGCCCATCACCATCCCTCCCGGGCAGAGCGGCCGACTGCAACTGGCCCGGTGGATTACCGAGAATCCCCTGACGCCGCGCGTCATGGTCAACCGCATCTGGCAGCACCATTTCGGCAAGGGCATTGTCGCCACGCCCAACAACTTCGGCAGGCGCGGCGAGGAGCCGACTCATCCCGAGCTGCTCGATTACCTGGCTACCGTCTTCGTCGAGAAGGGCTGGTCCATCAAGGCCATGCACCGCCTGATCGTGCTGTCGAAAACCTATCGCCTGGCGAGTGACGAGAACGCCGAGAACGCGGCCCGCGACGGGGCCAACAAATGGTACTGGCATTTCGAGCGCCGCCGCCTCGATGCCGAGGCCATCCGCGACGGGTTGTTGGCGGTGAGCGGCACGCTGAACCGCACACGCCCCGGCCCCCACCCGTTTCCGCCTATTGCCTCCTGGGGCTGGACGCAGCACAATCCGTTCAAGGACGTCTATCCCTCGAATCATCGCAGCGTTTATCTGATGACGCAACGCTTGCAGCGGCATCCCTTCCTGGCCCTGTTCGACGGCCCCGATACCAACACCACCGCCGAAAAGCGCGGCAGCTCCACGGTCCCTTTGCAAGCCTTGTTCTGGATGAATAGCCCGATGGTCCGCGACCTGGCTAGAACGTTCGCGAGCCGATTACGATCCGCCGCTGCCGGTGACCCGGCCCGAATCCGCCTGGCGTTTCAATTAGCCTATGGCCGCTCCGCCACAGTGGAGGAAGTTGACCGCGGCATCGAATACCTCCGCCGTTACGCAAAGGAATTGCAGATGTCTGGTTTACCCCGCGACCAGGCCGAACCGGAAGCCTGGCGAAGCTATGCCCGCGTGTTGCTGTGTGCGAATGAATTCGTGTACGTTGATTGAGAATCTTGCTTGCGCTAATAGCTGGCGCCGAGTTTTGGAAAACTCCCCGAGCCGCCGGATCGTATCTTTTTTCCTTGGTGGCGGACGGCCAGGAAATTGCTGCCCGGCGGGTGCGCGTTTACCGGAAGGAGAACTAATATCATGCCTCTCAAAACCAATTCTAAGCGACAAGTTAAGCCTTCAGCAGCAGAACTGGCCGGCAAGGAAAACGCGGCGTGATTTGGGAAGAATGGCACAGGAGGAAACGGAGGCAACAGAGGAGAACCAACCTCTGCCCCCAGCTTGCAGGAACCATTCCGCTGCCGTAAACTAGATTGTTGCCATGCACGAAAAGGCGCCCCAGCCAATCTCAGCGGCGGAACACGATGCCCGGCTGGCGCGGGTGGTGGGAATTGCTCATCGTCTCGCTTTCGTGGGAAAGGTGGAATATCGGCATGTTTCCACGACATCCGGGGGCGCGCAATACGGTTTGGGACCGACGATCGAGGAAGATTTGCTCGTTGTTTATCCCGAAGGCTTTCGACGCGATGCGGCCGGGGATGACTTCTCCTTGGCAGCAATTATTGCCCATGAATGCGGACATCAAATTCTGAGCCGGCACGAACGATTGCGGCGAAATACCCCAAAGCCGATGTCCGCCGTCACGGAAGAAGTTTTGGCATCGCTCGTCGGTTCAACCATCGTTGGGGATGCGAATGATAGCGAAGCCCTCGTTGCCAAGGCCGTGGCAGAGTTGCTTGACCGGGGAATGCCGCCGACGGATGCATCCCAGCGCGTAAGAACCTTGCTAGACATTCTGGAGAAAATCCTATGATTGGTCCCAAAAAGCTGTCCACGATTTACCAAGAAATTCGCGCGGCTTTCGCGAAGGAGAAAGAAAACCCAATTGTCAAATTGGATCGGGAAATCCGCAAGCTGAAACGGGCTTCGAAGTCAGACCAGAAGGGATTGAAATCGCTAGTGCTTGTCCGCAATGCCCTGGCGCGGGCCCTCGATGAAAAGCCGCCAAAACGTGCCCGGACTTCTCGCGCAAAACGAGCGAGCAAAGCAGGGTAGGAGAATCATTGGGGATTCAACCTTGGGAAAATCCTATGATGGGAAACAAGAAACCTGCTACGATTCGTAAAGAAATCCGGGCCGCCTTTGCCGCGGACGGGATCCATGCAATTGCCCATCTTGATGCTGAAATCCGAAAAGCCGAGCGGAAGCGCAAGGTTGACCCGACCGAATTGGAAAGCCTGTTCTTGCTTCGCGATGCTTTGGCGGCGACAGGCAAGCGAAAAAACCGGCATTCGCAAGGGGCTTCTAGAACGAGGCGAGCACGGAAACTACAAACAGTTGCCGGGCGCAAGGGCCACCCCACCGCCGCCGACCTGGCCGGAATTCCGATTTCTTTCGAAGAGAGATGATCATGGAATTGGAAGGCACGAATTCTCTCTGGATCTTGTTGAAGGACGTAACGTCGTCCACCAAGGAAAATACTCTGCAGAACATTTTTAATAACTGGCATCAAGGACGGGATGGCTGGGAAGTAGCGGGCGCGCCCCTCTGGCTTCTTGCAAAAACGAACGCGAACAGCGCAAGACAAATCCCACTCGACGATTATGCGTTCACTCCTGACGTGTTCTGGCCCGATCAAAACCCAATGGTGATGGAACTAAAACGCTCAAACAAATATGAAGAGATTTCTCTTGTGGAAGTTCTTCATCATGCTTGGCACCTTGGAAACCTGGAAATGAAGGGCGGCCGGTATCCACTTCCCGTTGTTGTGAGTGGATGCAGTCCGTGGATGCGCTCCGCCCTTTGTTATCTGTTTGCACATGGGCTTCGGCGCGACTCGATTCGCTTGCTGGAAGCAACTTTTTTGAGGTCCTCGAAAGGCGGTCAATTCCTTTGGCTTTATGAGCCATTCGCTGAATGGGTGCCTTCCCCTTGCAATTCTCTTCCCGCATGGATCCCCCAAGCGTGGCAAAGAATTGAAAAGATATGGTTCCACGTTCACGATTGTGAAACCTGGGTTGCCGCCCCTCTCGACTGGACTCATCCGCGCCCCTACACGCCTTATCCAGGAGTTTTTGTCGCCAAAGTCCATGGGAAGCATAAAAAATACCTTGTTTGGGTAGGTTCCTCGGAGGATTCGTATTTTCTCTGGGATGGCACTTGCGAAGGGTCCGACGAAATCCCAAAATGTGAATTATTCCAGGAAAATCTTCATGCAACGCCGTGATTTCCTGAAATGCTGCAGCGCCGGTAGCCTGGGGCTGTATCCCGCCCTTTCGCTTGCCGCCCAGGTTAACGGGGCGGAAGTGTTGCCGCCGCGACGCACCCATTTCGAGCCCAAAGCCAGGAACCTTATCTTCGTGTTCCTGACCGGCGGCATGTCGCATGTGGATACCTTCGATTACAAGCTGCGGCTGCGCACCGATCATGGCCGGTTCGTGCCCAGCGTGGACCTGCGCGGCAACGGCCGGCTGCCGCTCATGGGCTCGCCCTTTCGCTTTCAGGCGCATGGGCAATCGGGCCTCTTCATCAGCGAGTTGTTTCCGCACCTGGCCACGGTGGCAGATGAACTTTGTGTGATCCGCACCTTGCACACGGACATTGTCGAGCATTTCCAGGCGGTGCTGGCCATGCACACTGGCTCGGCGACGGTGCCCATGCCGAGCCTGGGCTCCTGGCTCAGCTACGGGCTCGGAACGCGCAACCCCAACCTGCCGGCCTACATGGTCCTGGCGGAGCACCTGCCCTATGCCGGCGCCCAGGTCTGGGACAGCAATTTCCTGCCGCCGCTCCACCAGGGAGTCCGGCTCATGCCCGGCTCGAGGCCGATCCCCAACCTCGATTCGCCGGCGCGCTCGGTCACACTCCACGAATTGGAACAGCTCATGCTCCGCGATGCCAATGAGCTACACGCGCGGCTCCGGCCAGGGGATTTGAACCTGCGGGCGCGCCTTTCCAGCTTCGAGACCGCGCGCGGCATGATGCGCCAGGCCCCGGAGGTCTTCGATCTGTCCGGCGAGACCGACGCCAGCCTGCGCCTCTATGGCCTGCCTCGCGGCGACAACATCTCCTTCGCCTGGCAATGCCTGATCGCCCGCCGCCTGATCGAGCGCGGCGTCCGCACCGTCGAGTTGATCGACACCGGCGCCAGCAACAACTGGGACGCGCACGGCAACGTGGAAGACCATCGTCCCAAAGCGCTGCGGGTGGATCAGCCCTTGGCCGCCCTCATCAAGGACCTCAGGCAGCGCGGCCTGTTGGAGGAAACCTTGTTGGCCTGCTGCACCGAGTTTGGCCGCACTCCTTGGACCGACGCCCCCGGCACGCGCGGCCGCAACCATTACGCCCAGGCCTTCTCCAGCTGGTTGGCCGGCGCCGGCGTCAGGGGCGGCATGGCCCACGGACAAACCGACGACTACGGCATCAACATCGTCGAAAACCCCTGCCACGTCCACGACCTGCACGCCACCATCCTCCATCTCTTCGGCATCGACCACACCCGGCTGACCTACCGCTACGCCGGCCGCGATTTCCGGCTGACCGACGTGGCGGGGAATGTGCAGCGGGCGGTGCTTTCCTAGGGCCTCACCTTTCAAATTCACTCGACGTAGCGCGGTCCTTCGGCCGAAGAAAAGAGCTGATTGTACTCGTCGCATTCCAGCTGACGAAGCTTGAATTTTTGCACTAAGTCTGGGGGAACGAAGGTCTGGGCACAGCGCCCGCGGTTTACAAATTCCGCACATAAAGCAAACCGGACCCCAAGTGCAGAGATACCACCGTCTTCGCCTGCGGCTT
>WNFJ01611638.1_pt2 | contig 10669 bp, 11 predicted proteins | sample 5400461 | NCBI WGS metagenome assembly WNFJ01 (sample SAMN13153349, study PRJNA577476) | soil metagenome | isolation source: 115 cm saprolite on Douglas fir-dominated hillslope | place: USA:California | collected 2013-09-17
CGGCCTCGACGACCGGCATGGCGGTGATCGACTTGGCCCGCAGGTGCATGTCATCCCAGTCGAAGTCAACGACCGGGCCCGACGGCGGTTTCTCGGAAACGCTGGGTGCGGCCGGTTTCTGGAGCGGCAGCACAAACAGGCCTTCCGCGTTGCCGCGGCGGTTGCTAAGGAACGCCAGGTACTTGCCGTCGGCGCTCCAGGTGACGCCGGCGTTGTAGGTGGCGTAGCGCGTGACGTTGCGCGCCGGCTGCTCGGCCGTCGCACCGGTCGCCGGGATCACGTACAGCTCGCTCGCGAACGAGCCGTCCATGCGGGCGTAGACGATCCACTTGGAGTCGGGCGACCATTCGTAGTCGATGACGATCCCCTGGGCGACCACCTCCTTCTGGTCGGTGCCGTCGGGATTCATCGTGGAAAGTCGGCCCGCGCGGATGAAGCTGATGCGCTTGCCGTCGGGCGAGAAGGTGGCGGCGGCAGCCGCCTCCTTGAAGTGCGTCAGCTGCGTCGGCCTGAACCGCCGCGCTTCGACGAACTTCGGGTGTTCGGGATCGTCCGCCGCCAGGAGGTAGACGTTATCGTGCCCGTCCTGGTCGGACAGGAAGACGGCCCTGGAGCCGTCCGGCGCCCACTGGGCGCCGCGGTTGTAGGTCTTGGAGTGCGTCAGGCGAACGGGCTTGGCCCCCGGTCGGACCGGGAGCAGAAACAACTCCCCGTGGACGCCGAAGATCACGTTCTGGTCGTCAGGCGCCACGGTGAACTCGGTCGCGTTGTTGGTGAACGTCTCCTGCCGCTCGGTGTTGGACTTGTCGTCGACGTGGACCTCGATCGCCAGCTTCCGCGATTTGCCCGAAAGAAAGGGGTCAGACCCCTTTTTCGGGGCGGCGTCCTTGGTCGATACCACATACAGATCGCTGCCGCATTCGTAGGCGCCTTGCGGACACCGTCGTCCTTGTGAAAGGTGATCTGCTGCGGCACGGCCTGGGGAGTAGGTCCGGCGGGCCGAGCCGGACCGGAGGGTGCCGCTCGGCTCGCGGCACCTGCTCCCATCGCGGCACTTGCCGGGAGGCGGACGATGTTGGCAGGCGTGCCGTGGAACTCGCTGACGTAATAGACCCAGTGCCCGTCGGCGCTCCACATGGGCGAGTTGTCCTGGCCGGTGAACGCGGTCAGCTGGCGGTTGTTGCTGCCGTCCGCGTCGCAGATCCAGATGTCGTCGTTGGACGAACCGCGATAGCCCTTGCGATACCACGCCCCCGGGCCTCGGACGTAGGCCAGGTGTTTGCCGTCCGGCGAGAAGACGCCCTCGCGGCCTTCGGTCGTGGTGATACGCTGTGGCCGGCCACCCTCGATTGGCACGGTGTACAGGTCCAACCCGACCGGCCAGCTCGGCGTCCGCATCGAGGCGAAGAGGACGCTCTTGCCGTCCGGGGACCAGCCGGGGACCATCTCGTTGCTGGAGTCGAACGTCAGCCGGCGCGGCTTGCCGCTCTCGACAGGGATGATGAAGACGTTGTAACTGCCGTGGCGGTTTGCCGTCGGGGCTGAAGACCGGGTTGATCTCATGCGCCCGGTGCGAGGTGACCTGCCGGGCGACGCCGCCGGCGACATCGGCCACCCAGATATCGCCGAAGTAGCTGAACGCGACCAGCTTGCCGTCCGGCGAAATGTCCGGCGTGCGCGCGAGCTTGATCGGCTCCTGGGCACTGGCGGTAGCGGCGAAGGTCCCGAGGAAAAGAACGGCAAGGCCGAAGCGACATGTGCGATGCATGGGGGATGATTCCTGTCGAGCGGGTAGGTATGCCGTCTTGATGTACTCGGCGGTCATTACCCAGCTTAGCGGGATCGGCAGCGGAATGCAAAACAGAACGGTGACGACTGGACGCGGCCTCCGATTCTGTGAACAATGACCCTGACGACGTATTCGTCGCCGGAGTGCCGTGTGCATGTCTGCCGAGCCGCTGACCTGTCCGTACTGTAACGCCTTCGTGTCACTGCCGCCGAACGCGCACGACGGGCAGCGCGTCACCTGTTCCAGGTGCGGGGACGCGTTCCCCCTCCGCGGCATGGGCACGGGGATCAAGGTCCCGGGCGGCGTGGCGCCGACCCAGGCCGCCCCGGGTTTGCACCTGGCCGGAACGAGTCTTACTCCCTCGGCCCGGTCGCGCAACCGCCTCGTCGCCGGCCTGGCCGTGACGGTCATGGCCCTGATGGCCGCCTCGGGGCTGACCTGGGCACTGCTGACTCAAGCCCAGCGGCGCACGAACGACTACGGCGAACCGGTGCGGAACAAGCGGCCGATTTTTCCGGAGCCCGACGACGACAAGGCGTCGGCCACGGTCGCACCTGCCAAGCTGGAAGCGCTCGCCTACCTGCCGCCGGGCACGAACATCATCCTTGGCGTCCACGTGCGGCAGTTGCGGCAAAGCAAAGCCGGACTGAAATTGCTCTCCGATCCGCTCAAGGTTGGCCGGGGAGAGATCGCCCTGGGAAAGCTCTTCCTCTGGACCGGCGTCGAGGTCGAGCAACTGGATCACGTCGTCGTCGGCGCGCGGACCGATGGCGTCGAACTCCCGCGTGTCGTCGTCGTAGCCCGGACGCGGCGGCCGATCGACCGGCGCGCCGTGCGCTCTGCCCTCAAGGCCGAGGAGCGCGAGGAGCGCGACGGACCGCGCAAGGGCCAGACGGTGTACCACTTCCAGGTCGCCAACCCGCCGGTCCGGCCAACGTTATGGTTCGCCGACGATCAGACGATGGTGTTCGATCTTCTCGCTCGGCTCGAGGACGTGCCGGTGCGGCCGGACTTCGGGTTCGAGCAACTTCCTTTCGAGGTGCGTGACGCCCTGAGGAGTCATGTCGATCCCGGGTCGCTCGTGTGGCTGGTCGGCACCGTCAGCGATTGGAAAAAAACGACAAACACCAAATGGTTCCAGGCGGTGCAAGCGTTCGGCGGCGGAGCCCAGGGGGAGCGCCTCGACCGGCTCAAAATGCTGCGCGTCGTCGCCGCCGGGGCGCAGCTCGATCCGGAGGCGCGAGCGCGGGCGGACATCCGGGGCGTGGACGCGGCGGCAGCTAAGGCGCTGCGGGTGGCGCTCGTCGGGCCGGAAGACGCCGAGGCGCCGCCCGGGGTGACGGCGTTCCTCGAAGACGACTGGTTGACGGTGCAGTGGAAGGGGGATCTCGACGCGGCGATAAAGGCGCTGGCGAGGTGAGGTGTATATATGACCGCGCGCGATTCGACAGCACGGCGCGGGCGGTGTCGCGGCGTGTGGGGGTGTGTGTGCAACGCGCAAGCGCAATGCAATCCATTTTCGTGCCGTTCCGTCTCACGGGCAGTGTGTCCGCGTGTGCTGGAGGGGTGTGTGCGCGCAACTCGCGAGCGCAATGCAATCCATTTTCGTGCCGTTCTGTCTGCGAGGGCGGTGTGTAGGCGTGTCCGGGAGGGTGTGTGTGCAACGCGCAAGCGCAATGCAATCCATTTTCGTGGCGCGAAATCGCGCACGCTGACATAGTGGCGGGCTAAACAGGTGCGATACAATGCCCTCTCGACGCTTCGCCCCTTCCGCTCTCCCGTCGTTAGTCTCGCGCCATGCCCGACTGGCACCTCGCCCGCGGTTATCGCTTTACCGGCGTCCACTGCGGCATTCGCCCCGATCCGGCGCGGCCCGACCTGGCCCTGCTGGTCAGCGACGTCCCGGCCGCGGCGGCAGGTGTCTTCACGCAGAACCGCGTCCGCGCTGCTCCCGTCCGCGTCTGCCAGGAGCGGCTGCCGTCAGCGGACGCGCGCGGCGTCGTGATCTGCTCCGGCAACGCCAACGCCTGCACCGGCAAACGTGGTCTCGACGACGCCCGGCGCATGACCGCCGTCGCTGCCGAGACGCTTGGCTGCCGGGCCGAGCAGATGCTCGCCTGCTCGACCGGCGTGATCGGCCGGCACTTGCCGATGGAGCAGGTCGAGCGCGGTATCCGCGCCGCCGTCCCGCAGCTGAGCGGCGGCGCCGAAGCCCTCGACGCCGCCGCGCATGCCATCCTCACCACCGACACGCGCATCAAGGTCTTCACGCGATCGCTGACGCTGGACGGCGTCGAGGTGCGCCTGACGAGCCTCTGCAAAGGCGCCGCGATGATCGGCCCGAACATGGCAACGATGCTGGCGTTCGTCCTGACGGACGCCTCGGTGGCGCCCGCCGACCTGGCCGCCATTGCGCGCCGCGCCGCCGAGCGCACGTTCAACTGCATCAGCGTCGAGGGACACACGAGCACCAATGACACGCTGCTTTTCCTCGCCAACGGCGGCGCCCAGGCGCTGACCGGCGAGGCGCTAGCGCGGTTCGAACAGGCGGCCACCGGCGTGTGCGGCGAGCTGGCGCGGGCAATTGCGGCTGACGCCGAGGGGGCGACACACCTCATACGCATTGACGTTGAAGGGCTGCGCACCGACGAGGAGGCGCGGCGCGTGGCGAAGGCGGTGGCCGAGAGCGCCCTGGTCAAGACGGCCGTTTTCGGCGCCGACCCGAACTGGGGACGCATCGTCTCGGCGGCGGGTTACTGCGGCGTCGAGTTCGAGGAAGAGGACCTCTCGCTCTGGCTCGGCGATTTCCTGCTCTATGAATCGGGCACGCCGCAGCCGTTCGACGCCGCGGCCGCCTCCGCCTTCCTGAAGCGCGAGCGCGACATCTCGATGCGCCTGCGGTTTACGCTGGGATCGGGCCGCTGCACGTTCTACACCTGCGACCTCGGCTACGACTACATTCGGCTCAACGCGGACTACACGACGTGAGGGCGGCGGATTGCCCGCGTTCCGGCCGTGACCTATCCTTCAGCGGGCGCGCCGAACGTGCGCCCGCGGAGGATCCTCGTGGCCACGATCGTGCAGCCGTCTTCGCGCCTCCTCGCTCCAGAGGCTTACGCCCCCGGCGCGCCGGCGGCCCGTGCAGACCGCATTCAGACCGTCCAGCGCCTGCTCATGGTCGTGGCCCTGTATGCCATTCCCGTGGTCGTCTGCCTTCAACCCGCCATCGACTGGGACCTGTGGTGGCACCTGCGCGTCGGACAGTGGGTCGTCGACAACGGCGCCGTGCCACAGCACGATCCGTTCTCGGCCTACGGACAGGACAAGCCCTGGGTCGCCTACAGCTGGCTCTTCGAGGTACTCGTTTTCGGGTTGCAGCGAGCGTTCGGCTTGGCCGGCGCGCTCATCTATCAGACGGCCCTGGCCCTGGCAGTTGTCGCCGCCGTGCACCGCCTCGTCGCCCAGCGGGAGCCACGTTTCCCGGTCGCCACTGCCCTCACCGCGGTTGCCGTCCTCGCTCTCGCGGCCCTTTTCAAACAGCGGCCGTGGATGTTTACGATCCTCGTCACGACGCTGACGCTCGACGTGGTCCTCGACCTNTGGGCGAACATCCACATTCAGTTCGTGTACGGACTGTTCATTCTCGGCGTGGCCTGCGTCGCACCAGTCATCGACCGCGCCGTGATAAGCCGCGGACGCCGGCCCGCGGCAGACGATCGCCGATGGTTCACGCCCCCGCCTCGCCTGGTGGCACTCACTGCCCTCTGCGCACTGGCGACTCTGGTCACGCCGTATCACGTCCGCATCTACCTCGTCGTCCTGGAGTACGCGACGCAACCAGGGCCGTTTCGCTTTGTCAACGAGCTGAAGGCGCTGGAGTTCCGCGAGATCCCCGACTGGGTCATGCTCGGTCTCGCCGCGGCGGCAACGTTCGCGCTCGGCCGGCGGCGACGGCTTTCCAGTTTCGAGGTCATCCTGCTCGCTGTCGCAGCCTTCTTCGCCTTTCGGGCGCGCCGCGACCTGTGGTTCCTGGTGATCGCGGCCCTGGCGGTGCTGACAACACAGTGCCAGCGAGAAGTCGAGGCGTCCACGCATTTTGCGTTCTCCTGGCGGCGCGCGGGCTTCGTCGTTGCCGCCCTCGCGCTGCTGGTCCCCACGGTGTGGCAGGCGCGCCGGCTGTCTGAACGGCGCCTGCAACATGCCGTCGCGGAAGTGTTCCCGGTGGAAGCCGTGCGGGTCGTGAGTGAGCGCGGTTACGCCGGCCCGCTGTTCAACGACTTCGACTGGGGTGGTTACCTGATCTGGAGCCTGCCGGAGCACCCGGTCCTCGTCGACGGCCGCACCAACCTGCACGGCGACGAACGCCTGACCCGGCTCGGCGCGACCTGGGCCGGCGCCCCCGGTTGGCGCGACGACCCCGACCTGGCGGCGGCGCGGCTGGTCGTCGTCAACACCTCGACCCCGCTCGCCGACTTGCTGGAATCCGACCCGCGCTTCGAGCGCGTTTACGCCGACGACCTGGCCCGGGTTTTCGTCGCGCGCCGGCGCTAATCGCCGGTGCCGGTTCGGCCTCGCCCATTTTCGCCAAACGACCGAGTCCGCGCCGCCGGGAAGCTATTCAGCTGCCTATCTGTTAGTGATCTATTGTGAATTTCCTCCGTCCTCGCTAATTTATTCCTCGCCCGGAGTGCGCCCGACGAGACGGCACGCGCCTTGGCGCGCCGACGGGCGGGCCGACCAACGAAGTGGTGAAGTCACGGTGAACCCGAGCACACTTCCTCTCCCGCGGTTCGGAACGGCCATCATCGGTAGCGGACATTACGTGCCGTCGCGGATCCTCACCAACGAGGACCTGACGCGGATGTGCGATACCAGCGACGCCTGGATCACCTCGCGCACGGGCATCAAGGAACGGCGCATCGCGGAGGAGGCGGAGAATTCGGGGACCATGGCCTTCGAGGCCGCGCGCCGCGCCATCGACGACGCGGGCATTGAGACGGCGCAAATCGACCACATCATCGTCTGTACCGTGACCCCCGAAATGTCGGTGCCGAGCACCGCCTGCACGTTACAAAAGCGCCTCGGCCTGTGCGAAAAGGGCACGCCGGCCTACGACGTCGGCGCGGCGTGCAGCGGCTTTATCTACGGCCTGGCGACGGCCCACGCTCACATGCAGGTTTCCGACGCCGAGTATATGCTCCTCGTCGGCGTCGACACACTCAGCCGCGTCACCGGACCGCAGCACCGCTGTGCTGTTCGGCGACGGCGCCGGGGCGGTAGTGCTGCGCCGGACCAGTCCGGAGGAAAACAGCGTCCTGTTCACGAGGATGGGCGCGGACGGCACGGGCCGCGACATGATCTGGGCACCCGGGGGCCTGAACCGCCCGCGCAACACGAGGCCCGCCGTCCCCGGCTCCGATTACTTCCTGCGGATGGACGGCTCGAAGGTTTTCCGCATGGCGGTCACCCGCCTACAGCAGCTCGTCGAGGAAGCCCTGGCGGTGTGCCGTCTGCGCCTGGAGGACGTCGCCCTCATCGTGCCGCACCAGGCCAACCGCCGCATCCTCGACACCGTCGCCGAAAAGATGTGCATGCCCGCGCACAAGATGTACATAAACATCGACCGATTCGGCAATACCAGCGCCGCCAGCATTCCGATCGCGTACGACGAGGTGCGCCGCCGGGGGCTGGTGAAGCCGGGCGACGTCCTGCTCATGTTGGCCTTCGGCGCCGGCCTGACGTGGGGCAGCGCCGTCGTGCGTGAGGCGCGCCGGTAACGAGACTTCAGCCTGGGTTCAGGCCCCCGTTTTTTCCGCGCCGCCCCTTGCAAACACCTCGCTGCTCTGGCACACTCTCACCGTCAGGATCCCGATCCTGTCTTCGGCCGCCTAAGGCACATTAAGAGCCGCCACCGTGCGGCCCCAGGAGCACCAGCCGTGACACCCGAGGGCCCCCTTTCCGCTTTGAACGATGACCACGCGGCCCGCACCGTTCTGGTGGTGGACGACAATCCGCTCGACCGGCGCCTGGCCGGACGGCTGATCGAGCGCGGCCTCGGTTGGCGGGTGCAGTACGCCGAGGACGGCCGCGAAGCGCTGGCCGGCCTGGATAGCACCCAGCCCGACCTCATCTTGACCGACCTCTTCATGCCCGAGGTGGACGGCCTGGAACTCGTCGCGGTGGCCCGCAAGCGCTTCCCCAGCATTCCTGTCATCCTCATGACCGGCCAGGGGAACGAGGAGATTGCGCTGCGGTCGCTGCAAGCCGGTGCGGCGAGCTACGTCCCCAAGAAGAACCTGTCGACCCATTTGATCGAAACGCTCGACCAGGTGGCAGCCGCGGCACGGTTCGACCGGCGCAAACAGCAACTACTCGGGTTCGTGACGCAGACCGAAAGCTCGTTCGTCCTCGACAACGACAAGGCGCTGGTCGCGCCGCTGGTGGCCATGCTGCAGGAGATGCTTGCCGCCATGCGCCTGGTGGACGGCCCCGACCGCGTGCGCGTCGGCGTGGCCCTGGAAGAGGCGATCACCAACGCCATTTACCACGGCAACCTCGGCGTCGATTCCGGGCTGCGCGAGCGCGACGATTCGTCGTTCGTCCGCCTGGCCGAGGAGCGCCGGCGGCAATCGCCCTACCGGGAGCGGCGCATTCACGTTCAGGCGCGGTTAACGCCGACAGAGGCGACCATCAGCGTGCGCGACGAGGGCGACGGCTTCGACCCGTCGAAGCTCGCCGACCCGACCGACCCGGTCAACGTCGAACGCCTCTGCGGCCGCGGGCTGCTGCTGATCCGCACCTTCATGGACGAGGTCCGCCACAACCCTACCGGCAACCAGATCACCATGATCAAACGCCGCAAGACTACCCCGTAGTGCGGGCGACGCGCCGGCACGGATTGAACGTGCAGGCGAGCCGCCCGCACCACGAAAGGACGATGTCGATGCGCTCTTCGTTATGCCTCGCCTTATGGCAGTTCGCGTTCGCGGCGCCGCTTCGTGCCGAGGAGCCGATCTTCGAGCCCGGGGCGACGCTGAAGACCGAATCCGGCGAGGCAGCTGTGGCCGAGCGCGAAGTGATCCGTCCATGAGGACCGCCCCGCATGTCCGACGACACGCCGAAGGTGGCAGTGTCCGGCTTCCGCGACGACAGCCTCGTCCTTCAGGAGCCTGCGCGCGGCAAGGACCTTGTAGAATTAACCGGACACGCGCTCGACCGAATGAAGGCGCGGTGCGTCAGCCAACAGGACGTGCTCGATGTCCTGCGCGGTAACACGGTTGTGGTCCCTCAGGAAAACCCGGAGCGCGTGCGGCTGCGCTGGCGGAAGTCGGCGCGGGTCACAATCGACGTGGTCATCGAAGAGACGAGCGACCGCGTAATAGTCGTTACCGTTGTGAGGTTGGACAGGTCACCGATTCGGAGAACTCGTCGATGAAGAAGGTAGTCCCCATTCGTCTTGAAGGCACGATCGGCTTTGACCGCGAGACTGGGAAGGTCATGGCGGTCTACTTCCGCGTGCGCCCCGGCAAGGCGGCGGAAACGAAAGAGTTCGCCAACGGCAACGCCTTCGCCGATTACGACAGCAAGGGGCGCCTGCTGGGGCTCGAGCTGCTGGGGCCGTGCAAGGTGACGGTCCTTGATCGCATCAGCCGCGGTGAGCCGAAGCCGGTCAAGAGCTTTTTCCGGAACTCAGTGCCGGCGCAGATGCTGGTGGCGGGGTAAGTCACTTTCCACGCGCGGCGCGGCAGATCCGGAACCGGCTCCCGTTCAGGGAATTCGCTGTCCTCTCGCCTCCCCACCGAGCATAATAGCGGTGCCCTTTCCCTCTCCCGCCAGAGACATGACCCGCCATGAGGCCCGCCGCCTTTCTCCTTCTGACCGCCGTTTTTTCCACCTCGACGTTGCGTGGAGCCGAGCCTCCGCCGACCGTCGCTGCGGCGCGGGCCAATCACTGGTCGTTCCGCGCGGTGTCGAAACCGGCCGGCCCCACCGTCAAGGCCCGCGACTGGGTGCGGACGCCGATTGACGCATTCGTGCTGGCCCGGCTGGAAGCGGAAGGTCTGGCGCCCGCCCCGGAGGCCGACCGCCGCACGTTGATCCGCCGCGTCTACTTCGACCTGCTCGGACTGCCGCCCACGCCGGAAGAAGTCGACACGTTCGTCGCCGACCACTGTGCCGATGCCTACGACAAGGTGGTCGATCGCCTGCTGGCGTCGCCGCAGTACGGCGAGCGCTGGGGCCGGCACTGGCTCGACGTGGCCCGCTACGCCGACACCAAAGGCTACGTCTTCACCGAGGAGCGGCGTTACCCCTACCCGCGATTACGTCATCCGCGCGTTCAACGAGGACCTGCCGTACGACCAGTTCATTTTGCAACAGCTCGCCGCCGACCAGCTGCCGCTCCGCGATGACAAGAGGCCGCTTGCCGCGATGGGCTTTCTGACGCTCGGTCGGCGTTTCCTCAACAATCAACACGACATCATCGACGACCGCATCGACGTCACCATGCGCGGCCTGCAAGGACTGACCGTTGCCTGCGCCCGCTGCCACGATCACAAGTTCGACCCGATTCCGACGACTGACTATTACTCGCTTTACGGCGTCTTCGCGAGTAGCGTCGAGCCGGCCGAGCTGCCGATGCTCGGCGAGCCGGACCGGAACGAAGCGTACCTCGCCTATGAGAAGGAGCTGAAGACGCGCCTGGACGCGGTGGCCAAGTTCAAGGAGGACAACAAGGCCGAAATAAAGGCCACGCCGCGCAAATTCCGCGACCAGATCAACAAGCTGGAAAAGAACGTCGCCGAGTGGAAGATCAACGGTCCGGCGTCGCCGCCTCGGGCGATGGTCCTCGCGGACGCGCCGACACCACGGACGCCGCAC
>WNFJ01677778.1_pt3 | contig 10668 bp, 9 predicted proteins | sample 5400461 | NCBI WGS metagenome assembly WNFJ01 (sample SAMN13153349, study PRJNA577476) | soil metagenome | isolation source: 115 cm saprolite on Douglas fir-dominated hillslope | place: USA:California | collected 2013-09-17
GCGGCCTCGATCATGCGCAGGGCGGTGTCGGCCGAGCCCTCGTGAGCGGAGGCCACCTGGGAGATCACCAGGCAGGGCTGGCCCTCGCCGAGGGTCCGCGTGCCGAGGGCGAGCGCCTTTCTCATCGACCCCCCACCCTATCCTTCCCTCTCACGGCTCCCCAACCCTATCACGCGGGGCCACGCCCTCGGCGCCCGCCGCGCGCAGGACGGCGAGGACGCGCTCGCGATCGGTGGCCGCCTCGCCGGTGAGCACGTGGTCGGGTTGCGGGCCGCCGTCCGCGCGTTCCCCCTCCTCGCCCTCCGCGGGGCGGAGCACCACCGAGGGTACCCCCGACGCGCGGGCGGCGGCGAGAAGCGTCCGCCGGTCGTCCCGGCCCGGGACGGCCAGCAGGACCGCCTTCGGCCGAGCCGCGAGGAGCCACTCCGTGGCCGCTTCGTAGAGCCGGACCGCCGCGGGGAGCCGGCTGAGCAACAGGCCCGCGAGGTCGGCCTCCGCCAGGTCGAAGAAGGCCACCCCACGGTAGGCGAAGGACTCGTGCACACCGGGGCTCGCGCGGAGCCGCGGCCAGAGCTCCTGCAGGGCCCGGCGGCCCCCTCGCGCCGCCGCGAGCGCCCGCCGGGATGCGAGCCGCTCGGGACGGGTCACCACCGCGACCTCGTCTCCGAGCGAAGCGGCCAGCCCCCGAAGCGCGGGGTCCGCCTCCGGCGCCAGCACGAGCGCGCTTTGTCCCACGACCACCTTCGGGCTTGGCCTGCGGAGGGCGTCCCAAGAGGCGGCCCAGGACTCCCGCCGTCCCCTGACCGCCCACACCGAAGGCTTCACGCGCGGCCGGGCGGAGGCCGGCCCGTGGTAGAGCACTCCCTGGACCGTGCAGGCCCGCGAGAGCAGCAGGGCGTCGCGGGGGGGAAGGCCCACCGCCTCGACCTCCGTGGGCCGTTCCGCCTCGAGCAGGCGCAGGAAAGTCTCCGCCGCCTGGACACAACGCGGAGCCTCGGTGGCGGCGCGAAAGAACCCTTCGCCCATCCACCACAGCGAGATCCCCTTCCACTCCGCGAGCTCCCGGAAGCTGCGACCGTCCACCAGGGGAAGCCGACCCCACACCCGGGTCCAGGTGCGCACCGCGGCCTCCAGGGCGTCGATTTTCTCCCGCGACGCGGGCGGCCGGAGGGAGGGCACGCCCGCCTTCTCGAGCGCACCTTCCGCTCGCGGGTCGAGGACCAGCAGGGTCGCCCCTTCCCTCACGCGCCTTGCCGCGAGATCGACCGAGCCCGTGGCCCAGAGGACCAGGGATTTCATTTCGGGCGTGGCTTGGGGCGGAACCCGTAACGGAAGCGCAGGAGCGCGAAGTTCACGAGGGCCATCGTGATCTCCTCGCGCGTGAGCTTGGATTCGTTCCGAACGCGGTTCTTGAAGTGGATCGGCACCTCACCCAGCCGGAAGCCGTGGATCCAGGCCTGGTAGGCCATCTCCCCGTGCACCACGTAGCCCGTGATCTTGATCCGGTCGAACTCCGTGGCCGTGAGCACCTCCCGGCGGTAGGCGCGGTACCCGCTGGTGGTGTCCCGGATGGGCACCCCCGCCACCACCTTGATGTAGACGTTGGCGAGCCAGGAGAGGGCGGGGCGCAGGAGGCCCCAGTCGGAGGTTCCGCCGCCCTCCACGTAGCGCGAACCGATCACCATGTCGCAGGTCTCGAGCTTGGCGAGGAACTTCGGGATCTCCCGCGGGTGGTGGGAGAAATCCGCGTCCATCTCGAAGAGGATGCGATAGCCGCGGGGATCAAGGAGGCCTCTCTCGAAGGCGGCGATGACCGCCGCCCCCCGGCCGCCCTTCTCGTTCCTCGAGAGCAGGTCCACGCGTCCGGGGTGGGCGGTCATGGCCTCGCGCACCGCCTCCGCGGTGCCGTCGGGGCTCCCGTCGTCCGCCACCCACACGTCGATCCCGTCGTCCTGGGCGATGATCTCGCGGATGAGGGGGATCACGTTCTCCCGCTCGTTGTAGGTCGGCACGACCACGAGCACGCGCCCCTCTATGGGGCACCTCCTTGGAGGGTGGGAGCGATCTCGCGAACCGCCGCGGCCACCGCGCGCACCTGGGTCTCCGTCAGCTCCGGGTAGAGGGGCAGGGAGAGGACCTCCCGCGCCGCCCGCTCGGCCACGGGCAGCTCGCCCGGCCTTCCTCCCAAGGACGCGAAAGCGGGCTGGAGATGCAGCGGGGTGGGATAGTGGATGAGGGTCGAGATGCCGCGCTCCTGGAGGGCGGCCCGAAGGGCCTCGCGCCGGGGATGGCGGATGACGAAGAGGTGGTGGACCGCGCGCGCGTAGGCCTGCTCCTCGGGGAGGGAGACCTGGGCTCGCCCGAGCTCGGCGCGATAGACCGCGGCCAGGGCCCGCCGGCGCTCCGTCCAGGAGTCGAGGTGGCGAAGGCCCACGCGCAGGACCGCGGCCTGCAGCTCGTCCAGCCGGCTGTTGAGGCCGGGCACCTCGTGGCGATAGCGGTCGCGCTGGCCGCCATTGCGCAGCAGGCGCAGGCGGGCGGCCTGGTCGGGGTCGTTCACGAGCAGCGCCCCGCCGTCGCCCAGGGCCCCGAGGTTCTTGGTCGGGTAGAAGGAGAGCGCCCCCAGGCCGCTGAGGGTCCCCACGGGCCGGCCCTTGTAGGTGGCGCCGATGGCCTGGCAGGCGTCCTCTAGGACCGCGATCCCGCGCCCGCGGGCCAGCTCCAGGAGCGGATCCATGTCCGCGGGGTGACCGTAGAGATGGACGGGGAGGAGCGCCTTCGTGCGCGGCGTGATCGCGCGGCCCGCCGCCTCGGGCGAGAGGTTCAGGGTCCCGGGGTCGAGATCGGCGAAGACCGGTCGCGCCCCCGCGGCGAGGATGGCGAAGGCGGTGAAGGCCGCGGAGAGCGGCGAGGTCACGACCTCGTCCCCGGGGCCCACCCCCAGGACGGCGAGCCCGAGCTGCAGGGCCTCGGTGCCGTTCGCCACCGCCACCGCGTCCCTCGCCTTGAGGGCGGCCGCGAGCTCGCGCTCGAAGGCCTCCCCCTCGCGCCCCAGGATGAACCAGCCGGAGTCGAGCACGCGCGCGATCGCCGCGTCCAGCTCCGGGCGGATGGCGGCCACGTGGGCGGGGAAGTCCAGGAAGGGGACCGCGCGCAGGGCGGTCGCCTTCACAGGTAATGCTCCTTGTGCGCGCGGTACCAGGCGACGGTCTCCGCGAGCCCCTTGCGGAGGGGCACCCTTGCCTCCCAGCCGAGGGCCTTGCGGACGCGGGTGGTGTCCGCGTAGAAGTCGCCGATGTCGATCCTCTTGCGCTCGGCCGGGAAGGGGACGAGCTTCCAGGATCCGTCCCCCGCCATCTCGATGAGCAGCTTCACCAGCTCGAGGAGGGACACGGGGTGGGCATCGCCGAGGTTGAAGACCCCCCCGTCCGAGGCGTCGGTGGCCCCCGCGCGCAGGAACGCGTCCACCACGTCGTCCACGTGGTTGAAGTCGCGCTTCTGGGTGCCGTCGCCAAAGACCTGGATCTCCTCGCCCAAGGCGGCCTTCCTCACGAACCAGCCGATGAAGCCCTGGCGGTTGTGCTTGATGAGCTGGCGGGGCCCGTAGGTGTTGGTGAGGCGGAGCGAGGAGGCGCGGATGCCGTAGACCGAGTGGTAGACGAGGTGGTAGAGCTCGCCGGAGATCTTGTTGATCCCGTTCACGTCGGTGGGGTTCAGCAGGTGCTTCTCGTCCACGGGAAGGTACTGCGGCTTGCCGTAGACCTGCCGCGTCCCCGCGTAGACGATCTTGATCTCGGGGTTCCCCTTCCGCACCGCCTCCAGGATGGAGAGCTGGCTCCGGCAGTTGATCTCGAGGTCCGTGAAGGGGTCGACCATGGAGTCGAGATGGCTCACCTGCCCGGCCAGGTTGAAGAGCACCTCCTGGCCTTTCACGAGGTACTCCATGCCGTGGCCGCGCACGTCCGCGATGTTGATCCGGACCTTGTCCTCGTAGCCGGCCAGGTTGAAGAGGTTCCCTCCGTAGTCCGGGAGCAGGCTGTCCACCGCCAGCACCGAAGCCCCGAGGTCGGCGAGGGTCCGGCACAGGTTGCTCCCGATGAAGCCCAGGCCGCCGGTCACCAGGACCCGGCGGCCTCGATAGAAGTCCCGATGGTCCCCCATCAGCGCCGGCTCTCGGCCTCGCTGGGCGCCCCCACCGACGGGGCGGTCGCCTTCAGGTGTTCCTTGCGGACGACCAGCTCCAGCCAGAGCCGAGTGAGGTCTACCAGGGTGCGGGCCACCCGAGGGAAGTTGAAAAACTGGCTCTTGCCGTAGCTCCGGTGGTAGTGATGCACCGGCACCTCCGCGATCCGGAAGCCGTGGTCCTGCACCTTCTTCATGAGCTCCACGCAGATGACCCCGGAGGAGCGGGTGAGGGCCACCTTATTGAAGACGTCCCGACGCATGAGGCGGAAGTCGCAGTCCACGTCGCGGAGGCGCAGGCGGAAGAGCAGCTTCACGAACCAGTGGTAGAGCCGGCCGATCACCACCCGGTGCAGGGGGTCGTGACGGGAGATCTTGTAGCCGTTCACGAAGTCGACCTGGGGCGAGAAGGCCGCGAAGAGGGTCGTCATCTCGCGCGGGTCGTACTGCGCGTCGCCGTCCGTGTAGAAGACGAGCTCCTTGGTGGCGGTCAGGAAGCCGGTGCGGAGCGCCCCCCCGTAGCCCTGGTTCCGCTCGTGGTGGACGACCTTCAGCCAGGGAAAGATCCTCGCCATCTCGTCGAGGAGCGCCCCCGTGTGATCCGGGCTCCCGTCGTCGACCACGATGACCTCGTGGTCGTCGGTGAGGGTCCGGGCCGTCATGTGGGCCAGGAGGGCGAGGCTCGCGATCGTCCCGGCGTCGTTGTAGGCCGGGAAGAAAATGGAGAGGCTCGGACGGGCGGGCATTCTCGTGGACCGGTGAACAGGGGACGCTAGCACGCGCCCTCGCGGACGGTCAAATTCCGGACGACGAGTCCCGAGAGGGCCAGCACGGCCAGGGTCGCGAGGAGCGCCCCCACGAGGAGGCCCCGCGCCCGGTACTGCAGCACGATCCGATGCGTCCCCGGCGGGAGAACGACGCCCATCACTCCGCCGTTGACGCGCAACAGGCGCGCGGGGCGCTCGTCCACCTCGCCGGACCAGCCGGGATCGAAGCCCTCCGTCACCACGAGCAGACCCGGCCCTTCGGCCCGGAGCTCGAGCCGGCCTCCCACCTCGCGCGCGAGGTCGGCCCGCGAGGAGCTACTGCCCGCGGGAAGTTCGACCCCAAGGGCGTCCCCCGCCAGGGCCAGGGCTTGCTGGCGCGCGTCGATCCCGGCCCGGGTGGGCCCGCGCAGGAACCGCTCCAGGGTCTCCCGGTCGGGGACGAGGCGCAGCGACTCCACCACCCACGCCCGGCCCAGGCCGCGCAGGACCTCGAAGAGCCGCACGTTCGGGGTGGCGGCGCTCTCCGCGAGGCGCACGGTGTCGGAGACGTAGGCCGCGGTCAGGGAGAGGCCGACGGCCCGGCCGGTCGCACCGTCCACCACGCCGATTCGGAGCAGGCTCAGGGGGGGTGTCCCCGGCAGCGCCTGGAAGCGCAGGCCGTCCAAGGCGTAACGCGCGGGGAGGGGGAGGCTGGCCAGGTAGTGATGCCCCTCGTAGGCCGCGCCGGCGACGGGGAAGCTGAGAGCCACCCTCGGCCTTGTGTGCCGGATGCGTGTCCGCACATCGGGGCGGTCCCAGGCCCACTCCGCGGTATCGATGCCGGCCCGCACCGGGAGCTCGATCTCGCGGCCCGACACGAGACGGGCCTTGACCACGGCCACCACCGCCCCCTGGGGCAGGTCGACCGCCTGGGCCAGGGAGGACGTGAAGCGCACCTCGGTCGCGCGCGTGATGGGGAGGGCGAAGAAGCGGGGCCGCACCGGCTCCAGCACGAGGTCCAGGTCCTCGCCCAGCCCCGAGGCGTCGGCGGGCACGCTCAGGCTGGCCGAGGGGACCTGCACGAACCGGATGCCGAGCAGCTCCAGGCGTCCGGGGTCGGTCCAGAAGAAGGGCGGGGGCAGCGCCCCGAAAAAAGTCATCCCATCGTACAAGCCGAGGCGGGCCCGGGGGACCATGGGGTCGTACCCGTCCGCGTTGCGCCGTCCCACGAGACCGCCCCGGTTCGCAAAGGCGAGGTCGGCCTCGGCGCCCCGAGGCCAGGACCCGACCAGGGAGAGGGTTCGCTCCTCCCGCCGCGCGCCCATGGCCCGGTCGATGGCTTCCCGGGTCGGGGTCGCGCGCGTGAGCTCGTCCGCCGTGGGCGCCCCTTTCCAGGCCTCGCGCCCGTGGGGCTCGAGGAGGAGGGAGGCCGTGAACGGGATCAAGAACGCGTGCGCGGCTACCGGACGGCGGGCGTCCGCCAGGGTGAAGTAGAGAACGAGCGACACCGCGAGCAGACTCACGGCGCCGGTGAGGACCGGGGGGAGGGGGCCCGTCACCGCCGCGGCCACGGAGAGCGCGGCTCCGGAAGCCAGGGAGGCGAGGAGGAACCAGACGCGGAGCCGGCGGCCGATCGCCTCGCGCCGGGCGGCAAACTGGACGGAGAGCGAGAGGCCGAGGAGGACGGCGAGGGCGAAGTCCAGGACGAGCGCCCCCGCTCCCGGATCGGTGAGCCGCGGCGCCCGGGCCAGCAGGATCAGGCCGAGGAGGAGCGCCGCCGCGGCCCGCCGCACCCAGGCGTGGGTCGGCAGGAGCGGCAGCGCGGCCAGGGCCAGGGCGGGCCCCGGCGTGTGCGAGGCGTAGCGGACCACGAGGCCGGTCACGCCGGGGAGCACCGCGCCCGGGGTGGCGGCGACGCCGGTCGAGGCGGGGCCGGCATCGCGCCAGGCGAGCAAGCTGGGCAGGAGCTGCGGCCACGGCCAGGATGGAGGCGACCGGCCGCGCGGTGGCATCGCCGCACGCGTGGGCCCAGGCCATCCGACCCACGGCGAGGACCGCGGCCGCGCCCACCGCGGGGGGCGAGCCCGCGAGAAGCAGCAGGGCGAAAGCACCCGCGAGGCCGGCCATCGCCGGTGGCGTTCCGCGGACGAGGTGCGATTCCACGGCCAGGAGGGTGAGAGGCAGCAGGGGAGCCGCCGCGATCGTCGCGGTGTCGCCAAGGTGGGTGACGAGGTAGGGGCCCAGGGCGAACACCAGGCCCGAGGCGTAGGCTCCCACGCGGCCCGCCCCCATCCGCCGCAGGTACGCGTAGGTCAGCATCGCCGCCGCGGCCAGGGAGCCGAGCACGAGGACCTGGAAGGCGAGGAAGGGAGGCAATGGGGCGAGAGCCGCCATGGCGGGATAGAAGGCCCCGGGGCGATACGCGGCCAAGAGCGGTGTCCCCGAGAAAACGCCAGGGTTCCAGCTGGGCAGATCGCCGCGCGCGTAGGCCCGCCAGACCTCGAGCCGGAGGGGATAGTGGAGCGCCGCCCCGTCGCCGGGGCCCAGCAGGCGGCCCTCCCACCAGGCGGGGGCGTGGGCCAGGACCGGGAGCACCGCGAGGAGGGCCAGCAGGAGGGCGTCGCGCCGGGTCATAGCTCCGCGAGACGGTAGCACGGGGCCTCCGCGGGACGTGAAGGCGAGGAGCGAGGGAGCCGATGGCTACATGCGGCGCGGGCGGGATTCACTCCCGCCGCCGTCGCTCCACCGAGGCCCGCCAGCCCGAGTAGAAGCGGAACTGCGCAACGCTGTCGAGGACGGCCGGCGGCTCGTCCCCGCCGGAGCCCCCCATCACGCCTGTTTTTCGGAAGTCGTGGGTACCGCGGTCGGGCCGGCCGAGGACGGCGGTCGCCGCCATCACCCCGAAGGTGGGTGCGACGGCCGGGCTCAGCTCCGGGGGGAGCCGCCGGAACTCGTCGTCCACGGGCACCGCGGGCGCCACCGCGCCGATCCAGCCCAGGAGCTCGAGAAGCGACGAGCCCGTCACCGCGAAGCCGAACTCGAAGTTGCCGGGATCCAGCTCCACCGGGCGCGGGTCGGCCCGCCGGTGGAGGTGGATGCGGTATCCCCCGTCCAGGGAGGCGGTCCGCACGCTGCGGATCCGGAGGGAGGGCTGGTACTCGCGGGCGATGGGTCCACGAACCACGAGCCGGAGGTCGTCGCTCGGCACGAAGAGATCCCCCTCCCGGCTGCGCAGGCGAAGGCCTCCCGCCTCGGGCCCCCCGCCCAGGGCGTGGAGCGGCGGCGTGCGGGCCTCGTCTTGGGGGACGAGCACGACCTCGAGGCCCGCGGCCCGGAGGGCCGCGGCTTCCTCCTGCGCCCGGCCCTCCTCCGCGATCCGATGGAGCTGCAGGCCGCCGCGCTTCCGCCGTTGACCCGCTTCGAAGAGGGACAGGCCCAGGGCCGAGGCCACGCCTTCCTCGGTCGCGGCCCCCAGGTCGAGGATCACGAGGAGACGGAGCGCGGTCTCCACGGGGGACGGGGCGGAGGGGGGACCGGCGCCCCCCACGGCTTCCTCCGCCCGCAGGGGGAGCGGGGCGCCGCAGTAGACGCAGGTGGCCCTCGCCATCGCGATAGGGCGCCGGCAAGCGGGGCAGTCAGCCATGGCGGCGCTCCCGCCTTCTCACACGTTGAAGCGGAAGTTGATCACGTCTCCGTCGCGAACCTCGTAGTCCTTCCCTTCCAGGCGCAGCGTCCCCCGCTCCCGGCAGGCGGCGATGGAGCCCGCGGCCAGGAGGTCCTCGAAGGCAACCACCTCCGCCCGTATGAAGCCGCGCTCGAGATCGGAGTGGATGGTTCCCGCGGCCGCCTGGGCTTTCGTTCCTCGGCGGATCGTCCAGGCCCGGCACTCGTCTTCTCCCGCGGTGAGGAACGAGATCAGGCCGAGCAGGGCGTAGGAGGTCCGGATGACCCGCTCCAGACCGGGCTCGAGGAGGCCCAGGTCCTCGCGGAAGGCCTTCGCGTCCTCGGGCGAGAGCTCGGCCATCTCCGCCTCGATGGGGGCGGCCACCGGGCAGAGCCCGAGGTGCGGCCGGGAGGCGAAGCCCTGGAGGCCCGAGCGCTCCAGGAAGGAGGCGGCCTCGCGAATCCCGTCCTCGCCGAGATTCACCACCAGCAGCATCGGCTTCCCGGAGAGGAACGAGTAGCTGCGCTGCCGGCGTTTCTCCTCCTCGCCGAGGGCAAGCTCCCGCAGGGGATGCTCCGCCTCCAGCCAGTCCTTCATCTTGAGGAAGAGCTCGCGTTCGGCCGCGTCCTCCGGCTTGTTGGCCTTCTTGAGGTTCGCCTCCAGGCGTTCGAGCCGCCGCTCCACCGCCGCTAGGTCGGCCAGGATCAGCTCCAGCTCGAGCATCCTCGCGTCGCGCAGGGCGTCCACCGAGCCGTCGGGGTGCGGGACGAGCTCCGCCTCGAAGGCGCGCACCACGTGCACGAGCGCGTCGACGTTGCGCAACGCCGGCAGGTCCACGAGGGCGGAGCCCTCTCCCTTCTTGACCCCCGGCACGTCCGCGTACTCCACGGTGGCCCAGGTCTTCTTGCGCGGGTTGTAGAGGGCGGCCAGGGCCTCCACGCGGGGGTCGGGAACCCTCGCCACGCCGAGACGGGCCTCCGGCCGGCCACCCGGGGGGAGGGCGGCGGATCCGGTGAGGAGCTGGAAGAGCGTGCTCTTGCCGACCGAGGGGAGCCCGATGATGCCAACCTTCATGGCCGAAATTATAGCGGTCGGGGCTCCACGCGCCGGGCGTAGTAGAATGCCGGCCGACGAGCCATGGCCAACTCGGTGACCCTACTCGGCCTGCTCCTTCTCGCGGCCGGGCCCAGCCCGAAGGCCACGCCGTCTCCCGGGGAGACGCCCCCCGGCCAGAAAGGCCCGGTCATCCTCTTCCTGGTCGACAACTCGGCTTCGCTGCCGCCCCTCGACCCCATGGAGAAGCGGGTGGTCGCTCTCGAGAAGATGTTCAGCTTCCTGCGCGGACAACGCTACCGCCTCGTGCTGTTCGGGGGCCGACACGAGATCTTCGTCGACGATCCCGCCCGCTACCGCAACAACGGCCAGTGGACGGATTTCTATTTCGCCTTCGACAAGGCCCGGGAGATCTCGAAGGAGTATCCGCCGGGGACCGAGCTCCGCATCATCCTCCTTACCGACGCCATACCCGACCCCGATCCCGCGGACTGGCAGGACCAGGGCCTCCCTCCGGGGGAGGACCTGAAGGCCTTCTCCAACAAGAGACTCCTCGCCATGATCGAGGCCATGGGGATTCCGCTCTACGTGATCCTCGTGGGCGAGCCCTCCCGGGAGGGCGTGCGGCCCGGCGACGTGGAGCAATCCCCCGGCCTGGTGCGCGACATGGTCCAGGCCGCGAACGGCGTCAAGGCGTCGCCCACCGCGCAGGGCCTGGCTTCGTTCTTCAAGGACGACGGCCTCCTGCTCAAGAAGTTCGTCTACCGAGTGCAGCCCCACGAAGGGCTGCAGAGTATCGAGCCGGTGGTGAAGCGGATCGTGGCCCCCTCGCGCCCCCGGGTGGAGCTCGGCTTCTTCGGGGCCCTCGTCCTCCCCATGGTCCTCTTCCTCCTCGTCCTCCTGGGCCTGCTGGTGCGCTCCTTCCCCGGCCCCGGCGACATGGAGATCGTCGAGCTGAAGCTGGGGGTGCCCGTTCACATCGCGCTCGACCGTCTCCACAAGGTGGAGAGCGGCGGCTGGGGG
>WNFJ01010783.1_pt1 | contig 10667 bp, 7 predicted proteins | sample 5400461 | NCBI WGS metagenome assembly WNFJ01 (sample SAMN13153349, study PRJNA577476) | soil metagenome | isolation source: 115 cm saprolite on Douglas fir-dominated hillslope | place: USA:California | collected 2013-09-17
AGGCCGTGAATTCGAATCGTGCGGCCATTTTTTTCGATGGTGGCGCCGAATTCTTCGAGGGCCAGCTCCGTGTGATCGCGAGTTCGCGCCGGCTCCGTCACGCTGGTCACGCCATCCGCAAACAGTCCGGCAAGCAAAACTGCGGATTTTACCTGCGCGCTGGCCATCGGCATGTTGTAGTCAATAGCCTTGAGTTTGGTGCCGCGAATTTCCAGCGGCGCAAAATTATCGTCACGCGCGCGAATTTCCGCGCCCATTTCCCGCAACGGCCCGATGACGCGCTTCATGGGCCGATTCTGCAACGAGTCATCGCCCGTGAGTTTCGAGGAAAATTGCTGCCCGGCTAAAATTCCCGCTAGCAGCCGCATGGTCGTTCCCGAATTCCCAGCGTCGAGCGCGCGCCAACTGCTCTTCAATCCGCGCGGCCCGCGACCGGTCACTCGAACCGTATCATTATCAATTTTCACTTCGGCGCCCAGCGCGCTCATGCATGCAAGTGTGCTGTGGCAATCCGCAGCCGCGGAAAAATGCCGAAGTTCGCTGGCGCCTTCGGCCAGCCCCGCCAGCATCGCGTATCGATGGGAGATGGACTTGTCTCCCGGCAGGTCCAGCCCGCCGGTGAGGTGCTTCGCGGGTTGAATGGTCTCTTTTTTCACGCCAGGATTTTAGCACGTGGCGAATCTTCGTTTCGCTTTGCGGCAAATCGTGCGCAATCTACCGCATTTTCTTTGCTTCCTCCACCTCCTTAATTTCCTTCCTGTCCTTCCAGCCAGTTGTTCGCGAGGCGCTCCATACGCCACGCGGTGAAACTCCGCGGCTCCGCGATGCGTATTATTGAGTGAGGAGAATGATCATGTCCGCCCGCAGCACCATTTTATTCGGCGCCCTTTTTCTGGTGAGCGTCCTTCTTGCCGCCATTCCCGGCCATCGCGCCCCGGCCGCGCCCGGACAGGAGGCTGTGCAATCGTCCATTTCGCAGCCCCAGGAATCGCAGCCCGTGGATCACGGCAAGATGCCCGGTATGGATATGGACGATGCCAGGGTCAACGAAGCTCATGCAGTCCGCGACATGACGCCCGGGCACATGGATGCTCACAATCTGCACATGCACATGACGGCGATGCGCCCGCGAACGCGAGAGGATACCGCACGGGCCGACGAGATCGTCGCGCAGCTTCGCTCCGGCATCGACAAATACAGGGACTATCACGCCGCGCTGAACAACGGTTACAAAATCTTTCTGCCGAATCTCCCACAGCCCGAATATCACTTTACGAATTACTGGAACGGCTTCCTCGAAGCCTTCTCTTTCGATCCGGCGCGCCCGACTTCCCTGCTCTACAAGAAAACTTCAGACGGGTACGAACTCGTGGGCGCGATGTACACCATGCCCAAGCGCGCGACGGAAGAGCAGCTCAACGCCCGCGTCCCTCTCAGCGTTGCCACGTGGCATTTACACACCAACCTTTGCATGCCGCAGAAGGGACAGTTCCGGAACGCCGACTGGACGAAGTTTGGATTGAAGGGATCAATCGTCACGCGAGAGGCCTGTGGCGCTGCGAATGGCCGCTTCCAGCCCGTCATCTTCGGCTGGATGGTTCATGTCTAGACGTACGAGGACTCGCTCGACAAAGTCTTCGCCATGCACCACCACAACTAAAAACTCTTCACTGCACGCGCGCGTCAAACACCCCCGTCTCGACTCGTCCGGCGCGCTTGATCTGCACAAAGATTCGGTACTCGCCGGGCCGCGGGAATCCATACGGAAAACTCACCTCGGGTGGCAGTGGAGCGCGTGACATTGGCATAGCCATCGCCATGTATGTCGGCATGCCGGTTTGGAATTCCTCCGATGCTCCCGTTGACCCCGTTCGCGCTAACTCCAGTGCCGCCATCGATACTGATCCCGCGGGATGAACGTGCGCGAAAACACTCATATCCGTGCTGACAAACTCCGCATGCCCTGCCATTCCCATGTAAGGCTCCAAATCCCTCGCGGGCTGGCCATCTTTGTCTTCCACGCTAAACTTGAAATCCATCGGCACGTTCGCCTTCAGGGGATCCATCGCGCGCCGCCAGACCATGCGGCCGCCATCCGCGAGCTGCGACAGCGTTGAATCCCCGGCTTGCACGGCAACTGCGGCGCCGGCCCAGGCTGAGTCATCACCTCTCAGCGCCTGTCCATTGATCTGAGCCAAATCTACGCTCCCGACCATCGTCCAAGGAAAGCCGTCCTTATCAACAATATCCGCGAAAATTTGGTATCGTCCTGCGGGCATCGACGGCAGCTCCTCCACAAATGCTCCCCCTGCGATTCGCTCCGGATGCAAATGCCACATGCGGTCCAAGCCTGGGGCGCTAATCGCAAACAGGTGCATCAAATGTCCATGGTCGGGAATCACCTCCTCCATCTTCACGTATTGCGACCATTCTGGGTCTTGCCCCTTGGGCCGAATCACCAGCCGGTTTCCGTTTTCAAGTTTGGTCTCTGCCGCGGGTGGCTTAAAAATATTTACATTGCGCTGGTAATTGTTGGCTTCCGCGCCCCACCACGCCCTTCCCAGATAGAGAATCCCCGCGACGACAATAGCGGTAATCGCCATGACGACGCGCGCGCGCCGCACTCCCGCCGGCGCCGGCGTTTCGCCGGGACCGAGGTTCCCTTCTCGAACTGCCGCACCGGCGATGAAAATGATTCCGACGGCGAGAAAGACCATAAGAAACGCCAGCAATCCCCCGAGAGGCCCCTGCATCTTCAGCGTCTTCTGCGCAGCCGCGGGCACGGGCACGGAAAGTTCCCCTTTGCCCTTGGCGCCTTCCACCGAGACGCGCACTTTCAACGCGCCCGATTCCATCAGCCAGAGGCTTCCGGCAAAAAATTGTGGATCCTCTTTCGACGGTTGAGCCAAGTCGGGCGTGGGCGGGAAGTTCGAGCCTGCTCCGCTCAACCGCATGGGCACGATCTGGATGGCGCGCACGTCGTTGGATGCGCACCGGATTTGAATCTCCGCCACACCGGGGATCACCTGCGGCACGCGGACCGTCACAAAAAGATGGTAGGGACCCGCATCACTCTCGTAGTACACGTCCGGGCTGCCGACATGCGCGTCGAGGGAAAGCGCAGCGCCCAGCACGATCACCAAGACTGCAATCGTTCGCGCACGCGCCGGGAGCATTTTCATCGACGCATCCGCCGCATCCAGTCTCCCCATGCGAACCCGAGCCGGGCGGTGACAACCGAAACTACCAGCGCGGCGGCCATCGTGATCCAAAACTCACCACGCGTCTTCTCCGCAATTCATTCCAAAGAACCAGTTCCGCGCCGCCGGCGTCATCAAGAAGTTGGCAAACGGCCATTGCACCGCGAGAAAGCTCAGCACGAACACCGGCCCGGAAACGGCGGCGAGCTTCCATCTTCCCCACTGCTCCGTCTTGTTCCACAACAGATCCAGGATCACCGCGGGCACGATCAAGAGCAGGGGGAAGTGCAGCGGAACGAGATGCGTAATGTTCTGATAGACCGGCCCGAGCTTTGGTTGCGCCGGAATCAGCGGCAGAATCCACTCAAACGCCAGCAGAATTATCGTATAAGTGCCAGCCGCCAGCGTGCCCGCCCATCGCCGGCTCAATCCCCAAGCTGTGCCAATCAACGCTGGAGGAATCGCGATGGCTACCGCCAGGTAGCACTGTGCGGTGTGCATATTCGCGGGCCAGGTCGATAGTGTCAGAATCGTCCCGAGCTGCGTGACGCAGGTGGCTCCCACGAACACAGCGAGCCACGTCAGCTTTCGCCGCACACTCTCTCCCGCGCGGCTCATCAGTCCCGCCATCAACGCCAGCGCGCCAATCTTGATCGCGAACGATCCCAGCGAAAGCAGCGTGTGCGGCGGGCTCAAAATCTTTACGTCCAGGCCGTACGCGTTGTGCCACCAGTTATCGAACGGAGCAGATGTCAGCATCGCAATGCAGCCCCACGTGGCAATGAACGCCCCGAGCGGCCCGCGAAATCCCCAAATCTTCACCGAAGCGCTCTGCGCTGCGGCTTCGCCGCCAAACGTTGTAGCCAGGATCATGTAGCCGCAAGCGATGCCCACCAGCACTCCGGTCAGTTGGATTAGGATGTGCGCCGGTGTCCAGAACGAGTCGCGTCCGACGGACATGTGCCAGGAAATGTCCCAGTGCCCTCCGACGACGCCGCAACTGATTCCAGCGACCATGCACCAGATCGGCCAGGGAATGGACTCCACTCTTGCGGAAGTTTGCTCGCCCACACGCGCTTGTAAGGGTTGCCCCAGAGGAATCGTGTCTGCCATTGTCTCTTGCTCCTCGGACTCTTCTTGAATGCAAATCGCCTATTTAGATTTCCTCGATGACGCGAGTCTACACCAAAAAACTCAAAAATATTTCTTCACTCTTCTTGATTTCGCGTTACTCTTGCCGTAACACCGTGCTCAATATGAAGGGCAGTCGTTGGCCGCGCTCAACGTCAACATTCCGAAGTTCTTATGCTTGACATCCTGTGGTTGCGGCGAAGTCGCGCACGAATAATCTCAACTGAATTTTCACGCTGAAGTGTGGACCAGATGAGATCCTCGCTCCGAAAACCCATCCGGAATGCAAAGGGCGCGCTTCGCGTAGGATGAGAATGGCCAGCGCATTAGCGTTGAGAGTGATCGCATCCGTGGCGAGTCCTAGAACTTCTATATCTATAGGCCTACCCTTTGCACTCCGCAGGTTCGATTGCTTCCCGGTACCCCGCCGCGTATCATTACCAATTCATGCATACGGCCCGGCCTAATCTGTCCAAGTCTTGTTGGTTTCTGCTCGTCGCACTCATTGCGTTCCAGGCCGCTCTCTGCCTGGGACCTGGTCTCGCCGTCGCCCAAGAATCGAACGAAATCCTTCCCCTCAGCCAGGTGCGCGCGGGAATGCAGGGGTACGCCTATACAATTTTTGCCGGCGATCAGGTGGAAAAGTTCAATCTCGAAGTCATCGGTGTGATGGACAATTTTCTCGGCCCCAAACAGTCCATCATCCTGGTGCAGTTGAAGGGCGCGAAAGTTGAACACACCGGTGTGGTCGCGGGAATGAGTGGAAGCCCGGTCTACCTAGACGGCAAACTTGCTGGCGCGCTTTCGCTGAAACTGGGCATCTTCACCAAAGAGCCCCTCGCCGGAGTCACACCCATCCAGGACGTGCTGAACCCGCCTTCTTTGCCTGCCGTAGCGCAGGCCGCCACACAGCATCTCGGGCTCCCCAGCGAAGCTTCCACGCGGACGGGCTTGCCTTCCAGCTCGGCGCTCGAACCCATCGAAACGCCTCTCGTATTCTCAGGCTTTCAACCGGGCGCGCTCCAGCAATTCGCGAATCAACTGCAAGGCTACGGCTTCGTTGCCACACAAGGCGGCACTGCGCCGCCACAGCCCGATGATGGGCGTCTCGTTGCCGGAGACATGGCCGGCATGGTGCTGGTTCAGGGCGACGCCTCCATCAACTCCGCTTGCACGGTCACGGCGGTGCAAGCCGACCGCGTCTATCTCTGCGGCCATCCGTTTCTGAGTCTGGGTGACATTCAGATTCCCATGGCGCGCAGCCGCGTCGTCACCACGCTCTCTTCCGATGTCGGCGGCTCCATCGGCACCATCACCGGGGATCATCTCACCGCGGTCACCGGCAAACTCGGCGCCCCGCCCGCGATGATTCCTCTGGACCTAACCTTGCTGGTCTCTGGCGTCGAACCTGCCAAGCAAAAAACACTTCACTTCGAGCTCGTCAATCATCCCAAGCTCACGCCGCTCCTCGTCGCCCTCACGACTTTCAACGGTCTGACGCAAAATTCTCTGTACGGCGAGGGTACCACGCTCCATCTCTCTGGCGAGATTCGCCTGCAGGGTCATGCGCCGGTTCAGATCGAAAATACCTTCGCTCCGGGCGATTCCCTCTCTCCCGACGGCCTGCCCATCGCGCTTACGATGCAAAGTGTTTTTACACGCCTTTTCATCAATACCTTCGAACCCGCCAGGGTGGACCGCATCACCCTTCGAGTCGAAAGCGTTCCGAGCAGAAAATCATTCTCCATTGAAAGCGCGTGGCTCGAAAAAGGCGAAGCCGCTCCCGGCGAGACTCTTCGTGTCCGCGTTTTGCTTCGTCCGTATCGCGGCGCCGCCCGCGTGGAAGAAACCACCGTGCGCGTCCCGGAACAGATTGCGCGCGGTACCACCCTCCGCATTCTGGTCAGCGATGCTGACTTGCTGAATCGCGCCTCGCGCGGCTTCCAATTTCCCGGCGCCGGCAGCGGCCCCAACGGCCTGGATCAACTGATTGCGCTCCTGAATCGCGAGCGCCGGAATGACCGTCTTTACGTCGGGCTCTTCGTTCCGGCTCCCACGCTCCTTTGGGACGACAAGGAATTGCCGAACATTCCGCTTTCGCAAATCAATGTAGTCGACGGCCGCCCCGCTCCTGGCAGCGTTCAGGTGTTGCGCGAATCTTTGGCCAGTGAAGCGTCCATTCCGCTCGGAGGCCCCGTCTCCGGAGTCATCTCTCTGAATCTCCAAGTCCGGTGAAAACTTGATGCCCAAGTCGTTATCTCAAGCACGCTTGTTCCGAATCCTTTACCTCATTAGCCTCCTTTACTTCCTTTGCCTCTCTCCATCCTTCGCCGAGCACACCCGCCGCTGGCGCCAGTCCACTTATGAAGAATTCCTTAGAGGCGCCGCGCATGGCGTGGCCGTGCGCAGCGATGGCCGCCTCGAACTTGCGCCCAAAATCACTTTGCTCGCCGACGCGGATGCTTCTTATCTGTGGTCCATCCACCTCGACCCCAAGGGCACGCTCTACGCCGCAGGGGGCTCGCCGGCAAAAGTATTTCGCTTCGATTCGAACGGCAAACCCGTCGTGGTCTTCGATTCCACGGATCTCTCCGCGCAAGTCATCGCCTTTGACTCCAAGGGCACTCTCTATGTCGGCACTTCTCCCGATGGCAAGGTTTACCGCGTCTCTCCTTCCGGCGAAAAATCCGTTTTCTTCGACCCCAAAACCAAATATATCTGGGACCTCGCTTTCTCGGCCGACGGAACTCTCTATGTCGCCACCGGTGACAAAGGACAAGTCTTCGCTGTAGCGCCTGACGGCAAAGGCGACCTCTTCTATTCCAGCGACGAGGCTCACATTCGCGTTCTGGCTTTCGACGTAAACGGAAATCTCATCGCCGGCACCGAACCCAGCGGCCGCATTCTGCGTATTTCGCGGAGTGCCTCGAATAAATCCGCGAAGGACTCCAAGGATTCTGTCACAACGAAATCCGATGGCTTTGTTCTCTACGAAACCTCCAAGCGTGAAGTCACTTCCCTCGCTGTCGCCGCCGATGGCACCATCTACGTGTCAGCGATTGGCGAGAAACAGCGCATTGGACAAGCTCCTATCCCCATCATCTCCACTCCGCAAGGAACCACCACCATCACCACTGGCGGCGTTCTGACTTCCGGCCAGGTCCAGCCACAACCAACTTTCGTTCCTTTTCCTTCATTTCTCTCCAGCAGCATCTACCGCATCAGCGCCGGCGGCGCTCCGGAAGAGCTTTGGTCTTCGCGCGATGATGTGGTTTACGCCCTCGGACTCGCTTCCGATGGCCGGCTCCTGGCGGGGACCGGCAATAGCGGCGCTCTCCTCGCCGTCGATGGGCACGGCGTCTTCGCCCGTCTCGCCAAGTCCGGCTCGGCGCAAATCACGGGCATCGCCCGCAATATCGCGGGCAAAGTTTTCCTGTGCACGGCGAACCCGGGAAAAGTTTATTCGGTTGGCCCGGAGTACGAATCCGAAGGCACGTTCGAATCCCGCTCTTTCGACGCGCAACTTTTTTCGCAATGGGGGCGCATGGAATGGTGGAGTCCCCCGCCGGCCACCGCGGCAAAATCCTCATCCCAGTCGAATGACCCGCGCCAGGAATTTTTTGTGCGCTCGGGAAACACGGAAGACCCCGGCCGCGAATGGTCCCGCTGGTATGGCCCGTATATCAAATCTGGCGCCGCCATGGAAGCGCCGTCAGCGCGCTTCGTGCAATGGAAAACGATCATTCACGACGGCCGTCCGGGCGACGGCATCGATTGGGTAAGCCTCGCGTATTTGCCGCGCAACGTCGCACCAGTCATCGACGGAATCGCGCTGCAGGATCCTGGAGTGCGGGCGCAGAGCCAGGGCGGCATTTCGTCAGGACAGCCGGCACCTGTCACGCTGAAGATGCCGCCGTCGCCAAACATCTCTGGCGTTGTAATCACGCAGAGCGGCACGCCGCCGCGATTCGAACAGCCACCGCAAGGTACGCTGCAAAAGGGTTATCAATCCGTTCTGTGGACCGCGCATGACGACAACGACGACGAACTGCGCTACGCGGTTTACTTTCGCGGCGAATACGAACACGAATGGAAATTGTTGAAGGACAATCTTGAGCAGAAATTTTATTCCTGGGACACGGCCATGCTGCCGGATGGCGCCTACTACCTGAAAATCGTCGCTTCCGATGCGCCGTCGAATCCCCCCGCTCTCGCGCTTAAGACCGAACGCGAAAGCGAGCGCTTCGAAGTGGACAATACGCCGCCGGTCGTCGAGAGCCTGGCAGTCCGAGGCTTGGAACTATCTGCTGGCGGGAAAGGTTCGCCCTCTCGCGCTCCCACGCTGGTATTCACCGCGCGGGATGCAGCAAGCAGCATTGAGCGCGCGCAATACAGCGTCGACGGTGGCGATTGGACGCTCGTTGCCCCAACCAGCCGCATCAGCGACGCGCCGGAGGAACGTTATGAACTCTCACTCAGCGGAATTGCCCCGGGGGAACACACCATTGCGGTGCGTGCCTACGACCGATTCGAAAATGTTGGCAGTGCGAAAACCACATTCACCGTCCCGGCCGCAAAACCCTAAGCGCTCTTCCCAACTCAGCCCGGTGTCATCCTGAGCGAAGCGAAGGATCTCAACCCACATACAGTCGACCATTAAAATCGCGACTGCTCCACACAAGCTCGCACTGCAGAGCACGACGACAACTCACATGCTTTTTCTATTTGCGTCTGAATTGAATTGAGTACTGAAGACAACCCAGCGGTCCTGAGGCGGAACGGTCTGGAATCTTTCGATTTCGGCGCCAAACCCGATGCGGCCGTCGCCGTAAGGTTCGTTGCGAACATGCACGACGCGCGCGGTGCATCGCATTTCCTGGGCGGAGTTCCCGGTCACTTCCGCGGGCATGCGCAGGGTTGCTTCGATGGGCATGCCAACCTGCAGGGGAGCGGATGAGGCGAAGAAGAACCCACCGCGCGATACGTTAAGAGCTTCGGTAAAATGCTCAGAATTGTCCGAAGCGACGCCCAAGGCACGGAAGCGCAAGGGCGTCCGAAGATAGACGCGTTCCACTTGGCGGCGTTCGGGTACTCTCATTTTGTCCTCCCCCGCGCGGGGAAGGCCCTGGCGCGGACTCCCACAAAATTGGTGGAGGAAGTTCAAGCGTACCAGAGCTAGAACGGCGGTCAAGTACCAAACCCTGTATGGTCAATTGATACCGGTACCCTTGTGAACCGCGCGCTCAAATCATGCGGGCGGGCGAACCCTTTATCGGCATGCCATAATGCCTCTTTCACTGGGATGGTGAACGCGCTAAACGTGAAGAACGAGCGAGCGTTTCCGAGCTCAAAGCGAGCCTTATGAGTACAGCCCCTTCCATTGAAACCACCGACTACCAGCCCCCCAGTTGGGAGGCCATCCTCGCGGCGCACGCGCGCATCGCTCCTCGGATCCATCGCACGCCGGTTCTAACATCCTCCTCCTTGAACGCCATGACCGGGGCTCAACTCTTCTTTAAATGCGAAAACCTGCAAAAGACCGGCTCGTTTAAGATTCGTGGAGCCTCGAACGCCATCCTCTCCCTGACAGAGAATCAGGTGTCGAAGGGAATCGTCACGCAATCGAGCGGAAACCATGGCGCTGCCGTGGCTTGCGCGGCGGCGTGGCGTGGAGTTCCCGCATGGATCGTTATGCCCAACAATGCGCCCGTCGTGAAAGCCAAGGCCATCGAAGGCTACGGAGGAAGAATTGTTTTCTGCGAGCCTACGCTGGCGGCGCGCAAGGCAACCTGTGACCGGGTCCTGGAAGAAACAGGCGCGCATCTCGTGCATCCCTACGACGACGACCGCATCATCGCCGGACAATCGACGGCGGCGAAGGAGCTACTGGAAGAGGTCGGCGACTTGGACGCCGTGTTTGCGCCGGTCAGCGGGGGCGGATTGCTCAGCGGGACCTGCCTGGGTGCGAAGGGGATTCGCGAGGATGTGCGCGTGTTTGGCTGCGAGCCGGAGCGTGCGGATGACGCCTACCGCTCCCTGACCAGCGGCACCCTGCAATCGCTGGACTCGAGCGACACCATCGCGGACGGCTTGCGCGCTTCGCTCTCTCTGCGGACTTTCGCGATTCTGCGGCGTCATGTGGAACGAATCCTGTTGGTTAGCGAAGAGGAGATCATTTCGGCGGCGCGGCTAGTCTGGGAGCGCATGAAAATCATCATTGAGCCATCCAGCGCCGTCGCCATTGCGCCATTGCTCAAACCGGGTATCGTTTCGTCCCTGAATCTGGCGAATCGACCCAACGGGGGCGCACCGAAACTCGGCGTAATCATCTCTGGA
>WNFJ01279349.1_pt1 | contig 10667 bp, 7 predicted proteins | sample 5400461 | NCBI WGS metagenome assembly WNFJ01 (sample SAMN13153349, study PRJNA577476) | soil metagenome | isolation source: 115 cm saprolite on Douglas fir-dominated hillslope | place: USA:California | collected 2013-09-17
CTTTCTGATATGGAGGAGGGTGGCGATGGTATGGCAAAGTTTGCGCGTATGGTTCTGGAGTTCATCAAGAAGGACGTGTTCGAGAATCGGAAACAGGTGTCCGTGGAGGAGGTTGTCACCCTGATTGCGGCGTTGACTGATATCTCTGTTAGCTTACTCTCTCGGTTCCGGAAGGACCAGGTTGACCCGGCCAAGGCGACTGAGGTTGGAAGGGACGTTTTCAAGTACATGGTCGGACGACTAGGATTCGACATCGACAAACTAGGCAAATCAAACATCTACGTCTAACATGCAAAGTTCTGGTCGGAGGGGTTCTTTTGGGCGCGCGAGACTTGAGTAGGCCTCCGGGGGTTACGAAAATTCGCGGGTGCCTAATTTCAGAACCATCTTCAGATGCTGATTCCAAAACCGACTTCTATGACTAGTTCCAAATACCATTTTCAAGACGCGTTTTCAAAAAACCAGTTTCAAAGGCGGGATTTTCAGGAGAATATTTTCGACAGATTGATTCTCAAAGCGATTTTTCAACTATCCGGTCAATTGCAAACCTAGTCTTCTTGTCTTGGACTACCGATCAGACGGCCTTCGCCTGTCGAATTCGACGAGTCCGTCCTTGAACTTGATGCTCGCGTGACTGCCGTTGCAAAATGGCTTGTTGACCGACATCCCGCAGCGACAAAGGGTCACCTTGTTCCTTATCTCGTGAGGCGTGCCATCTGACGATTCTATGGTTACGCCGCCACGGACCCAAAGCGGCCCACTACAGCCAAGCGCCGGATCCTCGACCACACCGATCGAAGCTGGAAGCTTCTGTTCAAGTTCTTGACCGGTTTTCTTGTCGTCCACGACGAGGCGACCTGATGGACATTGGTTTGCCTCGCGTATGACCAGTTTTCGCACCTGCGGATCATCGGTCTGTTCCATAAGGCTCCAGATTTTTCCTCCAGGATCGCAAAAGCGCGCGAACGCGCAGAGATCCTCTGCATCGCTCAGAGTGAGCGTTGGACCCCCAAACACGTCTGCTCGTCGGATGTAAGGCCGTCGGGTCGCCGTCTCTGTTCCATCGAACCTGATTTTGGTGTGGGTACCATCGCAGAACGGTTTCGTCTTAGAACGACCGCACCTGCAGAGACTATACTCGTCTTTCGTCTCAATCGTCTTCCCCTCTTTCCAGTCCCAGGAAAGGCCCTCTTTGTTAGGTGTGATTATCTGGATGGCGAGCGGTACATTCCCTGAAACGACGTAGGGGCCATCCTTGGATACGACAATCTTCTTCCCGGAAGATTTCCCCATGTTCGTCGAGTTTGGCGGCGTCGATATAATCCTATTTTTTCGCGACCTAAATTACCTTAGCTTTGTTGTTTCTTCCGCTAGGGAGGGGGACTTTAAGGACGACTCGCCTGTTCGTCTAGAGGCCTCTGAATCCTTTATGAAGATCCTCAACTAAATCTTCTACGTCTTCGATTCCCACGCTCATGCGTATGAGGGTGTCTTTGATTCCCTGCTCTATTCTTCTCTGACGTGGGATGCTAGCATGCGTCATGCTAGCAGGATGTTCTATGAGAGACTCGACCCCTCCTAAACTCTCTGCGAGAGTGAAGACCCGAAGTTTCGTCAAGAGTTTTTCACAGTCTCTGAACCCACCTTTAAGCTCGAAGCTGAGCATTCCACCGTATCCTCGCATCTGACGTTTGACGACATCTCGTTGTGGATGGTCCGGTAGGCCGGGGTAGTATACCTGGTCGACCTTTGGTTGTTTCACGAGATACTCGCTGATCTGTTTGGCATTCGAGTTGTGACGATCCATCCTGACAGCCAGTGTCTTGATTCCTCGCAGCACGAGCCAGCAGTCTAATGGTCCTGGGACGGCCCCGACTGCGTTCTGGAGAAACTTGAGACGTTTACCGACCTCAGCGTCTTTCGTGATCGCGGCACCGCCGATCAGGTCGCTGTGGCCTCCGAGATACTTCGTTGTGCTGTGGACCGCAACGTCCGCACCCAGGTTCAACGGGTTCTGTAGATAGGGGCTCGCGAAGGTATTGTCGACAACCAGCAATGCATTGATCTTTCTCGCGATCTTTGAGATCGCGCGAATGTCGACAACTCTCATCAAGGGATTGGTGGGGGTCTCAATCCAGATCATCTTGGTGTTCTTTCGAATGGCCTTCTCCACCTTGTCAGGTGACCTCGGGTCTACGTAGGAGAATTGTATGCCCAAGTTTTGGAGAACTTGATCGAATAACCGGTAGGTTCCGCCGTAGATGTCATCTCCGGCGATGACGTGGTCCCCTTTTCGCAGAAGCATGAGGACTGTCGTTGTCGCGGCGAGACCTGAGCTGAAGGCGAGACCGATCTTGCCATCTTCTAGTGCTGCTAAACTCTCTTCTAGAGCGTTGCGTGTGGGATTTGCCGTTCTAGAATAGACGTACTTGCCTTCGCGGCCAGGTTTGAGTTGCATGTATGTTGAGGTGAGATAGACGGGGACTGTGACCGAGCCTGTTGCGGGATCTGGGTTCTGTCCCTCATGAATGGCTTTGGTTGAAAATCTCATGAGTGGCATGCCGGCGAAGTTTAGTGATTTAACCTAGTCCCGCAAGGGGAGCAGACCGAAAAACGTGCAGGAAGGTCGCGATGAGTAAACTTGGTACTAGCATCGTTAATAACCCAAGAAATGTAAACGGCTCGGCCGAAACGTGTTGAGATCCTCGATGTATCGTTCGTCCCTATTGATCATACTCTCTCTCGCAGTTCTCTGGAGCATTCCTGGGACCAAGGCCGCGCCAAGTCTTGGAACCTTGATCCCTCCAAGCTTTGAGGTGAACACTATGGCGGTCAGTACGCAGGGAGATGTGGCAGCTGGCAGCTTCTACGCTCTGGACCCGACGATCATCCCATGGGACCTAACCAATCCAATTTACAAGTACGTCGGAGTAACGCTGATCGCCAGCAACATAAACAACACCGCTTTGTCGAGCGCAACAGGGGTAAACATCACCAATGCTGCCAACAACCTTGCACCCTACCATGTGATCCTGATCATTGAAGGCGTGCAGCGCAACACACTCGCGATAGTTTCGGACATACAAACCCTCTTTGGAATGGCACCCGGATCATTCGAAGCAATAACCTCGACCCCTTTCACCTTGCCAGTTTCTGTTTTCGCGTCGAATTTCACTTCGTACTCTGCCTTCGTCAACAAGTTTGTCGCCTTGACTAGCGCGAAGTCCGCGATGATAGGTCACTACAGCACATCACTCCTACTCCAATCCGCCTCCGGTGTCATATTCAACAGCCTTGAGTCGATAACCTACCCTGTGAGTCCAGCGTTCAGCCTTTCTGGCATTGGCTCAGCTGTCCTTGGCATCAGCTCAATCGGAGCGCTAATAGCCCCGGTGTTTGGGCTCAACTCAACCGGAGTAGTCGTAATTCATAAGAAAGCCCTAAGCTTCTCGATACCCCAGGATCACTCGCTAAGCTTCGGATCCCTCGCAGGCCAGACTAACGGAATCTATTCGACAACCAACGAGACCTACGCCGCATCGCTTCCCGGCGGGGCCCAAGTCAAAAGCTTCAGCCCGAGCAACATGCTCGTCCAATCGAGTGTCGGAACAACACTGGTCATAGGTGTGTTCCCTTGGATCGGGACCACCCAGAGGCTCGTTCCCGATGTTTCCGTTACCTTCCACTATCCTGCTTTCGACTCTCCGGTTCTTGCTGCGTCGTGGACAACTAGCCCGTCAACACCTAATGTTGGTCAACCTTTCACCCTGACTCTCAAACTGAACAACACCGGACCTCTGACCGCAACGAACCTGCACATCTCTCTGGGCTTTTCAGGCGTCGTTTTGTCGAACCAGCCTAATGCTAACGCAATTCAATACAGTGTCAACACCCTTCCACCACTAGCCGCCAATTCCACATCATTTCTCTTCCAGTCTTACACACCAGCTGAGAGTTTCACACTGAAGGCCGATTTCTTGGATTCTGCGAGCTATGTTTACAACTGGCAGACCCAGTTCAGCCTAGCCCCCAATGTGAAAACAAACGGACCACTAACCGCGTCCAAAACCGTTACCCCAACAAACCCTGGATACGGCCAGATTGGAAACGTCACCGTGACTATCCACAATCCTTCAGGATCCACTTACTACAACGTAGAGGATCTCAACCCAGACGCCCAAGCATTCCTCTATCCCCAAGGTTTCGGAAACACTCAGCAAAATGGGCCGTGCTTATCCGGTTTCTACTCTCCCTTCAACGCAAACACGACGCACTTCTCATTCGGACTTACCAACTCACCCGATGGTTGTGCACCGGTAGTTCTCACTCACGTGTTTGCACAGCTGAACGGGGGGCCAATGCAATTGGCGGCCACCCCTAACCAGATCATCGGAGGGGGAGAATCTTGGAGCCCAGTAAGACCATACGCGATCCCAGGAGGCCCAGCACCAACTGGATCTAGCCTCACCATAACATTGACCTTCATCAATTTCGTGAACATTACCGAGACGAGCGTTTACCTCAATCCAGGAAATCTTCCAGTTTCGCCAGAGAATCCGAGGTCCACGTACATTGGACTATACTGCCTTCCCTGCGCCGTCCCTCGCGGTGGATCCACCTTGATCTCCGGAGCAGTGGTCAATGCGACGGGAAAACCCATCATCGCACAACCGATATCGCTCTCATACCAGTTCCTCAACGGCACAAATCGGCCCTTGACCACTACAGTCACCGGCCCCACAGGGGGATTCTCCTTTAACTGGACAAACGTCCCACTGCTTCCCAATGGAAGGTACCTTCTAGTCGCGAACTCAACCACGACTGTAAACTACAACGCTGAGGGAGTGTTCCTTCCCTTCACCATCGTCACCCCAACTACAATTGCACCTGGCGGAACCCTGACGTTGTCTTATCCTTACGTGTTCAACGTTACCGGTACGCTCTTCATAACGCCTGAGAGAATCGCCTACAGTAGCAAAGTGAATGCAACCGGAACCAACCATCTGCTAGAAGGCGAATACGCCACCATGTCTCAACCTGTCCCCGTTACGATTGGAGCGCCAACCGTTGTGCCGGTCGCGGATATTTGGATGAACGTCACAAGAGTCAGTTTTCTGTACGTGGCACAAAACCAGAGTATGGTACAAGTAAACCTCCGCGTAACAAACACGGGGCCCCAGACCGCGAACAATGTTGTTGTTAGCTCCCTGATCCCTCAATCCTCCCAGGGTTGCTATGGACTCTATCCCAGCCCAGCACCCTGTGTGCTCCCAGTAATCAGCACTGGACCCTTCATCACCGAAGCTGTAGATCACAAGACCGTGGCCTTCTCACCCGGCACCATATTGCCGGGAACCAGCTATTCCAGCTGGTACATTGTGAAGGCGAACAGCACTAACCTCTTCGAGACCGCGAACAACGTCACAGCCCAGGCTGGATTGAACACTTTTCGGTTCTACTATACTGGGCCTCTTCTCGGGATCTATCCCTATCCTTCCTCGACCCCGTTGCCATCTCCCTTGATAGGTCACCTGAAAGGCTATGCCACAGTTGACCCTGCATTCATCGCCAACAAGACCTCAACAACCATAAGCCTGCACCTGTACAATGCCGGAAACGTCACCTACTCAAACATCAATGCAACAGCAGCAAACTTCTCAGGTAGCCAGGTGACCTTTGGCATCGCATCAAAGCTTGCGCCGAACATGGCTCCCGGGACGTCTCAGACAGTGAACTTCACAGGGACAGCGACTGCGGCGGGAACATACTTCTCATCAGGAGTATCAACCTACCAGCTCCGATTGTCATGGTCCTATAACCAGTCCCGGACTACAGGATTCAACGATTACATCTTTCAGAACGTGTTAATCTATGACCCAACTATCCCGGGATTCAATCCTAGCCTGAGAGTTGATGTCACAACCCCAACTTCCGCCTCCGTTACAGCGGGAGCAACGGCGCTGGTGATCGTGACGGTGACTAACACTGGATCGTCGCCCGTGTCGAATTTCGAATATACGCTAACATCGTATGTCCCACTTTACAACCCCTTGGGACCCCCTTCTCCTGCCGTAATTAGCTACGGATCCTACTTTAATGGCTGGTTTTACAGTCTTGGACCTGGCCAGAAAGTCATCTTCAGGATAGGGATACAGACAACTTCAGGCGGTTTGTACCCTGTCTTCGCGGCTCCCAGCTCATCAATCTTCTACAACTACCTAACGCCGACGGGATCGCTTTTCCCCGAAGGGCAAGTACAGATTTCCGCATCAAGTGCAACCCTGATAACGGCCACGGATACTTCCGCACCCTTCGTTAGTACTCCTTGGTCTAGCCCGTTCGCTCCGACCTCCAGCGACCAAGTCCATGTTTGGAGCCAGGTCTACGATGGGAGCGGGGTTAGCTCAGTCAACCTGGAATATTCAACGGATAGGCTCAGCTGGGCCTCAGTTCCGATGACGCCAGTCTACGCCTCGTATGTGAGGGGACAGCCGCTGCTCGCCTATGGCGCTACTTCACAGTCAACGTCGATATTGCAGCCATTCTTTGGAGACATATACGCAGCCACCCTCCCAGCTGAGGGTCCCGGCGCAGCCGTCTTCTACCGTATCAGGGCCACTGACGGGCTTGGCAATAATGGCTTGTACGACAATAACGGAAACGATTACGTCTACTTCATCCAGGGCGGAAACAGCTGGCTCTTCCCCAATCAGCCTCCAGGAACAAATGTGCTGTTAAACGGAACACAGTATGTTCCAGGAATCAAGACAACGATCACCTTGAACGTGTCCACCCCCATCGCCGTTCAGGTGATACAGCTCTCGTCAAACCCGGGCGGAAGCCCCCCTTCAGGCTTGTCCCCTCTCGGGGTTTACACTCAGGTCAACGCCAACGAGTCCATCATTCTAAACGCTAGGATTCGATTCTATTACACGCCAAGCCAGATTCAAGGCCTCAGTGTGAGCACCATCACGCCCTACTACTGGAACGGTGCTAGCTGGGTCGCCTTAGACAATGTTGCCAGGAATCCGAGCCAGAATTATGTGGAAGGATCAGTCAACCACTTTAGCCTGTTCGGATTATTCGCCAGCGCCCCAGCACAACCCGCATCCTTCCCATGGACCATCATAGGCGCGATCATAGTCGTCGCGGCTGCTGTCATCATCGGTGGAATCTTGGTCGCAAAGAGAAGGGGACGCAAAACAGCAGGCCTGATGCCGACACAGCCCTACATGCCACCCTCTTCCCCCGAACCCCCAACAACTCCATAGCCTATCTTTCTTCGAGATCCTAGCTAGTCGGCAATAGCTTGACCTCGTTCAGTCTCATCCGTTTTACGGCCCGAGGACTCGGCCGCCGACCCGTAAGGACTATTCTAACGGTTCTGAGCTTGGCAGCGCTAATTCTCACCTACGTAAGCGTCCAGTCCCTCGTCTCGACTCTCGAGGTCAACCTGGTCGGAAGCGTCTCCTCTCTCGGCGGGGAGATCGATATCTGGAGTAGAGGGGCGTCGTATCCACTTGTCAGCAAGATTCCAGAGTCTTACGCCAGCCAAGTCAAGAATATCCCTGGAGTCACACTGGCAGCTCCCGTAGACTTGGCTCTACTGACCATCGGACCGGATGAGGCCCTGGTCGCTGGGATCGTGCCATCCGAACTGCCCAGGCTGTTCAACTACTCGATTGTTAAGGGAACCATTATCGCATCTAACCAGTCGGGTATACTGTCAATTGGAAGCGGGCTTGCCACGACGCTCGATACCAGCGCAGGCGAATCCATTCAATTCAACGGACAACCATACCAAGTCTCTGGAGTCTACTCAACAAACACATGGATGGACTACTCGGTCATAATACCCCATGCTGTGGCACAGCAGATAATCGGAACAGTGAATGGAACATCGATGATCGTGGCAACTGTCCAGGACCCCCGTAGCATCGACACGATAATTGGGCAAATACGGACTGTCCTTCCAACAGTGGACGCGTTCCGAAGCAGTGAAGCACCATCAAGAATCTCCCCCCTTTTCGCGTCAGTTGAAACCATAGCCACTGACCTGACGGCGATCGTAACATTGGGCGCAGTGCTTGGCATCACAAACTCGAATCTCAACAACCTTCGAGAGAGAATGCGGGTCTTTGCGATCTTCAAGGCAACAGGCGCCTCGCGTAGTCAAATCGTCAGACTGGTCCTATACGAGTCACTCTTGTTAGGAGTTCTAGGGACAATCCTAGGTCTCGGGATATCCTATGCAGCGCTTCAATTCATCTCGATACCAGTTCTACAGACTTCAAGTGTGAAAATATTCCTGGTTCCGGCAACCTTTGTCTACGCAGCCGTGATCGGCATATCGGTATCCTTCATCTCTGCCCTCTATCCGGCCCTGAGAACCGCAAAAGTCCGCCCCCAAGAGGTCTTTAGGTTTGGATGAGCAAATCCTCCTCCAGACACAGGAGTTGAGCAAGACATACTGGAACGGACCAGAAAGGACGGTCGCCCTTGACCAAGTGAACCTGCAAGTCCACAAAGGAGAGCTCCTGGCACTCTATGGCCCTTCAGGCTCAGGAAAGACCACTCTACTATTCCTTCTCGGCGGATTGGACCGGCCGACCGCAGGCAGGATACTCCTACAAGGACTAGAAATCTCGAACCTAGACGAGAGACGATTGTCCCAGGTCAGAAGGAACGTCGTGGGTTTCGTCTTTCAAAACTACAACCTCGTCGATGAGCTAACCGCTTTGGAGAACATCACCCTAACTATGATGTTCGAAGGAAAACCCGGACAGGAAATGAGGGAACGAGCCATTGAGCTAATAGGCCTAGTAGGACTTGCAGGCAAAGAACACCACCGACCCTCTCAGCTTAGCGCCGGAGAACAACAGAGAGTCGCTACGGCAAGAGCGCTTGCGAACAGGCCGAGAATAGTCTTGATGGATGAACCGACAGGAAACTTGGATCAGGAGAACTCGCGATCACTTATGCAATTGGTGACGAGCATCAATCGAGACGAGGGAGTCACCTTCATTGTAGCTACACACAATCTAGAGATAGTCAGAAATACGAAGTCTAAAATTTTGCTCAAAGCAGGTCGCTTGGCAGAGGATTCTGTCCCGCCGTCGGAATTCGACGATACCTGCTAGAGTTGAAGATTCTCTAATCCAAGGCCTTTGAGCTTGTAGCGGAGATGTTTCTCCATCGCCTTCGTCATCAACAAGCCGCTCTTCATGCTGTTGTATACGAACAGCCAGTAGTCTTGCTGAGATGTTTGTCTCTGTCCTATCCGCAGCATGTAAAGTTCGATCTGGTCTAACAGGTTCATCACGTCTCTGTCCCGCAAGCTCTATTTCATCTCCATGATCAGAGGAAGCCTTGTTCTCTCATCCATTTGTCTGAGAATAACTTGCTGAGATAGTTCCGGCCTGTGTCAGGGAGCAACGTGACAATCGTCTTGCGTTCATCCAAGCGCTCCGCAACCCTCAAGGCTGCCTGCACAGCTGTTCCTCCTGATCCTCCTACTAGGATTCCTTCTTCCTGGGCGAGTCGTCGGGCCATTTGGAAAGCGTCGGTGTCAGAGATCTGCATGACATCGTCTACAATCGACATGTCCAGTGTTCCCGGCATGAAATCCTCGCCAATCCCCTCCACCTTGTACTGGTGGGGCTGCTCCTTTTGTCGATGAAAACGTGAATAGAAAATCGAACCTTCCGGATCCGCGCCTACCACTTTCAAGCCTTTTTTCTTCTCCTTTAGAAACCGGCCTATTCCCGTGATAGTCCCGCCGGTTCCCATGCCGCAGACAAAAACGTCGACCTTTCCCTCAGTCTGACGCCAGATCTCGGGCCCTGTTGTCCGGTAGTGAGCATCAGGATTAGCCCTGTTCTCATACTGGTTGGGCATGTATGCGTGAGGGGTCTCTCGCGCCAGCCTCTCCGCGACCTTGGTATAATGTTCAGCGGATTCTGCGGGAACGTTCGTAGGCGTCACCACCACTTTCGCTCCGTATGCTCGTAGGATCGCGCGCTTCTCTTCGCTCATCTTGTCCGGCATGACGAAGATCATCTTGTAGCCTTTCACAGAGGCAACCATAGCCAAACCGACTCCCGTGTTTCCAGAAGTCGGCTCTATGATCGTCCCACCGGGCCTTAGGAGTCCTTTCCTCTCCGCTTCCTCGATCATCACGACTCCTATTCGATCCTTAACGCTTCCGCCAGGGTTGAGGTTTTCCAGCTTGGCGAGAATAGTGGGCTTGAGGCCATGCGAGACCTTGTTCAGCCGGACGAGAGGGGTGTTTCCAATAACATCTAGTATGGTCTTGTGAACTTCCATTGAGACAGCTGCTTCCTTTTCACATCTTCAATCAAGGTTGTTTATCTGAATAATGCCAGACTCACAACCCTGCTCTCGCTCTGGCCGATACAATTGCCTTGGTCACTAGGCCAAGGCTCTGGCCCCAGACGCGAAACACGCAAAATCCACGGTCATACATGAGATTACTTAGGACCTTCATTAGAAGTATCACGAGCCTTAACTTTCATGTTTTCATAGCACAGCTGACACGTGATTGTAAGAGTTGTTCCAACGGGTCCCCACCGGCATCCCTGAGCTAGACGATGTGATAGAGGGCGGGCTGCCCAAAGCCGGCCTATTTCTCATAGCTGGAACTCCCG
>WNFJ01627196.1_pt1 | contig 10666 bp, 9 predicted proteins | sample 5400461 | NCBI WGS metagenome assembly WNFJ01 (sample SAMN13153349, study PRJNA577476) | soil metagenome | isolation source: 115 cm saprolite on Douglas fir-dominated hillslope | place: USA:California | collected 2013-09-17
GGACCGATCACCCGGGGAATGGGAAACGGGAATACGTTGCTCTTGAGGCCCAGGGCAGTCAGGCTCTGAGTCTGTACGTTTTCCTGTATTTTGGCCGTGATATTGGGCAAGAGGTTGCTGAGTTCTTTCCACCTTTCCCCTTGGGCCATCATGGTCTGATCTCCCGAAAGCAGCAGGCCCAGGTTGTTGCGCAGTCCGCGTTCGATGGCCTCCTGGAATCCGATCTGAAGGACTCCAGGACTGACGGTAGCTTCCGGTTCACTGCCGGTGAAGGGACTCTGCGATCCGGGCAAAGAAATGGAAGGTACAGGCGCGGGATTCTGAGCCAGAAGGCTTGTAACAGCAGACAAGAGCAACAGCATCGCGACAGGGATTCTGCGGCTTGGGCGAAGTAAGTAGCGGGGCATTTTCGCTGGTGAAAAAGTCCCGTAGGAAAGAGAGTCTTCGGGACCACCTTTCTCATTCATAACATATTTCGCCATACTATTGATTCGATTGGGACACGATGCGATGCAAAAGCAACCGCCTTCCAGCTTGGAATTGGATGCAGTCGGAGGCCGGCGCGAAGGGTAATTTAGCCAAGGTTTGAGGATAGGGTCGGCAACCGCAAGGTTGGATTCGCATTCAAGCATGAGAAATCAAATTTCAAACTCATTACTTTAGACACTTTTCTACGGAGGGGGCCTGTCGATAGAGTAGACGAGGAATGCTCTGCCACACCATGCGTCGAACAAAAAGCTTAATGGTTCTCGCGGTGGCGACATGCGCCAGCCTGTTCATTCAGTCCGGCATGGCTCAGAAACAAAGCCACGGAGAGCGAAAGATCGTCAGCAAAGTTGATGCTGTTTATCCCGATCTGGCAAAGCGGATGCGCGTTGGAGGTGTGGTCAAGGTGGAGGTTGTGGTTCGAGCTAACGGGAATGTGAAGTCGACCCGGGTGTTGGGAGGAAATCCTGTGCTGATCGAATCGGCCACGGACGCGGTCCGCAAATGGAAATTTGAAGCTGCATCCGCCGAAACCACCGAAGTTCTTCAACTCACCTTCGAGAGCCACTAACAGCATTCGTTGAACCTAACGAAACGCCCAGTCATGACCGCCTCGACTCCAAAACCCGCAACCAGCCAAGCCGAACGTCGTCGCAGGCGGCATCCCAGATTTCGGGGCGATTTCCAAGTCACCGTCACACTTCTTCTGGGGAACCAGTACCAGAAACTTGAGGCACATTGCACGGATCTGTCCGAGGCGGGGATCGGCATACTTCTGGCGGCGGAATTGAATGTCGGAGAGGTGGTGGGCTTGGGCTTTGCGCTTCCCGGGGCGTTTCCGTGGGAACTGCGAGCAGTGCTGCGCTACCGCCGTGGATACCATTACGGCTTTGAATTTTTATCAATTACAAGCGGGCATCAGGAATCGCTGAAGGGCTACCTCAAAAGCCTGAAGCCGATCGACTGAAAATCGTCTCAACCGTGATACGTGCGGAAGCTTCTGGGACAGGACGGGGATGACTTCAGTCATCTTGTGAACAGGTTACCTGTGCCTCAAGCTGAAACCGAGAAGTCGTTCACACAATGAGTGGAACATCCATCAATGAGTAACTCCAAGCCCAACCCGGCGGCGGGGACAGACTGGACCGAGCTGCTGGCCGATCCTGACCTGGCACGCAACCTTGGAACGCTGTTGCAGACTTACCGCGACGCACCTCCGGAGCGGCGGAGATCAAGCGCGCGACTTCCAGAAGCGCGAACGGGGCCAGCGTCATCAAGGATCCGCCGATGCCTCCGCCTCGGCCCATGCCTACACCTGCCTCAGCCACCCCTCCGTTCGAGCCGGATATCTTCAGCCCCACTTGGGGGCAAGATCGAAGGCGGCACCCCAGGATCAAGTGTTTTGTGGCAGTAGAACTGCATGTCAACGATGCCCCTGTTCCGCTTTGGGGGAATCTATCAAATACGAGCATGGGCGGATGCCAGGTGGAGACCGCCTCTCAGGTCAGTGGCGGCGCAAAAGTCGACATCGGACTTTGGGTCGCCAGTGGCAAGATTTGGGTAAAGGGCCTGGCCCTGAATGGAATCGTCACTCGCAGCGCGCCTGCTATGGGGGTGCGCATTCGATTTTCCAGTCTAGATCTCACCGAGAAAGAGAATCTCCGTCAATTTCTCAGATACGTCCAGGACGCCACTAAGGCTGCACAGAGTGAAAATAGCTATCTCCAATTGCTGAAGTAAAATTTCTTCGCCTCCTTCCCTTCTTCTCTTCGATTCTCTCCATTTTTCACAGATCCAGCTTTTCGCAGGTCTAGCGACATAGGTTCGCAAGAAATTGATACACTCGGGGCTGGTTCTGAAACCCTTTTTGTCCTGGGAACTCTAATGAGATTGAGGTCGGCGGACGACTCTGGAGTTGTCCCTCAAGGAGCGCGAATCGCATGGTAGCCAGTGAACAGGCGTTGGTAACCGGCAAACAACTGGACACGCTGTGCATCAACACGATCCGAACCCTGGCGATCGATGCTGTACAGCAGGCCAATAGCGGCCATCCGGGCGCTCCCATGGGATTGGCACCCGTTACCTATTGTCTGTGGCAGGAATTTCTGCGCTACGACCCAGAAGATCCAAAGTGGCTGAACCGCGATCGGTTCGTGCTGTCGAACGGCCATGCGTCAATGTTGCTCTACGCCATGCTGCATCTTTCGGGAGTGCGGGAAGTGGCGGAGAACGGCGAGGTGCTGAAAGAACTGGCAGTTCCGATGGAAGAGATCAAGCGCTTCCGGCAACTGGGGAGCCGGACCCCGGGGCATCCAGAATCACATGTCACCACTGGCGTGGAAACTACGACGGGACCGCTCGGTCAGGGCGTGGGAAATAGTTTGGGAATTGCGATTGGCAGTAAGTGGCTGGCGGCGAATTTCAATCGTCCGGGCTTCGAGCTTTTCGATTACAACGTTTACGCCATTTGCTCCGATGGCGACCTGATGGAAGGCATTGGGGGCGAAGCTGCGTCACTGGCGGGGCACCTGAAGCTTTCAAATCTCTGTTGGATTTATGACCACAACAGCGTCACGCTGGATGGGCCTGCCAACTGGTCCTTCAGCGAAGACGTAGCCACACGTTTTATAGGCTACGGATGGAATGTAACGCGCGTGGCCGATGCTAACGATTTGGAAATGCTGGGGCGCGCTTTTGAAACCTTTCAGCAAACCGAAGATCGGCCGACGCTGATCATCGTGGACAGCCACATTGGCTATGGATCGCCGCACAAACAAGACAGCAATGCAGCCCATGGCGAACCGCTCGGCGAAGATGAAGTGCGGCTAGTAAAAGAGTTTTATGGCTGGCCGGAAGACGCCAAGTTTCTAGTGCCCGAAGGCGTGCGAGAGCACTTCCGGGATGGAATTGGAAAACGCGGGCATGACGCGCGAGGGCAGTGGTCGAAGATGTTTGCGGAGTACTCACGGAAGTATCCGGAATTAGCCGACCGGTTGCATCGCATGCAGCGCCGCGAGCTTCCCGTTGGCTGGGACAAGAATCTCCCCACGTTCCCTGCGGACGCTAAGGGTATGGCCACACGCGAGAGTTCTGGGAAAGTGCTGAATGCGTTGGCGCAAAGCGTTCCGTGGCTCATCGGCGGCTCGGCCGACCTGGCCACGTCGAATAAAACGAATTTGAAATTTGAAGGCGCCGGCGACTTCCAGGCAGACAGCTACGCCGGACGCAATCTGCACTTCGGCGTGCGTGAGCACACGATGGGCGCGAGCGTGAACGGGCTTACGGTTTCTGGAATTCGCGCGTTCGGCGCGACTTTCTTTAATTTCAGCGACTACATGCGGGCCAGCATCCGGCTTTCGGCGCTGATGGAGGCTCCTTCCATTTTCGTTTTCACACACGATTCGATCGGAGTGGGAGAAGATGGGCCCACGCATCAGCCAGTCGAGCAACTGGCGTCCCTGCGTGCCATGCCGAATCTGATTGTGCTTCGTCCGGGCGATGCCAATGAAGTGGTTGAAGCGTGGAAGATCATCGCACAGTTGCAACACCAACCGGTTGCGTTGGTGCTGACACGGCAAGCGATGCCAACTTTTGATCGCGCAAAGTACGGCGCCGCGTCGGGCGCTGCACAGGGGGCGTACGTTCTCGCCGATGCTGCTGGCGGCAAGCCTGACGTGATTCTAATGGGGACTGGCAGCGAAGTTTCGCTTTGTGTCGAGGCTTACGAAAAGCTCAAGGCGGAGGGAATTCAGGCCCGCGTGGTAAGTATGCCGTCATGGGAGATCTTTGAGCAGCAGGATGCGGCTTACAAAGAAAGCGTCCTGCCGTCTACAGTGACATCGCGAGTTTCAGTGGAAATGGCCTCCACCTTCGGCTGGGAGCGGTATGTCGGATTGAAGGGACGAAAAATTGGCATGCATCGCTTCGGGGCCTCAGCCCCGTTGAAAGATTTGTTGAAGTTTTTCGGGTTCACCGCAGAGGCGGTCGTTGCGGAAGCGCGTAAAGCGATCGCAGAAAAGTAACAGCGATTTGTTTCCTTCTCAGTGAAGCCGGAGAAGGCCGCAAACCCAATTCAGAGAACGATGTCCGCCGTCGATTCATCAGGGAGAAATCATCATGCAGCCTACTGGAGTTCTGGAAACCTCAAAAGCGACGAATCCTTTGAAAGCACTGCTCAGTTACGGGCAGTCGATGTGGCTGGATTACATTCGGCGCGATCTGATCACGAGTGGAAGTCTCAAGAAGATGATTCAAGACGACGGCCTTCGGGGGATGACCTCAAATCCAGCCATCTTCGAGAAAGCGATTGGGGAAAGCTCGCTGTACGACGATATGTTGAAATCGCTGGCTTCGCGGCGTGATCTGGACGCGACCGGCCGCTACGAACAAATCGCGATCCGCGACATTCAAGATGTCGCCGATGTGCTCCGTCCTGTGTACGAAGAATCGAAGTTTCGAGACGGCTATGTCAGCCTGGAGGTTTCTCCGTTACTCGCTCTCAAGACACAGGAGACGATTGAGGAGGCCCGCCGCCTGTGGAAGGCCGTGAATCGAGAGAATGTGATGATCAAAGTTCCGGGGACGGCCGAGGGACTTCCCGCAATTCGCCAGTTGATTGGCGAAGGCATCAACATCAATGTAACTTTGCTATTCGCGCAGGAAGTGTACGAGAAGGTGGCGGAAGCTTACATCGCCGGGCTCGAAGATCTAGGCAAGAGCGGCGGCAATCTGAAGAAAATGGCGAGCGTGGCCAGTTTCTTCATCAGCCGCATCGATTCTCTGGTGGATTCGATGATCGACGATAATCTGAAAACCGCCCCCGATGGCCAGCAGAAAACATTGCTGAACAGCTTGAAGGGCAAAGTTGCGATTGCCAACGGAAAGCTCACCTATCAGCGCTACCAGCGAATCTTCAGCGGACCCCGCTGGGAGGCGCTTGCCGCAAAAGGAGCGCAGACTCAACGCGTGCTGTGGGCCAGCACCAGCACCAAGAATCCGGCCTATCGTGACGTCATGTATGTGGAGGAGTTGATTGGAGCCGATACGGTGAATACGATGCCTCCGGCTACGATCGATGCGTTTCGCGATCACGGAAAGTTGCGAAAGAGTCTTACCGAGAACGTGGCAGGCGCACAGAAAGTGATGGACGATCTGGCGAGCGCCGGCATCTCGATCAAAGAAGTTACCACCAAGCTGACCACTGATGGAGTGAAGCTGTTTGCCGATGCTTTCCACAAACTCCTGGGCGCGGTTGAGAAGAGCACTGAGCAAAAAGGACAAAACGCGTGAGCCGTTTGAAATCCTCGCTGCCGGAAACACTGGCCGCCGCAGTGAAGACGACGGTCGCTGAATGGCAGAGCGGCGGCAAGATGCAGCGCCTTTGGCAGCGCGATGCATCGCTTTGGACTAGCGACGATGAGGCCAAGTGGCTCGGCTGGTTGGACATTACCGAAGAGCAAATCGCGCACCCGATAGAGTTGCGGAATCTGGCCAGGGAAGTCTGGAGCGCAGGCTTCAAGGACGTGCTTCTGCTCGGCATGGGCGGTTCCAGCCTTTGTCCGGAAGTTCTGCGCATGACCTTTGGCAAGAGTGCAGGCTATCCCGATCTGCACGTGCTGGATTCCACAGATCCGGCGCAGGTGAAGGAATTCGAAAATAGGATCGACATCGCCCGCGCGCTTTTCATCGTTTCCAGCAAATCGGGCAGCACGCTTGAGCCCAACATTTTCAAGCAATATTTTTTTGAACGCACGAAGCAGGCGGTGGGGGCGGACAAGGCTGGCAGTCACTTTATTGCCATCACCGATCCTGGCTCGAAGATGCAGAAAGTAGCGGAAGGGGATCGTTTCCGTCACATTTTCTTTGGCCGGCCTTCCATCGGTGGACGCTATTCGGCGCTTTCGAATTTCGGCATGGTTCCTGCCGCCGTGATTGGCATCGACACCAAGAAGTTTCTCGATCGCACGCAGGAAATGGTACGGGCATGCGGGGCTTCAGCGCCGGTCGAGGAAAATCCGGGCGCGGTGCTTGGAATCATCCTGGGAGCAGCGACGCAGAATGGGCGGGATAAAGTCACCATCATCACTTCTCCTGATATTTCAGACCTGGGCGCGTGGCTGGAGCAGTTGCTGGCCGAGTCCACCGGTAAAGTCGGCAAGGGCATTATCCCTGTGGATCGTGAGCAGCTAGCCGCGCCTGAGATGTACGGCACCGACCGCGTGTTTATTTACATCCATACCGAACATGCAACCGATGTCGTGGTCGATGCAAAGGTGGCAGCGCTGGAAGAAGCCGGACATCCGGTAGTCAGAATCTCGATGGCCGACGTCTATGACTTGGGCGCTGAATTTTTCCGCTGGGAGATTGCCACCGCGGTAGCGGGGTCGATTATCGGGATTAATGCTTTCAATCAGCCTGACGTAGAAGCCAGCAAGATTGCCACGCGGAATCTGACGACGGAGTACGAAAACACTGGTTCCTTGCCCGCGGAAAAGCCGGTGCTGGAAGACAGTGGCATCAAGCTGTTCACGGACGAGAAAAATGCGGCGGCGCTGGCGAAGGCCGCCGGCGGCGAAAAGTCTTTCGCGGGATATCTGAAGGCACATCTGAATCGCGTCAACAAGGGTGATTACTTTGCGGTGCTGGGATATATCCAAATGAATGCCGAGCATGAGAAGAGCATGCAGGCAATACGGCACGCGGTTCGCGACAAAAAACATGTTGCGACCTGCCTGGGCTTTGGACCCCGCTTTCTGCACTCAACCGGACAAGCTTATAAGGGCGGGCCGAATTCCGGTGTCTTCTTGCAAGTCACTTGCGACGATGCTGTGGACTTGCCGGTGCCGGAACAGAAATATACGTTCGGCGTGGTGAAAGCAGCGCAAGCGCGGGGAGATTTTCAGGTGCTGATCGAGCGGGGACGGCGGGCGCTGCGGGTGCATCTGCAGGATGTGGAACCGGGTCTGGCGACGCTGGCCGCCGCGGTTCAAAAGGCGCTGGAATAATTTGGCGGCGAAAGCCGGCGGGACGCCGGCGCTACTTCTGGCGCTGCGTGAAGGAGCAGACATGCAATTAGGAATGGTGGGTCTGGGCCGCATGGGCGCGAACATGACGCGCCGCCTGATGCGCGGCGGACATCAACTTGTAGTCGCGGACCGGAGCGCCGATCCGGTGAAGCGGCTTGCTGACGAAGGGGCCGCCGGCTCATCTTCTCTGGAAGATTTGGTTGGCAAGCTGAAGACGCCGCGTGCGGTGTGGGTGATGGTTCCGGCGGGCGGTCCGACCGAACAGACAGTGCAGAAACTCGCGGAAGATATGCAAGCGGGCGATGCCATCATCGACGGCGGGAACTCCTATTTCAAGGATGACGTGCGGCGCGCGGGTCAGCTTAAGAGTAAGGGTATTCACTATATAGATGTGGGAACCAGCGGCGGGGTGTGGGGCCTGGAACGCGGTTACTGCATGATGGTTGGCGGACCCGACGAAGCGGTGCAGCGTCTCGATCCAATTTTTAAGACGCTGGCTCCCGGCGTTGGCGAAATTCCCCGCACTCCGGGCCGGGAAAAACTTGGCGGCACGGCGGAAGAAGGCTACATTCACTGCGGTCCTTCGGGCTCCGGTCATTTTGTGAAGATGGTGCACAACGGAATTGAATACGGCATCATGCAGGCGTATGCCGAGGGCTTCGATATTTTCAAAAATGCCACCAGCAAAGACTTGGCTGAGGATATCCGCTACGATCTGAATCTGCCGGATATCGCAGAAGTCTGGCGGCGGGGCAGCGTGGTCAGTTCGTGGCTGCTGGATTTGACGGCAATGGCTTTGACGGAGAATCCGACGCTCTCCGAATACGAGGGATATGTGCAGGATTCCGGGGAGGGGCGCTGGACGATTCAAGCGGCGCTGGAAGAAGCGGTACCAGCGGAGGTGTTGACTGCGGCGTTGTATGTGCGCTTCCGCTCGCGGCAACAACATACTTTTGCCGAAAAGATGCTCTCTGCCATGCGCCAGAAGTTTGGCGGACACGTGGAAACCGGTGCCACGAAGAAGAAGAGCGCATAACGTCTGATCGATAGATTTTAAGGATTTGAATCATGGCTCAACTGGCGGAAAAACCCGCAGCAGCGGCGCCCCGCGTGGGTAAACAAGGCGACCCTTGCGTAATGGTGATCTTCGGCGCCGCCGGAGATTTGACGGCGCGCATGCTGATCCCCGCGCTGTACAACCTGGCCCGGGCGAATCTGCTCTCGAAGGAGTTCGCGGTGCTGGGCGTGGCCCGCAAGCCGATGACGGACGAAGATTTTCGAAAGAGGATATTGGAGGACGTCCGAAAGTATTGTGGCGACTGCATCGAAGACAAAGTTTGGGAAAGTTTTGCACGCCGCTTCTATTACTTCGTGGGAGATTTCAACGACGACAAGGTCTTTCCCCAGCTCAAGGATCGCCTCGCACAGATTGACCGCGATCATTCGGCTCATCAAAACGTCTTCTATTACATGGCGACCGCGCCGAGTTATTTCGGTAACATTATTGAGAAGCTAGCAGCCAATGGACTGATGGAGCAAAACAACGACCACTGGCGCCGAGTGATCATCGAAAAGCCTTTTGGTCACGACCTGGAGTCGGCCAAGGCGCTCAATCAGCAACTGCTTAAGGTCGCCGATGAAAAGCAGATCTATCGAATCGATCATTACCTGGGCAAGGAAACGGTCCAGAACATCATGGCGTTCCGCTTTGCCAACGGAATCTTCGAGCCCATCTGGAACCGGCGCTATATCGATCATGTCCAGATTTCTGTGGCCGAAACCGTGGGCGTAGAAGGCCGCGGCAGCTATTTCGATCATGCCGGATCGATGCGCGACATGGTGCCCAACCACATCATGCAGCTCATCAGCCTGACCGCGATGGAGCCTCCTATTTCATTTGACGCCAACGCGGTGAGAGACGAGCAGGCCAAGATATTGCACGCGATTCAGCCGCTCGGCGATAACGAAGTTCTCAGCCGCTCGGTGCGCGGGCAGTATGGGGAGGGCACGGAGAATGGCCAAAATCTACCGGCATATCGCGCCGAACCGGATGTGGCGCCGGATTCACGCACCGAAACCTTCGTCGCCATGAAGCTGCTCATCGACAACTGGCGCTGGGCTGACGTTCCTTTCTACCTGCGCACAGGAAAACGCATGTCAGCGCGCAACACTAACATTGTGATCCAGTTCCGGCGGGCTCCGTTTGTATTGTTCCGCGATACATCGGTCGAACACTTGATGCCGAACCAGTTGGTGCTGCACATTCAACCGGAAGAAGGCATCTCGCTGCAATTCGCCGCAAAAGTTCCCGGCCCGGTGATGCGCCTCGGAACAGTGGACATGAACTTCGAATATCAGGAATACTTCGGTAAGCAGCCCAGCACCGGATACGAGCGGCTGCTGCACGATTGCATGATCGGCGACCAGACGCTGTTTCAACGGGCAGATATGGTGGAAGCGGGATGGAACGTGGTCAATCCCGTGCTCGATCTGTGGAAGGCGCTGCCGCCGAGAAGTTTTCCTAATTACGCGTCCGGCACCTGGGGACCGAAAGAGGCTGACGAACTATTGGAGCGCGACGGCCGGCGCTGGAGGAACTTCGAGAAATGATTCTGGCCGGCGACATTGGGGGAACCAACGCTCGACTGGCTTACTTTCAGCCCCAGAATGGCCATCTCCGTCTCGTCTCCGAGAGGGTTTTCGCCAGCCGCGATTACAGCGAATTGGGTGAGATCGTCTCCAAGTTTCTGCAAGACGCCGCCACCCCGCCGGATGTGGCCTGCTTCGGAATTGCGGGTCCGGTGCGCAACGGGCGCGTCGAAACATCGAATCTTCCCTGGGTCATCGAACAGTCCCGCCTGGCGAAGCAAGTCCCGCCTGGCGAAGCAGATCCACCTGCCCGCGACTCTATTGATCAATGATTTGGAAGCCAACGCCTGGGGAATTGGAGGACTCCGACCGCAAGACCTGGTTCCTCTGAACCAAGTGGCGCCCTCGGTGGGGAATCAGGCAGTCATCGCCCCCGGAACCGGGTTGGGAGAAGCTGGATTGTACTGGGACGGAAGCCAGCATCAAGTTTTTGCGTCCGAGGGCGGGCACGCGGATTTCGCACCCCGAGGGAATCTGCAGGTTGAACTCTTGCAGTATCTCGAAAG